>Ga0182024_10025242_pt1 | contig 10507 bp, 8 predicted proteins | sample P32metaG_FD_120480 | JGI IMG/M metagenome (GOLD analysis project Ga0182024, IMG submission 120480) | Permafrost microbial communities from Stordalen Mire, Sweden - P3-2 metaG (Illumina Assembly) | ecosystem: Environmental > Terrestrial > Soil > Wetlands > Permafrost | place: Sweden: Stordalen...
GCCCAAGCGTGACCTTAAAATCATTGTTTCCAACATCGGCATCACGCCGGGCTTTTCCTCCATTCTTACCCCGAACTCCGCCCCCCACACCGCGTTTGTGCAGGTGGGACTCAACGACGGCCATCAACTCAGCAGTTTTGCCTATATGGACAAAGTGCGCACCCGCCTCCGGCGTGAATTGCCGCAAATCAGTGCTTACTTCCAGACGGGCGGTTTGGTGGATGCCATTCTCAACCAGGGGATGCCCGCGCCGCTCGACATTCAGGTCAACGGCACGAATATGGAGGCGGCGCATGCCATCGCAACCAAAATCGCCCAGCAAGTCCGCGCCCTACCGGGCGTCAGCGACGTGCTGGTACCGCAGGACGTGGATTATCCGGCATTGAAAATCGACATCGACCGCGAGCGCGCCAGTGAATTGGGTTTGAATGCGCAGGAAGTGATTAACAGCCTCATCACGGCGCTGACGTCTGATGGCATGATTGCGCCGAGCTATTGGATTGATCCGCAGACTGGCAACAACTATTTGCTGACGGTGCAGTATCCGGAAAACCTGATCAAAAACCTCGCCGACCTCGGTTCGATGCCGTTGCGGGCGCCCAATCTCAAACAACCGACGCGGCTGGATTCGGTGGTCCATATGTCGCACATCCTATCTCCCACCGAGGTGGATCATTATCAGATACGGCGGATCATTGACGTGTACGTTGCGCCGACGGGTGAAGACTTGAGCCGGATTTACGCCAGCGTGCAAAAGATCGTCGATCAAACACAGCATCCGGAAAACATAAAAATTACTGTGCGCGGTTCGGTGCAGGCCATGCGCGAGTCGTTCAAGAGTTTCAGTCTGGGGTTGATCTTATCCACGGTGCTGGTTTATTTGATTTTGGTGGCGCAATTCCGCTCATTCGTGAATCCATTTCTGATTCTGCTGGCGATTCCGACGGGGCTGGCCGGCGTGCTGGCCATGTTGTTCGTTTCCGGCACCACCCTCAACGTGATGTCGCTGATGGGCGTGATTATGATGGTGGGCATCGTAGTGTCCAACAGCATCCTGATTGTCGAATTTACGGGCCGATTGCGGGAGGAAGGCAAGACAGTGCGAGAAGCAGTGGCGCTAGCCTGCCGGGTGCGGTTGCGGCCGGTCTTGATGACGTCCCTGGCGACGTTGATCGGCCTCATTCCCTTGGCGTTAAAAATGGGCACAGGGGGAGAGGCTTACGCGCCACTGGCCCAAGCCATCATCGGAGGGCTGGCGGTATCCGTGGTATTGACAGTATTTATCGTGCCGGCTGCTTATCTGCTCATCTATGGGAAACTCGACAAGGCCCGTTCCGCCGAACCAAAGGAAAATTCCGCTTCATGAGAAAAGTAATTTGCTTCATGTTCTTGTTCGGTGTCGCAGTTTCTCTGCGCGCCGGCGATTCCCCGCGCCACCTGACGCTTCAGGAGGCTGAACAAATCGCCTTGACACAACATCCCAGAATTTCCGTGGCTAATCTCACCGCGCTGGCGGCCAGGCAGGCCACCAAGGAAGTTCAGTCCGCCTTTTTCCCCAACATTTACGGCAGCGCGACCGCCGTCGGGACAGCCGACCCGAACAATACCCGCATCGCGGCGGGGGCGCTGAATAATCCCCTGATTTACGATCGTGAAGCCGATGGCGTCACCATCAGCCAGCTCATCACGGATTTTGGACGCACCTCGGAGTTGAGCAAGAGCGCCAAATTGCGCACGCGGGCCGAGGAAATGAACCTGGAGGCGACGCGCGAAGAGATTTTGTTGGAAGTCAACAATGCCTATTTTTCCAGCCTGGCTGCGCAATCCGTTCTGGCAGTAGCTGAGGAAACAGTGAAAACGCGCCAACAGATCCAGTTACAAACCCAGACGCTGGCGACGAACAAATTGAGGTCGGAGCTTGATGTGAGTTTTGCGAACGTGGATTTTGACCAGGCGAGCATCTTGCTGGCCAAGGCGAGAAGCGATCTTAAGGCGAGTTTTGCCGTGCTGGCGGCCGTGCTCGCCGACCGCGGACCTCAAACCTTTGTTCTGGCCGATGTGTCCATGCCGCCCAACATCACCAATGATGTTTCGGCGTTGATTCAGGAGTCTCTTGCCCAAAGGCCGGAGCTGGCGCGTCTGCGTTATCAACGCGATGCCGCAAAGGAGTTTGCCAGGGCCCAGGGCAAATTACTTTATCCGACGATTGATGCGCTAGGAACGGCCGGCGTGATTCCAACGGGGAATTCGCATCTTGGCCCGGATTACGCGGCGGCCGGAGTTAATCTAAACGTGCCAATATATACCGGCGGACTCTACACCGCCCGCCGCCGGGAAGCGGAATTCCAAGCCCAATCCGCCGATGAAACTTTGCGCGACGAGGAAAACAACATTATACGTGACGTGCAGGTCACCCAACTCAACCTGGAATACGCCCACGACCGTCTGGCCTTGACGCAACAACTTTTGCAAAACGCCAACCAAGCCCTGGAACTGGCCCAAGCCCGCTTCCAGAACGGGCTCAGTTCGATTATCGAACTGAGCCAGGCGGAATTGAACCAGACTTCCGCGCAAATTAGCGCGACGAACGCCAGGTATGATTATCAAATCCAGCATTCCGCACTGGATTTTCAACTGGGCCACCTGCGCTAAGAGCCGCGGCATAACCCGCGGACCCAACGCAGCGCGGTTTAACGATGTCCGCCACCGCCGCCGTGCCCACCGCCAAAGCCGCCTCCGCCGTGAAAGCCTCCGCCACTACGGAAACCGCCGCCTCCAAACCCACCATGAAACCCGCTAAAGCCTCCACGAAACCCTCCACGGCCCCAACCCCAACCACGGCCTCCCCATCCCCAACCCCAACCGCCTCCGATAATCAGCGGCCCTCCATAACCGTAGTCATAATACGGATAGCCGTAATCATAGGCCGGATAATCCGAGCCAATCACCGTGACGTCAGGCGCTGGCGTTGCGGGGAGCACCACTTGGGTCGGCGCTTGGGCCCCAAGGGGACCATTGGGAGCCGCCGTCATGGGCTGCTGATAATACGGCTGCTGCATGGCCTGTTCCTTTTGCAGTAGTCCGTCACGCTGCAGCATGGCTTGGGTAATCTCCTGCGGTATTCCCAATGTCTGCAGATGGATGATTCCATTGGCGGTCAGATGATAGGGCAGCACCGAATTGTTAATATAACTGACAATTACATCCTTGTTGATACCGCTTTGATACAACTTTATCACCTCGCCAACGCTATACTGCACGCCGGGAGCCTGGCTGGCGCTGGCCGGAGGCGGCACGGTGTTTTGGGCATTGGCAACCATTGCGGGAACACCGAGAGAAACCGTTGTCGCCGTGATGGCCGCGAGCGCCATTCGAATGACTGAAAAACGTCTATTCATAATCTCCTCCACTTCGGGGACGGGTCGATTTTGTCTTCCCTATCCCAAACTAAACGTACGCCCGAAATTGATTTTGGCAAACCGCTTTTGGAATTTTAATGTAATTTTCATGGGATTTTAATGTTCATGCGGAAAGTTCGCGAATCCGCCGCCGACCGCAGTACTCCTTCGCTACTCAGTACGTCAGCAAATCCAGCAAGCTGATTCCATTGCTGCTAAGTTGCCAATGCTTTCCCTGGCGGGCCACCAGTCGGCGGCAGGGATTTTTGGTGTATTCGGCTTCGTTGACGGAGAGCAGTTGGTATTTGGCGGTCCCCGGCATTTGCGATGCGGAGCGGGGAATTAGCTCAAAGGGCAAGCCGTTGAAATCCAGCGCGATTTCGTATCCGGCAATGCGTGACGGCGGCGCGCCCGACTGGGTGTTTACCAGCATGGGATAACGCTTGGGCCAGGAAAAATCCGTTTTCCTCACCAGGACCCGGCAAAGTTCGGGGCGATGTTGCAGCCATTGCACGAGGTTGAAATGCGGCCCTTCGGCGTGTTCGGCCAGGAGAATCAGGCGCGGATCCATGCCGACGAGGTTTTGTCCGTTCCAAACCCCGTGATCGTCATGGATGGTGGGATAATGTTTTTTGAACCAGGCGCTAAAATGATCATTGTAGAAAAGATTCAACTCGAAGTGAACATGGGCGCGTTCCCTGGAAATGCCCGCGCCGGTGTGGCCCATCACGGCGATTTTTTGTCCCGCGCTCACCGGCTGGCCGGCTTTTAGGCCGGGGGCAAAGGCCGACAAGTGGGCGCAGAGGGAATAAATGTCAAGACCGCCAATATTATGGCGCAAAACGATGTAACGGCCGTAATTGGAAAGCGAGGGATGGTCGCTCATATACATCACGGTGCCATTGGCGGTGGCCATGACCGGATCGGTCGGTTCGCCCCGTTTGTCCCGTTGCAGACATTTGATGTCAAGGCCCTCGTGCATTTGCCTGCCGCCGGAACGGACGCAGCCAAAGCATCCGCTCGTCCAGGTATGCCCGGGGGTCGGGACAAAAAACTTTTCTTCACCGCCTTTTTCGAACAAAGCCTGATTGGCGGTGGGCAAATAGAATGTCTGCGCCAGGGCCGTGAGACGGAGGGAAAGAAGCAGGACGGGAAGGAGAATCTTATTCACACGGAGGGATCGAGCCACAGGAACAATTCCCGTCATTATTGGCTTTTGTTTTCCTTGGTGATGACATTTCTCAACCCTCGCACGATGCGGAAACCCTCCTTGGGCGAAGCGTCCGGGGTAAAGATGAATACACCGTCGGAGAGGCGGCTCCGAATCAACACTGCGGCCAGCCAGCCAGATTGCCGTGACGCGCCGGATGGCAGCACTTCCACGCCAGCCGGCACACTGGCATTACTTTTATCGATCAAATCTTCGTCGTTCGAATCACTGCTCGTTTTCTTTGCCTTTTTGGGTTTCAGACCCGGCGTGGGAAATTGGGAAAGGACAATGATGTGTTTGCCTTTGTTGGAAGCGGTGTACATGTCCAGCACCAACGCCCCATGGTCCGTGAATTGCAGCTTGATGGAAAAACCGCCATCGCCGCCCGGATCATTGACTATCGAGGCATTGGCCAAATCCGCTTCGGTCAAAAACGGCTCGTTTTCAATGATGTATGGGAATTTATTGCTCGTCACCAGCACCGGCGTGGAAATGGCTTTGTCCGAGCCCTGTCCTTCCAGGTACAAGCGGATGGTGGACTTCTCTTTTTTTGGATGCACCGCCTCCTTGACGTCCCGGTACGCCGAGCAACCGCCGGCCAGGACAAGGCAACCCAGCGCAAAATAGATATTGAATGAACGATGCCGGCTCTTCATAGTGCGTCCTTAAAGAACTCATTTCTTAGAACAAAGTAAAGACATATGGGCCAACAAAAAAATAAAGTCGAGAAACGCCAGCGCCGCGCCGCCTACATCAAACGCAAAAAAACGGCAGTCAAGACTAAGAAAAAGGCCTGAGGACGGGGCGAATCGCGCGGCCTTCGTCATTTTTCGCGCGTCCGCGCAGTTTTTGGCGCATTTCCGGCTGAAAACTTATCCACCACCGGGTTTTGGGCGGTGAATTATTGCGCTGCGGCCGCAGGTCCGCGCCCACGCAAAAGCGCCGTCCGCATTGATTTTAATGGCGATGACGAGTTGTGAATAAAATTCTGCAATGGTGAATAACCCTGTGAACAAGATTTAGTATTATTTCCCGGAAAGATTGCTATGATGTTCACAGTTCATTGAAAGAGCTGGAATGCAGGTGGTGGACGAAAGAAAATTGCCGGTGTTCCAAGGATGATCCCAGGCGACTGGGGAAAGGTTGAGTCAGGCTGGTTGGCCCAACCCCTCTAAGTCTGCTTTGCAAGAGGCAGAGACCGGAGGCAGTATTCACCAGTTCCTCTGGCAGCGTTCGCGCGCTGTCAGTAACGCGAAGTAGGAACTGAGCGGCCAGGAACGAGATAGAAGCCGTTCCGAGTCGAGTCAAGTAGTTCAGGCTGGTTTCAGGCCTGAGCCAATCGCAGTTACCCTGAGGGTAAAAGGTTGCTACTGTGCATCAGCACGGGGCGGGTGACTCTGGCGGTCTTAAATTTAAGGCCGGCCCAAAGAAAGACGCCGAAAGGCGGGACAAATTGAGCACTCACACCGGGAAGGACACATAGCCAAGGCAAGGCTTGTGAAAACCTTCCAAGATGACGGCGATGTTAAAAACGACACCGCTGACATGTGACGAAAGGCAACCTGAGAGTTAAGAGGTCAGACCCGTGGCATTGGGCCAACGCATCGCCAAAAGCGATGGCCGACCCAGTGCAAAATGGTCAAGACGTGGAAACGAAGTCGCATACGTGTCTTGACCTGGTTCGCAAGCCGGCGTCCGCAAACGCCAGCCCAAGCGAGCCAAGAGGCCTCACTCAATAATTCAGCGACCGCAAGGCGCTGGACGGCCCTGCTATGAGGCCGGAAACTCCGCTTGCCGTGGAGAATGGCGTCGGGAAGCTGGCAGCGCCCGCAAGGGCGCGCCTAATGTCAGCGTGGGAAAGAGAGCATGGCGAACTCCCAGCCCCCAATTTGCCCTCGTTCAGTCGAAAGACTGGGCGGGGGCTTTTTGTTTTTGGACGCGTAGTTTTTGGCTCGTAATCCCAATTCCTAATCTTAATCTTTCTGAAACTATGATTCCGATTGAGATCCAGAGCGGAAAAAAGTTCTGTCGGAAAAAAAGTTCTTGCCCTCCCGCGCATTTTGCCCAAAAGTTTCCCCGGATATTAAATAGCTGGAAAGTCTAACTTCGAAATTCAAAAGTTTATGGGACGCATATACAATAATATTGTCGAAACTGTCGGCCGGACTCCTCTCGTCCGCCTCAACAAAGTCACTGTGGGCCTGGATGCCACCATCCTGCTCAAGTGCGAATTCTTCAATCCTTTGGGCAGCGTCAAGGATCGTATCGGCATGGCCATGATCGAGGATGCGGAGAAGCGCGGCGTGCTCAAGGCCAACACAGTCATCGTCGAGCCCACCAGCGGCAACACTGGCATCGCCCTGGCCTTTGTCGCCGCCGCCAAAGGCTATAAACTCATCTTGACGATGCCGGAAACAATGTCGCTGGAACGGCGCACGTTGCTGGCCATGCTCGGGGCAAAATTAGTGCTGACACCAGGCACCGAAGGCATGAAAGGCGCCATTGCCCGCGCCGAGCAAATCGCCAAGGAAACGCCCAATTCCTGGATTCCGCAGCAATTCGATAATCCCGCCAATCCGGAAGTTCATCGCAAAACGACTGCCGAAGAAATTTGGGCGGACACAGATGGGAAAGTGGATATTCTCGTCTCGGCTGTTGGCACGGGAGGGACCATTACCGGTTGCGTGGAAGTCATCAAGCCGCGCAAGGCTTCCTTTCAAGCCATCGCCGTTGAGCCAAAAGATTCGCCGGTCATCTCGCAATGCCTGGCCGGGCAGCCCCTCAAACCCGGCCCGCATAAAATTCAGGGGACCGGCGCCGGGTTCATCCCCAAGAATCTTCATCTCAAAGACAGCAAGGGCAACCCCCAGATTTGTGAATGCGTCGAGATTACAAACGATGAATCCTTCGTCATGGCGCGCCGCCTGGCCAAAGAGGAAGGGTTGCTCGTTGGCATTTCGACCGGCGCCAACGTGGTCGCGGCCATTCAAGTGGCCCAGCGTCCCGAAAACAAGGGCAAGATGATTGTGACCATCGCCTGTTCAACGGGCGAGCGTTACCTGAGCACGCCGCTCGCCGCCGAAGCCAGGGCTGAAGTCGGTGGCTAAAAAAATAAGTTGCATTAGATTGCGTTTCGTCTAAGATTTTAGATGTTGAAGGTCTGACCGATATTGCGGGATAACACGAAAGCGTGCGCAACGGTCCTCCAAAAATTCTAAATTCACACGAAATTGATTTTTCGGGGCAATTCAAGCAAGGCCTTGACACTTTTACGTTTATAAATCTATGAGTACTGCGCCCAGCGCCACAACTGCCACCACCGCCGACTATGGAGCCGGTTTTTTGGAAATATCAGAAAAAGGCTTTGGTTTCCTTCGCACGAGGGAAAACAATTACCACCCCAAACCCAGCGACATTTTTGTCACGCCCGACACCATCAAACGCAATTTTTTGCGCGAAGGCTGCCTGGTCGCCGGCGAGACCCAACCGCCCCACCGCGGCAACAGTCCGCAGCTCAAAACCGTGGACAAGGTCAATGAGCAACCTTTCGAGGCCTACACCAAGGCGGTCCGTTTCGAGAACCTGACCACCATCGATCCCATCGAAAAAATTAACCTGGAAACTTCCCCCGACTTGCTCGAAACGCGCATCATTGATTTGGTTACCCCCATCGGCAAGGGCACGCGCGGGTTGATCGTTGCTCCGCCTCGCACCGGCAAGACAACCATTCTCAAGCAGATCGCTAACGCCGTCACCACCAATCACCCGGAAGTCTATGCCATGGTTCTGTTGATTGACGAGCGTCCGGAGGAAGTCACGGATTTTCAACGCTCGGTCAAGGCCGAGGTTGTCGCCTCCTCCAACGATCAGGACCTAGAGACGCATGTGCGCCTTTCCCGTTTCATGATCGAACGCTGCCGCCGCATGGTCGAAAGCGGTCGGGACGTTTTTGTGCTGCTCGATTCCATCACCCGCGTGGCCCGCGCCTACAACAGTGTGCATGGCGGCAGTGGTCGCACCATGACTGGCGGCGTGGACGCCCGCGCGCTGGAAATCCCCCGCAAAATGTTCGCCTCAGCCCGCAAGATTGAAGAAGGCGGTTCGCTGACCATTATTGCCACGGCGCTGGTGGACACCGGTTCGAGGATGGATGAATTGATTTTCCAGGAATTCAAAGGCACCGGCAACATGGAATTGATCCTCGACCGCAAACTGGCGGACCGCCGCCTTTTCCCGGCGCTGGACATTCCCAAGAGCGGCACGCGCAAGGAGGAAAAACTTTTTCCGCCAAAAAACATCGAGTCCATCCGCAAGCTGCGCCGCATGATGGTCGATCTCAATCCCATCGAGGCCATGGAAACGTTGCAGGCCGCGTTGAAGAAGCACAAGACCAACGACGAGTTGCTGTCCAAGATCACTTAGGCGGTTCTTGAAACCGAAACCGGAGAAATTGCTGCATTCCCGTCCACCGCTGGAACGAATGCTGCGCATTCACCAAGCCATCCAATCCGGCCGCTACCCCAATGCCGTCTCCCTTGCCGGCGAATTGGAAGTCAGTTCCAAATCCATTCATCGCGATTTCGAATTCATGCGCGACCGCCTGCAGTTGCCGCTGAAATTCGACCACGATCACAAGGGCTATTATTATACCGGGGAAGTGAGCAGTTTCCCCACCCTGCAAATCACGGAGGGGGAATTGTTCGCCCTGCTCGTCGCGGAAAAGGCCCTGCAACAATACCGCGGCACGACCTTCGAACGCCCCCTGGTCAGCGCCTTCAAGAAAATGGCCGCAGCCCTGCCCGATACCGTTTCGCTCAATCTGGCCGATTGGGAACGGACCATTTCCTTCCGCACCAGCGCCGAGCCGATCTTAAACTTGGAGATCTTCGATAAGTTGTCCAAGGCCACCGCGCAGCGTCAACAATTGCAATTGACCTATCGCAAGCCCGGCCGGCGCGAAACCGAATTGCGCGTGGTCGATCCCTATCACCTCGCCAACATCAACGGCGAATGGTTTCTCTTTGCCTGGTGCCATCTGCGTCGGGACATTCGCACTTTCGTGCCCGCGCGCATCCAGGCCATTGACATCACCGGCGAGACTTTTGACCGGCCGCAAAAATTTTCGCTGGAAAAGCGGCTGCGCGACAGCTTCGGCGTGCAATCCGGCCAGGGCAGTTTCGACGTGGTCATCCGCTTCAACGAACTGGTCGGCGACTACATTCGGGAAAAAAAATGGCACGATTCGCAGCAATTGAAGGAACTGAAAGACGGCGGTTTGGAACTGCGCATGAAGCTATCAAGTTTGGGGGAGGTGGAACGGTGGGTGTTAGGCTGGGGAGGCAACGCAAAAGTTATCCAGCCGCAAGAATTGGCCGAGAGCGTCAAGAAATCCGCCCAAGCTATCCTGAAAAACACATAATCCAGATAATCTTAATCTTAATCCGTAGAAATAGATGATAGGTCCGGAAAATCGGCAACACGGCAACAAGTGTTTATAGTCAACGACTTAACCGGCAACATGAAAAGCTACAGACCGGCAACATGTAGCTGCATTCGCCTCCGTCTGGCTAAATTTGACCATCCTTGCTGGATTTTTGGTCTGGGTTCCAGTGACTTGATAAGCCACGGTTGATTATTGAAGTCGTAGCAAATCAAATTCGAATTTCTGGATGTCCTTACCGAATCCAGCCAGAATGGTCACACTTAATGGCTGACGATTGGAAACAGCGCCAAATAAAACGCTCTGCATGATGACCGTTCGTTTTGGATTAACAACTTTCGGCGCGGCCCCGGTACATCGTGACCCCCCTCAGCCGGTTTACCGGCTGAGGAAAATTCAATGTATCTCGCAGAAAACATGGAACCACTTGAGACGCTGGTTGCGAGAGGGCACCCGGCC
>Ga0182024_10025243_pt1 | contig 10507 bp, 6 predicted proteins | sample P32metaG_FD_120480 | JGI IMG/M metagenome (GOLD analysis project Ga0182024, IMG submission 120480) | Permafrost microbial communities from Stordalen Mire, Sweden - P3-2 metaG (Illumina Assembly) | ecosystem: Environmental > Terrestrial > Soil > Wetlands > Permafrost | place: Sweden: Stordalen...
CCGCCCGCTGGTTTGCACCAAGCGGACCGCTTCCTCCGCAAACTCCTTCGTAAACCGTCGTTGCTGTGTCATCGAGTTCCTCATTGCTCACAGGGAACTCTCCACTTTCCCGAAGCAAGTCCAGGGACGCGTTGCTTGCCGATGATGACATGATAGCCCCTTGGCCGGCGGCGCATGTGATTGTCGGGAATCCACCATTTCTCGGCGATAAATCAATGATCGATGCGCTTGGTGAGGAGTATGTCGGTCGTTTGCGAGCCGCGTATGCGGGTCGTGTGCTCGGTAGCGCTGATCTGGTCTGTTATTGGTTTGAGAAAGCCAGGAAATCGCTTGAAAGCGGCCCCACAAAGAGAGTTGGCTTGGTCGCGACTAACTCTATTCGGAGCGGAGCCAGTCGAGCCGTTCTTGAGAAAATCCGAGACGAGGGACAGATTTTTGAGGCATGGTCGGACATCCCTTGGGTTCTCGACGGCGCCTCTGTCCGGGTTTCAATTGTGTGCTTTGCAGCCGAACAAGTGGTTGCCCTACCGAGGCTGGACGGCGGGTCGGTTTCCGTCATCAATCCCGATCTCACCGCCACGAAGGTAGACCTGACGACAGTCCGCCCCTTGCGCGAGAATGACCGGCGATCATTCCAAGGGGTTACGAAATCGGGCTCCTTCGGCATAGACGGGAGGCTGGCGCGCGAATGGCTGAAAGCGCCCCTGAACCCGAACGGTCGCCCTAATGCGGATGTGCTGCGACCGATCATCAGCGGCGGTGAGTTGGCAAGGCGACCGCTGGACAAATGGGTGATCGATTTCGGCACCCGGACGGAAGATGAGGCGGCGCTATACGCTGCTCCATTTGAGCACGTAAATCGGCTGGTCAGGCCAGAACGGGAGAAGGTAAGGCGTGATTTATACAGGCGCTTTTGGTGGCGGTTTGCTGAGCGGCGTCCTGGAATGTGGGACACCATAGGAACTGCCTCTCGGTATATCGCGACCCCCAAAGTCTCTAAGCACCGTTTCTTCGTGTGGCTGGAGCGCGCGATCGTTCCCGATAACCTAGTGATCGTCATTGCCCGCGATGACGACACGACGTTTGGCATCCTCAGCTCCCGCTTTCACGAACTTTGGTCGTTGAAAAAGGGCGCTTGGATCGGCGTCGGAAACGATCCGACGTACACACCAACCTCGACCTTCGAGACGTTTCCCTTCCCTGATGGGCTGATTCCAGATCGGGCGGCTGATTTTTACGCCTCGGACTCTCGGGCCGCGTCAATCGCGGCGGCTGCCAGGCAATTAGATGAACAGCGCCAGCGATACCTGAACCCGGAAAATCTGGTGCGCGTCGCTTCCGAAGTCGCGTCCGGTTTCCCCGATCGGCTCTTGCCGCAAGACGAGGCGGCGGCGGAAATCCTCAAGTCGCTGACGTTGACGAACCTCTACAACGAGCGGCCTCGCTGGCTTGCCAATGCGCACCGCGACCTTGATGTCGCGGTCGCTTTGGCATACGGGTGGCCGAAGAATATATCTGATGACGATGCGCTAGAGAGACTGTTTGCACTAAATCGGTCTCGCGCCGTCGCGGAGGAACAGCGGGTCACGGCGCGTCCACGAACCGCGAAGGAGTTGAGAGAGCAACCCGAGCTGGGCCTTGGGGTGGTTGCTGGCGGCTCACAGACGCCGCCGGCAACCGGCGAACTGCCGGATGCAGCGCAGAAGGCGTCCTAGTGCTATCATACGAGCGATGAAGAACTCTAAGCCGCCGCAGACCACGGACGAGTCGGGCATGGCTGAGCGCTTCCAGCGGGGCAACCCGATGCCGTGAACCCCCATAAGGCTGGAGAAAAGGACGGTCCTGATACGCAACTGGCAGGAATTGGCCGATTGCGCAAAACTAATCTTGTGCGACGCTTAGATATGGCTCTGTTGAGCCATTATACGGAGACCTTATCTTTCAAAGATACATTTTAGGCCAACGGTGCGGTCACTTCCCTTGTCTTTTCGTCATGCTATACTTCGGAAATATGGCGGCGAAGGAAACCACGCTCAACGAACTCGGTGAGATGCTCGCTCACGTGGTTGAGCGCATGGTGAGTAAGGACGATCTTGCCGAGGTCAGGGCCGAACTGAAATCCGATATCGCCGCGGCCAAGACCGAACTCAAAATCGACATCGCTAAGCTCTCCGAACAAGTCGCCGGCATTGAGCGCGATCTCAAAACGATACGCCGCGAGCTCAACGATCTCGCCGAGATAGTCGAGAACATTGCCGGCTACCGCAAGGAGATCGACCACGCGTTCGAGCGCATCGCGGCGATCGAAAAGCACCTCGGCATTTCAAAGCGAGCGGCGGCGTGATCGTTCCGTACTCCCCTATCGCTGATGCACCGCATGACGACAAAGGGTACCGTCGAAAAATTGCTCGATCAAATTCTCGCTCTTCCCGACCGGGCGCAGGTTGAGATTGTCCGAGTGCTCACCGAAGGCCGGGCCGACGACTACGACCTTTATCGTCTCGACGATGATCAACCAGCAGCACCTGCGCTTGGCAGATCGTAGCGCGCCTCTCTCCCCGCTCGGTCAAGGCAACCGCTTCGCGGCGGCCTGCGGCCGACCTTGACCGGCGGGGCCGGCGCGCTCTCAGATTTGCAGGTCGGCTCCGAAGCGAATGTCACTTTCCGTCTCACCAAAGCGAACGCTTACCTGCTCTCCCCTACCCCGGTGGGAGGCCCGCCGTCCGCGGAACGTCGGCCACCCGTATCTTAGGTCGGTTATGCACACCGAATCCGGCCATTTCAGTGGGCCACTGAGCCGATCCTGAAGAGATTTTCAAATGGATCGATTGGATCGATAAACGGTGGTGGCGATGCCCCCTCGGCGGTCGTTCGTGGGACCTATCTAATGGCCTAGAACCAGGGATCGCTGGCGCTGCTGTGTCGACGTTACGGTTCGGCGCAGACTAATTGCATCGATCACCGGCTTGAGGTAGCAGACCGGCGACCAGCGGCCTCACCGACTCGTATATCCTCTGCGCGAAGGAAGGCTTGGAGGGGATCAGAAAGTATTTTTCGCGTTCCGCATCGGAAAGCTGACGAGACAGCGCCGCCCGGGCCTCGTCGATCAGCTCCTGGCAGCGGGGCAACCCCCAAACCCCCGCCTCGGTCACCAACCATTTCCCGTTATGTGAAAATGCGAACAGGTCGCTTGCCATCGGCAAGTCCAACAGGATTTTGCCGGCCCGAGCGTCCCATACTTTGAGTGGAGAGGTGCCCACGACGGGAATCACGCGGTTGCCGTCGGGAGAGAAAAGAACCATGAGTGGAACTCGGAAGCCGCCCAGTACAGCAAGTTCCTTGCCGGTGGCTGTATCCCACAAACGCTCGACATTAGAGATCACCGATACCGCTCGCGAGCCATCTGGCGAAACCCAAAGGCCATCGTCCGCTTGGTCCTTTGGCCTTTGCTTGACGACCGCGATTTCCTTTCCGCTAGGAGCATCGTAAATGTAAACCGATTGTTCGTCGTAACTCTGGATTCTGGCAGCGTACATATAGTGGCTGAACTTTTGACCCTCGGGAAGGTGCCAACGTCCAACCACAGTAAATGAATTGAGATCCCAGATCTTTACTGATCCCTCGGAATCGGCGGTTAACAATTGCTTATCGTTGGACAGGAACGCAGCGATTTCTACGTCCGCAAGTTCCCTAGGAAATTCATGTATCAGGGTTCCGGTGTCGGTGTTCCACAACGCCGCGGCTCCATGCAACACGATGGCAGCGAGTTTATCGTTCGAAGAGAAATCGATCGCCGAACTCACGCCATCCAGCTTTAGAATAAGGGTCGCTTCCGGCAGGCGCCACAGCTCGGTCCGATTGCCGCCTTCCTTCCCATAAGGGTCTAAGAAACTGAGAGCCACTCGCGTCCCGTCAGACGACATCGCCAATCTATAAGGCGAACCTGCTCCCGGAATTGCTGCCAGCGACAGCGGGTCCACCGACCAGAGCCGTGCGGATTTATCGCGAGAGGCGGTGAGGATCGTCGTGCCGTCCGAAGAAAACGTGGCCGACGTCACCTGGTCGTCGTCGCGCAGGATTACCGGCCGATCATCGTCGTAGGTGCGCCACAATCTTGTAGTGCCGTCCGTTCCGGCCGTGAGGAGCTGCTCACTATCTGGCGAGAATACGACCATCGTGATCTCACCCTGATGGCCTTTCTGCGTGGCCCGCGGCACGGTTTCTGTGTCGCCGTCATGAAAGTTGCTGACGTCCCAGACCCGTGCGATCGGACCGGAAACCGTCGCGATAAGCTTACCGTCTGGCGAGAACGCGACGGCGGAGATGGCATCCTGTCCGGCCAGTTTCGCGACCAGGTGGCAACTCGTGATGTCCCAAACATAGGTCGGTCCCCATTTACTACCCGCTACCAATAGTCCGCGTGTCGAAATCGCCACGGACGTCAAGTCGTCGCCGCCTCCGCAAAATTGCAGCTTATCGCCAGTCGTGCCGTCGAAGAGATCGATGGCGTCTCCTCCTCCTTCTACGGCAATTTGCCTGCCGTCTGGAGAGAAGATGGCAAATTCCGAGACGCCTTCTAATCGTTTCACCATGTTCTTTGTGGCTGCGTCCCACAAGATAGCCCCAAGAGGAGAGACTGTGAGGATGCGCGTGCCATCAGGCGAGAACGAGCCGGATGTGACGGGGTCGAATTTCTCTTTTGGTGCGTCGCCGGATGCCGATAGTTCCAGGTGGTGTTGAAGGACGACGATCTGCGTGCAATTGTCTCCCTCTACCTGATATAGCCGGGCCATACCGTCGGCGCCCGTCGTTAGGACCATGCGATTATCCGGCGAGAACCTCGCCGAGAGCACCCACATGTTCTCCCGACCGCAAGTGCTCAGACGTCTACCGGTCGCTGCGTCCCAGACCATTGCTGTCCCATCGGCCGATGCGGTGACGACGCGGGACCCGTCTGGCGAGAAAGAAGCGGAAAGTAGGCCGTCCTTATGGCCTGCGAGGAAAAACTTCTCGCGTCGATTGACGAATGCGTTTTCGAGCGCCGTCTCGGCTTCCGCGACATAAGGCCGATCCGGAGCGCTGAGGTCGGCCGGCAGTGCAGCAAGCGCGAGCAGCATGCCGAGCATGGCGTCGCCCTGCGCCGTGACCGTTCTCGCGTCGCGAGCGAGGAATTGCGACTGGGCGATTAGCGCGACATTCCGTTGCGTCTCCGCGATGTAAAGCCCGGCGCTGGACACCGCCGCGAACACCGCCAGCAGAGCGATAACGGCGGTGAGAATTAAGCGGCGACGGCGGGTAGCGGCCCTGGCCCTTTCCGCCGATCGAGCGATGAAGGCCCGAATCTCGACCCCCAGTTCGTCGCGCCACCGGCGATCAAGGTCGAGCGCGTTAGCGAGCCGCGGATCGCGAAGAAGATAGGTGTCTTGCACCCTGGGTTCCGCCGCACGCCACTCCACTTCGGCTTGCTCGATGGTCCGTCTTGTCGCGAGATCGACGCGGTCGCGCGCTATCTGTTCCTGCGCAAGCTCCCAATGCGTAATCAACGCCTCGTGCGTGAGGCGCAATTGACCGTCGTCGCTGACCAACAACCGCGCCTCAGGATCGAGAAACGAATCAACTAGGGCGCGTCGCGCAGAGCCTTCGGGGAACCGCGAAAGCGGCACGACGCGCGAGACCGGCTTGCCGTCCTCGATGGTCACCAGTTCACGTAGCAATGAAGGAAGCTGATCTTGTACCGCGTCCGGCTGCGCCCGGAACACCTCCTCAGCGCGGCTTCCGATTGCGCCTTCGAAGCCTCCCACCTCGTCATAGGCGGCGAAGGTCAGCTCGCGCTGAGCGCTACGCCGTTGCCACAGCTGGTCGAGTAGGAACGACAAGAGCGGCAGCGCGCCCGGATATTTTGCCGCCGCCTGGCGGATCAGCTCGTCGAGATTCACGCCGCGCGCCGAGTCGTGTTCGAAGCGCAGCCCCGCTTCCAGCGCCGGCTGGCGGACGATCTGGCCGATCTCGGCGTCGCCCGGCGGCAGCAGCAGGAAACGGCCGTCGGCCGACAGCGCAGCCAGCGCCGGCATGGTTTCCAGCCGGTCGAAGAAGTCGCTGCGCATCGTCGCGACAATCCAGACGAGGCCGCTTTTCGCCAACGTATCGAGCGCGCCGACAAAGGCGGTGCGATCCGCGTCGCCGAGCCGGTCGATGGTGAACATCTCTTCGAGCTGATCGACGACGATGACCAGCCGCGCCTCGCCGATCTCGGTCAGCGGCGGGTCGGCCGCCTTGCCGGCCTCGGCGAGACCTTGGCGGATCGGCAAGGCCGCCTGGCTGGGCGCGCTCCGCAGCAGGTCGGCAAGTTGCTCGGCGGAATATTGCAGCCCGGCAAGCTCGGGCAGTGCGGCCGGCGCCAGGATTGCTGCCGCCAGCGCGGCGAGCGGGTCGCCGCCGCCGTCCGACGGCCGCATCACCGCGCGGCGCACCAGCCCGACCCGGCCGATCATGCCGGGGATCGCCAGATCGGGCAGCAGACCCGCCTTGACCAGCGACGATTTGCCCGATCCGCTGGCCCCGAACACCAGCACGAACGCGGTGCCATCGTCGATCCGGCGCGCCAACAATTCACGCAGCTCGTTGCGCGCCCAGGTGCGACCGAAAAAGATCGGCGCGTGCTCGTACTCATAGGCCGGCAGCCCGCGATACGGCGCCTCATGCCAGCGGATCGCCGCGCCCTCGGCCCGCGGGCCGGCGCGGCGCTCCAACAGCGTGCGCAAATGCTCGTAAAGAAGCTGTTCGAACTCGGCGGTCGCGGCGAAACTATGCGAGGCGGCGGTGTAGCCCGGGCCGCTATCGGCGCGGAACCACCGCCCGATGAAATCTTGCACCGCGGCGCGTTGTGCGCGGGCCTCGTCGAGCGCGGCCTCGTCGTCGAGATCGGCGCTGATCCGCGCGGTCTTGCGATAAACCAAAAGGTCCGGGATGCCGTTCTCCTGGTAACCCGCGTATGCGTCCTCGAACTCCCACTCGGTGCCTGTCACCGGCCGGCCCGAGATCGCACCGCGAAACTTTTCCTCAGGCAGCGGCACGCCGAGCCGCGACCACAGGATCACCACGACGATGTCGGTGCCGTGCGGCTGCGGGATGTTCTCGGGATCCTGGAAGTGATGCGTCGCGACCAGCGGCTCGCGTTCCCACAGCACCGCCTCGACATGAAAGCGATAGGAAAATTCGCGATCGAGCCGGGCGACGATCTGCTCAGCCTTCAGGCGCTCGGGCCGCACATCGATGGGCGATGAGATAAAAACGCGAATAGTACGGGCGTCGCTCACCCGCATTTTACGACCGCCGCAGCCATCGCCTCCCCACCTCGACGTTTCCGCTATCATGCCATGATAGAGGGTTACGGAAAGATCATGGATTACGGGCGGATCAAGCGCCTGCCGGCGCTACCGATGCCGAGACCCACTGTCCAGTCAAGCGGGCCTCGCTCGCGAGTCGCATCCTATTGCGCGTGTGCCTTCACAGATAGCTGCGAAGCTCGTCCTCCGAGAGCCCTGCGTCCTTGATGATTTTCTTCAAGAGCCAGCGCGGGAACTCTCCCGAGTGCATAGGGACGACGACGGTCTTATCCGCGTCGAAGCTGTGCAGGGTGACGTGGCTCCCCTTCTGCCGCATCGTCTCAAACCCTGCTTTCTCCAGCGCTCTGATCAGGTCCTTCGCCCGCACCCCAGGAAGCCGGGCGAACATAGACTACGCGATGACCGGCATCCTCACCGTCACCCCAAGCGATACGCGTTGCGTCAGATCCTTGTCGTCGGGAAGCGGTTTGCCGAGATCGCCGAGCGTTTCGAGATAGAGCGCCAACGCCTCTTCGGCATTTACCACGGCCTCTTCAAAAGTCTGGCCCCAGGGTGCTGCATCCCTCTAGCGCTGGGAAGAAAGCCAGATATCCTTCGGGGTGCTGTTCGATCGAAAGGTTGTATGTTCGCTTTATCTCCATAAGCCATTGAATTATATCATATCGTGTTTTCGTGCACTCTCCCCTACCGCATCGATGCGTTTGTGAATTCTCAGGCGGTACAATCAGGAGAGGCCACATCATAGAAGATCGTGGCCGACCGAGCCGGCAGTGAGCGGGGGTTCGGCAGCCACGCCATCAGGCTGAATGGCAACGGCGCCATGTAGCCCCGGCGCACCCTGGAGGAAAGCCAGGGTGCTGCCCGCACCACTTCTTTCCATTGCGGTGCGCACGGCACTCCGGCTCCCCTAAATCTATGACGCTGCAATCGCAGCAGCTCTACCTCGGTGCCCGGATCACGGGCGAGTTCGAGGTGCTCCACCCCGACGAGCGCCGTCGTCATCTTTATATCGTCGGGCAGACGGGTGCCGGTAAATCGACGCTGCTTCTCAACCTGATGGCGCAAGACATCGCGACGGGAGCGGGGTTCGCGTTGCTCGACCCGCACGGCGACTTGGCCGAGGCGGTGCTGATGCACATTCCTCGAGAGCGGACCGACGATCTCGTCTACATCAATCCGGCCGACGCCGCCCGGCCGATCGGCTTCAATCCCCTATCGGCCGTGCCCGAAGACTCCAAACCGATCGTCGCCGACGATGTTGTCGGCGCCTTCAAGCATGTCTGGCCGGATAGCTGGGGACCGCGGCTCGATTACGTGCTGATGAATGCCGTGCGAGCCTTGCTCGACGTGCCCGGTGCAACGCTGCTGATGCTGCCGCGCCTCTTGATCGACGATCCCTTTCGCGAGCAGCTCCTCCAGAGTTACGTGCAGGACCCGATGGTGCAGTCTTTCTGGCGGAACGAGTACGCCGGATACACCCCGAGCCTGCGCGCGGAAGCCATCTCCCCTATCCAGAACAAGATCGGCCGCGTGCTCATCGAACCCAGGCTCCGCAACATGCTCGCGCAGCCGAGCAGCACGATCAGCTTGCGGCGGCTGATGGACGAGGGCGCCATCGTCATTTGCAATCTCGCGAAGGGCCGCCTCGGCGAGAGCGTGGCGCATCTTCTCGGAGCGCTGCTCACGACATCGATCGCGCAGGCAGCTCTATCGCGCGTCGATGTTCCGGCCGCCGGACGCCGGGTCTTTCATCTTTATGCCGACGAGTTCCAGTCCTTCTCGACGGCGAGCTTCGCGCTGATCCTGTCAGAGGCGAGGAAGTATGGCCTTACCCTCACCATTGCCCACCAGTATCTCAATCAGCTCAGCGATGAATTGCGGTCCGCGATTTTCGGGAATGTCGGTTCGCTGATCTCGCTGCGCGCCGGCGCCGAAGACGCGGCGATCCTTGCCGAGCAGATAGGCCTCGGCGGTCGCGATGCTCTGCTCGACCTCGGCAATTTCACTGCTTGGGCTCGCCTGCTGCGCGCCGGCATGCCGACATCGCCGATCCTCCGTAATCTCATGCCCACTCCCGAGACACGGCGCAGTTCTCCGCATCGCTTGATCGCTGCGAGCGCCAAGCGCTTCGGCCGACCGCGTGCGGAAGTCGAGAAGCGCATCCGCGAGTTTCTTGCAGTCTGAGATTTCCGGCAGCCTGTGCCTACGGGTGTTCCAACGCCTATCCCTACGATGATGCCTACCGTCGGCATAACCCGTAGGCATAGGGCGCCACCACTTCTAACTGTCTGTTCAACCCCTTACGTTTCATTCGAGCGGCAATTCCGGCTGCGACTGGAGTATATTTTGGTTGTTTTTGAGATCTCTCCAGCGTGGGCTGGAGGGGCCTCCGGCGAGCACGTGCCGTGAGCGTATGAAGGTTAGAGCCGGAGGTGTTGCCTCGCGCCCAATCGCCCAAGGGCGAAAGGGCGCTCGTCCGCGTTCCTGATAATGCGAGCCACGGTCGGCGACGTTCCGGGAGAAGGGCGGAAGGAAACGCCCGAGGTGCCCCGGTCGTTTCCTGCTGTCGCCCCCACCGGATCAGATAACGAACACCCTTGCGGGCTATCGGACAGCACAGCCGTCCGATAGTCCTCGGGCGTCCGTTATGCCCCCGGTGCGGACGCGGTTCTCCGGCGGCACCCAGAACGCGCCGGCACGGCCGCCGCGGACGGGTGCCGCCGGTCCGTCATTCCGTACCCCCTGTCTCCGCGCCCTCGCCCATGGTAGCGGGCGCAGCACGCCGTCAAGGGTCGCATTCCCCGTCGTTGTTGAGGCCACGTTCGCGGTGGGCTTTTCCCCTTGACCGCGTGCTTTGTGCGCCCCGCTCCCCGGCGAGGGCATCGCGGAGCCAGTCCGCGAGCGGTCGCGCTTTAGCAGCCCTAACTTTCCCCTCTCTATGTACTACGTAGACACCGACTCTGATTTCGCGTTGGCGCGTGTGCGCGAGCTCAATGACGAGGCTCGCCAGTACCTCGCCGACGGCAAGATCGTGTTCAGTGACGTGACCCCCGTTTTTCATCCAGGGATAACGAGAGTCCGGGGTGATTTTTGACCTTGCCCCCAACCTTGGACCACGTGCGGCTGTAAAATCCTGGCTTCATCGGGCGGCTGGCTGGCCG
>Ga0182024_10025244_pt1 | contig 10506 bp, 10 predicted proteins | sample P32metaG_FD_120480 | JGI IMG/M metagenome (GOLD analysis project Ga0182024, IMG submission 120480) | Permafrost microbial communities from Stordalen Mire, Sweden - P3-2 metaG (Illumina Assembly) | ecosystem: Environmental > Terrestrial > Soil > Wetlands > Permafrost | place: Sweden: Stordalen...
ACCGTCGCCCTCGAACACATCTCGTTCCAGGTGCCGGACTACCGCAAGGAAGCGGCGTTTTACATCGCCCTGATGGGTTGGAAGCTGCGCAGCGACGACGGCAAGCGGGCGGTTCTCGACATCGGCAACTGGGGCTCGGCGATCTTCAAGGCTGCGGCGCCGGAACAGACCACGGTGCTGGTGGACGGCTTCGGCTTCGCTATCGCGCCGTGGAACGCCAAGACCGTCGAGGCGGAACTTCGCAAGCGCGATCTTAGTCCGGTAGCCGACAACGACGGCAAAGGATTCGAGAGCTTCCACGTCAAGGATCCGGACGGGTTCGATTTACAGATCGGGAACAGCAACGGCCTGGTAAAGGCGCGCAAGACTCCGGCGACCGCCAAGCTCGAAGCGGATCTGCCGTTCGAGGCGACCAATTGGCAGACGGTGTGGCTCGATCATTTTTCCTTCGGCGCTACCAACTACAAAGCGAGTGTGTCCTACTACACCAACCTGCTCGGCTGGGAGGGTAGTTACGATGAAGGCAGCCAGAACGAGGTGGAGATGGGCGACGTCGGAGACGCCATCATCCGCGGCGGCAATCCCAACGATCCGAATTTCGGCAAGGCTCCGGCCAACGGGAAAGCGAGGCCGCGGAACGTGCGCATCGATCACATCTCGTTTGGCATCCAGCCATGGGATTCCGACGCGGTAAAGGAGGGTTTGGAGAAGCGCGGGCTCCGCGCCCAGGTTGACACCGGCAACACCGGCGATATCCACGTAGCGGCCTACAAGAGCTTTCACACCCGGACGCCCAACGGATACAACCTGCAGATGAGCTGCGTCACCAAGGAAATACGGCTGATCGGATCGAACTCGATGAAGCCAGCGCAGTAGGTCCTGCGCGATGCGTGGTTCTACGACACGTCCCACCGGAAATCATAGAAGACGCGAATCAGGTTGCCGTCAAGATCGGCGGCCATGAACTCGCGCAGCTTCCACGGTTTGTCCTCGGGCTCGGAAACGATCTTCGCCTGAGCGGCCTTCCACTGGGTGAAGAGTTCGTCCACCTCGGCCTTGCTGTTGAGATTGAGCCAAAAAAGGACCGGACCCGTGTTGCCGTAGGGCTCGCGGAAGGATCGATTGGTGATAAACAGTCTGCAATTCCCCCTGAAGATGCCTGCGATGCCGCCCTGGTCGTCCCCCCAACCGAAAGTGAAGCCCAACGTGTTCACATAGTAGGCTGCGGCTTCATCGACATTGGCCGCGGGGATTTCCGGGACGGGAGCGGGGAGGGTCATGGGTTTTTCGGGCTCATCTTATCACGTCGGGAATTGACTTGCCGTGGGACCCGGCATACCATATTCTCATTCGAATGGCCGGGCACGAGGCGATATTAAATGAATGGGTCGATCAGAAATGGGCTGGCTTCGATTCTGTTGGTAGCTGCCGCCTTGCGCGGCGCCGAGCCCGATCGTCGGATGAGGGTTCTGATAAAGCCTGGCGCGATGAGCGAAGCCACCGGTAAAGGGGAAGTAGCCGTAGAGATCAGCATCTCGGAGATCGATGTCCCTGCCGGCGCTCCCTTGCTTTCGCTGAGCACGATGGTTCCCGGCTCCAGCAAGCCGCAGACGGTCGAAGGCCTCGCGGTGCACGACGGTCTTGGCCCGGTGCCCCTGGAATCGCGAAATCCCGGGGGCAGCCTGCGATGGAGCACAACTCGCGCGGTGAAAGGCGAGCTGGTTATCAAGTACCGGGAACCAATCGAGAACGCACCAATGACCCAGGGCGGCCCGCCTTTAGGGCCCAGAATCGATGGAGATGGCTTTTCGAGCGTCGGAGGCATGTTCTTGATGTCGCCCCAAACTAAACCTCCCTACCGGATTGCGATCGACTGGGATTTGTCTGCCATGGGCGACGGGGCTGCTGCGGTCTCAAGCTTCGGGGATGGGAACGTGGAGCTTCCGGCTGGTCCGGTTGCACGCCTGAACAGTTGCCTGTTCATGGCCGGTCACCTGAAACGCGAGCCGCACGCCGCGGTCACCAACGGCTTCTCCTCCGTCTGGTTGGGCGATCCTCCGTTTGACCCTCGACCGGCGATGCAGTGGACGGGCGAACTGCATTCCTGGATGAGCAGGTTCTTCCATGACAAATCCGAGCCTCCCTACCGCGTGTTTCTGCGCTTCAACCCCATGAACGCAGGCGGAGGGGCCGCACTGACCAATTCCTTTATCGTCACCTATGGCGAGGGCGTGACCGGTGAGAACCTGAAGAGCATTCTGGGGCATGAGATGACTCATACCTGGACCGCGAATGGTCCCGGCAAGTGGTACAGCGAAGGAAACGCGGTCTATTACCAGGCGCTTCTGTCCTGGCGGGCCGGTTTGATCACGACCGGCCAGTTCCTGGCGGACCTTAATAAAACGGCCAGCCGCTATTACACCAATCCGCTGAAGGATACGCCGGACGAGCAGATCGTGCCGCGTTTCTGGGAGGATACGCGAATCCGGGTGCTCCCGTACGATCGGGGCGGCATGTACTTCGCGGTGCTCAACGGCAAGATCGGCAGAAGGTCGGCAGGCAAGCGCTCCATCGACGATCTGATTCAAGCGATGGTCGACCGCTCGCGGGCCGATCAACCCGTTACCGAGGCCGTCTGGCTCGACCTGCTGCGCAAAGAGATTGGCGAGGAAGGTCCGGCGGTGCACCGTTCCATGCTGGCGGGAGGATTAATGCTGCCGGAATCGGATGACTACGGCCCCTGCTTCCGTCGCACCACAAAGAAGATCCGGCGTTTCGAACTCGGCTTTGACCCCAAGTCGTTGATCGGTACGGCACACATCATCCACAGGCTCATGCCGGATTCCGAGGCGGCGAAAGCAGGATTGCAAGAAGGAGACAGAGTGAATTACGGAGTGGCCCTGGACGCAGTACAGGGCGAAGTCAACCGCGCTCTGACTTTCGAGGTAACGCGCGACGGCAAGACATTTCCCATTACCTACCTGCCGCGCGGCGAGGCGGTCGACGCGTATCAATGGGAGCAAGTCCCCGGTATCTCAGAAAAAGAATGCAAGGCGACGGTGGGAACTCCGCGATGAAGCGCGTGGCGCTGATCTGCATTGCCGGCCTTGCATTGGCGCAGAGACCGGGCCCCTCCAGATCGCCTGAGGATTTCCTTCGCGATTCCCCTAAGCCTGCCAGCATCAAAGGCGCATTCACGCTGGTAGGAATTGGCGACCTGCTCTACTCGCATCCCATGGCCAATAGTCCGGACCGCGAATTTCAGAAAGTGGTCGAGCTCATTCAGCGCGGCGACGTGACCATCGGCAACCAGGAAGGCGTCTTCTTCGATCTCAAGACCTTCAAGGGCCAAGGCTACGGCAACGGGCTGTTGTGGGGCGAAGGGACTCTCGCCAAGGACATGAAGGCGATCGGAGTCAGGATGGTCTCCGTAGCGAACAACCATGCGACGGACTGGGGCCCAGAGGGATTGCTCGAGACCTGCCGGCTGCTGGACGATGCGGGAATCGTTCATGCCGGCGGAGGCCGCACACTTCAGGAGGCGCGCAAGGCAGGTATCCTGACGACGCCGAAGGGACGCGTAGCGCTGGTTTCCGTAGCCTCCACGTTCAAGCCAAACGCGGGCGCCAACAATGCCGTCGGCGAAGTCCCTTCACGACCCGGCATCAGCCTGCTGCGGACCCGCAAGGTGAACTTAATCACAGCCAAGCAGATGGCCTTGATTCGGAAGCTTGCGACACAATTGGCGTCCCCGCTTCATCCCGCTCCGGCGCCCGGCGCGCAGGAGATTACCTTTGATGAAGAACTCTATCGCGTGTCCGACCAGACGGGCCTTCACTATGACATGGACTTATACGATCATGCGGGATTGCTCAAAGCTGTGCGGGACGCCAAGCAGGAGGCGGATCTGGTGGTCTTCACCATTCATGCTCATGAAAGCCCCACAGGGCTCGACGACGATTCCCCGGAGCCTCCGGACTTCTTGGTCAGACTGTTCCACGACGCGGTCGACGCGGGAGCGGACGTGATCCTCGGCGGAGGGCCCCATTCCTTACGGGGCGTCGAGATTTACAAGGGCCGGCCGGTGTTCTACGGCATGGGAGTGTTCTTCATCAAAGGGGAGATCAAGGCTCTGCAGGAGACGATGTTCCGCGTATTCCCCGACGCGAACGGCCGGCCGCCTGCGCCCAAGCCTCCGGAGCGCTCCGTCCGTCCGGGAGGCAATCCCGCGAGCTGGTATGACGGTATCGTCGCCGTTACCGATTTCGATAACGCCAAAGCCAAAACGGTGCGGCTCTATCCGCTCGACGTGGGCAACACCTACGAACCTTCCCGGCGCGGGATTCCGCATCTGGCCGACGCCGCCAATGCCCGCCGGATCCTGGAAGCCTTGCAGAAGGATTCCGCACAGTTCGGTACCAAGATCTCCATTGAAGGTTCGACCGGTGTCATCAGTATTCCTTAGCGCTCGTCTGGCAACGATGGTCGTGATCGGGGTCCTTTGCCCCATCAGTGCCCAGATCCAGCTGGAAGGTCCGCCTGTCACCACTCATCACCAGATCATGATCAAGGGCCGTCCGCTCGCCTACACCGCCGAGGCCGGACGCGTTGCGATTCGAGACGTGGAAACTGGTGAGCCGCACGCCTACATGTTTTACACTGCCTACCGGGTGGCCTCGACCGGTAAACCGCGACCCGTAACGTTCATCTGGAACGGCGGGCCGGGTTGGCCTTCGCTGCCGCTCCATTTCGAGGTCGCAGGGCCTGTTCGGGGTGAAGGCGACCGGCTGGTTGACAATGATGACACCTGGTTGACCGAAAGTGATCTTGTGTTTGTCGATCCCGTCGGCACAGGCTTCAGCCGGGCAACCAAACCGAAATACGTGAAAGAGTTCGCCATCGATGTGGGTGACGTAATGGCCGAAACGGAGTTTATCCGCTGCTGGCTTCTGCTCCACGATGCCGATGAGGCGCCCGTCATCATAGCGGGTGAAAGCTACGGCTCGGCGCGAGCGGGACGAGTCGGGTACGCTTTGCTCAAACGCCGATTCGACGTAGCGGGGCTGGTGCTCATCTCGGGAGGCACCGGCTTGCCGTCGTTCGAAGATTCGAGAACCGTGGACTGGGCCATGCACGTCGCGGATATGGCCGTGGTGGCGCTGTACTTCAAGAAAACACCGCCGGATTTGGGATCGACGCCGGATTCAGTGCGCGCCGCAACAGAGAAGTGGGTTCGTGAACGTTATCTGCCAGCTATTCTCCGGATTGACAGCCTGTCAGAGGAGGAACGGAACCTGATCGCCACAGAGCTGGCACGCTATACCGGGCTGAATCCCGATCGGATCGACCGGAAGAAGCTGATCCTGTCATCGCAGAATTGGTACGGGGCCATCTCGGTCAATGGCAAACGTCCGTTGGTATCCGATTTCCGCCGATCGGAGCCACAGATCAACTCATGGACGCCGTTAGCGATACGATACCTGCGGCACCAGCTCGGCTATCGAACGGATCTGCCGTACATCGGTGTCGACGGAGGTGAGACCTTGGAGCAGGGGTTCGCACCGACCGGAAACTTTCCGCCCAGCATGAACTCGCGGTGGGTCCATTCGATGGTCTATGATCCGACGCCCGAGCAGATGACCAAGGCACGAGAAGATTTCGCCCGGGCCGGCATGCTGGGATTCCCGACCGTTGCCTCCATGCCGTCCACCGCCGATGCCATTCTGCTGAATCCGAAACTGAAAGTGTTTGTTGCTCAGGGCGCCTACGACCCTCTCGGCGGTTGTTCCATCAACGCGGAACATGCCCGGCGCCTGAACTCGCCGTACAAGGGGTCTGTTGAGTTCAAGTGCTATGAGGGCGGTCACATGATGTATCGGGATCTGCCGGCCCGCACGCAGTTCAGCAACGACGTAAAAGCACTCATACGCTCCGTGGAGACGAAATGAATAAGATTCTGTTCGTCCGATAGGGAAAACGAAAGCGCAGGTTTGGTCTCATCAGGCAAATCGCGGTTTCGAGCGCAGCGCCCTCCAGTTCTGGCTGGAAGCCTCCTGCTTGGAGCGCCAATTGTTGCACCCGGCGCTCTCCGTATTGGTCTGCCGCTGAGATGGAGACGGGTGGATCGACCACAACTGAGATAATAGCCGCAGGGGATTGAGATCATGAAGCGCATATTTACAGCAGGCGTAATTGTCGCAGCGCTGGCGTTCGCTGCGGCTGCCCAGGACTGGTACCACGAACGCGAAGAGCGCTTTCGCGGCGAGGAGTGGCGACCGCACCTTTTCGTCTATGTAAGGACCGATCTGGAACATATTTGGAGCGCTAGCCGTGCAAGCGATAAAGAGCGGGCGCGTGTGGAGCGGACGAAAGAGGAGCTGACGAAAATGCAGGCTGATCTGGATCATAACCGGTGGGATAACGGCATCCTCAATGATGCGATCGACTCCATCCGGAAGTCCTCAAACGACGACCGCCTTGCGCAGCGTGATCGAGCGGTGCTGGCTGATGATGCGGTCCGCCTTAAGGAATTTCAGGATCAGCACAACCGCCCGCATTAGTCGGCTGCGACACTCGCGCGGAGCTTGAATCGGGATCATTCGGAAATTGGCCTGCCCTTGCTTCGGACTGCCGGCGATATGATTCAGAAGGGCGGGACGGGTGCAGATGAACTGACACAAAGACCGCGGCTCTCGCCCTGATCAAGCACAAGGAGCACACGAAACATGAAGCCAAAGAACACGATCTGCCTCTGGTTCGACAAAGAGGCGCATGAGGCGGCGCGCTTTTACGCCGTCACCTTTCCGGATAGTAAAGTAACCGCTGTTCACCAGGCTCCCGACGACTATCCGGGCGGCAAGAAGGGCGATGTGCTAACGGTGGAGTTCACGGTCCTGGGCATCCCCTGTCTCGGTCTCAACGGCGGCCCGGCGTTCAGGCACACCGAGGCCTTTTCCTTCCAGATCGCGACGGAGAACCAGGAAGAGACGGACCGTTACTGGAACGCGATCGTCGGCAATGGCGGCACGGAAAGCCAGTGCGGTTGGTGCAAGGACCGCTGGGGCCTCTCCTGGCAGATCACCCGCGCGCACTAACCGATGCGCTTGCGGCCGGAGGTGGTGAGGCAAAGCGTCCCTTCGAGGCGATGATGATGATGAAGAAGATCGACATCGCCACCATCGAGACAGCACGGCGAGGGTGACGTGAACACGCCGCTACGTGCTTATTCGTCCTGAATCACGCGCCATCTGGAAGTAGTCTTGGAGGAAGCGTCCGGTCCTTCTCCTTGAACGTCGTTTCGCGGGATCGTAACTCGTCGAACTCAGCGCACCTGAATCCGTTTCATCCCCGTTTTCTCTACCGACGGAGTTGCCTTGTCCGATGCGAGGAGAGCGATGAGCCTTTGGGCTGCTTCAGGATCCTTCGCGCCCTGTATCACAGCGGCCGCGAACACCTGGACGAACTGAAGCTCAGCGGGAATCGTGCCGACGAAATCGACGCCCGGGTAGGGCAAGATTTCGTTGACCGGCAGAACGATCATCTCCGCTTCTCCCGCGGCTACACTGGCCGCCCCTGCGTTCGAGAGCTTCGCTTCCAGAGCGCTGGCGATGCGGAGTTGCGGAAATGCTTTGGCTCTCAGATAAATCGCGAGAGCGTGCTCTATGGCATCATCTCGGAGACAGCTTCGGTTGGCCCGCGCTTCGCTGGAGAAGCGTCTTCGCCCGGTCCCAGTTCAGTGCCGGTTGTCACAGCGCGAAAGCCACAGTGAATGCCGGGAGAGGATGCGACGACTCTGATGCTAGGACCGACGGGTTTCGTGTAGCAAAACCACTCTCTGAGTCCATGGATATCGGCTGGTTCAAGGTCGGTCAAGTAAACGACTGATTCCTCGCTGGAATTTAGTTGAGGTTCGGATGTAAGCATGATGTCGATCTCCTTGGACATGCGTATCGCCCACGGGCTACTCGACCTTTGTCCAGGCATTTCCAGGGTTGAACTGATTCATCTTTCGGGCGATTTGAGCAGTGTCCGGGCCCAGATCCTGTTGATAGACGATTCCCAGCTGATTGCAAATGATGGTCGCGACCCCTGTGCCCCGGTACTCCGCTGGCCAAGCCACCAAAGCGAAACCAGTGATCATGCGGCCGTCAACCAAGTAACTGCGCTCTCCCCCTACCGCCGATTCGCCTTGTGCGTTCAGGATCTTGAAGTAGTAGCCTGAGAAAGGAACCTCGTCGGGAGGCTCGAGTTCGGCCCCCGCGGCTTGAGCCGAAAACGGTCCAATTGGACTTTCGTCTTCACCATTGGCATTACTCCAGTACAGCCCATCAAACTTTCCAGCGGTACTGTTGATTCTTTGCGCGAACTGCAGGTACCCGTCGTCCATGCGAGCTTTTGAGAAGTATTCAAATTGCGCGTCGATATAAGCCTGGCATGCGGCGATTGCTCCAACTTCGTTCCTGCCAATCTGACGATCCTGGATTTCTTGGAGAGCGGCTCTGCCATCGAACTTCCAGCCCGAGGCGGTTTTCACCAGCGGAGCGGGAAACGGCCACTCGGTCTTGCCAAGATAAGCGATCATCTCATTCGACCCTCCCGCTTTTTTCTCAAACCTTATGATTGTGGAGTCGTCCAAGAAGTCCTGTCTGTCAATCTCGTTCTGAGGTTTGTCGCGGGTACTCACGAAAGCTTCCAGTTCGGGGCCCAAGATCGCAAAGACCTGATCCGAAGCCCGGGCACTCATCGCCACGACGAGAGCCGTAATGGCTGCCCTCGGCGTCGGGAAGGTTTTCTGCTCTGCCGCCATTGTGAGCTTGAGTCCTGGCACCAGAAGGAACACGGCCAAAGTGGCGATCGCTACATGTCGGGAGTGGCTAGAGGGAGGTGGGTCTTTTCGCACGGCGATATCTCCTGAGGCAATTCTTCATTTCGCTCGGCTCGTTTTTCCGCGAGCGGCGGCATTTTGCTCCGATTTACCATTCTGTACGCCAGAGAAAGCTCCGGAGCGCGCGGAACTCTGCGGCGTATAGCCACGCGCGGGCGACTTCGGGGTGCTGGTAGGCGCAGGCCGAGCCGGGGTCTGAGACGGTGAGGCGCCCCGGTTTACGTTCTGATTGGCGTTGTTGCGGTTCGCGTTGGCATTGTTGTTGCGGTTCACGTTCGCGTTGTTATTGACGTTCGCGTTCGCATTGTTATTGCGGTTCACGTTCGCGTTATTATTGACGTTCGCGTTCACATTGTTATTGCGGTTGATGTTGGCGTTGTTATTGATGTTTGCGTTCGTGCTCCGGTTGACATTGACGTTCGCATTCTTGTTGACGTTGACGTTCGTGTTCCGGTTCACGTTGACGTTCGTATTTCCGTTGACGTTTACATACGTGTTTTTACGGACGTAGACGTTGGTGTTGACATAGGCGTAGGGCTTCGCATAAAAGCCTCGATTCACACCGCCCCACGTGTGAATATAGGTGCTATGGTTTACCCAGGTTCGTCCCCACGCACCGTTATAAACGACGATGGTGCGGGAACTCCATCCGAAACCCGAACGATATCCCCAATAGTTGGTGCAGTAGGACGGCGATAACGCCACGCCGACGGCGAATCCGATGGCGGCAGCCACGACGATTCCGGGAGCCGGAGGAGGAGGGTAAACATAGACCACCTGAGGGTTATAGACCGGCACGTAAATCACTGTAGGGCTGGGCGGGTCAATCACGATCACCTGTGGAGAACTCTGCACCACCGTGATCTGCTTTGAGGACTTGAGATTCCCAGTATCGTAGGCCTTTCTGCGCATCCGCTGCACCGCGTCCATTACGTCGCCACGCTGGACCAGGGTCGCGTCTCCCAGAGCTTGGGTCCAGGCCAGGTCTTTGTTCATGAGATCCAGGACCGACGGAAACGCGAGCAAGGCCTGGACGCTTGGGTCGAATCCAAGATTGGCGCCCTCCATTGCCTGGGTCAAGGCGTCTCCTTTCAGGTTCTTGTGCTGAATGGCCCACTGATCCGCTGCGGAAATCTGTTCGACAAATGTCGCCGCCGCCATAACCTGCGCAAGCAAAGGGTCTGGGTACAATGCGACCCGCGCGACCACGTCGTCGAGTTCCGCGGGGCTCAGCCTCGGGGGTTGCTGTTCCGGTTGTTGCGCCTCAAGTGGTTGTAGAACAAGCACGGCGCAAGGGCCCACTGCGAGAATCGCAGAAATGTTAACGGCTACCAGTAGCCGGCGGATTGAGGTGTCAACCAAGATGGACATTTAATACTCCTGACGGCTCTGTTAACGGGAAGGGCTCACCGTGGAGAAGTGAGATCCCAGGTGAGTCCAAGTAGAACTCCGGAGAGGGCGACATTGGCGACGGCGCCAACGTTGCCCCCACCCATGTAGTTCGAAAAGAGATAGCGGTAGCCTCCCTGCAGCGCCATGTTTGGCTTTATTTTGTAACCAAGAACGCCGGCTACCTGATATACCTGTTGGGCGCCGGCCCCCCATCCGCCGACGTCACCCCC
>Ga0182024_10025245_pt1 | contig 10506 bp, 12 predicted proteins | sample P32metaG_FD_120480 | JGI IMG/M metagenome (GOLD analysis project Ga0182024, IMG submission 120480) | Permafrost microbial communities from Stordalen Mire, Sweden - P3-2 metaG (Illumina Assembly) | ecosystem: Environmental > Terrestrial > Soil > Wetlands > Permafrost | place: Sweden: Stordalen...
CCGCCGGTCGCGGTGATCGCATTATGCAGATGAAAGATATCGACGTGATCCCGGCGAAGCCGCGCCAGACTGTCGTCCAGCGACTTCGTCACGGCGTCGGCGATGCGGCCGAAGTCGCCACTCGGCACCCGGACTTTGGTGCCGACAACCGCGTTGGCGGGCTTGAGGCTTTGCAGGACGCGGCCGAGATTCTTTTCCGATTCGCCGTCGCCGTATTGGACCGCCGTGTCGAAGTAATTCACTCCGGCGGCGATCGCCCGCGCGACGGTGCGCTCTTGATCAAGCGGCTCGCCGCGCACCATCAATCCGCCGACCGCGCCGCAGCCAAAACCCAGCACCGAGAGCTGCATGCCGGTGCGGCCGAACACTCGCATTTCCATCGCCGTTCCTCCGCCTGCGTACCGCCACGGGCACAGCATACGCGAAGTTGCGCGGTTTGCCGCCAGGCTTCGATGATCCAAGGTTTTCCTATGGGTGTTATTGCCGGTCCGATCGCAGCTCAACGAGCCCGCGCGGCCGCTCAAGACTCCGCCCAAGACTTCAAGCGGCTTGATTGGAGCGGATTTCCGCCAGCGCCGTCTTCCCGGCCCGGGTGGCTTCGGACATCGTGGCAAAGAACTCGGATTGCCGCACCGGCTTGCTCTTGCCGGCGGCATAGATTTCCCAGCGCCAAGACTTGGGCGGGCGCCCCTTGTTCTTGATGGCGAGGGTGTAATCCAGAGGGTTGAAGGATGGTGTCTTTTCCATCCGCGTCCTATTGAAGTTCTGAGGGTTCAACGGCAACTCCGGAAAACGCACGACTCAACATCGACTCGCACTCCTCCGTGCGCTGCCGTGCCACATCAGAGCCCCAGCACAGCAGAATCTCGCGCAAATCCCGGATCGCCACGTCGACGGCAGTTACGAGATCGATCTCACTCTCGGCGCTATCGTCGACGCGATAGTCGCTCAGACGCAGTATTTCGGCGCTCACGCATTACCCCCGAATCAATCCGATGGCAGCATGGCGGCCATCGGTTAACGGGCCGTGATCCGATGCGAAGGATCGGAGCGGCCGCGACAGCCAACGTTGGCGACGCGGCGCAATATCGAGCGCCTGGCGACTAGCGCTGAACTTTCAGGTTTTCCGCCGACGTTTTGCCCCGGTTGGCAACTTCTTCGTATTCAACCACTTGGCCTTCATTGAGACCGCTCAACCCGGCGCGCTCGACCGCCGAAATGTGCACGAAGACATCCTTGCCGCCCGCTTGCGGTTGAATGAATCCATAACCTTTTTGCGAATTGAACCACTTCACGGTACCTACGGCCATTATTGTCTCCTGATAAATCGGCGCGATAGCCAGACGCCGGGCCCCCTGCCCAGCCGCTAATGATACCTCTGCACGCCGACAATAAATAGGTAGTTTGTAGCCCTTATTGGCCATCGACCTGCCACGGTCATAGTCATGCGGCTTGCCCTATTTGGCAGCTTCGCGGCTTGGCGGCGGCGCCGACCAGCGCTCGGCGGCCGCATCGTCGGCAGTCTTCGCGTCGATCCAAGCCGAACCGGTCGGCTTCTCGACCTGCTTCCAGAACGGCGCCCGCGTTTTCAGGTAATCCATCAGGAATTCCGCAGCGGCGAAGGCCGCTTGGCGGTGGCTCGAGGCCGTGGCCACCAGCACGATCGGCTCGCCCGGGGTAATTCGCCCGTAGCGGTGGATCACCGTCACGCCAAGGAGCGCCCAGCGCGCCTGCGCCTCCTCGATGTGGCGCGCGATCTCGGCTTCCGCCATGCCCGGATAATGTTCGAGCGTGAGCGCCGCGATCGCCTCGCCGTTTTCGTCGGCGCGGCAGACCCCGGTAAAAGTGACCACCGCGCCGATATCGGTGCGCGATCGCGTGAGCCGCGCCGCTTCGGCGGCGGCGTCAAAATTTTCGCGTTGCAGGCGGACGGTCGTGGTCATCGCGGCTGGCCTTAGCCGCCGGTCATCGGCGGAAAAAATGCAATCTCGCCGGCGCCTTCGATCCGTGCATCGGGTTTCACGTGGCTCTTGTCGATCGCGGCGCGGATGGTTTTCGGGTTTTCGAAAGCATAGGCGTAGCCCTCGCCACGCCCTGCCAGCCATGCCACCAAGTCGCCGACTGTTGCGACGCCGGCCGGCGGCGCGACGTCTTCTTCCGCCTTGCCGATACGCTCACGCACCCAGGCGAAGTAACGCAGCTTCACGCATCCTCCTTCAGAGCGATCCCGAAAACCGGTCACCGGTTTTCGGAAAAAATCATGCTCAAAACAATATGATCGCGTTGGGCTCTGATTCAACCGGCCAATCGAGACTCTAGGCATCTGCTTTGGTCAGATGATGCAGTCCCGCCTGCAAATAATCCCAGCCGGTGTAAAGCGTCAGCAGCGCCGAGAGCCACAGCAGCGTGATGCCGATCCGCGTCACCACCGGCACGATGGCGTCGCCGGCCTCGCCGCAGATCAGAAAACCGACGGCAATCAGTTGCAGCGTCGTCTTCCATTTGGCGAGCCGCGTCACCGGCACGCTGACCCGCAGCTCCGCGAGATATTCGCGCATGCCCGAGACCAGGATTTCGCGGCATAGGATGACGACCGCCGCACACAAGGCCCAGCCGTGAATGGTGCTTTCAGCAGCCAGCATCAGCAGACACGACGCCACCAGAAGCTTGTCGGCGATCGGATCGAGCATGCGGCCGAGCGAGGATTGCTGGGCCCAGATGCGGGCGAAATAGCCGTCGAGGAAGTCGGAGACGCCGGCGGCGATGAAGATGGCGAGCGCGGCCCAGCGCAGCCACAACCCGCCGTGCAAAATGTTCTGCCAGAACATGCAGCCGACCACGAGCGGCACCGCGACAATGCGGCCGTAAGTGAGCATGTTCGGCAGCGCCAGCGGGTGGGCGCGTAGCGGGCCTGGCGTGCTCGTGGTGGTCGAATTCATGTGGCTACCGTTGGCGTTACCATAGTGCCGCGCCGCGGCAGCCGACAGTCCCGCCCCGTCACTTTTACGGATCAGGCTTACTTTTTGTCGTCGCATGATCGTGGTCCCGCGCGGGATCGGTTCCGCAGCGCTTTTGGCGGTCTTGCCGGTCCCTGGCCCAAGCTACGCTGCCCCCTCATGGAAGAACTCGTAAATCCGCCGGGCAGTCTCCGCGCTGATGCCGTCGACTTGCATCAAATCGGTGACGGAGGCGCGCTCGATCGACTTGAGCGTGCCGAAATAGTGCAGCAGCGCGCGCTTGCGGGTCGGTCCGATGCCGGCGATCTCCTGCAGGCCGGACTCCCGCAGATCGCGCTTGCGGCGCGCCCGGTGCGAACCGACCGCGAAACGATGCGCCTCATCGCGCAGCCGTTCGACAAAATAGAGCACCGGATCGCGCGGCGGCAGCTTGAACGAGTCGCGGCCGGGAAGAAAGAAGGTTTCGCGCCCGGCATCGCGATCCGGCCCCTTGGCGATGGCGATCAGCGGAACCTCGACGCCGAGCCCCGCCAGCACCTCGCGCGCCGCGGTGAGCTGGCCCTGCCCGCCGTCGATCAGGACAAGGTCCGGCCAGGGCGAATCGGCTTCTTCATCTTCCGTCTCCTGCTCCGGGAGAAGCCGCGCGAGCGCAGCGAGCGCGGCTGAGGGTGCGAAACTTTTTGGAACCTCCGGGCCCTCACCCGGCGCGCCACTTTGCACCGCTCCGGCCTCTGCCGGACCGGCAGAGGGAGAAGATTCCCGCGGCGCTTCGGCCAGGAGCCGCTTGAAGCGCCGCTCCAATACTTCGCGCATCATGGCGAAATCGTCGCCGGGCGTCAGATCGGCGGAGCGGATATTGAACTTGCGGTATTGGCTTTTGCGAAAACCCTCGGCGCCGGCGACGATCATGGCGCCGACCGCATTGGAGCCCTGGATGTGGCTGTTGTCGTAAACTTCGATGCGGCGCGGCACTCGCGGCAAACCGAACGTCTCGGCGAGTTGCCGCAACAGCTTCTGCTGCGAGGTCGTCTCGGCAAGCTTGCGGCCGAGCGCTTCGCGGGCGTTGGCCAGAGCGTGCTCGATCAAATCCTTTTTCTCGCCGCGCTGCGGCTGCAGCACCTCGACCTTATGTCCGCTCTTGGTTGCCAGTGCCTGCGCCAGCAGCGCGCGATCCGCGATCGCATGCGAGATCAGAATGAGCCGCGGCGGCGGCTTGTCGTCGTAGAACTGCGCCAGAAACGCGGTCAAAACCTCGCCGGCGCCGAGCGAACGGTCGGCCTTGGGAAAATAAGCGCGATTGCCCCAGTTCTGCCCGGTGCGGAAGAAGAATACCTCGACGCAGGAAAATCCGCCCTGCTGATGCACCGCAAACACGTCGGCTTCCTCGACGCCGCGCGGGTTGACGCCCTGATGCGACTGGATCGCCGACAGCGCGGAGAGACGATCGCGGTAAATGGCGGCGCGTTCAAAATCGAGCGCCGTCGAGGCTTTTTCCATTTCCGCGGCGAGCTCGTCCTTGACCCGCTTCGAGCGGCCGGACAAAAATTCGTTGGCCTCGCGCACCAGCGCCCCATAGTCCTGAAAATCGATCTCTTTGGTGCACGGCGCCGAACAGCGCTTGATCTGATAGAGCAGACACGGCCGCGTCCGGCTCTCGAAAAACGGATCGCTGCAGGAGCGTAACAGGAACGCGCGCTGCAGCGCGTTCACCGTGCGGTTGACCGCCCAGACCGAGGCGAACGGCCCGTAATAATGCCCCGCCCGCGTGCGCGCGCCGCGGTGCTTGAGGATCTGCGGCGCCCAGTGGTCGGAGCTGATGAGAATATAGGGAAACGATTTGTCGTCGCGCAGCACCACGTTAAACCGCGGCCGCAGCCGCTTGATGAGATTGGCTTCGAGCAGCAGCGCTTCGGTCTCGGTGCGAGTGACGATGAATTCGAGCGTGCGGGTCGCGGCGACCATGCGCTCGATGCGGGTGTCGAGACCGGTCGGCCGCGCATAAGCTGCGATGCGTTTCTTGATGGTCTTGGCCTTGCCGACATAGAGCACATCGCCGCGCGCATCGATCATGCGATAGACCCCCGGGCGCGACGGCGCGAGCTTGACGTAGCGCAGGATCGCGGCACGGCCGGCGGCCAGCGAATCCGTATCGTCTTCAAAAGACGGCGTCGCCGCTTCCATTTCGTCGGGCTGCGGCAGCGACTGCTCGTCGTCCTCCTCGACGGGCTCGCTCTCGGGGGCGATTTCTGGTTTCGGCGTGCTCATGGGCTGTGCCGGTGAAATATAGACTCTCTTAACGATATCAACTTCGAAGCACTTAATGATTCAGCACTGCTTAACTTAAACATCGCGATAAATTGTCCCGATCGGACGACGGCCTAGGCGCTTTCTTCGACGGCGCAAAAGCACCGCCTGGGGCCGCGGCGTCGTTCTTTCCGCCCGATTCCAATTGGGAGGCCAAGATGAAACCAATTCCCCGAGCGAGTTTCTTTGCCGCGGCCATTTTGCTGGCGATGGCAGGCGCGGCATCGGCCGCCGATCTGCCGGCAGCGCCGTATTACACCGCCCCGGCGTCCTACTCGGCCTATAGCTGGGCCGGCCCCTATGTCGGGGGCACGCTCGGCTATGAATGGGGCAGTGTCAGCAACAATCCGACGCATCCGTCGGGCGTGGCCGGCGGCATCGATGCCGGTTTCAACTGGCAACACGGCGCCTTCGTCTATGGCGCGGAAGCCGATTTCAGCCTGTCCGGCGCCGAGGACACATTCGCGCCGTGGCAGTTCTCCAATCCCTGGTTCGGCACGGTGCGCGGCCGCGCCGGCGTCGCCATCAATAACGTGCTCGTTTACGGCACCGCCGGCCTCGCCTATGGCGAACTCACCGCGGATACGTCCGGCAATCTTTCTGAGAGTCATACCAGCTTCGGCTGGGTTGCCGGCGCCGGCGCCGAAGTCGGCCTCACCCCGCAATGGTCGGCCAAAGCGGAGTGGTTCTATCTCGATTTCGCCAATCGCGGCTATTCCGTCACCGGCACCAATAACGGACTGGCGGCCAATCTGCTGCGGCTCGGTGTCAACTATCATTTCTAGGCGGCCACAGTGGAGTTTAATAAAAAATTACTCACACGACAGCAATTTCATAGTTTTATAACTATAAATGCGGCGATCATCAGAGTATATAAGCCACAATACAGGCACAAATTTACAGACGACTGTGGCTTTTCTACACTAGATGAAATATCAATTTTGAATACTATGCGGGATCTGTTCGACGACCGAGTGGAGATCCCCAATGAAGCGTTTGTGCCTGGCACTGATTGGCGTGGTGGCGTTTGCCGGAGCGGCCGTGGCGGCCGACCTGTCGCGGCCCCAACCGGTGCCCTACTACCCGAAAGCTCCCGTCTTCGTGCCGCCCTATAGCTGGACGGGGTTCTATGTCGGCATCAACGGCGGCGGCGGCTTCGGCACGTCGAATTGGGATTCGACCGGCAGCCGCAATATCAGCGGCGGTCTCGTCGGCGGCACCGTCGGCTACAATTATCAGTTCGGCCAGGCCGTGGTCGGCGTCGAAGGCGACATGAACTGGGCCGACATCAACGGCAGCACCACCAGTGCCTGCCCGGCCGGATGCAAGACCAGCGACGGCTGGCTCGCGACCCTGCGCGGCCGCCTCGGCTATGCCGCCGACCGCTTCATGCCCTACGTAACCGGCGGCGCCGCGTTTGGCGATATCCGCGCCTCGACGCCCGGCTTCCCGGATGCCAGCGCCACCAAGACCGGCTGGACGGTAGGCGGCGGCCTGGAAGCGGCGATTGCCGCCAATTGGACGGCCAAGGTCGAATATCTCTATGTCGATCTCGGCAAATTCAACTGCGGCCTCAATTGCGGCGCCGGCCTGACCGCAGACAACGTCTCGTTCCACACCAATCTGTTGCGCGCCGGCGTGAACTATAAGTTCTGATCCGCGCCGACAACGTGGCCGACAAAGCGCCCCGGGGCTTTGCCCCGGGGTTTTTGTTTGCGTCAACCCACCAACTCGCCCAGCAATAGCTCGGCAAGCCGATCCGGGGCGTCCAGCATGACGTCATGGCCGCACGCCACCTCGTGGCTACGCCAGCTCCGGGCGCGGGCTTTCGCCAGCGCCCGGTCAAACGGCTCACTCGCATAGGCCGTGGCCCGGATGTAGGTCTTCTTCGCAATGCGCTCGCGCGCGCCCGTCAGCGTCACTTTCCGCAGGCCGCATTTGACCGGCTGCGGCGTGCATTGCGCATCGACCCAGGCGCGGTCCCGCTCATTGACGTTGAACATCGCCGCCGAGCGCGGCGGGATGGTTGCGACGGCGTCCCGCTCGGCCGCCAAGAACGTGTCGCGTACCGGGGGCGGCGACAGATCGACCAGGGCCTGTCCGGACTCCGGAAAGAACGCATCGAGCAGCACAAAAGCCGCGATCGATTTTTCGATGCGCTCGGCGACGCCGGAAATCACCAGGCCGGCATAGGAATGGCCGACCAGCACCACATCATCGAGTTCCCGCCATTTCATCTCGTTGACGACGTCGAGGATGTGGGTATCGAGACCGATCTCCGGCGTGAGCAGATGCGAGCGTTCGGCGAGCCCGGTGAGTGTCGGCGTCACCACCTCGTGGCCGTCGCGCGCCAACAGCCGCGCCACCCGCTGCCAGCACCATGCGCCATGCCAGGCGCCGTGAACGAGAACGAAGGTGGCCATCAGGTCTCGCGATCCTCGACCGGCATCGTCAGGTAGTCGACGCCGCAGCCCTCAACGAAAGCGCGTCCATTGACGAGCGCGCACCCAATCGTAGTTCAACGTGGCGATCGTGATGGGTGGCCGGCTCATGACACGTCATCGGTCAAGGACTACCGCTGCACGGCGTGACGGTCCATAGTGGCGCGCAAATTCGACGCGTTGAGCGGGCGCAGGATGATCGAAAATATCGAGATTGAAAAGTGCACCAGCTGCGGAATCTGCGACGACGTCTGCCCGGCCGACGTGATCCACATGGAGCCGGCGCCGCTGCAGGCCCGGCTCGACGGCTTTGTTGAAACCAGGCTCCTGCCGGTGATCAAGTTTCGCGAGCATTGCATTACCTGCTTCAGCTGCGAGATTTTTTGTCCCGAGCAGATCGTCGACGTGCACCCGTCGGTGAAGAACCGCCCGCGACCGTGGTGAGTGAATCGCATGCCGCGTTTGCATGGAACCTTGATCGAGACCGACATCCTGGTGGTCGGCGGCGGCGCCGGCGGCATGATCGCGGCCCTGAGCGCGAAGCGCCACGGCGCGCACGGCGCCAAGGTCGCGGTCGCCGATACCTGGATGACCGGCCGCACTGGCCATACCGCATTCTCCAATGCCTGGATGATCGTCGCCTTTCCCGAGGACGATATCGACGGTATCACCCGCGAGATCGTCGCCGGCAATGACGGCATCGCCGATCAGTTGCTGGTCCGGGAATCGCTTGCGAACTCGTTCGACCGCATCGCCGATTTCGAGGCGATGGGAATGAAATTCGCGCACAACGCCGACGGCAAATATGCGCGCCGGCCGACGCGCGGCCTCGATCTGGCCCGCGTGATGTGTCCGGACGGCGGTGGCCTCGAATATTGCTGGCGGCTGCGGCTGGCGCTTGAGGAAAAAGGCGTGGCGCTGCTCGACCGGCTGTTCGTCACCGGGCTTCTTGGCGGACCGTCCGGCCGCATCGTCGGCGCCACCGCGATCCACAGCCGCACCGGCGAATTTCATCTGATCAAGGCGCGCGCCACCATCATCGCCACCAACGCCATCACCTTCCGCTCCGGCTTCGTGCGCGACATCACTGGCACCGGCACGCTGCTCGCCTACCGCGCCGGCGCCGCGCTGCGCAATGCCGAGTTCAGCTACGTGCGGCCGGGCACGCCGAAATTCTACTTCGAAGGCATCACCTTTGCGATCCAGGAGGGCGCGCGCTTCACCAACTCCAAGGGCGAAGCCTTCATGCGCGCTTACGAGCCGGAATGGGCCGACGAAGCCGACGTGCCGCGCATCGCGCGTGCCATGGCCGAAGAGAAGATGAAGGGCAACGATCCGCTCTATCTCGACATGTCGCCGATCCCGGAAGCGATGCGCGATCACTTCATCCACAGCAAGGTCAAGTGGATGGATTATTTCTTCCGCAAGCTCGGCTCGGAAGCCAATACCGACATGTTCGGCAAGACGCCGTATTACGCGCTCAACCAGATGACCAAAATGGCGATCCGCACCGGGCCGGATTGCCGGTCCGACGTTCCGGGCCTGCTCGCCGCCGGATTGGCGCAAAGCGGCTGCGCCAACCATTTCGCCGGCTTCCACATCGGGCTCGGCATCGGCAATGGCTGGGTCGCCGGGCGCAGCGCCGTGGAAGACCTCGATCGCCTCGGCGCTCCGGATATCAATCTTGCCGAGGTCGAAACGCTGCACGAAGAAGCCATGCAGCCGCTTCGTCCGACAGCCCAGGCCGAGTCGGATCGCATTCTGCGCGACCTGCAGGCGATCATGTTCGCTTACGATATCGGCATCCTCAAACATGCCGACCGATTGCAGTCGGCCTACGGCAAGATCGAGCGCCTCGCCGAAGATTTCCGCGAGCTTGCCGCGCCGCATGTGCACGAATTGGTGCGGATGAAGGAAACCGAGGCGATGTTGCTTGCGGCGCGCTTCATTCTCGGCGCGTCGCTCTATCGTACCGAGTCACGGCTGAGCCACTTCCGCGAGGATTTCACCGAACGCGACGATACGAATTGGCTGGTCTGGGTCGATGTCGAGGGCGGCGGCGGCGAGACACCGACTTTCAAAAAGACGCCGATCACGACGCCGCTATGCCCGGTGACGACGATGGCGGTACGGCCAAACCGGCTCAAGCAACACGTCGCCGTCGGCGGCGTCTGACCCCGGGTCGTGGACTCCAAAAGCATTGGTGCGCCGCGCGGCTTGTGCGACAGCATCGATCTGATGGCTGCGCATTCATGGTGGGAGAGTTCATAGCGAATGATCGAAGCTTTGAGGTTTGAATCACAGGGCTATGACCGATCTCAATAGGGTCTGAACTCGCTCCGGCCCGGCTTCAAGTCCGCTGTCGGGGCGAAGCATAAATGGACCGGCGGACAAAACCGATCGGGTCGGTCGAATATATTGTGGGAGAGGCTGCCGAGATCGACGTACAGATATTCAGCCTTCATGCTCCAATTGGACGCGAAGGCCCATTCCACTCCGCCGCCGAGTGTCCATCCGGCTTTCGTATCGGATACGCTCCCGGCTTCGCAATTATTGCCGGCACATCCGGTCGTCCGCGACAACGCCGAGGACAGGCTGCCATGTCCATAGGCGAGGCCGCCCGTGACATAAGCCGGAAAGCGATCGGAAGGCAGAACACCGATTCGGCCGCGCACGGTGCCAAACCAATCGAGCTTTTCCTGAGCCGTCATAACACGGCTGGAATCGGTTCCGGGCACGGCATTTGTGTTGCTCGCCGCGCCGCTCGAAAGGTCGGCCTCCAGGCCGAGAAGCCAGACAGGGCC
>Ga0182024_10025246_pt1 | contig 10505 bp, 11 predicted proteins | sample P32metaG_FD_120480 | JGI IMG/M metagenome (GOLD analysis project Ga0182024, IMG submission 120480) | Permafrost microbial communities from Stordalen Mire, Sweden - P3-2 metaG (Illumina Assembly) | ecosystem: Environmental > Terrestrial > Soil > Wetlands > Permafrost | place: Sweden: Stordalen...
CGACCTCGCCGGCCTACTGGCCGACGACGACGCTGGCCCCATGGGGGGGGGGCGGGGACCCGGACGACGCCCCGGAACCGCCGGCGGAACCGCTGTCCGCTCCTGGGGACCTGTACTGGATTGGCCCGCACCGCGTCCTGGTAGCCGACTGCACCGACATGGCGGCCGTTGAGGCGATGCTCGGCGGGGACCGGGCCGACTGCATGTGGACCGACCCGCCGTACGGGGTCAACTACACCGGCAAGACCAAGGACGCGCTGACGATCAGCAATGACGGCGCGGACGACCTGCCGAGTCTCCTTGCGGGCGCGTACGCCGTAGCGACAGCCGCACTCAAGCCCGGCTCGGCTGTCTATGTAGCCCACCCGCCGGGTGGGCTACATAGGGTTTTCCTCGAGGCGTTCTTCGCCGCCGGCTGGAAGTTCCACGAGGGCCTGGTCTGGGACAAGGGCACGATGGTCCTCGGGCACAGCGACTACCACTTCCGCCATGAGCCGATCATGTACGGCTACACGGCAGGCGAGGGCAGGCGCGGGCGAGGCGGCGCGGGCTGGTACGGGGATAACTCGCAGACGAGCGTCTTCGAGATCCCGAAGCCGTCCCGCAGTGAAGATCACCCGACCATGAAGCCCGTGGCCTTGGTGACCGCCATGCTCGCCAACTCCTGCCCGCGCAAGGGCCTCGTCTACGAGCCGTTCGGCGGGTCGGGCACGACGCTCATCGCGGCTCACGAACTCGGCATGCGGGCGGCGGTCGTGGAACTCGATCCGAGGTACGCGGACGTGATCCTCAGGCGCGCAGAAGCCTTCACCCAGGTCACCCCCGAGCGGGTACTCCCTGACGGCACCACCGAGCCCGTCTCCTTCACCTGACCGCGTTCACTGAACGCATGCAATCCTGAACAGCCAGCGCGGAGGTGCCCCGTGCCGCGTCGCCGTTCCGCTGAGACCATGGAAAGCGACCACCGGGCCTACGACTTGTTCCGGCGGGGCCTGTCCTACCGGCAGGTCTGCGCGGAGATGGGCTGGAAGTCGAGCAACGCAGCGGTGGAGGCGGTCCGCCGTGCCGCCCGCGACAACGCGTCTGACCCGCTCGAGCAGGCTGATGCCCGCCAGGCGGTGTTCGACCGCCTGCAGGATTACCGCCGGGCCGCGCAGCGCGTACTGACCGCAAGGCACTACGTGGTCAGCCAGGGCGGGAAGCTGGTCCTCGGCCCGGACGGGAACCCCCTCGCTGACGGTGACCCGGTGCTGCGGGCGCTGAACACGCTGCTCAGGATCGAGCAGGAGGAAGCGCGGCTCCGGGACCTGTACCCGCCGGCCCGTTCCCGCATCGAGGTCGTTGACGACGACGTTGCCCGCGCCCTGGCGGACGAGACGGAGAGGGAGATTGCCCGCCTCTACCAGGCGAATCCTGGTCACGGCGTCACCGGAGGCACGGCAGCGGCTCGCTGACGCACGGCGGCGGCTGGCCGAGGCCAGGCTCGCCGCGATGCCCAGGTGGGCGACGCCGGGCGAATTGGCGAAGGCGATGGACCCCACGACGGTCCAGACCCCGGCGCTGGACCTGATCGACGAGGCGATCGTCTGGGCGTACACCACGCCCGGCGCCCGGCTCGCGGTGTCCATGCCGCCCCAGGAAGGGAAATCGAGCCGCCTCACCAAGGTCGGCTCCCTGTGGGCCCTAACCCGCGACCCCGAGCTGCGGATCGGGATCGTGTCCTACGCCCAGTCGCTCGCCGACGGGTTCGGCCGGGACATCCGCAACCTCGTCGTCACCCACGACGGCACCGACGGAACCCTCGACATCGGCCTGCGAGTCGCCTCCGACTACGGGTCCGCCCGGCGCTGGCAGCTCGACGGGCACCGCGGCGGGGTAGTGGCGGCAGGCGTCGGCTCCGGCCTCACGGGCCGGCCGCTCGACGTGATCTGCGTGGACGACCCCTTCGCGGACGCGGTGCAGGCCGGGTCGGCGTACTACCGGGACCGCGTGTGGGACTGGTGGCAGACGGTCGGCTCGACCCGCCTCGCCCCGGACGCCCCGGTGCTGGTGATCTGCACCCGCTGGCACGAGGACGACTTCGTCGGCCGGCTCCTCGCCGCCGAGGACAGCCGCCGCTGGCGGGTCGTCAACATCCCCGCCCTCGCCGACCACGACCCCGCGAAGGGCCATGCGGACCCCCTCGGCCGCGAGCCCGGCGAGTGGCTGCAGTCGGCGCGCGGGCGCACCGCCGCGCAGTGGGAGCAGATCCGGATACAGTCCGGGTCGCGGGCGTTCACCGCCCTCTACCAGGGCAAGCCGAGTCCCGACCAGGGCAACGTGTGGCAACGGCACTGGTGGCGGCGCTATCACGAGCCCCTGTGGTCGCAGCACCCCGACAAGCCCGGCGCGTACCTGGTCCACGACGTCGACGAGCTGCTCATCTCGGTCGACGCGGCGTTCAAGGACACCAAGTCGTCAGACTTCGTGGTCATCCAGGTGTGGGCGCGGCGGGGCGCGAGCGCCTACCTGCTCTACCAGGTCCGCAAGCGGCTGTCGTTCACCGACACCGTGACCGCGTTCACCGCCGTGTGCGACATGTGGCCGCAGGTGCTCCGCAAGCTCGTCGAGGACAAGGCGAACGGCACCGCGGTCATCGACTCGCTGAAGTCGAAGATCCCCGGCATCGTGCCGATCACCCCGCACGAGAGCAAGTACGCGCGGGCGAACGCGGTGGCCCCGGCGATCGAGGCGGGAAACGTCTTCCTGCCCGCGCCCGAGGTCGCGCTGTTCGATCCCGATCCGCTCATAGACGAAAGCGCGGGCTTCCCCAACTCGGCCCACGATGACATGGTGGACTCGACCTCGCAGGCCCTCGCGGAGATGTTCTTGGACGGGTCGGGCGCGCAGGCCTGGATCGCGTGGGCCAAACGTAAGGCCGAGGCTGCCGCGGCCGGCGCCTCGCCGCAGCCCAAGCCCCTCTCGCCGGAGGCGGATGACCCCTTCGGCAAGTGCCTCAAGCCCGACTGCCTCCGCAAGGTCAAGCCCGGCGTCGCCTACTGCTGCACCTCGTGCGCGACGGCCGCGCAGGCTCCCGCACCGTACGAGATCGCCCCGTACGACCCCGCCTCGCACTGGGTACTCGTGCACGGCGCGGACTGCGAGGAACGGTCGGCCGGCCGCGGCGAGCTCACCGTCATCGAGGCTGATGTTCTTACCGACGAGCAGCGTCGCCGTGAGGCCCGTAACGCCATGTTCCGCGCGCACCAGGGAAGCCGGTGACGCCGATCGGCCCGGGGCGGCTCGCCGCTCACTCGTGCCCCCCGCTCGGCTCGTGCTTGTACTCGCTCAGCGTCATGAGGAACACGCAGGCAACAGGCTCCTCCCCGTCGAGCCGCCACGCCACGTTCCAGACGCGGAGCTGCGCAGGGGTATCCGGGAGCAGGACTGCCTCCCCGCTTCGCGGCACCGCGTCGAGCTCGTACACGCCGAAGTCGCGCAGGTTGCGCGAGAACCGGATTTTCACCCGCCCATCATCCACCAGGAAGGGGCAGCGTGCCCGACGAGCAGGCCCCGCCAATCTTCGAGGTTGACGGCCAGTGGCCTTTCGTGGCCAAGGTCCGCGTCAACGGCCACCCGCTCGCCTCCGTCTCCTCCTGGTCGGTATCCGCGGCCTCTGACGGGGTTCCCGTGGTCACCCTCGGCCTTGTCGACCAGGGCGCGCTGAACCTTCTCCTCGGTCCCGGCGCGCGGGTACTGCTCAGTGACGCGACCCGTGAGGCGCTCGTGTCACTCGGCTGGACTCCTCCCGCTGGCTGACCGGACCGTGAGGGGCGGCTAAGTGAGTGTCCGTTCCCGAGCTGCCGTAGCCGACCGCCCGGCCTCCGTCAGCAAGGGCTTCGGCTCCGCGATCCCGCCGGAGATCCTGGCGGCCGAGGCCCTGTCGCAGATGACCCCGGCGTCGCCGTTCAGCCCGGGTGAGCCGATCGGGCCGTACGACGGGTTCAGCCGGACACCGCGGTCCCGCGAGTACGTCCCGCAGACCAACGTCACCACCAGGCCGCGGATTCACGAGCGCGTCTCTTTTGAAACGCTCAAGGGCCTCATTGACTCTTACGATGTTGCCGGCATTGTAATCAGGCACCGTATCGCGAGCCTGCGAAGCCTTTCCTGGAAATTGATCGCGGCTGACGATTATTCCGGTGACGTGAGCCGGGAAATCGCCGAGGGCAAGCGCATACTCAAGCGGCCCGACGGCAAGACCCTTTTCAAGTCCTGGCTCGCGAAGTACCTCCGTGATGTCCTGAGCTACGATGCCGGGACGCTTTACCGGATGCGGAACCGCGCGGGTCGCGCCGTCGGCTTGCAGGTCGTTTCCGGAATAACGATCGCGCCGCTTCTCGACTACTGGGGCAATTCACCGGACGCGCCCGCCCCGAGTTTCGTCCAGTTTGTGAACGGGCTGCCATGGAACTGGCTGACCAGGGACGACCTGATTTACGAGCCGTACGACCCGCAGCCTGACAGCATTTACGGCCGGGCTCCGCTTGAAGATATCCTACTTAACGCAAACACGGATATCAGGTTCCAGCTGTACTTTTTGCAGCGCTTTACTTCCGGCAATATCCCGGCCGCCTTCGCCTCTGCCCCTGACTCGTGGTCGCCTGACCAGATCGAGCAGTTCCAGGAATACTGGGACGGCTTCATGATGGGCAATCAGGAAGGCAAGCACCAGGTCCGGTTCCTGCCACCTGGCAGCAAATTCACATGGTCGAACGAGAAAGAATTCTCGGACAAGTTCTCACTGTTCTTGATGCGGAAAAGCTGCGCGGCGTACTCTGTAGTGCCTAGCGATATCGGATTCACCGAGGACGTAAACAGGTCTTCAGGAGAATCTCAGGCCGACGTTCAGCACCGCGTCGGCGACCTTCCGATGGCGCATCACATTCAGGATATCCTGTCGGCTTTCCTTCAGGATGACGTGCAGCTCCCGCTGAATTTCAGCTTCGACCTCGGCGAGGAGCAGGACGACCGCTACCAGCAGGCGCAGTCCGACGAGGTCTACATCCGCCACGCCGTCGTCAGCGCCTCGGAGATCCGGGAGATGCGGTTCGGCCTGCCCGAGCCTGACGGCCAGACGGTCCCCCGCGGGTTCTTCACCGAGCGCTCCGGGCTCATCCCGCTCAACGCGGTGCTCGCGGTATCCGGGCCGATCGACCCCGCCACGGGTGCCCCGGTGCCGGGCGAGCCGCTGCCGCACACGGTGTTCGACGGCGTTGAGGGTGTCCTGCCGAACCCGCCGATCAAGATGCCGAGCCTCGCCGAGCAGGAGTTCGGGCCGTCGGCGATGCCCCCGGCGCCGCCGCCGCAGCCGAAGATGACCAGCGCCGACGTGAACCCCACGCTTGCCCCGGCGCCTGTCGCCAAGGAAGGCGGGGCCGCCACATTCCGGCTTTGCGCCCACCCGAACGCGGAGCCGGTTGACCTGATCACGGGAGAGCGCGTGGCGTGGGTCTGCCCGGAGTGCGACATGGGGATGCCTGCGGACTGGCAACTCCCGGCGGTCGCCAAGGAAGGCGAGGCCCCGGCCCCGGCCGGGAACGTCACGGCAGGGATCACGGCGGAGACCGGGATCTACGGCTACGACCTCGACGGCCGCGACGAGGACGAGGACGAGCCGTCCGGGCCGGCAGTTCAGGAGCTGGTCGCCAAGGAGATGCAGGCGTTCCGGCGGTACTCAAGGGCACGCCGCAAGGCCGGGGAATGGCGCGACTTCGAGTTCCGCGCGGTCGCCAAGGTGCGCGGCCACAACCTCAACGACACTGCCCGCCTCGCCGTCCGCAAGGATGCCGGGCAGGTTGCGGTCGCAGGCCTCGCGGTCCTGGCTGCGGATACCGGCCGAGTGCTCATGATTCAGCGGGCACTTGACGACGAGGACCCGGCGGCGGGCACGTGGGAAATGCCGGGCGGCCATCTGGAGACTGGCGAGGCCCCGCTTCACGCCGCTTGGCGGGAGTGGTCGGAAGAGGTGGGCCTCGCCCCCCCGCCTGGCGTGCAGACCGGCTCGTGGACCAGTCCGGACGGCATCTACCAGGGCATCGTCTGGACGATCGATGCCGAGTCGCTTGTCCCGGTTCGCACGGACGCGCAGATCAGCAACCCCGATGACCCGGACGGCGACGCGATCGAGGCAGTCGCTTGGTGGGACCCCGAGACGCTCCCGTCGAATCCGGCAGTACGGCCCGAGCTGCTGGCGAACATCGACGGCGTGATGGCCGCGCTCGGCTGCACTTCGGTCGATGACGGTGAAGCGGTGGAGCCGGTAGAAAAAGCTGGTGGCACCGCAGGCCCAAAAGTCCTAGCTGGCCAGGCTGGAAACTCGATCTAGCCACCGCCGCCTACTGGTCCCCGAAGGTCACTGATGCAGCGCAGCAGGCGCTCTCGCGCGAGCAGCTCGACGCCATCGCCTCCGCGTACATCACGGCCAACCCGGGACAGGACGGCAGTGCGACGGGCAAGCGGGAACGGAAAGCGGCCGCTCTCGCGTGGCTGAAATCCCAGGGCGTCACCGTCCCGATGAACACCGTGGCGCAGGGGATCGCCCTTGATTCGCTGCTGATCGGCGGGGCCTCGGCGAAGGCGTCGGCGGCCGGGGAACAGGACGCGGATACCGGGGACTGGCAGCCGGGAGACAGCGACTCCGCGCGCAAGGCGATGGAAGCGCTAGGCCTGGCGGCGCTCCTTGCGGCCCTCGCGGGCAAGTCGTCGGCGGACCTTGAGGACGGTTACCTCGGCGCGGTCGCGGGCGAGCTCGCGGGCGCTGACGGGGACATGGGCGCCGGGGACCTCGGCGGAGCGCTCGCGGGTGCCGTCGCCGACGAGGAGCTTGCCGGACGGCTGGTTATCGGGCAGGTCTGCATCATCGCGGGACAGGCCGCCATGGCCTGGTACCTGGCGAACGGCAGCCCGCTACTCCAGTGGATCGGCGTTGTCGACAGCCGCATCTGCCCTGCTTGCCTGGCCAACGTGAACGCGGACCCGCGCCCTGCCGGGGTGCCGTGGCCTTCGGGCGACACCGAGCCGCCAGTTCATCCGGGCGGCTGCCGGTGCGGCCTGACTGTCGTCTCCGGGGGCGCGGCGGGCATCCCGAGCGGACCGGACGACATCGGAGAGCCTGGGGAATCCGGAGAGCCCGGCGCGGACGAGGGCGACGAGGAAGCCGGGGGCGATGCGGAAGGCGACGGCGAGGGCGAAGAGCCCGAGCCGGCCGAGAGCGCAAGCGCAGGCTCCGGGTCGTCGTGGCTTCCGCTGGCGGCCACGGCTACGGCGGCGGCAGTGGCGGACAAGAAGCAGAAGCGCAAGCCCGCTTAGCGGAGCTGGGCCATCGTGGTGGGACTGAGCGCCCCCTGCGCGATCAGCAGCTTCTGTGACCCTGGCCGGTTAGGGATGTGCTCCGAGCAGACCTCGGTCCCGCCCACGGTCGTAACCGCAGCGGTCAGCGGCGGCAGGCCCTGCGGTCCCCCGGGCCTCAGGTTCTCGGGAAGGTGCGGCGCGGGGTCGAGCTGGCTGGCGCGCGGGTCCCCGTCGGCCAGTCCGAACTCCTTGCCCGCTGCCGCGATGGCGGCTTTCAGCGCCTGCCCGTGCAATGCTTCCCAGCCGATCCGGGCGACGAGGCACTGCGCGCAAAGGTGCTGGCGCGTCTGCACGGGGACCTGCTGAAGCACCATGGCGAGAGCCTGTGTGACGGTCTGCGGCAACTGCGACAGCATTCCGGCTATCGCGGCAACGCCGTCTGCGGTCTGCCGTGCGGGAGTCGTGGAGCCGTTGAAGGCGGCGGGGGTCTGCGGGGCGTCTTCAGCGGGAGTTTCGGACATGCCCGCGATTATGCCGGACAGCAGGCAGGTGAGGTGACCGTGGCCGACCTTAAGCCCTCAGCGACCCGGAACGTCGCGGTAACCGTCCACCTCACCGAGGCCGAGGCCGCGGAGATTGACGCGGCGCGCGGCCCCGCAAAGCGAGAGTGGTGGATTCGGACCGCTGCCTGCCTGGTAGCGCAGGAGCGGGTGGCGCAGCAGGCGGCGAAGCGGGACCCGAAGGCATGCCCTCCGCATCCGAAGCGGCGCGTGATACGCGGTTTCTGCGGGGCGTGCGGGCGGAGCGTCGGCGGCGAGAAAACGGCCTAGCGCCAGTCCGCCGGAAGCCCGGCCTCGCAGGCCGGGCAGACCCAGGCCACCCTCTCCCCGGTGGTCAGGTCCACAGGCTCGGCGTCCGGGTGAGCGCAGGACCCGAAGATCCGGGCCGTCTCTGCTTCGCTGACGGTGCCAGCGGTGACGGCTGCGGCGAACTCCCGTCCGCGCCGGCCTAGTTCTTCCAGGCCCAGGTCCCGCGCGCCGGAAGTCGACGTGGCGGGCGGGGGCTTCGCGAGGTAAGCGCGCCCGGCGATCGTGTCCCACTGCAGCTGGCGAATCGCCTCGACTGCCTCGGCCACCTGCTCGGCCAGCGTCTGCTTGCGCTCAGCGATGGCGCTCAGCGAGCGTTCCCGTGCCCGGAAGATCCCGATCAGGCGCGTCAGCGCGAGGATCAGGAACAGCAGGGCGACGATCAGGACCGCCGGCACGATGGCGTCGGCGGATCTCAGGGCGACGTCCACGGCGAGGACGAAGGCATTCAGGGGGACGCAGAGGGCAGCGGCAGCGCGGACCCCGCGCATGGCCGACGTAGCCGTGCGACGCTGGACATCGATCACCGTCTGCACGGACTTCGCCCCCTTCACCTCCCGCCGGGTAGCGGTGAGAACTTCCCCGCTTGCCAGGGTCACGCAGACCCTGACCTCGCGGTGCCGCCGCCTGCGCTCGCCTTCCATCTGCGGGCGCGATTCGGCGACTAGCCACTTCACGCCCTCAGGCTGCCTGTCATAGGAGAGCCTGCCGCTCCGCATGTACTCGTCCGCCACGGAGTCCAGCCAGGCGCGGGTCTCAGTCATGCCCGCAAGTATCCCCTGAACGACTGTGACGGGAGCGGAGTGGCACTCGTCCGGCTATGCCCTATCTGCCAGGTGCCACTACGAGAATGCTGGTGCGACGCCGACGAGCCGCCGCCTCCCGCCCCGCAGGATGACGGGCCCCCTCGCTGCCCGCACTGCCTCGACGACGGCATGGTCTGCGAGGATCACCCCGGCTTCCCGATCGGCGTGACCGTTGAGGGCCACCGCGCGGCGTGCGGCGCGGGAATGCCCTGCCCCGCCTGCTGCTCGCCGATTCCGGAGGACGGGACGCACTCGATCGCGGAGGCCTTCACCCCTGACTGGCTGAGGGACGGCGCGGCGTGAGCGGCCTCTACCGCCCCGACGTTGACGCGCCCGCGCACGCCGTCACCGAGAACCTGACGGCCTCCCTCTTCGCTGAAGAGGACCCGGCACGGGAAGCCGCACCGCCTTACCGGGGCGTGATCATCATCGAGTGGCCCGCGCCGTTCGGGGCCTCCCCGTACTCGGCCATGACCGGCCACGCGGTTGAGATCACCGACGCCCTGACGGGCAAGCCGGTCCGTACCTGCCTCCGCGCGAGCGTCGCCGTGGACATGGAGGCGATCGTGACAGCAGACCTCACGCTGTTCGCCGACGAGGACGGGGAGCCGCTCCTCGACGGCGAGCCGGTACTGGACGGCGGGGAGATCCGGACGGCCCTGTTCCCGTTCGTCGTCGCGGAGATGCGGGTGAGGCATGCCTGACGCCCCTGTGCCCGCCCCGCGCCCGCCGGGAACGGAGGAGTACAGCACCGTCTCGCCGACACCGGCGCGGGCTTCTTCGAGGGTCATGACTTGCCTTCCTCCTTGCGCTTGCGCCCCGGTGCGCGGGGCGTCTCGATGAACTTCACGACGTCGGCCTCAAGCCAGACCGGCCCCATGGCGAGTACCTGAACCGGGGCGGGGAATTCCGGGTGCCTGGCCACCTGGCCGGCGTAGGACCGGGAGACCTTCGCCTTTCCTGACCGCGCGGCCAGCAGGGCAGCCACCTCGGCGAGCCCTGCTAGCTTCGGAATCGTTCGCTTCACGCTGCCGCCCGTACCGCAGCGACAATGACGTCAACCTCGTCCATGTCGTCGTCGGCGTACGCCCATGCGGTGAACGCGGCGTCTGCGGCCGGGCACCGCTCGGTGATGCTGTCGATGATCACTGCGCGGGTGAGGCGCTCGGCCTCGTCCAGCTTGCCCTTGGCCTCAAGGATCAGGAGCGCGTCGGCGAGGGTGCTGAGCGGCGTCGCGTTGGTACGGGCGATCAGCTTCTCGCGGGGCGTCTGCGTCGTTGTCATGTCTTTACTATATGACATCAACTTAATGATGTCAACCTGTTTAGCGGGGCATCCTCCCGGTTTCCCGCCCCTTCTCTGCGAGCGCCCGGCCGAGGCGCACTCAAGCACGGCCAGCGCCCGGCCTAGTTTCACGATCCGGCCGGCCAGCTCGCGGAAGGCCACGGCGAGCGGGTCATCCTCGCGGACCAGGTTTCCTGCTGCTGCCCGGAAGTAGCCG
>Ga0182024_10025247_pt1 | contig 10505 bp, 8 predicted proteins | sample P32metaG_FD_120480 | JGI IMG/M metagenome (GOLD analysis project Ga0182024, IMG submission 120480) | Permafrost microbial communities from Stordalen Mire, Sweden - P3-2 metaG (Illumina Assembly) | ecosystem: Environmental > Terrestrial > Soil > Wetlands > Permafrost | place: Sweden: Stordalen...
TGGAAGAACACGTAGAGCGGATCCTTGCGGCGCAATTCCTTGGCCTGGTCGGGGTTGTCGTGCATCCAGGCGCGCACCGCGCTTTCCGAGAACTGCGCCTTCGGGATCGCGCCCTGGTCGAGCAGCATCTGATAGACGTTGACGAAGGGCCGGTTGTTGTTCGCTTCGTAGACCAGCCGCACGACGCCGCCGTCTTGCAGGCGGATGCGGCCGGAGCCCTGCATCTGCAGCACGAAGAGGTCGTCCGCGCTCTTCAGCCACATGACCTCGAGCCCCTTGTCGGCGAGCGCGCCGTCCTCGATCGCGGCGCGGTCGAGATAGGGGTGGCCGGCGACGAGATCGTGCGGCCGGCGATAAACCGGGATCTGATATGGCCCGCCCTCGGTGCGCGAGCCGTCGAGCTCGACCTCCCAATAGCCGGTGAAAAGACCCTTGCTGGTGCCTTTGCTGGCGACGAGGACCGGCCGGAAATTGCCCTCGAAGAATTGCCGCGCCGCGGCTTCGTCGACCGCCGACAGCCCGGCGGCCTGCCGGCAGAGCGGCCGCCAATCGCGCACCACGCCGAAATTGGCGGCGGTCGCGCTGGGGTCGAGCGGCGCGCTATCGGATTGCTGCGCGACGATGCGCTCGCAGGATTTTTGGAAGGCCGGCAAGGCCTGCGCCACGGTGTCGCCGGACCAGCCGGCGAGCTGGGCGTAGCTGCCGGGCGCCAGGCTGATCTGCGCCGTGTCGGTGACCTTGCCCGGCTCGAACGCGACGGGGCTGACGGCGCAGCTGGCGAGGATGCCGCCGATCGCGAGCAGACCCAAGCCGGCGCCAACGTTTTTCATCGAGAAAGGTTCCACGAGAGGGTTGTGCCATTTCCCTAGCACGGAAGCGATAAACATCGCGTAAACCCGCCGGATAAATTTTCGCCCGCGGGAGATTGCCCGGCTTGCGGCGATGCGCGCATCATCGTGAAGGGCAGGTCGAGCCCAAAGGAGAGAGGATGTCCGCTGCCCCGAGCCCCACCGCCAACCCTGGCTCGCTGCCGCTGGCCGGCATCACGGTCATCGATTTCGGGCAGATTTTTCAGGGCCCTTACGCGACCTTGCTGCTGGCCAAGGGCGGCGCCGACGTGATCAAGATCGAGCCGCCGACGGGCGAGCCGCTGCGCCGCCGCGCCGCGCCGGGGAAGAGCGCGACGCTGCCCTTCGCGATGCTGAACCAGAACAAGCGCGCGGTGACGCTCAACCTGAAGCACCCGCGCGGCCGCGAGCTCCTGTTCGCGATGGTGCGGCGCGCCGACGTGCTCCTGGAGAATTTCTCGCCGGGGACGATGGACGATCTCGGGGTCGGCTGGAGCGTGCTGAAGGAATTGAACCCGCGCCTCATCTACGCGACCGGCACCGGGTTCGGGATCAGCGGCCCGGATCGCGACAATCTGGCGATGGATCTGACGATCCAGGCCGCCTCGGGGATCATGAGCGTCACCGGCGCGCCCGACGGACCGCCGATGAAGGCGGGGCCGACCCTCGTCGACTTCATGGGCGGCATCCACCTTTACGGCGCGATCATGACGGCGCTGTTCGAGCGCGAGAAAAGCGGGCAGGGCCGGCTCGTCGAGGTGGCGATGCAGGAGACGGTCTATTCGAGCCTCGCCGCGAGCTTCGAATACTACCACCGCACCGGCAACCCGCCGCCGCGCACCGGCAACCGCCAGGCGGGGTTGTCGACCGCGCCCTACAACGTCTATCCGACGAATGACGGGCATGTCGCGATCCACATCGTGACCGAGGGCCATTGGAAGAACCTGACCGTCGCGATGGGCAACGAGGCGCTGCAAACCGACCCGCGCTTCGCGACCAACGCCGACCGCATCGCCCATATGGACGAGATCGACGCGGTGGTTTCCACCTGGACCCGCACGCTCGGCAAGATGGAGGTATTCGCGCGCACCAAGGCCCTGCGCATCCCCTGCGCGCCGGTGCGCACCGCGCCCGAGGTGATGAACGACCCGCATATGCACGAGCGCGGCATGCTGGAGCGTGTCAACCACCCCGAATTGGGCGAGATCGTCCTGCCGACCAACCCGCTGCGGCTGCACGGGCTACCCAAGCCGCCGATGATTCCGAGCCCCAAGATCGGCCAGCACAATGCCGAGATTTACGGCGGCTGGTTGGGGTTCAGCGAGGCGGAGGTCGCGGCGCTCAAGGAAGAAGGGGCGATTTAAGCAAGACGCCATCGCCGTTCCTCACCCCGGCGAAAGCCGGGGCCCACTTTTCGGCGCCAGAGACCGTGGATAAGTGGGCCCCGGCTTTCGCCGGGGGGAGACTGGAGGGGTACCGGTATCGGGCACCCGCCCAAACCGCGCGCCGGCAATTGCGGCGCATCGGCACTTGGCCGATAGTTCGCAGACCACAGAGGAGTACGCCATGACCAGCTTGGGATTGCCGCGCGCCGAGCGTCCGGAACAGGTGGGGTTGTCGTCGGAGCGGCTGGAGCGCATCACCGCGGCGATTTCGGCCGATGTCGAGCGCGGCGCGATTCCCGGCGCGGTGCTGGCGATCGCCCGCGCGGGGCGGATCGGCTATGCCGAGGCGATCGGCTATCGCGATCGCGAGGCGGGCGCGGCGATGCGGCTCGACTCGATCTTCCGTATCGCCTCGATGACCAAGCCGATGACCTCGATCGCGGCGATGATGCTCGGCGAGGAAGGCCGGCTCGACATCGGCGCGCCGGTCGCCGACTACATCCCCGAATTCAGGGAGATGACGATCGGCGCCGAGCGTCGGCCGGCGACGCGCGTCATGACGGTGCAGGATCTGCTGCGCCATACCTCGGGCCTGACCTACGCGATGTTCGGCGACAGCCCGGTGCAGATGCTGTGGCGCGACGCCGACCTGCAATCCGAGAGCCAGACCAATGCCGAGCTTGTCGGCAAGCTGGGCAAGCTGCCGCTGATGACCGAGCCGGGCACCACCTGGGAATACTCGATGTCGACCGATGTGCTGGGCCGCGTTGTCGAGGTGGTGGCGGGGAAAAGCCTCGCCGATGTCTTCGCCGAGCGCATCTCGGGACCGCTCGGCATGGTCGACACCGCGTTCTCGGCGCCGGGCGACAAGGCGGCGCGCGTCGCCGAGCCGCAGATCGACAAGGCGAGCGGCAAGAAGCCGCCGATGCGCAACCTCAGCCGCGACAATCGCTGGCATTCGGGCGGTGGCGGGCTCGCCTCGACCGCGTCCGACTATGTGCGCTTCTGCCAGATGCTGCTCAATGGCGGCGAATTGGACGGGGTGCGCCTCGTCTCGCCAAAGACGGTGGCGCACATGGCCTCCGACCATCTGCCGCCGAATGTGAGCTACGGCGAGACCGCGCGCGCCCGGTTCGGGGCGTTGGCGCCGGTGCCGGAGATGGGCTACGGGTTCGGCCTCGGCTTCGCGGTGCGCAAGGCGCAGGGGATGTCGCCGGTGCCGGGCTCGGTCGGCGAATTCTTCTGGGGCGGCGCGACCGGCACCTATTTCTGGATCGACCCGCAGGAGCAGATGGTCGTCGTGCTGATGCTGCAGGCGCCCGACATGCGGCTCGCCTATCGCTATTTGACCCGCCGGCTGGTCTACGGCGCGGTGACCGGCCCGCTGCGCTGGCGCCGGCGGTAAGTCATGGCGGGCGATGACGTCGCCTTTCTGTCGGTCGAGGAGCTGAGCGGGCTTTACCGCGCCGGGAAACTGTCGCCGGTCGAGGTCGCCGAGGCGCTGTTCGAGCGGCTCAACGCGCTGCAGCCCAAGATCAACGCGTTCTGCCTTATCGACCGCGCGGGCGGGCTCGCGGCGGCGCGTGCGTCGGAAGCGCGCTGGCGGGCGGGCAATCCGCTGTCGCCGGTCGACGGGGTGCCGGCGACGATCAAGGATCTGATGCTGATGCGCGGGCACCCGACCCGGCGCGGCTCGCATCTGATCGAGAATGTGCCCGATACCGAGGATTCGCCGGCGGTAGCGCGGCTCAAGGAAGCCGGGGCGGTCATAATCGGCAAGACGACGACCCCGGAATTCGGCTGGATCGCGGTCGGCGACAGTCCGCTGACCGGGATCACCCGCAACCCGTGGAACCTCGCGCGCACGCCGGGCGGCAGCAGCGCCGGCGCGGCGGCGGCCTGTGCGGCCGGCATCGGCGTGCTTAACCTCGGCAGCGACGGCGCCGGCTCGATCCGCATCCCGGCGTGCTTCTCGGGGGTGTTCGGGATCAAGCCGAGTTTCGGCCTGGTGCCTGCCTACCCGCCGTCGCCGATGGGCCTCTTGTCGCATCACGGCCCGATCACCCGCGGCGTCGCCGACGCGGCGGCGATGCTCAATTTGCTGAGCCGGCCCGACCCGCGCGACCCGTATTCGCTCCCCGCGCATGATGGCGATTTCCGCGACGGGCTGGAGGACGGGGTGCGCGGCTGGAAGATCGCCTACAGCCCCGATCTCGGCTACGCCAAGGTCGATCCTGAGATCGCGGCCTGCGTGGCCGCCGCGGCACGGCAATTCGAGAGCCTCGGCGCGCATGTCGAGGAAGTCGGCAAGATATTCGACTCGCCGCGCGCGGCGCTGCTGACCCTGTGGGGCGCCGGCGCGGCACGCATCGTCGCCGGCATCCCGGCGGAAAAGCTGCGACAGTGCGACCCCGGTTTCCTCGCGGTCGCCGAGGCGGGCGCCCGGATCGGCGCGGTCGATTATCTTGGCGCCGACCTGGTGCGCAACGCGCTCGGCCGCACGATGGGCGCGTTCCACGAGAGATACGATTTGCTGCTGACGCCGATGATGCCGGTGCCGGCGCTGCCGGTCGGCGAAGACCTCAGCGATCGGTCGGACGAGCACTGGGTCGACTGGTCGCCGTTCAGCTATCCGTTCAACATGACGCGCCAGCCGGCCGCCTCGATCCCGTGCGGACTGACGAGCAGCGGCCTGCCGATCGGCTTGCAGATCGTCGGCAAGCTGCACGCCGACGCCCGCGTGCTGCGCGCCGCCCGCACCTTCGAGACGACGCAGCCGGTGCGCCGGCCGCCGATCTGAGGAACGACATGAGCGAGCCGAAAATCATCGTCACCGACGCGCCCGCGGCCGACGACACCGCGACCATCGCCGACGGGCTGCGCGACTACAACACCAGCCAGGCCGGCTACGACGACTACCAGCCGCTGGCGGTGTTCGTCACCGACCCGGCGACCGGCAAGGTGCTGGGCGGGCTTTACGGCGGCAGCTATCTGGGCCAGCTGCGGGTCGACCGCTTCTTCCTGCCCGAAGGGCTGCGCCGCGACCGCATCGGCAGCCGCGTGCTGGCGATGGCCGAAGAGGAAGGCCGGCACCGCGGCTGCTCACGCATCGCGCTCAACACGATGGAAATCCAGGCGCCGGGATTTTATCTGAAGCAAGGCTACGAGATGGCCGCGAAACTCGACTGCGACCCGCCAGGGATCACGCGGTATTTGATGACGAAGAGGCTGGTGTAGCCGAGTGCCTTACGATTCCGCCGGCCTCATCTCGCGGCCGGTCGGGTCCGTCTCCAACACCGACTCGATGAGTGCTCCAATCGGAGCGATCGGGGTATCGTTTTCGTCGATCAGGAACAGTTGCCACTCCATGTCCGCGACCTCTGGCTCAATGTCACCCGGGTCCTCCAGCAAGACGCACAAGCCGGCGAGCAGTTGCCACTGCATGACGCGAACAAGTGTGGTGAGGTCGTCCTCGCGGGCGCCGACGGCCAACAACCGGGTCAACGCCGGTACGATACCCCCGCCCGGCCCCGTCGGATTCGTGCGCAGCTCCTCCAATATCCAGCTCCGGTCATCCGGGCCGATGACGCGCCGCCACGCCTGCCGCAAGAACAGATATCGGGCCAGCTGTGGAATGCCCTCGGTGACCTGAGAGTGCGCCCATCCCTCCGGGTCTTGCGCCCCCAATTTGCGAAACAATTCGGTCAGTTCCTGTTCGTTCATGGTTTGCTCCGTCACGGGAACGTGCCAGCAGATAGCCCGTCAGCAATAGACCGAAGGATTTGCTCTGCTTCGTTTTTTGTTTTCGCGGCGGCTAGCGCTTTATTAGTCGCAGCATAATACTCTAAGTTATGGAGTATATAATGTTGTTTTCTAGGCAGAAAAACCCCGTTCGCTGCCTCATTTATATCTATTCCGAGGCGTTCTAATGTTTTGCGAGCCGGGTCGGCCGGTTTCGCTAGTACGGCTACAATATGGTGAGCCTCAAATCCTAATGAACGTGTGAGTCCAACCGCCGCGAGCGCTCGTGCCAGAGCGCGCGACGATGTGCCTAGTACAAAGCCACCGCCCCCCATCGCACCGAAAAGCAAATCCTCAATCGAGTGATCCGGATTGATGCGATCTACCCCGCCAGGATTGAACACCGTGTTCCCATCGCCGAAGTCAGGGCTGTCAAGCGTGGACGGGCTGTTGTCGGTGTGCGTGTCATTGGCCGGTGGCGGCGCGCTCGGCGCCGGGGCGTCGGGTGAAGGCCACCCAAATCGCATGGGATCGTCGGACGGTGGTGGTGTGTCACTGCTGTCGTCGGTCGCGACGGCCCCACCTGGCGAGGCGCTGGCACCAGTTGAGCCCCCACCTTCGGGTGGTGGTGGGGCACCATCCTCGCCATCGCCCGTTCCATCAGGAGATGCGATTTAAGAACATAATAAGAACAAAAAGTCAAGCCTTTTTCGTTCTCCGTCGCCTCGGGACTGGCCCGGCTTTCAGCTGTGTGCCAACATCCTTTTGCCGCCTGGGCGCGGCGCGGAAGCGGAGAACCCCATGAAATTCGGCCTGTTCATCAACGCCCAGCAGCCGCGCGACACCGATCCGGTGCTGGCGTTTCGGCAATGCGTGCAGCAGGTGATCGCCGCGCGCGATGTCGGGTTCGATGCGATCGCCTCGGGGCATCATTACGTGTCGCCGCCTTATATCGCGCTGCAAAACCTGCCGTTCCTGGCGCGGTTGGCGGCCGATTCCGGGCAGATGGATCTGGTGCTCGCGGTGACGCTGTTGGCGCTGCTCAATCCGGTGCAGACCGCCGAGGAGATCGCGACGCTCGACGTGATGTCGGAGGGCCGCGTCGTGTTCGGCGTCGGCATCGGCTACCGGCCCGAGGAATTCGCGGCGTTCAACCTGCAAGTCGCCGACCGGGTGCCGCGCATGCTCGAAGGCTTGCGCCTCATCAAGCGGCTGTGGACCGAGGACAATGTCACCCACCAGGGCCGCTACTTCAACCTGCGCGAGGCGACCTCGACGATCCGCCCGGTGCAGCGGCCGCACCCGCCGATCTGGATCGCCGCCAACGCCGACAAGGCGGTCGAGCGCACCGGGCGGCTCGGCTACCCGTGGTTCATCAACCCGCACGCCGCGCTGCCGACGACTGAGCGGCAATGGGGCCTCTACAAGGAGGCGCTGGCCGCCGCCGGCCACGCGGTCCCGGCACAGCGGCCAATGGTTTTGGAGCTGTGCGTCGCGCCGACCCGCGAGGAGGCGATCGCCACCGCCGGCCCGTATCTCGAAGGCAAATACGCCGCCTATGCAGAATGGGGCCAGGACAAGGTGCTGCCGGGCGAGGAGAGCTTCCGCGTGTCGTTCGACGAGCTGGCGAAGGACCGCTTCATCCTCGGCAGCCCGGACGACGTGATCGCGCAACTCGAGCACCGCATCGCGCGGGTCGACGCCAATTATTTCATCTTCCGCGCCGGCTGGCCCGGGATGGAGATCTGGAAGGTGCTCAAGGTGGTCGAGCTGATGGGCAGCCACGTGCTGCCGCATTTTCACAAGAAATACGGGCGGGGGTGAGACCGCAAAGGGCAGGTTGAAATCCCCATCCGGGCTGCGCATTTCGAGCGATATGCATCGGTATTTCGTCTTCGAAACGGAAGCGGGTTTTTGCGGCATCGCCTGGAATGAGGCCGGCATCACCCGCTTCCAGTTGCCGGCAAAGAGCGCCGAGGCGGCGGAACGGTTGGTTCAGCGCCGCATCTCGGCCGCCGAGCCAGGCGAGCCGCCGCCGATGGTTCGCGAGGCAATCGCGGCCGCGAAGCGCTATTTCGCCGGCGAGGAGATCGATTTCTCCGGGTTCAAGCTCGACCTCGACGGGCAACTCCCGTTCTTCAAGCAGATCTACGCGGCGGCGCGGCGAGTTGGATGGGGCGATACGACGACCTACGGCAGCCTGGCCAAGGAGCTCGGCGCCGGGCCGGAGGCCGCCCGCGATGTCGGGCAGGCGATGGCGCAGAACCCCGTCGCCCTCTTCATCCCCTGCCACCGCGTTTTGGCGGCTGGCGGCAAAGTCGGCGGCTTCTCCGCACCGGGCGGCGCGGCGTCGAAGCTCCGCATGCTCGCGCTGGAAGGTGTTCATTTCGAGCCGCCACACCCGGCGCAGGGGTCGTTGGCGTTTTAGGGCGCGAGCGGCTCAGCTCCGGTCGCCCTCCCCGCCTCGTCATTCCGGCGAAGGCCGGAATCCAGATATCAGCTGCTATTGCAGCTGAACCCTGGGCCCCGGCCTGCGCCGGGGTGACAAAGAGAGATACTCCGCAGCCCGACCATCTCCGGCGAGTTTCTGTGCCGGCTGGCCGGCTAACCCCATAGCGCCTTGGTCGCGAGCGCCGCGCCCTGGGCCAGGGTGTCGAGCTTGGCCCAGGCGATCTGCGGGTGGATGCGGCCGCCGAGGCCGCAATCGGTTGAGGCGATGACCCGCTCGCGGCCGACCAGGTTGGCGAAGCGCAGGATGCGATCGGCGACCAGCTCGGGATGCTCGACGACATTGGTCGCGTGGCTGACGATTCCGGGCAGGATCAGCTTGTCGTCGGGCAATTTGACGTCCTGCCACACCTTCCACTCGTGCTCGTGGCGGACATTGCCGGCCTCGAACGAATAGGCGCCGGCATCGATCGCCAGCATGCACTCGACGATGTCGCGCATCGGGATGTCGGTCATGTGCGGCCCGTGCCAGCTGCCCCAGCACAGATGGAAGCGGATGCGGTCCCGGGGCAAGCCGCGGATCGCGTGGTTGAGCGCCTCGATCAACAGCATCGTGAACTTCTTGTAGTCTTCGACCGACGGCTCGGGGTTGACCATGTCCCAGTTCTCGGCGATTGCCGGGTCGTCGAGCTGGAGGATCAGCCCGGCATCGATGATCGCCTGGTATTCCTCGCGCATCGCCTCGGCGCAGGCGAAGAGGAACTCCTCGTCGCTTTTGTAATAGCGGTTGGGGATGCGCGAGGCGCTGCCCGGCGCGATCGCGGTCATAAACCCTTCCGCGATCCCTTGCGCGGCGAGCGCCGCCTTGAAGCGGGCGATGTCGGCGGCAATCGCGTCGTGGCCGATATAGGTCAGTCTATCGACGCAGACCGGCGAGGGCGGACGCGGCCCGGTGGTGATGCCGCTGTCGGGGTCGTTATAGGCGGTGGCGAACCGCGTGCGATCGCGGCGGTCGCCAAAGCTGGTCAGCGCCACCGCGCCCGGCGCCGAGCGCTTCGGCGCCATCTCATAGAGTGTCAGCCCGCCTTCCGCCAGCCCGCCCAGCCGTAGCCACGAATAGCGCCACCACGAGCCGTAATTGACCCGCTGCGCCATCGCCTTGCCGAACTCGCCGTCGCCCGGCACGTCGATGCCAGCCTCGTTCTGGCGGCGCACGACATCGCCGACCGCGCCGTCGAGGATCGCGGCCAGCGCCGCGTCGTCGGCCGCGCCCTCGGCGCGAGTGCGGTTCGCTTCGATCAGCTCGTCGGGACGCGGCAGGCTGCCGGCATGGCTCGTCAGGATGTGATCGCTGCTGTGGCGCACGGCGTGTCCTCCCCTCGGTTGCGGCGATTTTAGCGCCAATCAGCGTGACCCGGCGGACAAACCTGATATTTTGCCGGCCATAACGAATTCAGGAGGAACCCAGCATGGCTTCGAACGGAAAGGTCGCTCTCGTCACCGGCGGGGGCAGCGGCATCGGCAAGGCGTCGGCGCTGGCGCTGGCGCGCGAGGGGTTCGCGGTGGTCGTCGCCGGGCGCCGGCCGGAGCCGCTCGACGCCGTCGTCGCCGAAATCGAAGGCCTGCAAGGGAAGGCGCTGGGCATCCCGACCGATGTCGGCGACCCGGATTCGGTGGCGGCGCTGTTCGCCGCGACCAAGGCCAAGTTCGGCCGGCTCGACGTGCTGTTCAACAATGCCGGGTTCGGCGCCGCCGGGCTGCTCGAGGACCTCGCGTTCGACAAGTGGATGGGCGTCGTCGGCTCGATCGTCAACGGCACGTTCCTGTGCACCCAGCAGGCGTTCCGCATGATGAAGGAACAGGACCCGATGGGCGGCCGCATCATCAACAACGGCTCGATCTCGGCGCATGTGCCGCGACCCAATTCGATCGCCTACACCACCGCCAAGCACGCGGTCACCGGCCTGACCAAATCGACCTCGCTCGACGGCCGCAAATACGACATCTCGTGCAGCCAGATCGATGTCGGCAACGCGCTGACCGAGATGACCCAGCGGATGACCCGCGGCGTCCAGCAGGCCAA
>Ga0182024_10025248_pt1 | contig 10504 bp, 6 predicted proteins | sample P32metaG_FD_120480 | JGI IMG/M metagenome (GOLD analysis project Ga0182024, IMG submission 120480) | Permafrost microbial communities from Stordalen Mire, Sweden - P3-2 metaG (Illumina Assembly) | ecosystem: Environmental > Terrestrial > Soil > Wetlands > Permafrost | place: Sweden: Stordalen...
CCCCGCGTGATTTACGTGATCCATTACCTCGGCTGGGCGCAGCCCATGCCGGAGATCGAATCGCTCTCGCGGGAGCTTGGATCGATCCTGGTGGAAGACTGCGCGCTCGCGCTGCTGAGCGAAGCCGGCGGAAAACCACTGGGCGCGGCGGGCGATTATTCGATTTTTTGTCTGTACAAAACGCTTCCCGTGCCGAACGGCGGCCTGCTGGTTCAAAACCGGAATGTGCTCGCCGGCCTCGCCGGCCTCAAGCTGGAGCGATGCCCCCGGCTAGCCGTCGCGGGACGGACCGCGGAGCTCGCACTTGAAGCCCTGCGGTCGCGCGGCGATCGTATGGGGAAGCTTTTGTTTGACGTCAAGCAGGCCGCGGGCCGCGCGCTCCGCCGCCACGGCGCCCGTCCAGTGCCGGTGGGCGATATCGGATGGAACCCGGCCCATGTGCGTATCGGCATGTCGCCGTTCACCAACACGGTAATGGGAACGCTGGATTATTCCCGCATTCGCACGACGCGTCGGGAAAATTTTCTGCGCCTGCGCCAGTTGCTTCCGGGCGTCTCGCTGCTTCGCGAGGATTTGCCGGAAGGAACTTGTCCGCTGTTTTTCCCGATACTGGTCGAGGACAAGAAAGCAGCCGCAAAGGCGCTTCGCGCGCGCGGCGTTTCCGCGGTCGAGTTCTGGAACGACGAGCATCCGCACGCTGCACCCCACAGCGGAGCCGACGCGCGCTTTCTGCGCGCCCACGTGCTCGAGCTTCCCATTCATCAGGACGTGACGGCGGCGCAGGTGGGCTATATCGCCGATCAGGTCCAGCGCCTGCGCCCGGCATTGAGTCCGCCCGGCGAAGCCCAGCGTCCGCGAGTGTCAAGAGCATGTTAGGCGCCTGCGCGCAGCTCGCCGTCGATCGCGCTTCGCCTCGAGCGGAGACCATTGAAGACGTCCCGGCATTTGAGGGCCTCCGGAGTGAGTGGAGCGCGCTGCTCGGCTCGCGTCCATCGAGCTCCATTTTCCTGACTTGGGAGTGGATGTTCACGTGGTGGAAACACCTGGCCGAGGGCCGGCGCCTTTCGATTCTCGCGATCCGGGAGCGCGGCGAGCTGATCGCGATCGCGCCGTTATGCGTGGCTGCGCCGGCCGTGTTGCGCGCGCGCCCGTTCCCTTCGATCCAATTTCTCGGCGCAGGCAGCGTTGGATCGGACTACCTGGACTTGATTGTGCGACCCGGGCGCGAACAAGCGGCGGAGGAAGTTCTCGCCGGCCATCTTGCCGGCCTTCGCCGCCCGCTCGATTGGGCTCAAGTCGAGCGCGGCCCGTCGTCCGCGGATCGCATCGCGCGCATGCTGACCGCAGGCGGTTGGCGCGTCCGGGGAGCGGAGACGAACGTGTGTCCGTTCATTCCTCTGGCCGGCCATACCTGGGAATCCTATCTCGCGACGCTCGGATCCGAGCATCGCTATAATTTCCGGCGCAAATGGCGGCGGCTCAACCAGGATCATACCGTGAGTTTCGAGCAGGCGGCCACTCCCGGCGAGTGCCGCGAAGCCGTCGACGTCGTGATCAAATTGCACCTCCTACGCTTCAGCGAGCGCGGCGGATCGGACGCTTTTCACACGCCGGGGCTGGTCGATTTTCACCGCGATTGGAGCGCGATCGCACTCGAGCGCGGATGGCTTCGTCTGTACGTTCTCCGCGTCGACGGGAAGCCGGCTGCGGCGCTTTACGGATTTCTTTACCGGAAGACTTTCTACTTCTATCAGGCCGGCTTCGATCCGGCTTACGGAAAGTCGAGCGTGGGACTCCTGATCATGGGTCTGGCGATTCAGCGCGCCATTGAAGAGGGGGCGGAGGAGTACGACCTGTTGCACGGCAACGAGGATTACAAATCGCACTGGAGCCGGCATGAGCGCAAATTGGGCCGGCTGGAGTTGAATCCGCCGGGAGTGCGGGGTTGGATCTCCGGGTCGGTTCTCGAATTCGGGCGAACCGCGAAACACATGATTTCGAACAAGTGGTGGTCATGATCCGGGCGCGAATAAAGTCCGGAGCCGCACAGTTGCTGAGCGGAATCGGCGTCGATCGAATCGGCGGCTGGCTGTCCGGCTCGCGAAATCTGCCGGTGGTGATCGGCTACCACCGGGTGGTGGAAGATTACGACTCCGCCGCGGAGACTTCGATTCCCTCGCAGCTGGTGAGCCGCAAGATGCTGGAGCGTCATCTCGACTGGATCGGCCGGCGATTCCGCTTCGTCACGCTGGACGAGGTAGGCGCGCGGCTCGAGTTGGGGGACCGCTCCGATGTCCCGGCTGCCGCGATCACGTTCGACGACGGCTACCAGGACTTTTACGATCACGCCTTTCCGCTGCTCCAGAAGAAAGGGATTCCGGCGGCGGTCTTCGTGGTGACGGATCTGGTCGGCACGGCCAACCCTCAGGCGCACGATAAGCTGTATCTGCTGCTCGCCCGAAGGCGCCGGCGGGTTTCGCTCAATGCGTCCGCCGGACAGGATATTTCGCGCATGTCGGCGTATCAGGCGACGCGGGCGCTGATCGAAAACCTTTCGGTCGCGGCGATCCAGGAAGTCATCGCGGGGCTCGAGTCGGAAGATCGCATTTCCGAGGACGCCTTCCGTCCGTTCAGTCCGCTGGATTGGGGAACGCTCGATAAGATGCAGCGCGGCGGGATCACCATCGGTTCCCACACCAAGTCCCACGTTCTGTTGACCAGCGAGAGCGCGGGGCTGGTACGCGAAGAGGTGGTGGGATCGCGCCAGGAAATCGAAGGCCGGCTCGGAATTCCAGTTCGACATTTTGCATACCCCAGTGGCAATTTCAACCCTGGCGCGGTGAGCGCGGTGGCAAACGCCGGCTATCGGTACGCCTATACGGGCTGTCTGCACCGCAGCAAGGAGCATCCGCTGTTGACCATTCCGCGCACGATTCTTTGGGAGAACTCCTCGGTCGATGCGGGACGCTTCTTTTCTCCTTCCATTCTCGACTGCCAGATCCATCACGCTTTCGATCTGGTGAGCGGATGCAGGCAGAGCGACCATGTCGCGAGGGAGCATTCGAATGGCGGGGTATAGTTTTGGTGGAATAAGCGCGGCCGGAGTCCGCACGGCGCCTGCGTTCGACCTCTCCGGGGTGCGCGCTAGGGAACGCGCCGCGGGCAGCGACAATCCGCGCGCCGCATACGCGTTTCTCCTCGCCTTCATTTTCCTTCTGTACTTGAACGTGCCGATCGTGATGCCCAGGTTCGAAGTGGTGCATCCGGCCAAGTTGGTGGGCGCAGCCGCCGTGCTGGCCCTGCTTGCCGAGACGCTGTTCGGACGCCGCCGATTCAGCTTCGGTCTGCCGGAGGGAGGCGTGCTGCTGGGTTTTCTGGGCGTAGCGACGCTCTCCTGTCTCACAGCCCTGTGGCCGGGCTTGGCAGTCCAGGTGGTCGGCGACCTGATGAAGATCGTTCTGGTCTATTTCTTCGTGGCGAACTGCGCGGCGAGCGTGCGCGGAGTTCGAGGCGTCATGTGGACCATGCTTCTAGGCGGCCTGGTTCCAGCGGCCGGTGTCATTCGAAATTATCTGGCTGGAAATGTGATCGAGGGACGCACCGGGTGGGTGGGTCTTTTCGCAAACCCCAACGATCTCGCGTATAGCCTGGTGATCCTGGTTCCGCTGGCCGCGTGCCTGGCCGTGCGCAGTCGATTGCTGACGCGGCTGGTCCTGTGGGGAATCATTTTGTTCTTCGCGGCGGGAATCTTTGTGACCTTTTCGCGCGGCGGACTCATCGGATTGGCGGCGGTGATCGGATTGTACGCGTGGAAACGACGCAGCCTGATGACGTGGATTGTGATCGCGGGGATGGCGGCGGCGGGTTTGTTTGCCGTGGCCCACCTGTGGACGCGCGGCCAGGATTTTTCGGATCTTCAGGACGACGCGACGGTTCGGTCCCGCCTCGCAACGTCGGAGGCGGGGCTCGCCATGTTCGCCGATCACCCTCTGTTCGGAGTCGGCCCGGGTTGTTCGGTGGTCGCGTGGCCGCTGTACGCACCGCCCGGCGTCCGCACCAGAGGCGCTCTCATCACGCACAACACTTTCATACAAGGTCTCAGCGAGACGGGAATTACGGGCTTCATCGCTTTCTTTCTATTCATCGGTTTCGGCCTCTGGCACGCGCACCAGCTCGCGCGAAAACGATTGCCTTCGCACGCGACGCCGGTGGGCGCGCACCAGCCCGCGGCCGGTGACCTCGACATGCCCCGCCCGCAGCCGGCTGAAGAGGTGCGCGCGTTGGGGACGGGGCTCGAAATCGCGCTGTGGGGATTTGTGGTGTGCGGGCTGTCGGCCGGCATCATGCTCACCTGGTTTCCCTACATTCTGGTCGGGCTGGTATCGGCGGCGCGGCGAATTCCGGGGACACCGTAATGGCCACGCCAGCGACACAAGCGGCCGCGCACGTTTCTGAAACCTCATCGGTGTTCAAGCCGGCGATGTTGCTGATGTCCGGACAAACCGTGGCCTTCGCGGCCACCTTCTTCATTCCGGTGGTTCTCGCGCGAGTCCTCAGCCCGATGGAGTTCGGCACCTATAAGCAACTGTTCCTGCTTTATTCGACGGCCTTTCTGATCGGCCAGGTAGGCATGGCCACCAGCCTGTACTACTTCGTGCCTCGCTCTCCCGAGGACGCGGGCCGCTACGCCGCGAACGCGACGATGTTTCTGGGTGCGGCGGGTCTCGCGGGCTTCGGCCTGCTGTGGGCTGGTGCGCCGCGCCTGGCGCACTGGATGAGTAATGCGGAGCTCGCCCAATACATACCGTGGATCGGTCTGTACCTTTTGCTGATGCTGGTTTCGGCGCCGCTCGAGATCGTGCTGGTTGCGCGAGGACGGTATCTGTGGGCGTCGGCGGCCTATGCTCTTTCCGATATCGCGCGAGCGATCGCGCTGATCGTGCCGGTGCTCTTGTTCCACCGGCTGGATTGGCTGTTGCGGGGCGCAGCGCTGGTTGCGGGATTGCGGGTCGTCGCCGCCGTGATTTACTTTCATCGCGACTGCGGCCCCACCTTCCGCCCCGACCGTCGCCTGGTCAAAGGGCAAATGACGTACGCGCTGCCTTTCGCGCTCGCCGTGCTGGTCGAAACGGTCCAGGCGAGCCTTCCGCAATACGTCGTGTCGTATCTCTACGATCCGATCTCGCTCGCGATTCTGGCGGTGGGATGCCTGCAAATCCCGCTGGTGAGTCTGGCAGCCTCGCCGATCAGCGACGTGATGATGGTGAAAATGCAGGAGAGCCTGGCGCGGGGGCGCCCTCGCGCGGTGCTCGCCATCTGGCACGACACCACCTGCAAGCTGGCGCTTCTGATGCTTCCCATGGTGGCGTGTCTCGCCGTGGTTTCGCGCGAAGTCATCGTATTTTTATTCACGGAGAAGTACTCCGCGAGCGTTCCTCTCTTCACGGCGTGGCTGATGACGATTCTGCTGATCACGCTTCAAGTGGACGGCGTGATGCGTGTATTTGCGCGCACCCGGTTTCTCCTGGTTTTGAACCTGGTGCGACTGGCGATCATCGCCGGACTGATCAAATGGTCGCTCGACGAGTTTCATTTGCTGGGAGCGATTCTCACGGCGATTCTCGCGACCTTCGTCTTCAAGGCCGCGGCGCTGTGGCAGATGAGATCGTGGCTCGGCGTGGGCCTCGCGGAGCTGCTGCCGTGGAGGCGTCTGGCGGGATTGGTGGCGGCGGCCTCCGGCGCCGCGCTCGCGACACTCCTGGTGAAATCGCGGATGCATGGCTCCCCCTTGACCGTGTTGTTGACCGCCGGTCTGGTGTATGTGCCGGTGTACGCCGCGCTCGTGTGGGTTTGCGGACTTCTGACGGACGGGGAACGGGAAGCGATTGCGGGTTACGCGCGAAAAGCGCTTTTTATGACGCGGGTTCCCGACTTCCGGACGCGAACCGATACCGAAGTGGTGTGAGGAAAGAGCAGCTCAAAGTGTGAATATGCCGGACAACAAAATCAAGCTGCTGAAAATGGTCACCAATTTCAAAATTGGAGGGACAGAGCGCCAAGTGGCGAATCTCGCGTTGCGAATCGATGCCTCGCGATTTGATTTGCATCTGGGCTGTCTTCAGAATTGGGGCGAGCTTCTCGGGGAACTGGAAACGCTCAAAGTTCCCCGCCCCGAGTTCCGCATCGGCAGCCTGTACGGCGCAAAAACGTTCCGGCAGACGATTCGCCTCGCCCGCTACATTAAGAGGAACTTCATCCAGATCGTCCACAGCTACGGCTTCTATTCCAATGTTTTCGTGGTGCCAGCCGCAAAACTGGCGGGCGCCGCGGTGATCATTGCCTCCATTCGCGACACCGGCGAGATCCTCACGCCGATGCAGAGGCGCGTTCAGAAGCAGGTCTGCCGGCTTGCGGACTGCGTCCTCGTGAATGCGGAAGCCATCCGCCACATGCTGATCGAACAAGGCTACCGGCAAGACAAGATCGTGGTGATCCGGAACGGCATCGTGATGTCGCGAGCCGCCGGAGAGAGGCCCGGGGCGCGGCTGCGCGCCGAGCTCGGCTTCGCGCCTTCCGCGCGGATCGTGATCGTCTCGTCGCGGCTGAACCCGATGAAGGGAATCGAATATTTTCTGGAAGCTGCCGCCGCGGTGGCCGGCAAAGTCCCGGACGCGGCTTTCCTGATCGTGGGCGACGGGGCCAACCGCGGCGAGCTCGAGAGCAGAGCCCTCGCCTTCGGTCTCAAAACACGAATCGTCTTCGCCGGTTTTCGAACCGACGTCCCCGATCTGTTGTCTGAATCCGCGATCGCCGTACTGCCGTCGCTGAGCGAGGGGCTCTCAAATTCATTGCTCGAGGCGATGTCGATGGGCGTGCCGGTGATCGCAGCCACCGTGGGCGGCAATCCGGAAATCGTCGAGAGCGGTGTTACCGGCATCCTGGTCCCGCCCAAAGACGCGGCTGCTCTGGCTGGCGCGATGCTCAGTTTGCTCGGCGATCCTGATCTGGCGCATCGAATGGGTGCAGCCGGAAAGCAGAGCGTCGTGGACCGCTTTGGAGTGGAGCGCGCGGTGGACGAAGTCGAGCAACTCTACGAGCGCCTGGTCGAATCGGGGGGCCGGGTATGAAGATCCTGCTGATCGGACCCTACCCGCCTCCTCACGGCGGAGTGTCGGTGCACCTCGCGGGAATCGAGCGGCGGCTGGCCGCGGCCGGCATTCCGCACAAAGTGCTCGATACCAGCCGCCGGCGAAGCTGGGCCGGATTGATCGCGTCGCTGGTGCGTTCCGCGCTGGCTGGATGGACCGTTCATTTTCATTCGAACGGACACAATTGGAAGGATTGGTCGATCGCGCTGGTGTGCGGCCTGGCGGGGCGCCCGTGCGCCGGGTCGATCCTGACTCTCCATTCCGGTCTCGCCCCGGAGTATCTCGCCGCGGCGCCTCCCCGGATGCGAAGGATCGCGAGATGGACCTGCGCCCTTCACAAGCGCGTCATCCCGGTGAGCCCGGCGATCCGCGACGCCCTGGTGTCGTTGGGAGTGCCTTCGGCTTCGATCGAGGTCTCGCCTGCATGTCTGGGCGTCGAGCGCGCCATCGCACGGGGCGGATCCACTGCCGCGAGCATCCCTATGGGAACCCTGGACGCGAATCTTCTTAGCTGGATCCGATGTCACCATCCGTTGCTTTCGACCGCGCTGTTTTTCCGTCCGGAATACGGATTCGAAACTCTGGTGGCCGCTCTCGACCGGCTCCGGCAACGCTACCCGGCGTTGGGATGCCTGGTCATGGGGAGCGGCGAAGACCGCGATTCCGCTGAAAGATTGGTGCGGCAAGCGGGCCTCGAAGCAAACGTGCGGCTCGCCGGAGACGTGGAGCACGATACCTGCCTGGTGCTGATGTCGCTGAGCGACGCGTTCGTTCGGGCCACGCTTCGCGATGGCGATTCGATCTCCGTGCGTGAGGCCCTCGAGCTGGGCGTGCCAGTGGTGGCCAGCCGGACCGGGTTTCGTCCGCGCGGCGCAATTCTGTTCGAACCGCGCGATATCGGCCAGTTGGTTGCCGCCATCGAGCTGGCGTTGAAGGCCGGGGCGAGCGCCGGGGAGAACGATGAAGCGCCCCAGCCCGGTTCGGCGCATCCGTGGATGGCGACGGATCGGTCGATGGGAATAGATGGGGGAATGGATGGGGGAATGGATGGGGGAATGGATCGGTTGATGGCGATTTACCGGCAGACAGTGGGGCGGGAAGGAGTTTATGGCGCGAGCTGAAACCGGCGCGTTCGGTCATAAACTCGGCAGCCATAAACTGGCGAAATTGAGGGCGATGAGCCTCGCCGAATTGACCCACCGCGTTCGTGAAAAAGCGAGCAGCGGCATGGAGCGTTGCGGATTGCGCGGCGGCGTGCCCGAACTTCCCGGCGGAAGCGATTTCCGGGGATATCTCGAGACTGCGGCATGCCGTTTTTACCGCGGCGTCGAGGCTCCGCTACGCGACTTCGTCAAGCGCGAGTTTCCGCACTGGATCGACCGCGCGGTTCATGAGGCCGATCGGCTTTGCCGGCATGAAGTCGAGTTGCTGGGCTTCGGGCGCGTCGAGCTTGGTTCCGAGATCGACTGGCATCGCGATCCGATCACGGGGCGCACTTGGGAGCGCCGCTTCTGGACCGGTTACCGCCTGGAAAACGACCCGGCGGGACGCGACGCGAAAATCATTCACGAGCTTAACCGTCATCAGCATTTGCCGCGCCTGGCCAAGGCCTACCATTTGACGGGCGAGGAGCGATACGCCGCTGAAGCGGTCGCGCAACTCGAAAGCTGGATCGAGCAGAATCCGGTGGGCATGGGAGTCAACTGGCACTCCAGTCTCGAAATCGCAATCCGCGCGATTTCTTGGTTGTGGACGCTATTTCCGTTGTTGCCATCGCGCTCGTTGGGGAGGGACGCCGCGAGCCGGATCGGCGCTTCGCTGTTTGCGCAATTAGAGCACGTCAACCGGCACACTTCGCTCTACAGCAGCCCGAACACGCACCTGATCGGCGAAGCCGCGGCGTTGTTCATCGCCGGAACGGTTTTTAATGACCAGGCCGGAACGGCCGCGTGGCGCGAGCACGGCGCGGCGCTGCTCGAGTCGGAAGCGGAGAAACAAATTCTCAACGACGGCGTTTACGGCGAGCTGTCTTCTTACTATCACTGCTACGCGCTCGATTTCTATCTACAGGCGTTGGTGCTGGCACGGCGGAATGGGTCCGGATTTGCGGGTCCGGTGGAAACCCGCGTGCGCGCGATGCTCGAGTTTCTGCTGCACGTCACGCGGCCCGATGGGACCATTCCGCGGTTGGGAGACGATGACGGCGGCCGGGCGCTGGCGCTCGCAAGCAGGGATTATCGCGGCTTCGGTGACGGGTTGTGTCTCGGCGCCGTCTTATTCTCGCGGCCGGATTTCAAGTACTGCGCCGGAGCTTTTGCGGAGGAGACGTTGTGGTTGGCGGGCGAGGACGCCTGGGAGCAGTTTCAACAGCTCGAAAGCGAACCGCCGGCGGAAAGCACGGCGCTGTTTCCTGACGCGGGATATTGCACGCAGCGCTCCGGATGGGGAGGGCTCGCGAGTCATCTGGTGTTTGATATGGGCGGACTGGGAATGCTTACCGGCGGCCACTCGCACGCCGATTCGTTATCGGTCACGCTGTTCGGCAACGGGAAGGAACTCCTGGTCGACCCGGGGACCTATGTTTACAACGGCGCGCCGGAGTGGCGCGATTACTTCCGCTCGACGCGAGCCCACAATACCGTCTCGATCGACGGTTGCGATCAGGCGGAAGCGGGTGGCGCTTTCCGGTGGAACACGCGGATCGAGTCTCAAATGACCGGCGCATCGGCGGCGGGCGCGTCGAGGGCCCAGGCGTTAAGCCATAACGTCGAGTATCTGGAAGCCTCGCACGCCGGTTACATGCGGCTCGAGCAGGGCGTAACGCATCGCCGCCGTGTCCTCGAAGTTCCGGGAGAGTATTGGATCCTTGCCGACGATCTCACGGGCGCCGGAAAACACACCTGCGATTTCTGGTACCACTTCGGCGCGGCCATCCAATCGCCAGACTTTGAGAATCGTGACACCGGACTCACCATCTGGTCGGGCAGCGCCGGATTCCTGCTGGGCATGTTCGCGTCGGGGCCGTTAGACGCGGAACTCAAGAGTGGATGGGCTTCGCACGGATACGGCCACAAGAGCACCACGCTGAGCTTGCGCGCTACGCTCGCGGGCCCGGTTCCCGCCCTTGCGCTTACCGTGCTTGCGCCGGCGTTCGCGCGCCCGACCTTGAATCGCCTGCCCTTTGACGAGTTTGACGGACTCGAGCACGATGGATCGGTGGCTTGCTCCTTACAGCAGGCGGGCGTCGAGGACATAGTGGTGTCGTCAGAGGGCAAATCGGAACTCGCCGTAGCGGGGTTCCGGATGAAAGGCGAGTTTTTCTGGATTCGCATGGAACACGGCGAAGTCCGTCATAC
>Ga0182024_10025249_pt1 | contig 10504 bp, 12 predicted proteins | sample P32metaG_FD_120480 | JGI IMG/M metagenome (GOLD analysis project Ga0182024, IMG submission 120480) | Permafrost microbial communities from Stordalen Mire, Sweden - P3-2 metaG (Illumina Assembly) | ecosystem: Environmental > Terrestrial > Soil > Wetlands > Permafrost | place: Sweden: Stordalen...
AGGACCTCGCCCAATACCAGAGCCTGCTCACTCCGCTCGCCCAGCTCGGCAGCCAGACTCTGGGCATGAGCCAGGGCACCACCACCCAGAGCGTGCCGCTCGCGCAGCAGATCGCCGGCGGCGCCATCGGCGGCGTCGGTCTCCTCGGCGCGCTCGGCGGCCTGCTCACAGGCAGCTTCGGAACCGGCGGCATTTTGGGCGCGCTCGCCAATCTGGGCGGCCCCGGCACGCAGGCGCTGCCCGGCGGCGGCAGCGGCTCGCCCTGGACCTACACGTTCCAGAACGGCCAGTGGACCCCGACGGTCTGACGCCGCCCTAACGAGCGCGTTGTGCCGAGCGGCTGTCCGGTTTGGTGCACCGACGCATCAACAGGCTCGGCGCGCTCCCTCTCCCCACGCGAAGTCGGGTTTACCCGACTTCGCCACGCAAAAAGGGGGAGAGGGTTGGGGTGAGGGGGCTCGGACCTCTCGGTAGGCCCTTCCGCCCGTCCAACGAGCCCTGCGCATCAATCAAACAAGGTCGACCTGAAAGCGCTTCCTCGCCCCGGCGAGGGCGCGCCCGACTGTCGGCGTTTCCACCAATCAAACATCCCCTTCAGCACATGGAGCAGATCATGCCCGGCATCTTCGGCGACGACTTCCTCTCACTCCTCTCCCCGATGGCGACGGCACAATACCGCCCGACCCACTCAGCCACCTTTCCGGACCCCCCCGCGCCCGCGCCCGGCCCGCTCTCGATCCCACCCGCGCAGCCGCCGATCTTTCTCTCCCCGCCCGATCCGGCCGCCGCCGCACCTGCCCAGCCGGCTAGCGCGGTGGGCAACATCGGGCAAGGCATTGCCAGCGGCATCAACAACCACGCCCTCACCCTGATGGCGCTCGGCGCCGGCATTGCCCAGGGCGGGTTGGGGAGGGGACTGGCGGATGCCGCCACGGCAGCCCAGGCCGAGCGCAGCCAGCAGATCCAGCAGCTCAATTTTCTGCAGACCTACAACGCGCTCACCAACGCCGGCGTCCCGCCGCCGCAGGCCCAAGCCGCCATCAGCAATCCAAGCCTGATGCGCGCGCTCGCCGTGAAATACCTCGGATCAAAATCGCCCGGCAACGCATCGAGCAACCCGGCCGCGGTCGGGGCGAATGGTCCGCTTGTGCCGCCGAACGTCCCGAGCGGCGCCGCTTACAGTCCCAGCCGAAGCATGTGGAGAGACGCTGACGGAAACCTCTTCGACCAACAAGGCAAGCCGGTGCCGTGATGCCGATCGATCCGCAAGAGGGCATCGACGATTGGTTCGTGCCTGCCGATCCTTCGCAGTGGCAAAGTCGCGGGCTGCCCCGGATTATCGTCCACCCCAAGCCGCCTCCGACGGGACCATCGGACAATCCCGCGGGCGCCGATGGAATCGACGACTGGTTCGTGCCTGGACAATCACCCAGCGGAGCGAATGGGCTGGACGATTGGTACGTCCCAACCAACGCAAGCACCGACACACCTTATCCTGACGATTGGTACGTACCGACGCCGCCTGCGCCCGCCGCGCCGCGCAGCACCGCCAATCCGGGCATCAGCAACCCGGCCACGACGCGGCCAGATCCGTTTGAGGCCTATTGGTCGCTCATCCCGGCCAGCCGCATCGGCGCCATGGCCTGGCACCCGCCGATCTTTCCCAATTCTGCCGGGCAGTTCCCACTCGCCGCCCCCGCGCCGCTCAGCGTTCCGGGAGTCGCGAAGCAGGGCCTGCTTGGCGCCCTGGCAGACTTGCCGGCGACAAGCCGCGCCGACTCCTACGGCCTGTTGGGCGCCCTGGCGAATCTGCCAGCAACGGACGCTCCATCGTACGGCCTGCTCGGTGCCTTGGCGAATCTGCCATCGCTGAAACCGGCGCCATCGCCTTTCTCCCAGCCGACCGGACTGCCGTCAGGTTACGGCGATGAGTTCGCGCCGCCGTCGTTCTCTTTAAGCTCACCGAATGGACCTTTGTCGCCGCCTCCGACCGTACCGGGCGGCGCCCCCGACACGAATAATGCCGGGGGTGGCCAATTCACGTTCCTTGATAGTGTGCGGTTCATTGGTCAATTGCTCAATGGTTGGTCTGGTTTCACTCCTGCCACACTGAATAGTCCATTAGCTTCTGCATTCCTGCCGCCCGCCGCATCTGGAAAGAACGGGGGTGCCAACCACCTATTCACGCCGGTATCGGACATCGATTCGCTGCCTGCGTTGCCTGCGCTCGACCTCCCTGGAGAGCCACCTGGGCCTGATCCGGTTGTTGCGTCCGGTTCTAGTGCTGATTTATTGGCTTCTACGCCGACGCCAGGAATGGACAATGCGCGTTTGGTTGAATTGGCCGATCAACCGGCCACCAACGGTTCACCCTCGGCAGGATCGGCCGTCGCTGTCGCGCCTCCGATCGATCAAACGAGTGTTGGGAATGAAGGCAGTGCCCAGCCTCCTGCTGGGGATCGCCAATTAGATACTATTGACCAATCTGATCAGGCATCAAACCTCGAGACCGGTTTAACACCGTCGCAAATCCAGGCGTTAGCAGAACTCTATCGCGACGCTCTGGCCTCGGTCGCCAGCTACGTGCGCGCTAACGATCAACTCGCTCGAGTGCCGATCGATCTTGCCGACATGGCCCACGACGCAGTAACCGACTTTCCGGAATTCTTGCGAAGGGCCGAACCTGGTTTGGCTGGTCTAGGCCTGAGTATCCCGATGACCCGGGCGGCGGGTAATGTTTGGCTGCTTAACGATACGCTACGCGGTCGAATTGCCGAGATGGTGCACGGCGCAAATCTGCCGTTCACCTTCAAAACCATCGACAGATTTTTGGATGGAATTGCGACAAGCATCAAAAGCATTGACCTCAATGCTCCCTCTTACCAAAACGTCCAGAAGCTCTACAGCACCTTGCGAAATCAGATCGACAAAGTTGCCGATTTTACCGGGGGGAGAAGATCTGGCGTTGTGATCAAGCCGCACGAAATCAATGGTCGCGCGCTCGATGTCTTAGTTCCCCACAGCGGCAGCGCCGCACAGAAAGTGGCAATCAAGCGGGCAGTCGACTATGGCGCTCAGCAGGGCGTTACGGTAAATATAATTCGGCACCAGTGAGGCTCCTCATGCAGAGCGCTAGCGCATACGATTGGCACGGGCGTATTTTCCTCAGCCCGCTTTCCAAAACCAGAAGCGGGTTTTGGGTCGAGAGCGAGCCCATTTCGAGTTTCGATCCTGGCAATCTCATCGAGCTAGGCCGAGGTATTCTATCGGCACTAGCCGTTTCAAAAGAAGGTGTTCCCGATCCCTCAATCTGGGCAGATTTGTGTGCGCCTTTGCTGAAATCCGCAGGCGCCAAGTCATCCAGCGCATTCTTTGGCTCAGCTCGTAACGTGTCCATCGAGTCGAGGGGCGATGGAGTAACCTTTAGTCCCAGCCGGAATCTGGGCTCAAGGGAAGGGTATCGGCCAATACAGGGAAAAGATCGAACCAGTCTAGCCAACGTCTCCAAGCTTGGAGCTGCACTAATTTCGGCATTTCAGGACTGTGAATAAGATGGGATCCGGGTTGGGGGCGCTGTTTGGCACCAGAGTCCATGTTGATTTTGCAAAGAGGGTCGAACAACTCGATCTTCCAGGTATCGGAGTGGAGGGTGTTGAACAAAGCTTCCACATTCGTCAACCACGGATTGGATGGGAGCATAAGAACCGACATCGCGTTGAGGGACCCGAAGAGTCCAGACCAGCGCCCCGATTGCCGTATATGACCTTAAGACCGGAAGCGCCGTTTTGACACCAAGGCGGGTCGAGGAAATTAGTACGGTGCTAAAACAACCAGGCCTACCGGCCATAATGTTACATTATCGAACTGGCGATGCGGTAAATCCACCCCAAAGGGTCCCAAAGCAATGACGATGTCCGGAAACGCTTTGAATCGTCTTCAGAAGGAGATCAATGAACTGCGTCTATGCAAAAACATACTGGTCGTTCCGCCGACCGAGCACATCATTCGAGGGTTTATGTTTGAACGAACTCCGTACAAAGGATTATTTTATTTTTGGCGCGTGGTACTGCCATTATACACTCAATGGCCCGTCGTCACGTTGAGCTACAGCGAAAGACTGGCGAAGGGAAGCTATATAGACTTGAGTGAGTTGGAGCTGGAGCATTCCGTGCAAGGCTTGATGGAAATCATTGCGCACGGTGAGCTCGATGCTTTACGTGAAATTCGTGGGCCGCAGGAATTTTTGGATCGGTTCGGCGGCCCCTCCGCCGGCGAGGGCTACACGCCGATGCTCTCGCCCTTTGATGCAGCATTGACATATTGCCTGGTCGGAAACATTCCGTTCTGTCTCGATATCCTGGATGATTTTGGTAGTGAAGATTTGCATCCCGGATTGGTTGACCTTCACCTTTCTGCGCGCGATTTGGCCCGCGAGATGCGGATTGATCCCTCCTCGGGGGAGAGGAAGGTTAAAGCCTTGGAGATGAACAATATCGAACGATTTGCTTTGGGCCAGACGATGTCGGCTCGTGATGGCGATGGTTTCCAGTCGGACGGGTAGAGATGTTTGCGCGAGACCAAATCGATCAACCAAAATCAAACCAGAATGCTGTGTGACGATGAATTCCGAGAAGATGGCTGAGCGCGCTCTCAAGCTCTTGCACAAATCGCTGCCAGCCTTGCAAAAGGGCCACCACATTCTATGGGTGCCGCCAGCCGAGCATATTCTCCGATGCTTCGCGTTTGAGACACGTTTTGATATGAAGGGCATGGCTTATTTCTGGCGAGCCGCAATGCCGCTATATCGGCCCCCTACATTTCTCGTCTTGAATTACGCCGATCGCTTGCTCGCGGGTGAAAGAGTCAGCTTGCATGAGCCGGACCTTGATCGGACCATTGATCGTTTGGCGCAAGTTATTTTGCAAAGTGAGCTTGACTACCTGAAAGGTATCCAAGGCCCTCAGGACTTCCTGCGGCAGGTCGATTGGGATAGCCGACCATCCAGCCCGAACTATCGATTGGATCTGGCTCTGACCCAATACATGACCGGAGATGTGCCGGCCTGCTTGGAGACTCTTGAGCAGATCGTTGCCGCCAAGCTAAGCCCTCGATGGGCCGATGGCGCTAGATTGGCGCGGGAATTAATTGAAGAATTGAAAATCAACCCGTCGGCCCTGGACCAAAGAATTGGCGCGTGGGAAGAACGCAATGTTGCTTGGTTCCAACTGACACCCCGTAATCGGCGGAAGGCCAAATAGGGGATATTCTTTCCCGTTTTTGGTGCCGGACATTTTAGATTTGAGTCCGCCCCACATTTGTTCGCGGATTGTACCTGACGTTTCAAGGCTCTCCATCCCGAAGCCGGTCTCAGGCGCGCCGATGCTTAGCAGGAGGTCAGACGGTGCAAAGTGCAAATTTTGTTCGAGCCCGTTAACGAGCGCCGCCAATTCCAATCTTCGCTCCGGCCCTGGCGCTTGCTGGGAGGTTTCTCGGGTCGAATCCCCAAGACAATGCATCGAACGCGTTAATTGTGCCGGCGAGCGTTTATGATACGCAGTCGAGACCGCGCTAAAAGGCGCGGATTATAGCTCGCCGACGCCTGCGGAGTGGTGACGGGGAAACTGGGAATCAAGCGGGCAGTTGACTATGGCGCCCGGCAGGGCGTTACGGTAAACATAATTCGTCATTAGTGAGGTCATCATGCAGCACGTCAGCGCATATGAATGGCACGGACGTATCTTCCTGCAACCGAATTTCAAAACCAAGAGCGGATTTTGGGTCGCGAGCGAGCCCGTTTCGAGCTTCGATCCCGGCAATCTCATCGAGCTAGGCCGAGGTATTCTATCGGCGCTAGCCGTTTCAAAAGAAGGTGTTCCCGATCCCTCGATCTGGGCAGATTTGTGTGCTCCTTTGCTGAAATCCGCAGGCGCCAAGTCATCCAGCGCATTCTTTGGCTCGGCCCGTAACGTGTCCATCGAGTCGAGGGGCGATGGAGTAACCTTTAGTCCCAGCCGGAATCTGGGCTCAAGAGAAGGGTATCGGCCAATACTGGGAAAAGATCGAACCAGTCCAGCCAACGTCTCCGAGCTCGGAGCTGTGCCACTTTCGGCATTTCAGGATAGTGAATAGTCGTTCGCGTTTCCTTCCCCTCCGTGGCCGCCCTCGGAGAGGCTTGGAGGCTCGGCTGGCGCGCGCGAGCGCGCTGCCATTGGCTTGCGCCCGGCCCGAAATCCAGCCACGGCCGCCTGCAGGTCCAGTGCGACACCTCGGCCGAGCTCGACATGAAGACGCTGGTGTGGACGCGCGGCGAGCAGTTTCCGTTGGACCAGCTTGAAAGTCGCCTGAAATGCCCGCGCTGCGGCTTGCGGCGGGTTACGGTCGTATTCGAGGTTCCCAATCAGTCGAGGGCCGCGCGACGATGAGGCGACGGGCGCGACGCGGCTGCGACCCCGCGGGATTTCGGAACTTGTTTCCACGGCCAAGGGAATCTTTATCGATAGAGCTATCCTCGCAATTTGCAGGTCGGCTAAGAAAGGCTTCCAACGAAATTAGAAACCGATATCGTTTGTTGATCCCTTCAATTTTTTCTCGACCTCGCATCTCCGGTCATTGGGGGCGCAGTCCAAGAAAGCGGGCCGCAACCCTTGTTCTGGCGCTCTCTCGCGCGGCGGGGGGGCCGGTAGCGGCGCTACGTCTTTATCCTGTGGGCGGGGCGCATCCTCCGCGAGCTGTTGCGCGGCCTGTTGTAGTGCCTTCTGCCGTTCGGCCTCAGCCGCCGCCACTTGCTGCGCTTCCTCGGCGCGTTGCTGCGCATCGGTTTGCAGCTCGCGCTTCAGAACCGGGAAGATCGGGTCCTCTGTGGATCCGTTCGATTCCCCTGCGAAAGCCATACCGAGCGAACCCATAAGCAAGAACGAGGCTAGAGTGAAAGGACGTTTCATGGCCGGCTCCGTCGAAAAATCACGAGCTGAACGGCAACCTCATCATACAAAACCACTCGATCGTAATAGAGCGGCCGAGTCGCGGGCATCTTGACGCAACGCCACGTATCGCCACGCGACAGAATACATCATCGATCTTCTTCGCGAAATACAGGCTCGGGTACCCCGCCGGCGATCGATCCCCTGGGAGCCGGACATAGGGGAAATGCCACGGCGCGGTTCCCGTTGCCTTCGCCGCACTTGACGAAAGGCTCCAATGTTCTCTTTCTGTTCTCATGGCGATGACCACCCTCGGAGAGGCCTGGAGGCGCGGCTGGCGCGCGCGAGTGCGCTGCCATTGGCTTGCGCCCGGTCCGAAATCCGGCCACGGCCGCCTGCAGGTTCAGTGCGACACCTCGGCCGAGCTCGACATGAAGACGCTGGTGTGGACGCGCGGCGAGCAGTTTCCGTTGGACCAGCTTGAAAGCCGCCTGAAGTGTCCGCGCTGCGGCTCGCGGCGGGTTACGGTCGTATTCGAGGTTCCCAATCAGCCGAAGGCCGCGCGACGATGACGCGATGGGTTCGACACGGCTGTGACGCTCGATTTCGGCACTTGTCTCCAGGGACAAGGAAATTTTTATCGATAGAGCTATCCACGGAATTCGCGGGCTGGCCAAGAAGGGCCCGCAAAAGATTTAGAAGCCCATACGGGTAGCATCGTTTGTTAATCCCCTCGATTTTTTCTCGACCTCGCATCTTCGATCATCGGCGGCGCAGCCCGAGAAAGCCGGCCGTGGCACTTTTTCTACCGCTATCTCGGGCGAGGGCGCCGCTTGCGGCGTTGCGTCCTTATCCTGTGCGCCGGGCGCTTCCTCCGCGCGCTGCTGCGCGGTCTTTTGTTCTGCCTTCTGCCGTTCGGCCTCAGCGGCCGCTGCCCGCTCCAATTCCTTGGCGCGTTGCTGCGCATCGGTCTGCGGCTTAGCCCTCAGAACCGGGAAGATCGGGGATACGGTCGTCTCTCCTGCGAAAGCCATTCCGAGCGAACATACAAGCAGAAACCAGGCTACCGTGAACGGGCGTGTCATGGCCGGCTCCTCCGAAAATTTCGCATCGCGAGATGTGCTGCGCTGTCTAACCCGCGCGGAGATTCCCCGGCTTTATCGGGGTTCCGCCGAGAAGGGCGATGAACTCGCGGCGCAATGGCATCCGGCCGTCACGAGCCGGCAGCTGTATGCAGAATATCAGGCTGGCGGGTATTCGAAAAGGGGGTGCGGCGCGCGCGAGCGCGCTGCCACTGGCTTGCGCGCAGCCCGAAACCACGGCCGCCTGCAGGTTCAGTGCGGCACCCCGCCGAGCTCGATATGAAGACGCTGGTGTGGACGCGGGGCAAGCGGTTTCCGTTGGACATGCTCGCTGCCTTGTCGGAATACGCAAAATCAGGCAATCTCCAGCAAAGCGAGGCGAAGTTTGGGGGATTGCCAAATGCTTCGAACCGTTCTTGTCGCGCTCGTATTCCTGACATCGTCAGTTGCGCTGGCGCAAGCTGGATTGGCTAAGATCGCGGTGCCGCCCGCTGGATCGGCCACGGTGCCACTTGCCGGACCGGCCGCGGTGCCCCCTGCTGGCTCAGCTGCGGTGGCGCCTGCTGGACCAGATACGGTGCCCACTGCTGGATCGGATACGGTGCCTGCCAGCTCAGTTGCGCTCGCGCATGTTGGACGCCGGGTGGCGCTCGTGATCGGTGTTTCAGATTATCAGCACGCGGCGAGTTTGCCCAATACTCTCAACGACGCGAAGGATATGAGCGCCGCGTTGACACGCCTGGGCTTCGATGTTGACACAGTTCTGGATCCCAGCTGGTCTGAGCTTGAGGCCGCCGTCCGCAGATACGGCGACAGTTCAGCCGGTGCCGAGGCGAGCGTGTTTTATTACTCCGGGCACGCGCTCGAGGCCGGAGGCCGCAACTGGATATTGCCTGCAACCGCGAACATCAATAGCGAACGTGACCTTCGCTTCGAGGCGGTCGACCTGAACACGGTTCTCGAGCAGACAGACGGGACGGCGAGGGTCTCGATCGCTTTTCTCGACGCCTGTCGCGACAATCCATTCGCGGGTCGTCTTTCTGCGTCGGCGCGCAGGCTGTCTCGCGGACTCGAACGGGTCGACTTGTCGACCACCGGAGTGCTGCTGGCGTTTTCAACGGCCCCCGGGCAAGTCGCCCTCGACGGCGTCAGCGCCAAGAAAAACAGTCCATTCACGGCAGCTTTGTTGAGTCATCTTGAAACCGCGGGACTGGAAATCAAAAGTCTTTTGGCTCGGGTGACAAAGGACGTGGTCGAGGAGACTAAGGGCAAGCAACGGCCGTGGCAGAATTCATCACTGGAAGGCGATTTCTATTTCTTGCCTCCGCCGGCTACCACCAGCGCGCCGGCCGCGCAGTCGGCTGCAAATGTCGAAATCGTATTCTGGGATTCGATCAAAGGGAGCCACAACCCGGCGGACTTTCGGGCTTATCTCACAAAATTCCCGAACGGCATATTCCTTGAATTGGCACAGAACCGGTTGGCCATTCTTCAGCAACCAGCGATCGTTGCTCCGCCGCCGGAAACTCCGTGCGGACGGTCACCGGCAGTGACTGTAACTTTCTCATCACGCCCGGCGTGTCCGTTATCGGCAGGAGAAGAAGAAAAACTCAAGCCCAAGGATACGTTCAAGGAGTGCGATCAGTGTCCCGAGATGGTAGTGGTGCCGGCCGGCCACTTCACGATGGGGTCGTCAACAGGCGAGCCGGAACGGTTTAACGACGAAGGCCCCCAGCATCAGGTGACGATTGGAAAGGCATTTGCGGTCGGCAAGTTCTCGGTGACGTTCGACGAGTGGGACGCCTGCGTGACCGACGGTGGCTGCAACGGTTACCGCCCGCACGACGAGGGCTGGGGCCGTGGCCGGCGGCCGGTGATCTACGTGTCATGGGACGACGCCTCGGCCTACGTGGCCTGGCTGTCGCGCAAGACCGGAAAGGCCTATCGATTTTTGAGTGAGTCGGAACGAGAATACGTCACACGCGCCGGGACCACGACCGCGTTCTGGTGGGGTTCATCCGTCACGACGCGCCAAGCCAACTACAACGGAACCAATGCCTACAACAAGGGAGAGAAAGGCGAATTCCGGAACATGACTCTCCCGGTCGGCTCTTTCGAGCCAAATCCGTGGGGGCTCTACGATGTCCACGGTAATGTCTGGGATTGGGTGGAGGATTGCTTTCACTTTAGCTATCAGGGCGCGCCGGCTGACGGCACGGCCTGGACTACCGGAGACTGCAACATTCGCGTCCTTCGCGGCGGTTCTTGGTGGAACCCTCCGACGGCCATCCGGGCGGCCTCCCGCTTCAGGAACACCGCGGATACCCGGTTCATCCGCTACGGGCTTCGGCTCGCGAGGACGCTTGCACCCTGATAGCAATGGGACGGAACTCAGCGGCCGTCCTCATGGCGCTGCCGTAAACTGCTGCCCGGCTCAACGTGAGTTGAAATCGCGGACCACAGTCCAGCGTGGCGCCTGCTCGGCGTCGTCATCGCGAATTC
>Ga0182024_10025250_pt1 | contig 10504 bp, 10 predicted proteins | sample P32metaG_FD_120480 | JGI IMG/M metagenome (GOLD analysis project Ga0182024, IMG submission 120480) | Permafrost microbial communities from Stordalen Mire, Sweden - P3-2 metaG (Illumina Assembly) | ecosystem: Environmental > Terrestrial > Soil > Wetlands > Permafrost | place: Sweden: Stordalen...
ATCGTAATAGGACCGGGACCGGCAGGATGCGCGGCAGCGATCAGACTCGCCGCCGCCGGCTACGATGTGCTCGCGCTCGAGCGCAAGGAACGAGAGGACGGCGAGGACCTCACCTCGGGCGAGGTGATGGTCGTTCCTACGCAGAACGAATGCGCGCAGTTGGCCGTCAAGTTCGAGGGCGACTGGGTGCTGGACCGAATCACCGGCTTTCGCAACGTCTATCCCGACCTCTCCTGGACGTACCATCCGATTCCATCGCCCGTCTTTCCCGCGCAGGTTGACCGCGGCGGATTCAACGCAGCGTTGCGCCGCAGACTGATCGAGGTGGGCGGACGCATCGTGTGGAACGCACGAGTCACCGATCTGGAATTTCGCGGCGATGCCGCAATCGCGATCACGGCCGATTTCAAGCGTTACTCGGCGCGGATGCTGATCGACGCGGGCGGCCGTTACGCGCCGTCGCTACGCGTGCTGAATCTCAAGTCCGAGGATCCCGAGTTTTCGCAAATCGGCGTCGCGGTCTTCTTCAATTCGTTCGATGGCACTCCGCTGAACACCTGGGATCGCCATCTCTACGGCGTGCGCGGCGCGATGATCAGCGGCTCGCGGATTCGGCCGGGGCTCTATAGATACATCCTCGAAGCGGACCTGGCCGAGAAACAGACCGAACGCCGCGGCGCGATCGAATTTTACGAATCAGTCGCGCGCAATCACGATCGATGGCTCTACGAGCGTATCACGAAGGAACCGCGAGTCGGCCGGCAATGGTCGATGGCGCCGCTGGGGTACCGCGTCAGCGCAGTCGCGCGCGACCGCCTGCTGCTGGTGGGAGACGCGGCGGGATACCTGTCGCCAATAACAGGGCAGGGCAACGAGTTCGCGCTGCGAACGGGACGGCTGGCAGCGGCCGCCGCTGAGAGCGCACTGCGTGACGGCGATCTGTCCGCGGGCGCATTCGCGTCGTACGTCGAAGGCCGCAGGCACGAAGTCGAGCGTCAGGTCGATTACGTCAGAGCCCAGTTGCGAATCCTGCGCGACCGCGACGCGCTATTGAGGGCGTCGCGCGACGACGAGTACCGAGCGTCAGTATTCGGTCCGTATGGCATTCCAGCCACCGAACGCGGCTCGCTGGCATGAAGGCGGGAAGAGCAACGGTTTTTCTTGTTCCCCTTCCCGCGCGGGAAGGGGTTAGGGGTTAGGTTCTTCCAATAGTGGAAAGAGGAACCAAAATCGTCTATCCACAACCTTATCCACAGCTCTTGCAATTCTCTCCGATCTGGCTAAAATGCCGTTAGCACTCACATATCGCGAGTGCCAATTGACAAACCCCGGACAGTAATTAACTTTCCGACGGCGGGAATCGTCCCGTCTAGCAACACTTTTCGTAAGCCAAGGAGGCTGCTGGTTCCCAATGAAAGGATTAAGGCCACTGGGAGATCGAATTCTCGTCAAGCGCGTCAAGGAAGAGGAGCGGACCAAGGGTGGGATCATCATCCCGGACACCGCCAAGGAAAAGCCTCAAGAGGGCAAAATCGTCGCCGTCGGCAAAGGCAAGTACGACGACAACGGCAAGCTCATCCCGATCGATGTGAAAGCCGGGGACAAGATCCTGTTCGGCAAGTACTCGGGCAGCGAGTTCAAGCTCGAAGGCGAAGACCTGTTGATCCTCCGCGAGGACGACATCCTGGGAATCATCGAGTAGGCATTCCAGCTCGCTCGTCAACGAGTTCCAGTTTTTAACCACTGAAAAAGTAAAAATAGGAGAGGCAAAAGAACCATGCCTGCAAAGATAGTTCGTTTCGGACAAGAATCGCGCGAGAGGATCCTCAAGGGGGTCAACGTTCTCGCCGATGCCGTCACCGTGACGCTCGGCCCCAAGGGCCGCAACGTCGTGTTGGAGAAGAGCTTCGGCGCTCCGACCGTGACCAAGGACGGCGTTACGGTCGCCAAGGAAATCGAACTCGAAGACAAGTTCGAGAATATGGGCGCGCAGATGGTCAAAGAGGTCGCATCGAAGACCTCCGACGTCGCCGGCGACGGCACCACGACTGCCACCGTGCTCGCACGCCAGATTTTCACCGAGGGCATCAAGATGGTCGCCGCAGGGCACGATCCGATGTCGCTCAAGCGCGGAATCAATCGCGCCGTCGAGGCGATTACCGCCGAGCTCAAGAACCTGTCCAAGCCGACCAAGGATCGCAAGGAAATCGCGCAAGTCGGCACGATTTCAGCCAACAACGACTCGACTATCGGCGATATCATTGCCGAAGCGATGGAGAAAGTTGGCAAGGAAGGCGTGATCACGGTTGAAGAGGCGCGCGGACTCGAGACACAGCTCGAAGTAGTCGAGGGGATGCAGTTCGACCGCGGCTACCTGTCGCCGTATTTCGTGACCGATCCGGAGCGGATGGAAGCGAAGCTCGACGACGTGTTCATCCTGATTCACGAGAAGAAGATTTCGTCGATGAAGGACCTGCTGCCGATCCTCGAGACGATTGCCAAGACCGGCAAGCCGTTCCTGATTATCGCCGAGGATATCGAAGGCGAGGCGCTGGCGACTCTGGTCGTGAACAAGATTCGCGGGACGCTGTCGTGCGTCGCGGTCAAGGCGCCCGGCTTCGGCGATCGGCGCAAGGCGATGCTCGAAGATATCGCGATTCTCACTGGCGGCCGCGCGATTTCCGAGGAGCTCGGACTCAAGCTCGAAAATATCACGCTGCCTGACCTCGGCCGCGCCAAGCGCCTGGTCGTGGACAAGGACAACTGCACGATTATCGATGGCGCGGGCAAGAAGGCCGACATCGAGGGTCGTATCAAGCAGATTCGGGCGCAAATCGAAGAGACCACCTCGGACTACGATCGCGAGAAGCTGCAGGAGCGGCTGGCCAAGCTGGTCGGCGGCGTTGCAGTGATTCGCGTCGGCGCAGCGACCGAAGTCGAGATGAAAGAGAAGAAGGCACGCGTCGAGGACGCTCTGCATGCGACTCGCGCCGCGGTGGAAGAGGGCGTGGTCCCCGGCGGCGGCGTCGCGCTGATTCGCGCGTCGGCCGTGCTCGACAACATGCGCGCCAGCGAAGTCGAGAAGGTCGGCATCCAGATCATCAAGAAAGCGATCGAGGGGCCGGCGTGGTGGATCGCATCCAACGCGGGATGGGAAGGCTCGGTCGTCGTGGACAAGATCAAGAACAACAAGGGGCCGTTCGGATTCAACGCGGCCAGCGAGGAGTTCGAGGATCTGATGAAGGCTGGAATCATCGACCCGACCAAGGTCGTCCGCAGCGCGCTGCAGAATGCGGCGTCGGTCGCGAGCCTGCTGCTCACCACCGAGTGCATGGTGGCCGAGAAGCCCGATGAAAAGGGCGCGGGCGCAGGCGGCGGGATGCCGGGCGGAATGCCTCCGGGCGGCATGATGTAGCCACTGAGAACAATCTGAGACTCACACAGCGGCGGGGCCATCGAGGCTCCGCCGCTATTTTTTTGGGAGTAGGAACTTAACCCCTAACCCCTTCCCTCGAGGGAAGGCGAACAATTGTTGAAGCGCTGAATTTGTTGGAGCGCTGAATTCTGTCACTGCGATGCTACAAATCACTTGCGTGCAACGCTGATCGTGAATCGCGAACATACAGAGCCGGATCGGACTGCCTCAAATTGGTCAACTAAGTAGGCGCGAATCGCACTTGGCTAGTCTGCTGGCAAGCCGGGCGGTCGCCTCGCGAGCGAGCACTTCTTGGCCCCGCCCTTGCTAAATAACCAAACGGATCGCGGCTGTGTGACGCCTTGGGGACTGGGCTGGCGCAGTGCTCGTCCATGGAGGTGCCGCTGATGGCTGTACGAGTGCTCATTGCGGACAGCTCGGGGATCACGCGCGACATCATGCGCAATCATCTCGAATGCGGGGGATGTCAGGTGGTGGCGGAAACCGAGACGGTCGCGCAGACAATCGATCTCTTTCGCACTACGCGTCCCCATGTCGTCACGCTCGACATTGGGTTGCGTAGCGCGAACGGGCTCGAAGCGCTGTCGCTGTTCAGGATGATTCGCCGCGAGTCCCCGGAAACGTCGGTCGTGATCGTCAGCGCGTCAAAGGCGCCTGACGACCAGCGAGTCTACCTAACCGAGGGCGCGCTCGAATGTATCGTCGAGCCGTTCGACAGTTACGGGCTGGAGCGGATGTGGCGGCGGCTGTCGGCCATCTTCCCCGAGCTCAGGCGGCGAGATGAAGCGGCTTCCGGGCGCTGAACGCTAACCGGCCATCGACAGTCTAACGCTCTGGCTGATGCGCTGGCGCAACCATCAGGCGTTCGACTAAGAGGGGCTGGCCGGGGATGCAGTTGATCCACAGCACCCATCCGGAATTCTCGCTCGAATAGAGCGGCGCCGGCGTGCCGCAATAAAATGCGCGCGTCGAGCCCTGCGACACGTCGCTCAGCACGTGCACGTGGCCGAGCGCGACGTAGTCGTAGCGCGAGCGTTCGATATCAGCGGGCGTGATCGGCGACGATCGCTCGATCTCGCCTTCCTCCATGAAAAATCCGTGCGCCAGCGCGATGTTCCAGAGACCTTCCGCGGGCTCGGGAACGCCGCTCATCGGGCGGTAGTCGGGAGTATGCTCGACCAGCGCGCGGCCCCATACGCGAGTCGCCAGATCTGGAAAATCGATCGTCTTGCCCTCGGGCTCGAGAATCAGATGCAGATTTTCCGGGAGCGCGCCGGGTGCGAGGCCCGCGTAGATCGATCGCTCGTCGTGCGCGTCATGGTTGCCGGGGATCATCACGACCGGCATCTGCGCCCGCGCGATCGTGCCCATCGCGAATGCCAGGCCTTCCTCGGTGACGCGCGCTGAATCGAACAGATCGCCGACTATCAGGAGCATGTCGGCGTGGCGGTCGTTGGCGATGTCGATGACGCGGCCGAATGCGGTGCGCACCTTGTCGCGCAACTCGATGCCGCGCTCGCCGGACCCGAACGTATCGGTCTCGAGATGAACGTCGGAAGTGTGAACGATGCTCAGTGGTCTATGCGGCGGCTTAGCTGGCAAAATTGCGTCCTTCAATGCGACATCATTCGTCGAGATATTTCCAACTGTCTGCGCCGTCGAGATGGCGGACACGCACCTGGGACAGAATCTCAGGCGCCATCAACCGCGCATTTACGCCCATGCGGTCGCGCGTCTTGTCCACCGCCGTCCAATGAGTGACGCAGCCGCAATGCTTGCAGCGATGAAACTCCGTCTTTCGCGGACCGCGCATGTAGATGTCGGTCGCATCTTTTGTCACCTGCACATCCTTCGGCGAAAAATAGGCCCACAGTACGCCGTAGCGCCGACAGAGGGTGCAGTTGCAATCCGTCACCTCGTCGAGAGCGCGATTGATCTTAAGTTTGATTCCGCCGCAATGGCACGAAGACTCGATCAAAGCTTATTCCTCTTCCAATTGACGCTTGGTTCCGACGGACCACAACATGCTGTAGAGTCAGATTTACTAGAGTTCGAGCACGCATTCCATCGCAAAGCGTTATCGCAGAGGGTTTATCACTTGATCGTCGTAATGAAAGCGCATGCCACCGAAGATGAAATCCAGGCTGTTGCCAGGATGGTCGAGGATCTCGACTACAACGCGCACATTATTCGCGGCATCGAGCGCACCGTGGTCGCGTGCGTTGGCGATGAGCGCGGCGAGAAGCATCAACTGACGCATCTGGAGTCGGTCGCCGGGGTCGAGCGCGTGATGCCGGTGGTGCGATCGTTCAAGCTGTCGTCGCGCGAGGTGCGGCCCGAAGGATCGATAGTCAAAGTCGGCAACATGGAGATCGGTGGCAAGCGAATCGCGGTGATCGCGGGACCGTGCGCGATCGAAAGCGAGCAGCAGGTCGAAGCAGCCGCCGACGCGGTCAAAGCGGCCGGCGCTCATGCGCTGCGCGGTGGAGCATTCAAGCCGCGCACGTCGCCGTACTCGTTCCAGGGGATGGAAGACGAGGGGCTGGTCTTGCTCGAGCACGCCGGGCGGCGCGTGGGTTTGCCGGTGGTGACCGAGATTATGGATCCGCACGATATCGATCTGGTCGCCGAGCATTCCGACATGCTGCAGGTCGGCGCTCGCAATGCGCAGAATTTTTCGCTGCTGCGACGCCTCGGCAGAATCAAGAAGCCGGTATTGCTCAAGCGCGGCATGTCGATGAAGCTCGAAGAGTTCATGATGGCGGCGGAATATATTCTGTCGGAGGGTAATCCCAACGTCGTGCTATGCGAGCGCGGCATCCGCACGTTCGAGACCGCCACGCGTAACACGCTCGATCTCAACGCCGTGCCGCTGCTCAAGGAATGGACGCATCTCCCGGTGCTGGTCGATCCAAGCCACGGCACCGGCATCTACAAGATGGTGGCGCCGATGGCTCTGGCAGCGATCGCGGCGGGCGCCGACGGATTACTGATCGAGGTGCATCCGAAGCCGGAGACTGCGCTGTCCGACGGCCCGCAGCAGCTAAAGCCGTCACGCTTCGCCGCCCTGATGAAGTCGCTGAAGCCGCTGGCGGAGGCGGTGGGCAGAACGCTGTAGTTGGGAAGCGATTTCTGGTCCCCCTTCCGGCTCGGGAAGGGGCGGTGCGATTTATCTTGTTCCCCTTTCCTATAGTGGGAAGGGGAACCAAATTGAAGAACATTTCCGGCGCCGGAAGGGGAACAAGAAAGGCCGGGTTGCGCTTGAACTGCATCGGCGATAGTTCAGAGGTTGATCCTCACTCGAGGTGCCGAGCCACCTTTCCCAAAACCCCAAGAGCGCGAAAGGAGTAATCATCATGGCAAGCAAATCAGTTAAACCAATTCCGGACGGGTACCATACCGTCACTCCATTCCTGAACGTGAAGGGCACCGCGAAGTTGATCGATTTCCTTACAGTGGCGCTCGGCGCCGAGGAGATCATGCGGATGCCCGGCCCGAACGGCACCGTGATGCATGCCGAAGTGAGCATCGGAAATTCGCGACTGATGCTGAGCGAGGCGATGCAGCCGGCGCAGAGCCCGCTCACGTCGAGTTCTTTCTACCTGTACGTCAGTGACGTCGACGCGATGTACAAACGCGCGACCGGCGCGGGCGCCAGCTCGGTGAGTCCTCCGACCGATCAGTTTTGGGGCGATCGCATGGCGACCGTGAAGGACTCGTTTGGGAATACGTGGTCGCTCGCCACGCACAAGGAAGATCCGACGCCCGAGGAAATAGCCAAGCGGATGGCCGCGTTGAACCGCTAGACTGAGAAATACATTACGCGAGGGATCTCGCTTCAGGGATCCCTCGCGTCGCATTGTAAATTTTACCAACAAAATCTGAGCGTGCTGCAGCGCGAAACCTTTGCATCAGTTGCAAATTGCATTAGGTTCGACCCATCAGCGACATAAAACAAAGCGACATACGTCGATGCGAGCCCCCCTCTCTACCAGAGCAACGAACGCAAGGTTTGCAAAACCAAAGCCGGCCCGAGCGGCGACCAAGGCGGTTGAGCGTCTGGAAAAGGCGCCCACCGGCATTACAGGTCTCGACGAAGTAACGCTGGGCGGACTCCCCCGCGGACGCGCGACGCTCATCTGCGGCGGCGCAGGCTGCGGCAAAACGATGCTCGCGGTCGAGTTCCTCGTCAAAGGCGTTCGCGACTATGGGGAACCGGGCGTGTTCGTCGCTTTCGAGGAAACCAAAGACGAGCTGGTCGTAAACGCTGCGTCACTCGATTTCGATCTCGGCAGACTCGTGCGCGAGGGCAAGCTGGCGATCGATCACGTCCACATCGATCCCAACGAAATTGCCGAGACCGGCGAATACAACCTCGAGGGACTTTTTATCCGGCTAAAGTATGCAATCGAGTCGGTCGGCGCGAAGCGGGTGGTGCTGGATACGATCGAGACGCTCTTTTCCGGATTCTCGAACACCGCACTTTTGCGCGCTGAGATTCGGCGGCTGTTTCAATTCCTGAAATCTTTCGGCGTCACCGCGATTGTCACCGGCGAGCGCGGTGAAAACTCGCTTACGCGTTTCGGTCTCGAAGAATATGTCGCGGACTGCGTGATCCTGCTCGATCATCGCGTCAACGATCAGATCACAACGCGCCGCATGCGCATCATGAAGTATCGCGGCAGCAGCCACGGCACCAACGAGTATCCGTTCATCATCGACGAGCAGGGATTTTCGGTGTTGCCGGTGACGTCGATGGCCTTGCGGCACAAGGTTTCGAACGAGGTTATCTCCACCGGCGTGCCGGACCTCGACGCGATGCTGGGCGTCGGCGGCTACTACCGGGGTAGCACGGTTCTGATGTCGGGTACGGCGGGCGCTGGGAAGAGCAGCTTCGCCGCCGCGCTGGCGCGTTCGGGATGCGAGAACGGTGAGCGCGTTCTGTATTTTGCTTTCGAAGAATCGGAGCAACAGATCGTCCGCAACATGCGTTCGATCGGCATCGACCTGAAGCCCCACCTCGACAGCGGTCGGCTGCGGATCATCGCACAGCGTCCGTTTCTCTATGGCCTGGAGATGCATCTCGTTTCGATGCACAAAGAAATCAATCGATTTCGGCCGGGAGTGGTGGTGGTGGATCCGATTTCCAACCTGATCACGGCTGGAACTTCGCGGGAAGTGACCGCGATGCTTACGCTGCTCATCGACTTCCTGAAGACCGAGGGCATCACCGGTTTTTTTGCCGTGCTCACCGAGAATGGCGGACGGCTGGAAACGTCCGACATCGGAATTTCCTCGCTGATCGACACCTGGATGCTGGTGCGCGATATCGAGACTTCTGGAGAGCGCAATCGTGGGCTCTACGTCCTGAAGGCGCGCGGCATGAATCACTCGAATCAGATCCGCGAGTTTCTCCTGAGCAAGAAAGGAATCAGGCTGGTCGACGTTTATCTCGGCCCCTCCGGCATGCTCACCGGATCTGCGCGGGTGGCGCTCGAGGAGCAGGAACGCGACGCGTCGGTTCAGCAGACCGACGACAACGAGCTCAAACTTGCGCAGCTCGAACATCGGCGCAAGGCGATGGAAGCACACATTGAAGCGCTGCGCGCCGAATTCGAGGCCGATTCGGCAGGCGTGAAGAAGGCGGTTTCGCTCGAAAACAAGCGCGAAAAGAAGCTTGTCGACAATCAATCGGCGATGGCGAAGAGCCGCCGGGTAAACGGCCACTTGCCTCAAACGCCAAACAGGAAATAATTGAAGTAGGGCTATCAGGTGAAGAAGAAGACCGCTGCTCCGAAGCGTCTCCGCGGATCGCGGTCTCAGAAGTCGAGCGGTTCGAAAAAGGGCAAACCGCCGGCCGATGAGTCGTGGATGATGCGCTTGTACGTTGCCGGGCAATCGACGCGATCGTTGGCCGCGATTGCGAATCTGCGGCGCATCTGCGATGCGCATATGCCCGGTCGCTGCGAGATTGAAGTCATAGATCTGATGCGAAATCCGGAACTCGCCAAGGCGGATCAGATTGTGGCGATCCCAACGCTGGTCAGGAAACTCCCGGAACCGGCGCGGCGCATCATTGGCGATCTTTCAGCAACGGATAAAGTCCTTATGAGTTTGGAACTGAGTGTCCTCTGAGGCGTAAGGTGGCAAAGATTCATCAATTCAAACCCGGGGCGCGCGCTAAGGCGTCCAAATCAAAGTCGAAATCCAAATCCGAGTCCAAGGCCAATCCTGACCGCTATACCCTGCGCCTGTTCACCAGCGGCACCACACCCCGATCGACCCGGGCGGTGCGAAATCTGCGCGAGATTTGTGAAACCGACCTGAAGGGCAATTACGATCTGGAAGTGATCGATATATACCAGGAGCCGGGCCGCGCGACCGAATCGGACATCATCGCAGCGCCGACCCTGATCAAGGAAGAACCGCCGCCCGTAAAACGGATGGTCGGCGACCTGTCGGATCGGCCCAAAGTGCTCTACTACCTGGCAATCGCGGGTGGATCGAAGTGAAAGCTAATTTGAAACCCCAAGTACGGCTGGAACTTGACGAGCTTCGACAGCGTCTCCAGGAAGCTGAAGAAACGCTCGATGCGATTCGCAGCGGCGAAGTCGATGCGCTGGTGGTGTCGGGGCCGGCGGGCGAAAAGGTCTTCACCCTTGAAGGGGCAGAACATCCGTATCGCGTTTTAGTGGAGGGCATGAATGAAGGTGCTGTCTCACTTTCGAAAGACGGCATCATCCTATACTGCAATTCGTCATTCGCGCGGATGGTCGGCGTTCCACTCGATCGGATCATGGGCAACGATGTGTGCGAATTTGTGGCCGCCGAAGATCGCGATACGGTCAAAAGGTTGATTCGACAGGGACTGCGCGAACCCGTGCGTGCCGAAATGACGCTCATGCCGGTTTCGGGGGAAGGTCTTCCAACTCAATTCTCGCTCAATCCGGTGGACTTGGCGGACCGTCCTGGAATCGGCGTCATCGTGACCGACTTGAGCGAGCGCAAACGCAACGAACAGGCCGAGGCCGCAGTCCGAATGCGCGACGAGTTCCTGGCGATTGCCTC
>Ga0182024_10025251_pt1 | contig 10504 bp, 9 predicted proteins | sample P32metaG_FD_120480 | JGI IMG/M metagenome (GOLD analysis project Ga0182024, IMG submission 120480) | Permafrost microbial communities from Stordalen Mire, Sweden - P3-2 metaG (Illumina Assembly) | ecosystem: Environmental > Terrestrial > Soil > Wetlands > Permafrost | place: Sweden: Stordalen...
AGCGATGCCTTCCACCCCAGGCGAAACCGCACGTCCGCGCACCGCGGCGATCGGCCGATGGCCCGCGGCGACCAGCCGCGGCATCAACGCGGATCCGATGAATCCGCTCGCTCCCGTGACGAGCACCTCCACGAGCGTTCACCGTACCGTGATCCCACCGCAGTTCGCTCGAAGGCGCCCGATACGATGAATGCCACGCGCCCCTAGCTCAACTGGCTAGAGCAAGTGACTCTTAAGGAGTCCGGAGCGAGCGGCGTGCTCACCTGCGCTTTCGCAGGTCGCAGGCGAGCGAAAATAACCCAGTTATCGGCTCTTCGTTTCGGCCAGCGCCACTCCCCGATCGGACTGCTCCGTTCGCTGCGACTCGTTCAGCGCGTTCTGTATACGTCGGCTCGATGCTCAATGCGAACGACGCGCACGATGGACTCCTCCTCCTCGCAACGTCGGCGACCGTCCAGGACTCCTCGAGCACCCGCCGCACCAACAACAGACGCGTCGACGGGACGAGCTTGGCGTGACCGTGAACCTGCACCGGGACCCTCCTTGGGGCTGAAGGCTTCAAGCACTTCAGTCTCCAGGGAGGCCCCGGCTGACCAACGTCTTTGGGATCTACATCTAGCGCCGTGACCGGCGACCCCGCGATCGCGAGGGTCGCGTTCACCGGCGGGGTCTGCGACCCCGCCGGCCTCGTCATCGGACCATGGTCGAGCGCGGTCAGACGCCGCGACGGGCTCAGGTGGTGCTGTTCGTGGTCGGGGGTCCTCCGCCGAAGCCGCCCGCCCCTCCACCGAAGCCGCCCGCCCCTCCACCGAAGCCGCCGAAGCCCCCAGCGCACGTGCCGTTCACCGGCTGAGAGATCGTGACGTTCTTGGCTGTGATCGTGCCCAGGCTGTCAACGGTTCCGTTGGCGCTCACGCAGGATCCGACGGCGAGATTGGTCTCCGCTGCCTTCTGCGTCTGGGTGAGGATGGTGGAGCCGGTGAGAGTGACGGTGACGGTTTCCGTCTTCGGCTTGGACTTCGTGTTCTTCGGTCGGACTTGGGCCTTCACGCTGAGCTGCTGACCGGAGATGCTGGTGACCGAGCCGAACGCCGCCGCGATGTTGCTCGGGATGGTGCCACCCCCGGGCAGGGTGAAGCCTGTTCGGCCGCCGGGCGGCCGGTTCCCGAACCGACGGGCACCGGCGCCCCCTCCCGCCCTGAAACCGGCCGGGTTGTTCGTGCATCCCTTCGAGGTCGCCTTGGTGATGGCCACGGTGGTCGCATGGATTCCGCTCGTGGTGCTGCCGGTCCCGCTGACCCGCACGCAGTCCCCGGTCGCGAGGTCCGAGGTCGTGGCGGAGCTGGTCTGCTGGTAGCTGGTCGAGCCGGTGACGACGACGTTCGTACTGCTGCCGTTGCTGGCCTGCACCGCGAGCGTCGATCCCGTGAGTCCGGACAGCATGCCGGTCGTGAACGGCGACGGCGTGGTGCCCGAGGTCTGGGCAGCCGCTGACCCGGCGGCCAGCGCGAGTGACAGGACGGTGATGATCGGGAGCGCCGCCCATGCCGCGCGCTCAGGGCCGGAGGTCCGGGTACGACGGGCGGTTGCGGACTGGTGGTTCATTCTCGATACCTCGCGTTGGGGTTGGAAACGGTAAGCATGGGATCAGCCGGCTCTCGACCCAGCGCCTCCGCCTCTGCCAAGCCGGGCGAAGACGCCGCCGAGCGGAGTGCTGGTGGACGTGCTGGAGTTCGATGACGAGGTGGCCGATCCGGGCAACGGCTTGGACGTGCTGGCGAGCACGACCTGCTCGTTTTTCGTGAGACCCGACGTGATCTGTGTCCACGTGTAGCCGACGACGCCGACCTTCACCGTGACTTGGCGCGGGGTGTTGCCGTCGAGGACCTCGACGGTGCTTGTCGTGCCGTTGGCGGTGACCGCGGAGGTGGGGACGGCAAGCGTGTTCTTGGCGTGCTGGGTTGTGATGGTGACGGTGCCGGTGGACGCGTTGCCGAGGGTGGCGTTCGCGTGCTTCAACGCGACGACCACGAGGTAGGTGGTCGAGGCGGAACTGGTTGAGTTGGGGACGATGGAAATCGATGCGACCTTGCCAGACAGCGTCTGGCGCTTACCGTCGGGGACCACGGTGGCTGCTTCGCCAATCTTGACGTGGGGGATGTTGTCGACGCTGACCGTCGTGGAGGCCTGGTAGGCCGGGCTGCCCTGTACGACGATAGTGGTCGTGGTCGATGCGGCGCTCACGGACTGTCCCGGCACGATGTTGACCGCGTCGACGGTCCCGGCGATCGGGGTCGTGAGCGTGGCTTGGTCGACGGATTGCTGGTCGACCGCGACCTGGGTCAAGGCCGCGTCGACCCGGGCCTGATCGGCGGCAAGGTCAGCCGCGCTGGGCGCGGCTGATCCCGCTCCCGATCCGCCCGCCGCTCCGCCGGAGCCTGATTTCCCGGATGCGCCGCTCGAGCTGCCGCCCCCGCCGCCCGGGCTGTTCCCGGAGGGCGCCGAGGACGAGGGGAGCTGGCTGATGAGCGTGTTGAGGGCCTGCTCGGCGGTCAAGAGCTGGCCCAGGGCGGTTTGCACGTTCTGCTCGTCGTTGTCCAGCGTCGCAACCGCGGTGTTGCACTTCGCCGCGTTGGTCGGCACAGAGAGATCTGTCTGGCAGGCCGTGACGGCGTTGCTGACCGCGCCCTGGGCGGTGGTCTGGGCGGAATCGACGTTCTTCTGTGCCGCGAGCACCGCGTTTTGGTCAGCCGTCAGCTGGGGGCTGCTCACGGATTCCACCGCGTCGAGCTCGACGCGGGACGTGCCCGGGCTCGTGAAGCTGGTGCTGCTCGGCGTCCCGGTCCCGGTCCCGGTGCCGCTGCCGGCACCCGTGGCGCCCGACCCGGCGCTGCCGGTGGACTGCCCGGAGAGGGCGTCGGAGAGCGTGAGCTGGTCTTGGGCGAGCGTGGCCACGTCTTGGTCGACGGTCTGGGTGAGCGACTGCGTCTCGATCTGGGCCAGGGTCTGACCGGCGGTCACCTTGTCGCCGACCTTGACGCCGACCGACGCGACGGTGCCGGACGTCGGGAAGGCGACCGTGGCCTCGAGGGTGGGCTCGATGGTGGCGACGCCGCTGAGGGCGGCGTCGACGTTCTGGGTCGAGGCGACCGCGGTGCGGTATCCCGCCCCGGACGATCTGAACGCGCCGCCGAGGACCGCGACGACCAGGGCCAGGATCACGAGCGCGACGACCCCGAGCACGCGGACTGACGGTCGGCGGCTCGGTGGCTCGCTCACCGTGGCGACGGGTTCGAGGTCCGGGAACAGCGTCGCGAGCCGGGCGCTCATCGTCGACGTGGTATCGCTCATGGAGTCACTCGCTTCGTAGTGCGTCGATGGGGGCGAGGCGCGCTGCGCGTGACGCCGGGTAGACACCGAAGACGACGCCGATCCCTACCCCGATCACGATCGCCCCGATCGAGGCGGGGACCGACAGGATGACGCGCTGGCTGCCGAACTGCGGGATGAGGATCGCCCCGAGGATCCCGAGCACGACGCCCAGGAGTCCTCCGGCCAGCCCGAGGATCGACGCCTCGACGAGGAACTGGCGGCGGATGACGCTGGGGGCCGCGCCGATCGCCTTGCGGACGCCGATCTCGCGGATCCGCTCGGAGACCGAGACGAGCATGATGTTCATCACGCCGATCCCGCCGACGAGCAGCGAGATGACCGCGATCCCGGCCAGCATGACGGTCAACGTGTTGTCGACCGTGTTGGACGCGGCGAGGATCGACTGCTGGGTGGCGATCGAGAAGTCGGCGTTGCTCGCACTTGTGATGTGGTGGGTGTTGAGCAACAGCGCGTTGGTCTCTTGGTACGCCGTGGAGAGCGTGTCGGACGAGGTCGCCTTCACGTAGATCGAGCTCACGGAGTTTCGGCTGGTGCCGCCGACGAGACGCTGCCCGTACGTGCTCAGCGGAACGACCGCGAGGTCGTTGCTCGCCGCCTGCTCAGCGGAACTTAAGCTCTGGAGGACGCCGACCACTTGGAGCTTAACGCCGTTGTAAGTCACGTAGTTCCCGATTGGGTCGGTGCTCCCGAAAAGCTGGGTGACCGTCTCGGGACCGAGCACGACGACGGGCGCAGCGTTCCGCTCGTCTTTGGCCGTGATGAAGCGACCCTGCTGGGCGTCTCGTGATCGCGTGGTCTGCCAGTTCGGCGTGGTCCCGGTCAGGGTCGTGGTCCAGTTCGCGCCGGTCGTGGGGTTGACCAGCTCCGCGGACGTCGTCGATACGGGGCTGACGGCCGCGACGTCGGGTGCGGTCACCCTCGAGGTGAGGGCGGCTGCGTCCGCCTGGGTCAAGGTCGAAACCGTGCCGAAGCCGCCCCGCACCCCGGCGCTGCTCGTCGAGCTGCCTGGTGATACGACCAGCAGGTTCGTGCCGAGCTCGTTGATCTGGTCCCGCACCGTGGCGGAGGATCCCTGCCCGATGCCCACGGTGAGCACGACGGCGGTGATCCCCACGAGGATCCCGAGCATCGTCAGCGAGGAGCGCAGCCGATGCGACCGCACCGCGTCCATCGCCGTCCAGAACGTGTCGCGCCAGCTCACCGGCGGCCCCCGCTCTTGACGACGCCCATGCCCTCGTCCTCGGAGTCCGCCACTCGGCCATCCCGCATCTCGATCACCCGATGCGCGCGTGTCGCGACGTCCCGCTCGTGGGTAATGACCACCAGCGTGCGCCCGTCGGCGTTGAGCTCCTCCAGCAGCGCCAGCACCTCGGCGGCCGCGACGGAGTCGAGATTGCCGGTCGGCTCGTCGGCGAGGATCACGGCCGGTTCCGTGACCAAGGCGCGAGCAACGGCGACGCGTTGCTGCTGCCCGCCCGACAGCTCCCCCGGCCGGTGCTGCGCCCGATCCACCAGGCTGACCCGCTCGAGCGCACCCAACGCTCGGGCGCGCCGCTCCTCCGGATCGATCCCGCCATACACAAGCGGCAACGCCACGTTCTGCAGCGCGGTCATGTGAGCGAGGAGGTTGAACTGCTGGAACACGAAGCCAATGAGGAGGTTTCGGATGCGGGCGAGCATGCCCTCATCGAGCGACTGCGCGTCGTGTCCGATGATCCGGAAGGTGCCGCTCGTCGGCACGTCGAGGCAGCCGAGAATGTGCATGAGGGTGGACTTGCCCGATCCTGACGGACCAACGATCGCGACGTACTCGTTCTCGTCGATACGCAGCGACACGCTCCGCAGCGCGGCGACCTCGAGCTCACCGTTCCGGTAGACCTTCCCGATGTCGATCAGCTCGACGACGGGAGTCGTCACGTCGTCAGTGGGTGGCACGCCGTCACCCACCCGCGCCGCTCGTGGAACCGCCGCCCGAGGTCGTCGCTCCGCTTCCCGAGGAGGTGGAACCAGCAGCAGTGCTCGTCGACGCCGTTGTCACGACCACCTGGTCGCCCTCCTTGAGACCCGACGTGATCTCGACGAAGCCGTTCGCCGAGGGGCCCGTCGTCACCGCCCGCGTCTCGATGGGTCCTGACAGCGTTCCCTTGGTGGCCAATTCCACCGTCGATTTACCGTTGCTCGTCGTGACCGCGCCAGTGGGGACCAGGATCACGTTCGAGATCGAGTTGACCGCGATCGCGCCGATCACGCTCGCACCGGAGTAGAAGCCTGTCTGGGGTGCGGTGAATGAGACGGTCACCGGATACTGCGCGACCCCCGAGCTCGCGGACGCGACCTTCGACACCGCGGTCACGGTGCCCGTCGCCGTCGCCCCGGTCGCCGAGCCGCTCGACGAGCTCGAGTTGCTCGCGCCGCCAAGACCGAGACGGCCGAGGAAACCGCCGAAACCGCCGAAACCGCTCGAGTTGGCTGCGGTCGTCACGGTCAGGGTCGCGTGCTGCCCCACCGCCACGTTGGCGATGTCAGTGCTCGAGACCGGGAGGCTCGCCGTGTAGGTCCCGGGCGTGGTGACCTCGATCGCCGGACTCGACGACGACGAAGAAGAAGACGACGTCGACGACGAGCCGCTACCGCTCGTGCCCGTGCCGGCACTACCGCCCGCGCCGGTGCCTGAGCCTGAACCTGCACCGGCGCCGCCGATGCCGACGCCCGAGGAACTGCTCGAGCCGGTCGAAGACGAGGACTTCCCCGATCCGCTCCCCGACCCGGTCAGCGACGTCCCACCCGTCCCGCCGCTCGAGAGCTGTTCGCCCGCCGTCACGTTCACCTGCGCGACGTCACCATTGAACGGCGCGACCAACGACGCACCGGCTAGCGCCGTTATCGCCTCGTCCAAGGAGTCGTTGTCGGAGGTCAGCGCCGCCTGGTCCGACGCCTGCTGCGCCGAGGACGCCCCCGACGACGCGTCGTCCGACACCTTCGCTTGCGCGCTCGTCAGCGTCGCCTGCGCCGACTCGACCTCGGCCTGCAGCTGCGCCGAGTTCATGGTCGCGAGCACCTGGCCCGCCGTCACCTCCTGCCCAGCGCTGACGTTGACCGCCGTGACCGTCCCCGACGCCGTGAAGCTCAGATTCGCCGTGTTCGCCGCGGCCACCGTCCCCTGCGCCGACACCGTGTCACTCAGCGTGCCCCTCGTCACCGTGACCAACTGCTGCCCCGACGGCGTCGTGGCCGCATTCAGATCGCCACCCGAGCGCGTCGCCAACGCGACGAGCAACGCCACGACGACCACCACCACCTCGACGGCTACCCAGACCGGGACACGACCCAGGCCACGACGCCACCCCGCCAGCCGACCGCCCTGGTCGGTCGCGGACGAGCCGGCCGGAGCCTCCCCGTCGCCAAGACCGTCGGGCTCTGCGCTGACGGCCACCGGCTCCGCCACCTCCGAGCCATTCCCTTTCGTAACGCTCATCAGACCTCGTCCTTCCAAATCCCCAACGAAAGGGAACTTTTTGCGGTTCCAGCCGTCGGAATCGCCGTTCGCCCCCCCGCTTTCACGGAGAGGCAGCGCCTGCTCGTCAGGCCTGCACCCGACGAGAACAAAGTACGGGTTCACGACTAAGAACGGCCTAAGTGCCATGCCGAGGTTCAGCAGGCCCGAGCGTGTAGAGCCGGGGCCCGGCCGGTTCGAGCCCGACGCCGGCCCACTTGCCGGGCGCGACGGTGGGGAGGGGCCGCCCCCGGCCCGGGGTTGTGTCTCGTAATCCTGTAATCGAGGTGGAAGAGGTCCTGATGACCGAGCCGATGGCGGGCGTCGATGCCCCTGGTGCCGCCCCTGGTGCCCCTCTCCACCGGGGTGGTCCTGGCTCAGAGGGTGGTGACGCTGGCCCTCGAGGCCGACGGGGCCCGCCGGGGCGCGGAGGGGGCCGAGGCCGGCCCCGAGGAGGAGCGACTGGTGCTGCTCGTCCCGAAGCTCGACGGCCGCTACCCGCGGGTCGGGACGGTCACCCGGATGGAGAGCGGCGGGGACCTACCCAACGGGGTGCTGCCCTGGTACTGCGTGGCTTGTCCCGGGCGGTGGTGCACGCCGGCGTGGCCGGGACGGGCGGCGCCGTGTGGGTGGAGGCCGACCCGGTCCGTGACGGGGGCGAGCCCTCGCCGCGGGTGCGGGACCTCGTCACCGAGTACCGAGCGATCGTGAGCGAGATCGCGAGCCCGGTGCGGGCCGACCGCCTCGCCGCGGGCGCTCGAGGCCGAGCCAGGAGGACTCAGTAGCCGTCGGCGACCGTGACCTCGACGAGCTTGAGCTTGAGCGTGTGCGTCTTCGCGTTCGCGCGGAGTCGCCGGTCGCTCGCGCGCCACTGGCGCTCGTGCTTGGCGCAGAGCGCATCGTCGCTCTGGCCTTCGGCTGCGATCTGGCGTCGGCCGCGGCTCGAGAACGCCGACGCGTTCGCCTCCACTTGGGCCCGTCGATGGCCACCCCGCAGCCACCAGCCCTTCGCCGACACAGAGGCCGCCGTATAGCTGGCCAGGGTCTGGTCGGCCAGGTTGGCGGCCCGCAGGTGGCGACGCCAGAACGGAACCAGCGCGGTGAGGCGTTTACACTGCTGGTCGTCCGCCCTTGGCTCGCCACGCAATGATCTGGTGTTCGAGCGGTGTGCTCCAGGGCCGATGGGCGCCTGGCCGGCAAGTTCGCAGGTCAGGGGCTGGAAATGAGCGCCCCTAGCTCAACTGGCTAGAGCAAGTGACTCTTAATCACTAGGTTCGGGGTTCGAGTCCCCGGGGGCGTACAACGGGCAGAGACCGCCGATGAGGTGCAGCCGAAACTGGCACCTGCGAGCTGCAGCGGCCCTCGCGAACTGGGAGCGTGCCCGGCGGTCGGGCTTGCTGCTCCCGATTTGAGGGTCCGGTCTCAAAACCTGGCGTCCGCGTCACACCCGAGCCATGCCGTGGCCAGAATGCGCAGGACCGCGACCCTTTGCCTGCTTGCGGGGTGGTTCGGGTACCTGGCCCTCGATCGTCAGCCGAGCCCGGTGTTGTGCGACGTCACGTCGCGCCCCCGGCAGGACTCGAACCTGCGACCTCGTCATTAGAAGTGACTTGCTCTGTCCAACTGAGCTACGGAGGCAGCATCGCAAGGGTAGCGGCCGACCCGAATCGCAAACGGGTGTTCTGACGGTCGTGCGTCGACGCGGCGCCGCGGGGGTTTGAGCGGTGCGCTTCACGGAACATCGATCCACCCCGCAACACGAATGTCCGCGGGTCGCTCGAGGGACGGGCTCGCTTCGCGGTGGGCTTCTCCCCGGGTTGGAGCTGGCGCGCGGGCTCACTTGCTCCGGCACGGCGCCTCAAGCGAGCGGATGGTCTGGGGAACCGTGCCCGTCGTGTCGAACTACTGGGCGAGGGGGCGGTATGCGGGCTCCGAGACGTGCGCCTCGACCCGGTCGAGTGCACATCCGCAGTAGTTCTCCTGGGGCGGGTTGGTGCGCCCACAGTCGGCCAAGGACGCAGTCTCCACGCTGGCGGGCCAGAGATGCGCGTCAGCGGCCACGCTCGAGGATCCGCCGCCCCCCGCGAGGAGCCGGACCGCGGCCACGAGGATTCCGAGGGTGACGATCGCCGCGACTGCACCCAGCAGGAAGGCCTGTCGGTGAGGACGTCCGCGGCTTCCTCGGGCGGCGGCTGCCGTCCCCGCGAGTGCCCGGGCCGGGTCCCCGACCGGCTCGCCGCACACGCTGCAGTAGCGGGCGCCGCCCGCGGCTGGGGTGCCGCACTGGGGGCAGGCGCCGGTCACGAGGCTGTCACCCGGATTCTCGGCTGCGCTCAACGCCACCCCGATTCGGTCGTCGTCCGAGGGAGTATGGGAAAGCGAGTCGACTCGACGGTGAACACCCCCGGATGATTGGGCGAGGGTCGGGCAAACGCCGACGGACTCCGAACGAGGTGGCGCCCCGCCCCAGCGAATCCCAAGCCGGATCGCGTCTCTGCTTGGCCCGCGTCGTCTTCATCCCCTGTTCCTTGTTCCCTTCCTTCCTTCCCTTCCTTCCTTACTTTCCTTGTTCCCGCGTCTCTTCCTCTTTCCTTGTGGCCAGCTCGGCTGGTCCTGTCGATGGACATTGGGCATGTGGTTCGGAGCCCAGATCGGCCAGCCGTTCTGGACCGGCCACCCGCGACTGGGCCCGGGCAGCCGACGAGCCGCTACGTTCAACCGGATGTCCGAGGACTCCGACCGCTACGAACGAGTCAGCGCGGCGTTCACCCGCCGAGTTGAGGCGTGCCCTAGCGACCGCTGGTCGTCGGCGTCACCGTGTGAAGGGTGGGCCGCGCGCGACGTCGCCGTCCACGTCATCGAGACACACCGGCGGGTCCTGGCTGGCCTCGACGGAGGTGCGCCAGCTCCGGTCTCGCCCGACGCGGACGTCGCCACCCTGTGGGACGACGCCCGCGGGTCCGTCCTGGCCGCGCTCGCCGATCCTGCTCGGGCAAGCCAGGCCGTCGGCGGCCGCTTCGGTGAGATGACGTTCGAGCAGCTGGCGGGCCGGATGTTGAGCAGCGACACGCTCGTCCACACCTGGGATCTGTCCCGGGCAACGGGGCAGGACGAGCGCCTCGACCCCGACGGCGTGGAGGCCACCCTGGCGTGGACCACGCCGGTGGAGGATCAGCTCCGCGTCCCGGGCGGGTTCGACCCGGAGCTGGAGCCCCCGCCGGGGGCGGACGCGCAGACCCGCCTGCTCGGCTTCCTCGGCCGCCGCGTGTGAGACCCCGAGCCACCGGCCGCGGCCAGCGATCGTCGCAGGTCACGGCCCCGGTCGGATCCCAACCCACCGCGAGCTCCCCACCTGGCCTGTCGTGAGTTCCCTCGACCCGCTCGCCCAGTTTCGCCTGGACGACCAGGTCGCGGTCGTGACCGGCGCAAAGCTCCGGCCTCGGTGCGCGTTTCGCTCGGGTGCTGTCAGCGGCCGGCGCCTCCGTGGTGCTCACCGCGCGACGCGCCGACCGGCTCGAGACGCTCGCCCGCGACCTGCCGGATGCCTACGGCGTGACCTGTGACCTCTCCCGGCCCGACGGCGCCGCCGCGCTCGTCGAGACCACGCTCACCCGCTCC
>Ga0182024_10025252_pt1 | contig 10504 bp, 9 predicted proteins | sample P32metaG_FD_120480 | JGI IMG/M metagenome (GOLD analysis project Ga0182024, IMG submission 120480) | Permafrost microbial communities from Stordalen Mire, Sweden - P3-2 metaG (Illumina Assembly) | ecosystem: Environmental > Terrestrial > Soil > Wetlands > Permafrost | place: Sweden: Stordalen...
ATGTGGTAAAAGGGCAGAAAGTTGAACCAGAAGGAACGTGAGTAGTTCATTTGATCTTGTGTGAAGTTTCCTTCAATGCCGAGGGAACTGGCCCATTTACCAACATCGACGTTGAGACCAGAGCCAATGGGAACAACGTAGGTGCCGTACGCCTGGAAGATGTTTCGGTAGATTTCTGGCCGCGGTTCGTTAGCGGCATTTCCCTGCAATGTCTCTGTGGCTTGCCCGAACTGGAGGTCGATGCGCGCGCCCCAGCGCTTACCGCTTGCCACGTCGGGTGCGTTCTCTAGCACGACATCCGCTTGGTTCAAACTGAAGGCGTTGCTGAGAATGTCATATGCCCTCAGAAGATTGGCTCGGCCAATGGGGGCGTTGAAGTTGTACTCATAGTAGCCGTCCAAGAGGACATTTAGAGTCGTGCCGTGAAGGAAATCGAACCCATTATGGGACTCTGAAGTCGCAGAATTCTGCGAAGGGGCGCCGGTGTCTTGTATCGTTTGTTGTGCCGCTTGCGCTTGGACCGGCACCTGCGCGGACGGCTGGCCTGCGTTCTCACTGGGCTGTGTTGTGGGCACTCTGCCTTGCAAATCACTGACCTGCTTCTGAAGTTGCTCCACTAACGTGCGCAGTTGCGTAACTTGCTCGCTCAAATTGGCGGAGGAGTCGTTCGACGATTGCGCGGGGGCTTGGCTTTCCTGTGCCTGTGCTGGACGAGAAAGTGAACCAATCATGAGAAACACAACGATCAAGTTGGCTCTGACGATGAGTCTGCGAAATGACTGCTGCCAAATAATGTGCATGCCTATTCTCCCTGGATCTTCTTAAGACAGCGGATGCTGAGTATTGAGATCTATATTCAATTCCAAGACATTCACGCGCGGCTCTCCTAGAAACCCAAGCTGTCGTCCCTCTGTATGTTTTTTCACTAGAGCTCGAACGTCGTCTTCGCTGATGCCGCGCTCGCGAGCGACGCGCGGAACCTGAAACTCCGCAGCAGCGGGAGAAATGTCAGGGTCCAATCCCGAACCGGAAGCGGTTACTAGGTCTGCGGGAATAGGAGCACTCGGGTTGTCCGGTTGAAGAGTCTTGACCTGCGCGGACACGCGATCGAGAAGAGCCTTATTGGTTGGTCCGAGATTCGATCCCCCTGATGCGGTCGGATCGTAGCCCGCGGTTCCTGCGGCGGACGGCCGCGAATAAAAATATCCGCGTGATGTGAAAGGCTGCCCAATCAGCTGGGAGCCAATAACCTTCCCGTTTGCCCGAATCAACTCGCCATTGGCCTGACTAGGAAACAACATCTGAGCGAGGCCGGTTACAACGATCGGATAAACGACCCCGAGGAGCACGGTGGTCGCGAGAGTCATCCAGATTGCAATTAGGATATTCTTTTTCATAGGTTCCTCATGCCAACCCGAGGTGTGTAATGACGAGATCGATCAACTTGATTCCTACAAATGGAGCGACAATCCCGCCGAGTCCGTATACCAATAGGTTCCACCGGAGGAGAGCTTCAGCGCCAATAGCGCGGTAGCGAACGCCACGCAGAGCCAACGGCACTAGGCCAATGATGATAAGTGCGTTGAAGATCACCGCTGAGAGGATTGCCGATTCCGGCGTCTTCAGTCCCATGATGTTCAACACGTTGAGCTGCGGGAAGGCCCCTGCGAACATGGCCGGGATGATGGCGAAATATTTCGCCACATCATTTGCAACGGAGAATGTGGTGAGCGATCCGCGGGTGATTAGCAGTTGCTTGCCAATTTCAACAACTTCGATCAGTTTGGTGGGATTCGAGTCGAGATCTATCATGTTCCCAGCTTCTTTGGCGGCCTGAGTCCCGGCGTTCATGGCCAGCCCTACATCGGCTTGTGCCAATGCGGGGGCGTCGTTCGTTCCATCGCCGGTCATTGCCACGAGCTTGCCCATGGCTTGCTCGCTGCGAATTAGGGCTAACTTGTCCTCGGGCTTAGCCTGAGCGAGGAAATCATCCACGCCGGCCTCCCGGGCGATAGCGGCGGCAGTCAAAGGATTGTCGCCGGTGATCATGATCGTTCGAATGCCCATGGCGCGTAGCTGATCAAACCGCTCACGCATCCCGCCCTTGATGATGTCCTTCAAATGAATGGCCCCCAGCACGCGGTAATCTTCAGCAACCAGGAGTGGAGTACCACCGGAGTTGGAGATAACTTCGACAGTCTTTTCAATGTCCGTGGGGACTTTATTACCGCGTTGCGCACAGTACTGACTGATTGCGTCGGGCGCACCCTTTCGGATTTGACGGCTGTCGAAATCCATGCCAGACATTCGTGTTACAGCGGAGAAAGGGATGAAGCTTGCCCCAAGAGACGACAACTCGCGGCCCCGCAAACCATATTTTTCCTTCGCTAGGACTACGATGGAGCGTCCTTCCGGCGTTTCATCTGCAAGCGAAGCAAGCTGCGCGGCGTCGACAAGATCTGCTTCGGAAACGCCTGCCGCGGGAATGAACTCTGTCGCGTGCCGATTGCCCAGTGTGATCGTGCCGGTCTTGTCGAGCAGTAATGTATCCACATCGCCGGCCGCTTCAACCGCTTTGCCGGACATCGCCAACACATTTTTCTGAACAACCCGATCCATGCCCGCAATCCCGATGGCTGACAACAATCCGCCAATCGTTGTGGGAATCAGGCAAACGAGCAAGGCAATCAGTACGAAGAGGGATTGCGGCGAGCCCGAATAGATCGCCATGGGTTGAAGTGTAACTACCGCCAAGAGAAAAATGATCGTGAGTCCGGCCAAGAGAATGTTGAGTGCGATTTCGTTGGGGGTTTTTTGGCGCTCGGCTCCTTCCACCAGCTTGATCATGCGGTCAAGAAAGGTTTCACCCGGATTTGATGTGATACGGATAATGATTTCATCCGACAGTACACGGGTGCCCCCCGTAACTGCCGAGCGGTCGCCGCCCGATTCGCGAATCACCGGGGCGGATTCGCCGGTAATGGCTGATTCGTCCACTGATGCAACGCCTTCAATAACTTCACCGTCGCCGGGGATAAATTCGCCCGCCCTCACTACAACGCGGTCTTGGACGCGCAGTTTTGAACCGCCGACTTCTTCAATCGAGCCGTCCTTACAGATGCGTTTTGCCACAGTTTCCGCGCGAGCCTTCCGCAACGTCTCTGCCTGTGCCTTGCCCCGCCCTTCCGCCATGGCTTCTGCAAAATTTGCAAAAAGTACCGTAAACCAGAGCCATAAGGTGATTTGGATCTCAAAACCGGCACCACCAGTTTTTTGAGCGAGCAGAAGCTCCGCCGTCGTGATTAAGGCGCCGATTTCTACGACGAATATCACCGGATTTTTCATTAACGTACGTGGATTCAGCTTGAGCACGGAGTCCCATAGTGCTCGAATGATAATTGCGCTGGTCCACAAGGGTTTTCGGGGCCCTCTGGTTGAAGAGTGCATTGTAGTTTGTGCTTTCACTGCCTTAGGGTTCGCTGTCGCTAGTGTGGTCATCGAATCGCCTCAGAACACCTTTCCCGCATGCATTAATAAGTGCTCAAGAATCGGCCCTAGACTCAGTGCTGGGAAAAACGTAAGCGCACTCACGATCAGGACCACCGACGTCAAAAGGACCGTGAAGAGCGGAGTTGTCACCGGGAACGTGCCCACAGATACGGGCACCACTTTCTTTCGTGCAAGATTCCCGGCGATTGCCAAAATGGGAATAACGACCAGGAAGCGGCCAAACAGCATATTGAAACCTGTTGTGATGTTGTACCAGTTGGTGTTGGCGTTTAGTCCCGCGAAGGCCGACCCGTTGTTCGCCGCCGTCGAAACATACGCGTAGAGGATTTGAGTCAAGCCGTGTGGGCCAGCGTTTGAGATGCTGGATTTAGCGACGGATGACAGAACCGAGACGGCCGTGAAGGTTAATATGACCAAGAAGAAGATGAGCACCGATAACATCGCCATCTTCACGTCGTAAGACTCGATTTTCTTGCCAAGGTATTCCGGTGTTCGCCCCACCATCAGACCGGCGATAAATACGGCAAGAATCACAAATACCAACATGCCGTAGAGGCCAGAACCCACTCTTCCGAAGACTACCTCTCCAAGCATCATGTTGATTAGAGGCAGCATCCCTCCGAGCGGTGTAAACGAGTCGTGCATGCCATTCACCGCACCGCAGCTGGCATCCGTCGTAACCGCGGCAAAGAGTGCTGAATCGGCGATGCCAAAGCGCATCTCCTTGCCCTCCATGTTTCCACCGGGCTGCATGGCGCTGGCTCTCTGATCGACGCCCTGAAGCAACGGATTGCCGCGGGCTTCCGCCGAATACGCAACGACTACTCCCGCTAGAAAGAGGACAACCATGGCTGACCACACTGCCCAGCCGTGCTTTTGGGACCCTGTCATCTTGCCAAGGGTGTACGTCAACCCGGACCCGAGAGAGAAGATCAAAAGCACTTGAACGAAATTGGTGAGCGGAGTCGGGTTTTCATAAGGATGCGCGCTGTTTGCATTGAAAAAGCCACCACCGTTCGTCCCGTACATCTTGATGACTTCCTGTGAAGCCACTGGGCCCATTGGAATTATCTGCTCAGAAACGCGCTGCTGAGTTGTCTTGCCGTCCGCACCGGTTACCTGAACTGTCTGGGGATCTACGAGTTGGGCCGTCATGTACGGCTTGAAATTCTGGATCATTCCTTGCGATACAAAAAACAGTGAGACAACCAAGGACACGGGCAGGAGTACCCACAGACAGGCACGTGTCAGATCGACCCAAAAATTCCCGAGACTGTTCTTTTCGCGACGGGCTATGCCACGTATGAACGCTATCGCCATGGCTATTCCCGTCGCGGCGGATATGAAGTTGTGGTACGCAAGTCCAGACATCTGGGTGAGATAAGTCATCGTGGTCTCACCGGAATATGCCTGCCAGTTCGTGTTTGTCGTAAACGAAACAGCAGTGTTGAAGGCCAAAGCTTGGGGGACGGCAGCCAACTTCTGTGGATTGAGCGGCAGCCATCCTTGCACCCGCTGGATTAAATAGAGCAGCAGGAGCGAGGCAGCACTGAACAGCAGCACCGCAACCGCATACTCTGTCCATCGCATTTCGTGCTTTTCATCGACACCCGTGACCCGGTAAATCAAACGCTCGATCGGTCGCAGAACCGGATCTAGAAAAGTCTTTTCGCCGTTAAAGACACGGGCCATGAAAGCGCCGATCGGCTTAGTGATCGCAAATAGCACGAGTACAAAGACAGCGACTTGAAACCATCCGTTTGCAGTCATGTCAGAATTTCTCCGGCCTGAGCAAGGCAATCAGGAGATATGCAAAAACAGAAATGCTGATCGCGAGCAGAATTAGGTTACCGAGCATATTCGAGAGCCTCTCTACTTAAGCTTTTCCAACCCGAAAACGTAGGCGATCCCGATTGCGAAAAAACCTACGATTGCGACAAGAAATAGAATATCCATCATTGGAATGTCTCCAGTTCAGTACTCGCCCTAACAAAAACCTTTCTTTGCACCGACTCATCCTGTTGATCCTAAGGAGTGACCGAACACAAAAAATTCCCTCACTAACCGCCGGATCGCTTGCGAGAGTTCAGTACTTCTTTTCGCCCTGACTGGGCTGCAGAAACTACGGTTCGTACCAACGGAATCGCGCCAAAGTTCGGCGTTTCAATTATCAGAATCTGTTCTGGGCTGTTCGCCGGCTCAGCAAAACTGGCCGTTCCACGTGCGAATGGGGTCAGCACGCGCCATTCACCCAGGTCCGATTCACAATGCAGCTGACGCGTTCGCTTTAACCGCTTCAGTTCCCCATGGAACTTAGCAAGCACGTAGACCATGAATATGGCGCCGAGGAGAGCAAAGGCCACAAATACTGTTTGTCCGATCATTGGTATCGTCCTGTAAGACCGCCGCGATCACGGCCTCCATGACAGATGCTAAGCTTTGGTCTCTAAAGATGTCCTGAAAGCAGACTAATTATTTTCTAAAGGTATTTTCCGAAGGCTGGCCGCAATGGGGAGGTATTGGGATGAAATCGGATCGAATATCCTGACCGCAGGTACCGTACAAGTGCTAGGCTTTTCCGCTAGGAAAGTGAAATCGGTAGCCGAGCCAGGGTTCGCTGAGGATATATCTGGGACTGCTGGGATCTCGCTCGATCTTCTTGCGAAGCTGGTTAACGACGACATGCAGGTATTCCACCTGGTCGCCATAATCCGGTCCCCAAATCGCTTGTAGGATCTTGCTATGAGGTACCACAACGTTCGGGTTCGTGATTAAGTACCGAAGAACCTCAAATTGCTTTGGAGTAAGGTGAACGTCACGTCCGTCGACCGACACGCGATGGCTGCCCAAATTCACTTCAATCCCATCAAACGCAACGACCATCGGACCTTCGCGTGGCGACAGTGGCACGCGCCGCAAGTTAGCTCGGACGCGCGCGAGCAACTCTGGCATACTGAATGGCTTCGTTACGTAGTCATCGGCCCCGGCGTCTAGAGCCTCGATCTTATCTGGCTCTGCTTTCCGAACCGTAAGCATAATAATGCCGACATCGGAAGTTGCCCGAATCGAACGACACGCTGCCAGTCCTCCCATGCCTGGCATGTTGCGGTCAAGAATGATCAAGTCGTACCGCTCGTCCCGCAGTTTCTCCAGTGCTTCTTCCCCGCTTCGGGCATCCGATACGATGTACCCTTGCTTGGTAAACCCTGATCTCATTACTCGACGAATTTGCGGTTCGTCATCGACGACTAGGATTTTCCCCGTACTCATGGCTTTGTATCCTCACTAAATATTCGCAGGCTGAACGAGAATTGAGCGCCGCCCTCCGGCCGATTTTCCGCCCACAATCGCCCTTGATGTGCGTTGATAATATCCCGTGCAACGCTTAGACCCATTCCAGTTCCTGGCACCGAATCCCGAGCGCGGCTTCCACGATAGAATCTCTCAAAGATCGACTCGAGCTCGTCTTGAGGAATGCCTGGCCCTTGGTCGCGAACTCGCACTGTTATGGTACCGTCAGTCTGGTTCGCTGATATCGCGATCGTGGAACCGGGCGGTGAGTACTTGACTGCGTTACCGAGCAACTGCCGCAGCGCGAGGCCCATCATATCGAGATCAGCATTTACGGATGCAATGCCCTCTTGAATCTGGATTTCTAATGGTCGTCCATCCAAAAGACTTTTCAAGCGATCAACGGAAGATTGAATTAGTTTCGCAACCGGAAGTTGACGACGCCGGACGCGCGGCTTGCCCGGTTCGATCCGCGCCATGTCTACGGTCTCATCGATCATTCCGCTTAGCTTATCTGCCTCCTCTTCGACCACGGCCAGCAAATCATCCTCCTCCGGCTCGTGTCCGTATTCGGAGCGCACGGTGGTAATGGCACCCTTGATGGACGTGAGAGGCGTAGTAAAATCATGCGCCACTGCGTCCAGGAGAACAGCCCTTAGACGCTCATTTTGGCGCGCAGCTTCCATCCTGCTAGCCGCGACCTGTTGGCGAGCGCGCTCGACAGCAATTCCTACCAGGTTTGCGATTGCTTGCAGAGCAGGTTCCGACAAAACGGGACCGATGGCTCCAAGACTGCCTACAATCCTGCCTCCCAAAGAAACCGGAACAACGATAACTTCAATGCCTTTAGGAGTCGATTCCTTCCGCCACACAAACCAAGTGGCTGTACCAACCGCAATGTCGCGCAAGGTTTGCTGCTCACACCTTGAGTCGGATGGGTCAGTCATGCTGAGTTCTCCGGTCAATCCGTCGCAATAGGCAGCTGCCGAAAAACCAAACTGCTCTTTCACCTGTCCAGCTATCTGCAAACCAAGATCCCTAGAAGTATCAACCAGCATTAACGATCGGCTGAGCTGGTAGAGCCGCTCTACCTCGTTCCGCCGGGCCTGGGCATCATTGGCGCGCTGACGAGCACTCGAGGAGAGGTTGCTGGCCGTGAGGGCTATCGCTAGGAAAACAAAAAGTGCCACCCAGTTTTGGGGATCAGCGATCGTAAGCGATAGAATTGGAGGAAGGAAAAAATAATTGAGGCAGAGCATCGCCGCCACTGAAGTCACAAACGATTCCGCTAAACCCCATTTGGCTGCTACCACGAGGACGATAAATACATAGGAAAGACTGGCAATTAGACCATTGACGCGCAGCAACGAGAAGGTTGCCCAGGTAATAGCAGCGACGAGTGCGAGGCACGTGAACAGTCTCGTCACGGCGCCCGCCAGACGACGGATTGATATTGTCTTAGTAAATTCCATGTCGGCCATAGCACCTAGGCCGGGATCACCGATGGGCCAACGTTCCGATCCCTTGAACGAAGTGATTTCAGGCAACTGGTAGTGTCGACCTCTATACGGACCGACGAACACAGTGCCGTTTTACCATCGCCTTGCTCATATATCCCACAATATCATGCTCGTGACCAGCATCACGCTTCCGGATATTTAGTACTTCCTCGTTGTCTCTTGCCACATGAGACCCACCAAATCTTTCATGCGTTTGCCCAGATGAATTCTCTTTCAATTTACCTGGCACAACAATTCCCGGTCAGGTCAGTGTTATTGTCCTGTTCCGGCAGAGGCCGCGGGTTTCCAGGGCTGATTGTCTATCCCAAATTTGTGACTTCCAGCGGGACGATTCGCCAGCGAGCTGGCGCTCCTGCTCATGAGGCAGGTGCGTCCCGACGTAAGATTTCGAGGACAGCCCGTGGATTTCATTGCGGGACGGGAGCATATCCACAGTCGGAGTGAGCCTCTGCCTTCTAACAAAAAAGGCAGAAATTTATGCGCTGGCCGAACCGGCTGATCGTTACCGTGTCTTGGTGGACAACTCTTCACCAATTACAGGGATTGCAGAACCGTCAAGGAAACGTCGATGATCCGAACTATTCCAGGCTGATCCATGGCCTGATTCTGGGGCAGATGACTGATGATGACGAGAAGCTCGACTTTATATTTGAGGAGGCGTCAGGACTGGGGCCGATCATAGCAGAACAAATGGCGACTAAGGATTGCGGGAACCGATACCTGGACGTGGACCCATCCCACGAGGAGCGGATGAAGCACGCGTTACCTAAGGAAACTTGCGAGTGTCTTCCGATTGGCCCTGTAAATGCGACAACTTGGGCTTACCGACAACTACTTGATGGGCATATCAGACGGGAGGAGTTCTGGCTCAAGAAAATAAAAGGCAAGGATTTTCGCGCGGCCTTAATGGTCTGTGGACGCGAGCACCTCTTGAGTTTCTCATTCAGGCTCCGCGCGGGCGGCTTCGAAGTTGAAGCCGTGTCCTACAATCCTCACCTGAAGTAGAAAACGCTAACTCAACCTTGCAAGAAACCGCAGTAATGGCCACTCTGCAAATCAGTTCTCTTGCCTTCCCCGTCGAAGCAGGCAGGCCTAGGTTTAACGTCGCCGTCTCGACCATTGCGAGCCGGATACCAGCTCGGATTTCAAATCGCGATATAGCCGCAGTGTTCTAAGCGATGTTTTTCCAGCGCCAAACGCGCCCCTTGCCATTTCACGTTTGCTTGCTTGCCACTCTGCTGGGCGGCTACAAATTGGTCATGCGAGCCGACAAGATTGGATAGCTTGTTTGCAGAATAGAAGTATTCCATCGTGGCTGCAGACAAGTCTTCAAAAAGCGCCTGGGCTGTGGGGCATTCCATTTGTAGAGCCTCTTTCTTGAGGCTATTCTCTATCACCAAGTTAGATATCAGCGGTGCGAAAAAGGTGCCACAACTTGCCGTGCCACATTCCGCGGGCCTCATTGGCTGGCGCATATTTTCTTTTTCCGTTCGCTCACTCTTCCTTCCCGCTCTTCGGTCGAGCCGCTTTCACCTCTTCCTGAATAATTTTCAGCACCATGTGCACCAGCAGCGTCGCGACGCTGCGCGCCATTGGCAAGTCCTGCGGCTTGATGGTCGTCGAAGTCTCGACGCGCGCGATGAGACGTTCGCGGAGTTCAGATTCGGTAATCATGGGGCACCTTGACAGTGTGAAACCATAATAAATTCTCGCGTTTAAGGCGCACCTTCACATCACAATAAGCGCACAGACCACGACGCCGGCCGCTCGAGTCGATCACGATCGTGAGATGCCGCGTACAGATGAGGCACTTAAGCATTACGCAAACTCCGTAAAGCTATCGAATATCTGTCCGCAGTACGGGCAACACTGCGGTCGGAGGCTATCGGTCGAATTGCAAGAGTGCGGGGGCATTCCGAACAGGTTGGCACGCAGACTGCAACGTCACAAGCGCCGCTCGCCAGGCAACGCCGCAGTTTCACTGGCTCTACGGTCAAGCTGCTTGCTCAATTCGCCTTCTCCTTCTGCCCAAACTGGCGATCAAGGTGCTTACGCAGCAGGTCGGAAGGATGCTCGGCGTGGCACTTACAAAGACATGTAGCTGTACAGAATTTGCACTTAACCCGACAGCGTTTATGTCTCGCATGCTGACAAGCGCTGGAAATGTAAGTATGCCTCATAGC
>Ga0182024_10025253_pt1 | contig 10504 bp, 6 predicted proteins | sample P32metaG_FD_120480 | JGI IMG/M metagenome (GOLD analysis project Ga0182024, IMG submission 120480) | Permafrost microbial communities from Stordalen Mire, Sweden - P3-2 metaG (Illumina Assembly) | ecosystem: Environmental > Terrestrial > Soil > Wetlands > Permafrost | place: Sweden: Stordalen...
CCTGGCACCCCTACCGGTCCCAAATGAAACGCTCGGTACGCTATATTATGGCATACGCCGCGCCGATTGTGATCCGAAAATAGTACCCCACTACGACCACGAATGACCCAGCGCGAACGAACTCTCCACGTCATTCTGTTCGTGAGTTTGATCTGTCTTTCGTTTCAGATTTCCGCAGCCCAAGACCCTGGATACAAGTACTTTTCAGTGGGAGAACCGAATGGCGGCGTGGTTCGGAAAACCGTTCCCGGATATGCATTGATGGGAGGCGGCCAGGATCAAGATGCAGCTTTTCGATGGATGTGTGATCGGGCCGGCGGGGGCGATTTCTTGGTGCTGCGTGCTTCCGGTACCGATGCCTACAATTCCTATATCCGGAAGCTTTGCCCTTCTTTAAGTTCCGCCGCAACCCTCATCATTACCTCACGCCAAGGAGCTAGCCAACCGTTTGTCGCCGAGAAGATCCGGACGGCGGCCGCTGTGTTCATCGCCGGCGGTAGCCAGGATAACTACATTAATTTCTGGCAGGGCACACCCGTGGAAGAAGCCATCAATGTGGCGATCAAGAAGGGCGTCCCTGTGGGCGGGACCAGCGCAGGTTTGGCCGTCCTGGGCGAATTCAGTTTCGCGGCGCTGAAGGATACTGTGAAATCGAGCGAGGCGCTTTCCAATCCGTTTCACGAGAGGGTGACCATCACGCGCGATTTCCTGCATGTGCCGCTCTTCAATGGCACAATCACCGACAGCCATTTCGTCGCGCGCGACCGCATGGGACGGCTGATCGCGTTTCTGGCGAGGATCGTAATCGATGGCTGGAGTCGCGCGCCGTTCGGGATCGGAATCGACGAAAAGACTGCGGTTCTTGTGGATGCCGACGGCAGCGCTCGGGTAACTGGCGTGGGCGCCGCCTATTTTCTGCGGGCCCCCGGTCCGCCCGAGCGATGCGTTCCGAATGCGGCGCTTACTTATCGAAATATCTCGGTTTATCGATTGACTGCGGCATCGGGACACTTCAATGTAAAGTCGTGGACCGGCAATGGCGGACTGGAATACACGCTCTCGGCTGAGAACGGTGTGTTGGGGTCCAGCCTGCCAAATAATCAGATTTATTGAGCTAAAGAGTCTCGACACGAGTGTCGAGACGGCACGCATGAGTGCGTGCGCCACAAACGAACCGTGGCGCAAACACTCTTGTTTGCAGCGTCGAGACTCGTCTCAACGCTTCGTTATGATCCAACGTGAAATGTCCCAGCCAGCGTCAGATTCGTCAAGCTGGATGAGTTGCCGGCATACACCGAATAATCCCCCGTCGCAGTTTGCCAACTGTTGGATGTTACATCCCACCATGACAGCGGATGCGACGGGTCGTTCGCATTGATTGCGATTGTCACATGCTGCTGTGCGCCGGGCTGAAGCAGGACTTTCTGCCATCCAGCCAGACGCTTGGGCGGCTCTCCGGTACTGGCGGGCAGGCCAACGTAAACCTGCGCCACCTCCGCGCCAGGAACTGAACCGGTATTCGTGAGGTCGAACGTCACCTGAAAACCCGACGTGCCTCTGACGACGTTGAAATTCGCAAACGTGAACGTCGTGTAAGACAATCCGAAGCCAAAAGGGAATTGAGGCGTGATGTTCTTGGCGTCGTACCATTTGTAACCCACCAGAAACCCTTCCGAGTAGTCCACGGGAAACGGACTGCTCGCGCCGGGCGAACCGGCGATCACCGGATGCGGCAGATCAGAAACGCTCGCGGGAAACGTGATGGGGAGCTTTCCCGAGGGATTAACGGCGCCGAACAAAATATTTGCGATAGCTTCGCCGCCGCGCTGCCCTGGATACCACGCCTCCAGTACCGCGCTGACCGCACCGAGCCATGGCATCACCTGAGCGCCGCCATTCTCCATGACCACGATGGTATGCGGATTGGCCGCGGCGACTGCGGCAACCAGAGCGTCCTGATCGATCGGTGTACTGTGAATCACATCCGTGAAATTGAGGCTGGGCAGATCCATTCCCTCGCTGGCCCACTGGCTGACGAACACAATCGCAACCGAGGAGGAAGCTGCTAGCGACGCTGCGCTCGCGGCATTCGTTCCGGGATCGAATTTCACGGTCGCGTGGGGCGCCATGGCCTGGATGGCTTGGAGCGGCGACGACGGATCCCAAATCACCTGTGCCCAACACGGCTGGCACGGATAGCCTTCCGTGAGAGCCGGTCCGCCGGTAGGATGGACCTGCGCTGAACCGCCGCCAGAAAGCACCGCTACGTCAGCGTGAGATCCGATCACCGCGATGGACCCAACGGTGGCGGCGTTTAGCGGGAGTTGCGCATCGGCATTCTTCAAAAGGACCGCTCCCTGCTCTTCCACCTGCTGCGCCACTGCCTGATCGGTGACCGTATCAACCGGGCCAAGAGACTCGGGATGGTCAAAGAGCCCGACCTCGAACATTGCGCGTAGGACGCGGTGCACCATATCATCCAGGCGCGACTGCGGCACCTGGCCGTTCGCCACTGCCTGCGGAAGATCCACGAAAAAGGCGCTGTCGGGCTGCTCCTGATCGAGACCGGCCAGCGCAGCGGCAACGGTGCTGTGAGTAGCCCACCAATCGGACATCACGAACCCCTGGAAACCCCAATCGCCCTTCAAAACATCCGTCAGCGAGTGCGCGTTCTCGCAAGCGTACACGCTATTGATGAGATTGTAGGAACACATGACGGACTGGACGTTCGACTCTTTCAGAGCAATCTCAAATGCCAGCCAATCGCTCTCGCGCCCCCCGCGTTCGTCAATCTCGACGTTGGCGAAGGTGCGTCCGGTTTCCTGGTCGTTGAAGGCGAAGTGCTTCAACCCGCCCATCACGAATTGATCCTGCGTTCCACGAATATGAGCGGCGGCAATGTTTCCGGCCAGGATAGGATCCTCGCCTTTAGTCTCGAAGGTACGTCCATCGCGCGGCTCGCGTCCGATGAGGTTGGTGTTACCGCCCAGATTCACGTTGAGACCGTAGGCGCGCATTTCGGCGCCAATTACTGTTCCGTATTGATACGCCAGATTCAAGTCCCAGGTCGCGGCGCTTGCGATTGACGAGGGCAGCGCTGTAGCAGGGGCTTGGCTATTGGCCACGCCGACACTTCCGTCGCAAAAATAGAGATCGGGAATGCCGAGCCTCGGAATGCCTGGGATAAATCCGCCCGCGCCGCGCGCCAGCGTAGGGATGTTGGTGTCTGGACCGCCGGCCCCAGCGACTAGCTGGAATTTTTCGTCCTGCGTCATCTGTGCCAGCAACTGATCGGCGCGTTGATCGGAAGTGGCTGCCGCCGGCGTCGGCACTCTGAATCTGCCCGTGACACCGTTGATAGTGAGAGTGGCATCCACATAAGGAGCCGTGGTTGAGATTCCGGATGGGTAGGTGAAATTGACCTGATCAATGATCAATCCGGGGGCAGCGCCGCAGTAATCCACTTGCGCGGATTGGCCGCCGATGGTCAACTGGCAACTCTTGGGACTGCCGGGCACTTCGAGCGGCGTCAATGATCCAGTGAACGCGGCTGGCGCGCCGTCCAGCTCCGGTGAATTTTTCGGCCCCAATCCGTTGGCCCAGAGTTGATATTGTGTGCCCGCCGTAACCGCGCATTCGCCGGTACATCCGGCTCCAGTGACCCAGGCGATGCCCTTGGTGAAGTCGTTCAGGAACATCGACGGCGACGCAGCCGCGGCGATGGTGATGGGTTCAACGTTGCTGTCCACTCCGTTTCGCGTGACCTTGATATTCACCGCCAATCCGGGCTTCGTTTCCCAGGGCACCTGGAAATTGATTTGTGTCGCGGAAATGTAGGCCAGCGGCGCGTTTACGCCGTCCACGCTTACCGTCACGCCGTCAAACTTAGTGGGAAAATCGGGCGCAGCCGGAGGATGATCCGTCACAGTTGAGTCCGCTAAATTGTTGCCGTAAACACTCGCCAGACTACCGGGCGCTATATCTCCCAGATAAGATGCCCCGTTCACGATTCCGCCAGGCGTGATCACTGGCGTGGCCGTGGTGATTGCAGCCGGCTGATAGACCCGCACGTAGTCTACAAGCATGTCTTGCTCAGGGAAGGGTGCGTTCGGATCGGGCGTTCCGAGAAAGGTGTTGGGTCCGCCGATGGCCAGGTTCAGGAGAATAAAAAAGGGATTGTTAAAAACCCAGTTGGCGCCCGAGGGAAGCGATGCGGGCGTCACCAGGTGATACGATACGCCGTCCACGAAAAATTCAACGGAATTCCGAGACCACTGGATGGCGTAGACGTGAAAATCGTCCGAGACCGTTTCGCCAAATGGCAACGTGTACGCTTGAGTGATGCCGTTTCCGCCGGAATAACCCGGCCCGTGGGCGGTCCCGTTGTTGATGGAGATATTGTTGTTGAAGGTCCCGAAGTTCTCCATGATGTCCACTTCGCCACATTCGGGCCAACTGACCGTACCGATGTTCTCGCCCAGCATCCAGAAGGCCGGCCACACGCCCAGACCAAAAGGCAGCTTGATCCTGGCCTCAACCCTGCCGAACTGCCAGCTCAGATCGGTGGTTTGAGTGGATGCGCCAGGGCTTCCGGTCTGCAGGCGCGCGGAGGTGAAATTACCGGAACTATCCCGGATGGCGCGGATGACGAGATTGCCATTGCCGTCCTCGAAAACATTGTTGGGCGAATTGGTGTAGACCTCCGCTTCGCCGTTTCCCCAGCCTCCGTTATTGCCGAGATCGTAGTTCCAATTCGCCGGATTGGGTGGCGTCCCTGCGGGTCCGTTGAATTCATCGCTCCATACCAACTTCCAGCCGCTGGTGGTTTGAGCCATGGCCATGACGGCGGCTAACAGCGCAAGCAACATAGAGCGCATAGCTGCCTCAATGATCCCGCGCTGTGGGGCAGGTTGACAACAGTCACAAACCCGCTGACAAGCCAGAGGCTTGTCCCACGCTGCATGATTCAGCGATACACTATCGCTAATGCAAACTTTTTTCAACCGGCGGCAACTCTTGCAGGTAGCCGCTGCCGTCACAGCACTCGGCCGAGTGGCACAAGCGCAGGACAAAAAATCAATGCGCCTGGGCGTGGTCACCGGCCTTTCCAAGAATCCCGACGCTACCATCAAACGCGTGCACGACCTCGGATTTCCGACCTGCCAGTTATCGATCGGGGCAATCGATGACGCCACGGTCGCCGAGTTGCGCGCAGCGGTCGAAAAGTACGGCGTGGAGGTGACCTCCGCGATCGCGGGCGGTCCGGGTCCCGAAATTTATGATTTCTACAAAGGACCGGAGACTATTGGTCTGGTGCCGCGCCAGTATCGCGATGCGCGTATCGCGCGCATCAAGCAAGTTTCGGATTTCGCAAAGAAGGCCGGTATCCCGGGTGTCCAGACGCACTGCGGATTCCTGCCCGAAAACCCTAACGACCCGGTCTACACCGAAAGCGTGGACGCCATCCGCACGGTGGCGCAATATTGCAAAGCGAATGGGCAAACGTTTCGGTGTGAAACGGGACAGGAGACGCCCATCACTCTGGTTCGCGCCATCAAAGACGTCGGTTTGGATAATGTCGGAGTCAACTTCGATTTGGCCAACCTGATTCTTTATGGAAAAGCGAACCCGGTGGATGCGGTGGAACTACTCGGACCATATATTATGGGTATACACGCCAAGGACGGGCTGTTTCCTACTGATACCAAGCAACTCGGCCGCGAGGTTCCGATTGGCCAGGGTAAGGTAAACTTTCCTGTGATCATTGGGTTGCTGAAGAAGGTGGGTTATCGAAACCCGCTTACGATTGAGCGCGAGATTAGTGGAGCGAAGCAAGGCGAGGACATCCTTGCGTCGAAGGCGTACTTAGAAAAGCTGATTGGCTGAGGGAGATTAAATGAAGAGCGAAGACATTGGCCGGCGCAGTTTCTTGACGGCCGCCACCGGCGCGGCTGCATTCACCATTCTGAAACCCCAAGTAGTGCGCGGCATGCAGGCCAACTCGGCCGTACGCGTGGGATTGCTGGGTTGCGGCGGCCGCGGCACCACGCATCTTGAGACGCTTCTGAAAAACACGGATGCGCGGATCACTGCGCTGGCGGACATGTTTCAGGATCGGTTGGACAAAGCCAAGCGGAAGGTGGATGAATTGTCAGCGGCGAAGAGCCAGCCGGGCGTCCAAAAGACTTTCCTGGGACCAGACGCATACCAGCAGATCCTCGAATCGAAGGAAATCGACGCAGTGGTGATCGCCACGCCGCCCTACTTCCACGTGCAGCATCTGGCGGCCGCGGTAGCGGCGGGGAAGCATGTATATTGCGAGAAGCCCGTGGCCATCGATGTTCCTGGCACCAGGCGCGTTCTTGAAATCGGCAAGAAGGCGGAAGGAAAAGTGAGCCTGGATGTAGGTTTCCAGATCCGCATGGCTCCGCCCTACGTCGAGCTGGTGAATCGCATCCATGCGGGGGCCCTGGGTGAGATTGCTTCCGGTGCGGCTTATTACTACTGCCCCCGGATTGCGCTCAATTATCCGGACGCATCAACACCGGAGGCGCGTTTGCGGAACTGGATTCAGGATCGGGTGATCTCTGGCGACATTATTGTGGAGCAGAACATCCATGCCATCGACATTTGCAATTGGGTGTTGCAGGGGCATCCGCTGAAGGCGACCGGCCGCGGCGGGAGGAACGGCCGCAACTTCCCGAACGATACCTGCTATTCGCATTTCGATGTTGTGTTTCAGTATCCAAATAACGTGGATGTCAGCTTCAACTCGACGCAATTCGGCAAGGGGCAATTCGACGTGAACGAGCGCTTCTTCGGAACGCGCGGTTCCTCCCAATCGCCCTACTCGGGACCACTGGGCGTGTGGGGCGAGGAGAAGTGGGTCTGGGGCGGAGGCGACAGCGACAAGCCGGCCGCGGAAGGACAGTTCTCAGCAAGCGGTTCGTTCTCGGACAACCTGGCGCAAGCCGATCCCGAAAAGCAGAAAGCGTTCATCGAAAGCGTCTCGAGCGGCAAGCTTCACAATCAGGCTGCTCTCGGAGTGGAGTCGGCACTGACGACGATGCTCGGCCGCGAAGCCGCTTACCAAGGCCGCGAGCTGACGTGGGACGAACTGCTGCGCTCGAATGAGCAATTGGATCCGGGGATCGATCTGAACAAGCTATGATGTTTGCCCCAGAAGAAAACTCTTGAGGCCCGGCAGGTACGGTTTTTAGAGAGTGGATCGGTGGTTGCGCGTGATGGATTTGGACCACCGGCCTTTGGGTTATGAGGGTACCTGCCTATGTCACCCAGTTCCCAATTGGCGCACCGCCTTCGCATAGGAATTCCTAAACTGAGTTCGACACCAGGTGAATCATGAAGAATCTCTATCTCGTGGCAGTGCTCGCTGCGGCGGCTGGCCAGATGGGCGCCGAGGAGCCCTTCCCAGTTGTCGCCAGAGTGGACGCCTCCACGATTGCGGGCCGTCCGGTTCAGCTGGTCTCTGACCGCTTATAGGAGTGTTTTCTATAGGCGAACTTTCGGCGCGCGTCCTTACGGCCGGCCGATCATCCGCACTACGTGCACAGCAGGACCCGTTTCGATGCTGAGCTTGCAGCCCGGCTCGATTTTGGCTCGGAGGCTGTGGCCCCGGACTCTCTGGCTCCGCTAGGGTCATAGCCTACCGCTGGCAACGTATCGCGAGGGAACCTTGAAGGAACCAGCGGGGCGGACCTTGTCTGATCGGCTACTCCGCACATTCTCCTACCGTTGCTAGTGTGATCACCCGAGTAGGCTAAGGTTCGGAACTTCCGATTTAATGATAGGTAGAATTTCTTAGGTAGCTAATTGCAGGGACGCTCATGACGTTTTGCGTAGGCGAAGTGCTCGGTGACTATCAGATCGTTGGTGCCATTTGCTCCAGTGAAAACCAACTCTTCGAGGTAGAGCATCGCATTACCAAGCGGCGAGAAGCGATGAGAGTTGTCCTCGCCGAGTTGACCTTCGACGGTAATATAGATCGCCTGACACGTGAAGTCGAAGTTCTGGCCCAGTTAAATCATCCAGGTATTGCTGGTGTTCATAACGCCTTTAGCCTGATAGATCGTTTCCTGCTGATATCGGAGCTCGTTGAGGGACGGTCGCTCGTTGAGCTGATATCGCAAGGGCTTTCCCTGGACAGAGGCGTCGATTATGTCTGTCAAGCACTGACGGCACTCGCTTATGCGCACGCCGCGGGGGTAGTGCACGGTAACATTACACCGGCAAATATTGTGATCACAGGCCAGGGCGTCGTCAAACTCGTGAATTTTGGATTCGTTCGGTCATCGCAAGACTTACGGGGAGCCTGTCTAGCAGGTGAGAGCCCCGTGCTCCCCTACGTGCCCTGCACACATGCGAGCGGTTACCAGACCAGCGATCCGCGGGCGGATGTGTATTCGGTCGGCGTCGTTCTTTGGGAAATCGTCATGGGCAGGCTACGGTCGGACACAGAAGGCGTTGATACAATGGTGGCGCAATTCCAACGGGAGTCGTTGCCAGCGGCCCATCAAAAACTTTACCGAGGACTCCACGATGTAGTTCTGAGAGCGCTGAGCCAAGACCCCCTTTTGAGGTACCGGTCCGCGAATGAATTCTTGAGCGCACTCAACTACGTCAAGACACAACCTGACGCTCGTCATAGCAAGGGTCGCGGTTTCAGAGCGGTCAGGAATGGTTCAATTGGCGCATTGGTTATTTTGTCTGCAGCAGCGGCGGTGAAGTTCGAAACGTACCAACAGCCAGCGCATCCTGCTGCTGTGGTGTTTGCCATTCCTGCCCCGAACTTGACGCAAGCTCCTCGGACTTCCACTGTTGTCGCAGCTCCAAAGAAACGCCCGTTAGCGGCAGTGCCGCGAAGCATTTCGCGCGCAACAACGGAAGTTGAAGTGGAAGCGACCCAGCAACAGGAACCGGCCCAGCAACAGGAAGCGACCCAGCAACAGGAACCGGCCGATGCGGTTGTCGAGATAACGCCGCCGCAACCCGAGCCGAAGAACAAAGGATTTTGGAGCAAACTAAGAAGCATCAATCCGCTTCGCAAGAGAAAGAAAGTGTCGAAGCCACCAACAGACGACCCAGCTCATCCGCAATAGTGGCGACCAGCGGCGCTCGCCAAGCAAGTGCGGCCAGTGATTTCGTACTCGCCGACCTTTTGTCCTACATGGAGATCCACGTGAGCATGTCCAAGTCGCCGGACTCCGCGTCCATTATTAATTACTGTTCGCTGTTACTCAACCCCGCATGGAAATATCCGCGAGCAAGTTCGGGTTTGGCTTCTATCGCGAGCGTCCAGTAGGAGCGTGCTTGATCCTCGCGGCCGATAGCTTTGAGCACATGTCCAAGGTTCAGGAGAGCTTCTGGGAACTCGGGCTTTTGATTCAGTGCCTCACGATAGAACACTGCTGCTTGCTCGTTCTTACCCAGTTTGTGCGATAGCAGTGCGCTGTTGTAAAGGATTTCCGCGGTCTTCTCGCCAAGGTCATGCAGGCGCAAGTGATGATCTAGCGCTTCTTGCGCATAATCGCGATCCAAAGCGATCGCCGCCAAGCCTCGCACGGCGTCAACACAACCCGGCTCGCGGTCTATTAACCGAATCAACACGTCCCGAGCGGCATCGTGCTGGTTGAGCTTCCAGAGAGCCATCGCCAAATTGAGCTCGGCCTCGCGCCAGTTTTTGCGTTTTTCTACACACGATTTGAAGGCGGCGCTGCTCGCAGCGTAGTCTCCGCGCCTCAGCTGCAAATAGCCGAGACGAAATTCGGCCTCAACAAATTCCGGATGGTGAGAGACGATTCTTGCGTAAATCTTCTCAGCGTCGTCGACGTCGCCTTGCTGCTCGCGGACCCACGCCAGTTGATATTGCAGGTCGCTCCGCTGGGGCGCTTGTTCCACTGCGCGCTCGAACGCGACGCGAGCGCTCGTCAGATCTCCGATTTCCAAGTAAACAGCACCCAGTTGAATGTGAGCGTCGGCCGAGTCCGGCCGTATCGCCCGCGCCCGAACATATGACTGAATGGCGTCGTTGAAATTGCCTTGCCGCTGATAGGCGAGCCCAAGATTAAACCAATGTTCGAATTCCTTCGGAGCGATTTGGGTGAGCTTCGCACAGAGACGTTGAGCTTGATCGACATCGTTGCGGGCAAAGGCCGCCGCCGCCAGACTTTCGATGGCCACCTGATGATCGGGGTGCTGCGACAAAAGCTGCTCGGCGTATTTCCGAACCGTATCGTAGTCTCTCTTTTGCAGGCCCAGACTGATCAAGTTCAGGAGAGCAGGCTCAAAACCGGGCGACAGCTGGAGTATCTTTTCGTAAAGCGCCTTGGCTTCATCGAAGCGGAGGAGCAACTGGAGCGAGACTGCTTTGCCAAACAGCGCCGGTTGATAGGCCGGATCGGACCCGAGGCATTCTTCGAAGATCTTTATCGCTTCCGGGTATTCCTTTTGGTTCAGCGTGCAGACGCCGACGGACGTTTTCGCC
>Ga0182024_10025254_pt1 | contig 10503 bp, 8 predicted proteins | sample P32metaG_FD_120480 | JGI IMG/M metagenome (GOLD analysis project Ga0182024, IMG submission 120480) | Permafrost microbial communities from Stordalen Mire, Sweden - P3-2 metaG (Illumina Assembly) | ecosystem: Environmental > Terrestrial > Soil > Wetlands > Permafrost | place: Sweden: Stordalen...
CCGTCCGCAGGGGTTCGGAACATGCTCATGACCAGCCGTAACAGTTCGTCAGTGTTCGCCGCTGTCCGGGTCGGGCGAATTTGCAAGCAGGGGGTCGTGGGTTCGAGTCCCATCGTCTCCACCACCATCGTCTCCACCAGGCGGGGTTGAGACCCGTCTGATCAGGCACTTCGTCGATCGTCCGACACGCGAGACCAGTGCGGAACGCCGGTGAGTCGGCCCGATGGAACCGACGATGGAACATCGGCGTTACCTCGCGCCTCCGGCAGATGCCGCGTCGTCCCAGGTACGAGGTGTGTCCTCGTCGCCGAGCACCGCAAGCGCGTCAGCCAGTGTCCGGTCGCGATAGCTGGTCGCGTGCTGGTAGATGAGGGCTGCGCGCGGGCTTGAGTGGCCCATTCTCGCCATGAGCTCTCGAGTGCTCGCGCCGGTCATGGCGGCAGGGGTGTTGTGCGTGTGACGCAGGTCGTGGAATCGGAAGTCCACCAAACCAACCTCTCGACACGCTGGCTGCCAAACGCGCCGGTTGAAGTTGCTTCTCCGCAACGTCGCCCCCTCAGTTGTCGTGAAGACGGGACTCGTAGGAGCGACGCCAACGAACGTGGCCAGGTGCGTTACCAGGTCGCCCAAGACATGCGGTGGGATCGCCACGGTTCGATGTGACGCCTCGGTCTTGGGTGGGCCAAGGACCGTCGTGCCGTCGCGAAGCTCGGTTAGCTGGCGCTCGACGCGGACCGTGCCGTCCGCCATGTCCAGATCGCCGCGTTGCAGACCTGCGAGCTCTCCGTACCGAGGACCTCCCCACGAGGCAAGGATCACGATCGAAATGCTCGAGTTGGTGATGATCGTTAGATTGCTCTATCGCCATGGACAGGAGACGTCACGGAACACGGCCGCGTTTGGCGCACCCGGCATGCAACCGAAGTGGGCGCGCAGTGCGAAGGATGGCGTTGGTACGGCATACGCAACCTCCAGCCGTATCTGGTTCACCGTGTGGAACGGGGTATTGACGGAGATCTACTACCCAACTGTGGATCGACCCCAGACGCGCGACCTCCAGTACCTCAGCTCTGACGGATCGACCTTCTTCCACGAGGAGAAGTTGAGTCTCCGACGCGTTGCCGGAAGAGCGAGGGGTCGGCGCCATCCCACGCTTGCCCGAGCGGGCTGCCTCGTGGTCACTTCAACCTTCTTTAGGAATCGGCCAGAGTCAAGTTCTCAGCGGTCGTCAGACGACCGTCTTCGAGATGCGGCGAGCAAGCTGCGTCCGAGATTTGACATCGAGTTTTCGAAAGACCTTGCGGAGGTGGTACTCGACCGTGCTAGGGCTGATGAACAACTGAGCTGCGATCTCGCGATTCGTGCTCCCTTGAGCGACCAGACGAGAGATCTGGGCCTCTTGGGACGTGAGCTCGTTGAGCGTACCCACGGTGCGCCTCCTGGCGCGCTCGCCGGTCGCCTCGAGCTCTATTCGAGCGCGCTCTGCGAAGGCCTCCATTCCGGAGTCGAAGAAGAACTCGTGGGCCATGCGCAACTCTGCACGTGCTTCTGTTCGCCGCCGCTCACGTCTGAGCCACTCTCCGTAGAGGAGGCGCGCCCGCGCGAGGTCGGCTGCAACACGCGTGTTCTCCAGTAGCTCGATGGCCTCTGAATAGCTGTCGTCAGCATCCTTGTCATCCACGAGTAGTGCGTGCGAGCGGGCGGCGACTCCTAGTGCCCACTTCGTCCCACTCGCACGGCTCCTCTCCGTGAGGCGGCGATCCGTCTCGGCGGCGAGCTCGAGCGCGCCAACTCGAACAGCAGCCTCGATCAACTCGGGCATCGCCCAGTTCAAGGGAACCAGTTCAGTGTGATCGACTACACGACGTGCCGCCTCCAACGCGTCCGAATAGCGACCAAGTCCGTTGCACAGTACGGACTCCGCCCAATCGATGAACGACAGTCCGGCCCCCTCTCCCCGCTCCCGCACCTCGGCGCGAGCTGCAGTAAAGAGCTGCCTCGCTTCGGCCTCTCGCCCACGCATGGCCGCTAGCCCGAGCGGGTGATACGGCGCGAGGGGGCTACCAGTCAGCTCCGATGCCTCTTGGAGCGCATCCTGAAGGGAAGCAGCTTGGGCGAGCTCGCCCGCAAATACGTGCATCTGGCCCCGGTGACCGAGGGCGATCGTAAGGTCGCCGAGGGCTCCGGTCTCGCGGACGATCTGAAGATGTCTGTCGGAGAGCCGCTCCCAACCCTCGTCATCCCAAAGAAGAAGGGATGAAACGGTTGCCGCCCACATCCAACGTAGTTGCTCAGTCAGCGAGGTCGAGGCCTCTATTGCTCGCTGTGCTTCGCGCAGAATCGGCACTGCGGCGCCGTATGTATCAGTGAGAAGTGCGACTAAACCTGCGAGCAGTAGGTCAGGAGCGCGAGGCTCTCGCGCTGGCGGCGCCCCACTCGCGGCTTCTGCCACCTCGATGGAGGTCGAGCCCAGTCGAGCCAGCGGCCCCGCGAAGATGGCCGCCGTAAGTGCCTCAAGGTAGGTTTCGCGAGCCAACTCGGGATCTAGCTCACGGAACCGCTCGGCGGCACTAAGCAGGAGGGAAACAGCATCGCTGCTGCGCGTTGCGAGGAATGAGATCTGCCCCCGCAACAGTTCGGCCTTCGCGTGCTCGAACTCCCCGACAACCTCCGCGTCAGCGGTTGAGACCAAGCGCAATGCGTCGTCGAGGGAGCCAGCCTGCAACTTTGCTTGGGCCGCTGCGAGCGCCCGCGTCGCGCGCTGAGCTGGATCAAGTGTCAACACGGACGAACGCTCCAGGAAAGCAGCGGCAGCGGCGAAGCCGCCACGCGCCTGTGCTCGCGCAGCACAGCGCTCAAGTTCAGATGCGACGTCCTCGTCGGGTGTCGTTGCAGCCTGGGCCCGATGCCAGGCTCGGCGGTCTGGGTCCTTCTCGGCATCGGTCGCCTCAGCCAGGGCGCGGTGAATCTTGCGTCGCTCATCCGGGTCCGCGGATCGGTAGACCGTCGAGCGAACCAGGGGATGACGGAACGTGACGCCGGTGTCGAAGCGGAGCAGACCATCCGTCTCAGCAGCTAGCGCGGCCGGGTCTTTTATCCCGAGGCCAAGAGCGGCACGAATCTCCAGTGCGACGTCCCCAGTTGGATCAGCCGCGGCAACGAGCAGCAGTCGACGCGCGTCGCGCGAAAGCGAGCCAAGTTGACGTATGAAGCTCTCCTCGATCCTGTCAGAGAGTGGAGTTCCAGCAGGCAGGCCGAAGCCGCCCGCGAGCTGTGCAGGGGTCAGCCCGCGCGGCAGCTCGAGCAGTGCAAGAGGGTTTCCGTTCGTCTCGTCGATGATTCGCTCCAGCACGCGCTCATCGAACCGCCCGGGCAGTACCGAGTCGAGAAGTGCTCGTGCGTCCCTCTGTCCAAGGGGCCCGACCCGGACCTCCGCGAAGCCCGTCAGCGCGTCGATGGGCTCCCGTGACGCGAAGATGATCGCCATCCTCTCGGCCAAGAGACGGTGCGCCACGAACGCCAGCACGCGCGCAGACGCACCGTCAAGCCACTGAGCGTCATCGATGATGCAGAGGAGAGGCTGACCTTCGGCCACCTCGGACAGCAGGTTCAGAACTGCGAGGCCAACGAGAAATGGACTTGGAGCCTGTCCAGCGCTCAACCCGAGCGCCACTTCGAGAGCGTCACGCTGTGGCTCGGGGAGGACCTTCAGGTGGCCGAGGTTCGGAGCGCAAAGTTGCTGAAGAGCTGCGAACGCTAGTTCCATCTCTCCCTCGACGCCCGCCGCCCGAGCGACGTGGAAGCCTTCGCTCGTCTCTGCCGCGTAGTTGAGCAGCGCGGTCTTGCCGATTCCTGGGTCGCCGTGCATCACCAGTACTCCCCCGTGGCCATCCCGGGCGGCACTCAGCAATCGATCGAGAACCGCTCGTTCGCCTTGTCTCCCGAGCAGTCGGTCCTGCTGAGTTTGGGTAACCACTCCGGCAGCATGCCACGAGGGAGATTGACTACGGGTTTCCGGGATTCGAGTGGTCGGCTTCGGCCGCAACGATGTCACTATGAGCGAGACAACCTCAAGCGATCTCCCGGACTACGCACCCGTCCCGAGGTCGGCGCTCGGGCCCACCGTGAATGAGCAGGGCTACTACGTCGACCGTGTCGAACGGAATCTGTACTGGGTGACCGATGGCACATATCAGTCGGCATTTCTGACCACCTCGGACGGAGTCGTTCTCTTCGATGCTCCGCCCACGATCGGTCACAACATTCAGCGTGCTGTCGACGAGACTGCATTCGCCAATGGCGTTAGCAACGAGGTGAGGTACCTCATCTACTCCCACCACCACGCTGACCACGGCGGAGCCTCCTCACTTTTTGGCAAGGGCATCACACGCATTGGGCACGAAGAGACGCGGCGGCTCCTGCTTCGCGACGATGACCCGACTCGGCCTGCCCCCGAGGAGACGTTCCAAGATCATCGCACCCTCGAGATTGGGGGGGAGCGCATCGATCTTTCGTGGCACGGCTCCAACCACTCCCCGGACAACATCATCATCCACTTGCCCGACCATGACGCCATCATGTTGGTGGACATCGTCAACCCAGGCTGGGCGCCCGTCTACGTCTCCAACCTGACCGAGGACATTCCCGGTTACATCGAGGCGCCGGCAAACGCACTCGCGTACTCGTGGAAGCACTTCATCGGTGGCCACTTGGGCAGACTCGGCACTCGCGACGACGTGACCTTGCACCAGCGCTATATGGCAGACATCTCCGAGAGTTCGAAGAGGGCAATCGACTCCGTCGATCCGACGAGGTACTTCGTGAAGTACGGCGAGAATACGTGGGCCGCAGTTAAGGGCTACCTCGATGAGGTGACTCAAACGGCTGCTGCACCTGTGATCGAGAAGTACACCGGAGTGCTCGCGGCTGCAGATGTCTTCACTGAGAGCACGACGTTCTGGGTCATGGAGTCGGTCCGGCTCGACCTCGGGTATGGATCTCAGGTCCATCCCTGATGTTCGGCAACACAATTGGAGCAAGTTGCTTGGGCCACAGCGCCGATCGCGACGAGGCGCTCCGGTCGAGCCTATGGAAAAGCTTGCCCACTCGCAATCCAGTTGAGACCAAGGCTTTCCGGGATGCCACTCGGGTCGGAAGTGGCACATGCTCGTTGCGCAGCGTGATTACTCCGAAAGGATCAAGATGACCAGCGAACCAATCAGGGACCAAGTCACGGACTCGTTGCTGACCCCCTCGAACGCCGCGCTTGTCGTGATCGACTACCAGCAGAGCCAAATTCAGACCGTTCGATCAATGGACCACGATCTTTTGCTAGCGAACATCGTCTCTGTTGCTCGCTTGGCGCGAACATTCGACCTTCCTGTCGTGCTTTCGACTGTGAATGTTGCGAACGGGCAGGGCCCGACTCTTCCCGAGATCAAATCTGTTCTCTCCGACAGCAATGAGATTGACCGGACTCAGATCAACTCATGGGAAGACGTCGACTTTCGGCAGGCTGTGGAAGCAACAGGTCGGAGGAAGTTGATCATGGCGGCCCTCTGGACAGAGGTGTGTCTCACCTTTCCCGCGCTCGACGCGCTGCGCGAGGGATATGAGGTGTTCCCGGTCGTCGACGCGGTCGGAGGCACTTCTGAGGAGGCGCACCGTGCTGGCCTCGCGAGAATCGTTCAGGCAGGAGCACAGCCGATCAGCTGGGCCTCGCTGGCCTGTGAGCTGCAACGCGACTGGGCTCGCGTTTCAACCGTCCCAGAGATCGTTGATGTCGTCCTCACCTCCCGCCTTCTCAAGTCCGCCTGATCCAGAATGTGCATAATCGGCGCACTCAATCGCCGATCCACCCAGGACGGCTCTAGAGACAAGAACTTGGCATGAGTGACTGGAATGCCCGCAACATCGCGGAGTTCCGCGCGAACGAGGGCAAGCTCAGTGGGAACTTCGAGGGTGCTCCAGTGGTCCTGGTGCATCACAGAGGGAGCAATAGCGGACGAGAGTACGTAAGCCCGGTGATGTACCTGCCGAACGACACCAATCTGGACGTCGTCTTCGTCTTCGCGTCCAACGGAGGAGCACCGACCAACCCGGACTGGTATCGCAATCTGGTTGCCGCTGGTGAGGGCATCGTCGAACGCGGATCCGAGATTTACGCGGTGACCGTCCGCGATCTGACGGGCGGTGAGCGCGACCGCATCTACGCCGAGCAGGCGCGCCGCTACCCGGGCTTTGCTGAGTACGCGCGTCAGACAGCCAACGTCCGCACCATTCCTGTACTCGAGCTGACTCGGGGGTAGGTCGCCCTTGACCATGTCAAGTGCCATTTTCCCCGGGCTCACATCAGCGAGCTCATCGGGCGCTCGCTGACCGACCCGACGCTCTGCGGTTGTGAGCGTCTGCCCTCGTCGGGACCGGCGGCGCTCTCCCGAGTTGCCGAGCGTCTAACCCCGCCCAGCTGGCAGGCGGCTTCGGTCTGCCCGTGTCGGTGACGTTGGGGGACAGATCGAGGAGTTGGATCTCGAGGCATTCAGCGAACTTGTTCGCAGTTCGACTCGAGCGCCGCGGCGAGCACGAATATGGGTGCGATCACCTCGCTCGAGCTCATGTCACGCGGGCCTGCGCAGACGCGCTGGTCGTTGAGTCAAGCGAGAACTCGGCTCGCGAGTCGCTACAACTGGGGGTTTCCCGGATGCGACCTCGGGTCTCTCCTCTCAAGATTGGTGCACGCGCATCGTGGCGACGCCGGACATGACCGGCAGTGCAAACCCGCGAGGGGTGCACTGCCGACTACCGCCGGCAAGACCGGAAGGAATACGTGACGAGGCTCCAAATCATCATCGGAAGCACCCGCCCGGGGCGCGCTGCGGACCTCGTGGCTCCTTGGGTCATCGACCGTGCCAAGAGCCACGGACAGTTCGACGTCGAGGTCCTGGACCTTCGTGACTGGCCACTGCCGATGTTCGCGGAGACGTTCCAATCGGTGGGGGACTTCAACGACCCCACCTACTCCTCCCCCCTCGTTCGAGCTTGGAATCACAAGATTGCGGAAGCTGAGGCGTACCTCGTCATCACGCCCGAGTACAACCATTCGGTTCCAGCCGTGCTGAAGAACGCCATCGACAGCGTCTTTGTGTCATTCGCCTTTCGCAACAAGCCGCTTTCGGTTGTGGGTTACAGCGGTGGGATCGCAGGGGGCGTGCGCGCCATTGAGCACCTCGCACACATCGCTGTCGAAGCGGAAATGGTCCCCTTGCGGACGGTAACGATCTTCCCTCAAGTGTTCGAGGCGTTCGGCGAGGACCAACGCCCCAAGAATCCCATCCCTGAACTCAGTCTGCAGATCGGCCTTGATGATCTCAAGTGGTGGTCCGATCTCCTGGCACAGGGACGCGCCAAAGGTCAGCTCCCACCAGCCGCGTTCCGGATGCAAGCCGCCGCGGCCGCTCTCCACGAGATCGACGATGAGCTGTAGCCACCGTCCGAGTTCATGGGCACCACCCATACCCGGCCTCGGGCACTTCGCATTGCAGACGTCACGACTCATGACCCGACTCGAGGCAGGCGCACGTTCTTTGGTGGTTGCCCCAAGAGGACATGCCTCGCCGCACGCGGGCGTTGTCGCACAAGCGGTAGGTGGCTAGGCCGTGTCTAACGCTTATTACAGCAACCACGAAGTGGTGGCTGACGAGGTGGCGAAGCCCGCGCCGGACCCGAGGCGTTGGGCCGTCCTCGCCATCGTCGCCGTCGCTTCGCTGATGGTCGTGCTCGACGGCTCCATCGTGACGATCGCACTCCCTTCAGCCCAGAATGCGCTCCACATCTCCGTCACCAATCGACAGTGGGTGATCACGGCGTACACCCTGGCGTTTGGCGGGCTCCTACTTCTTGGCGGGCGAGTTGCAGACTACGCGGGCCGGCGGCGGATGTTCATCATCGGATTGCTCGGCTTTGCTGCCGCCTCAGCGCTTGGCGGCTTGGCCGTGAATCAGTTCATGCTGTTCGGGTCCCGAGCGCTGCAGGGGGCCTTCGCGGCGCTGATGGCGCCTGCCGCGCTCTCGATTTTGACCATCACCTTTGCCCACGACGCCGGTGAACGAGCCAGGGCCTTCGGGGTCTACGGCGCGGTTTCGGGTGCAGGGGCTGCGATCGGCGTACTTGCTGGCGGATTGCTGACCCAATACGCCTCGTGGCGGTGGTGCCTGCTAATCAACGTGCCGATCGCCCTTCTCGCAGCGATTGCGGCGGTTCGGATCATGGGTGAGAGCCGGGCCACCGGGAGCACGCGATACGACATCCCCGGTGCTCTGTTGTCGACGGCTGGATTGGTCAGCCTGGTGTACGGATTCACCAAGGCGGTCACCGACGGGTGGTCGTCGACGCCCACGCTCACTTTGATTGCGGTGGGCGTGGGCCTGCTGGTCGCGTTCGTGGTGGTCGAAGCTCGCTCCTCCCACCCCCTGCTCCCGCTCCGCGTCGTGCTGGACCGGAATCGGGGTGGCTCTTACTTGGCGGCCCTGCTCAACATCGTGGGCCTCTTCGCCATGTTCCTATTCGTGAGCTACTACATGCAGCAGATCCTTGGGTACTCAGCTGCGAAGGCCGGGATCGCCTTCCTGCCGTTCGCCGTCGGAGTAATCGTCGCCTCGGTGCTGTCGTCGAGCCTGTTACCCAAGGTCGGACCTCGAATCATGATTTCCTCCGGATTGGCGATGTCTGCATTGGGACTCCTGTGGTTGACTCAGATCGGAGTGCATACGTCCTATTGGACGCATCTCCTCCCGCAGCAGATCGTGATGAGCATCGGGCTCGGCTTGGCCTTCCCCGCGCTGAGCAGCACAGCGCTAGCCAAGGTCCGCGAGCAGGATTCGGGTGTTGCCAGCGCACTGTTGAACGCCACACAACAAGTTGGTGCGTCGCTCGGCGCCGCCCTACTCAACACCATCGCCGTCACCGCCAGTGCGACCTACCTCGCGGCTCACGGAGTCCGACTCGAACCGGAAGCCGTGGTCCATGGCTTTACGGTGGCATTCGCCGTGGGAGCAGCCATCGTGGCGGCCGGAGCTGTCGCGAGCGCCGTGCTGGTCAATGTGAAGGCGGCGGGCGCTCCCTCGGGCTCGGAATCCGTACCGGCATCGGGCTAGAAGCCGACGGTAGACCTGCCGTACAGTCGCCCCCGAGCGTCGGCCTGGGGCCCGAAGGGCATGGCGTCACCACACTGCGCGGCGCCAACGTCATGCGTCATTTATCCCGATGCTCTTGCACGTTTCGGGGGTCTGGTCGCGTAGTGAAGACGTCGAGCCGCCACTGCGTAGGTGGGCGAGCTGCGACGCGGAACTAGGGGTTTCCGGGATGCAAGCGTGCTCGGGCCACTTCAGAGTGGAAGCAGGAATCGCTCGAGAGGCGCGCTCATGCCGAAGGCCATCGTCCTCACCGCGTATGGACAACCAGATGTCCTGGAGTGGCGGGACGTCCGGATGCCGGAGCCCGGTCCCGGACAGATTCGAATCCGAGTCAGAGCCGCCGGGGTCGGTCCCACGGATTTGAAGATTCGAAGCGGCGAGGCACCGTGGTTTGCGAGTCCCCCCGACGCAATCCTCGGCTTCGAGGTGGCGGGTGTGGTCGATGCCCTCGGCCGGAATGTCTCAGGGGTTGAAGTAGGAGACGAGGTCGCGAGCCTGCTCCTAGGACTCGGCGGCTACGCGGAATACGTCGTTCTGTCCTCCTGGACGCCGAAGCCGCAAAGGGTTGCCTGGGGAGACGCGGCAGCTCTGCCATCGGCAGCAGAGGCCGCGGTCGGCACGCTAAAGCAGCTGCAACTTGCTGGCGGAGAGACGCTGTTGGTCCTCGGGGCAGCCGGATCCGTCGGAATGGTCGCCACTCAACTCGGCGTGTTCCTGGGTGCAACCGTCATCGGGGCTACGGCGCCGCGTGATCACGCGATGGTGCGCGATGTCGGTGCAGTCCCGGTGAGCTACGGCTCCGACCTCGTCAAGCAAGTGCGTGAGATCGTGCCATCTGTCGACGCGGTGCTCGACGCGGCTGGCAGGGGCGGCCTCCCAGATGCCGTCGATTTGGCTGGAGGGCCCGAGCGGGTGATCACCATTGCAGATCCCAACGCGGTCGCTCTGAATGTGACGTTTTCTGCGGGCACCCCCGCCCGCGCACCCGAGGCGGTCGATCAGACGATGCCGCTCCTGGCGTCAGGAGCTCTTCGTCTTCGTCGTCAGCGTCACCTGCCACTCGAGAAGGCAGCTGAGGCGCATCGGCTCCTCGAGAGCGGCACCGTTCGCGAGAAATTCGTGCTCGACGTCCGGTGACCATGAGACCGCGAATCCAGATGGGTCCTCGCTGTTGTCGACGTGTTCACCGAGAGCACCGCGTTCAGGGTGATGGAGTCGGTCAGTCTGGACTTGGGGCACTCCTAATCGGGCCAGTCCAGGGCAGTGACACCACTGCACATCGGTCATTTCACAGCCAATCCAAGAACCACAA
>Ga0182024_10025255_pt1 | contig 10503 bp, 8 predicted proteins | sample P32metaG_FD_120480 | JGI IMG/M metagenome (GOLD analysis project Ga0182024, IMG submission 120480) | Permafrost microbial communities from Stordalen Mire, Sweden - P3-2 metaG (Illumina Assembly) | ecosystem: Environmental > Terrestrial > Soil > Wetlands > Permafrost | place: Sweden: Stordalen...
CGATTACCGTGAGTGCGCTGTTTAACTTTTACAACCGCTGGATATCTTCCACCGGGGTTCACCCGGTCTCGAGCGAAAACCATAGCCTGCATGCGGCCAAGATTGCGCAGAGAGGTTACATACGGTGATGTCTTCGAAAGCGGAATCGTCTGCGGCGTTGACCGAGTCGCGGCTCTGCTATCCCGGTTGGAAGATTGTTCTGGCCGGGTTTTTCGGTGTGATGGTGAGTTTTGCCTCGGTGGTTCCGTACACCTTTGGCCTGTTCCTCAAGCCGCTCTCGCTGGCTTTCGGCTGGCATCGAGAAAATATCTCGGCGGGTTTCAGCATCGCGGCGCTGACGGTTGCCGCAGCTTCCCCTGGCCTTGGATTCCTGCTGGACCGCTATAAACCTCGCCGCATCATTCTGCCGTGCATTATCGTTTTCTCGGCTGCCTATGGTTCGCTCGCATTGCTCACGCCGCATCTGCTGCACTTCTATCTCACGTTCTTTCTCATCGGCCTGGTTGGCAACGGGACTGCTTACATCGGGTACTCCCGCGCTATCTCTACATGGTTCAACCGCCGGCGCGGTTTCGCGCTCTCTATCATGCTCGCCGGCAGTGGGCTGGGAGCCATGCTGCTTCCGGTCCTCGCCCAGGCCGTCATCACTCACCTGGGATGGCGCACCGCCTACCTCGTCCTCGGCTTGCTCGCCTTCGCGGTAGGCTTTCCCCTTACCGCGGCATTCGTCCGCGAACGCCCCGTAGCGGACCAGAACCAGCATGTCTCCACAGAATTCGGCGAACCCGTCGCCAGGGCACTTGCGACCCCAACGTTCTGGATCATTGCCGCTACGGTCTGCCTCTACGCCATCAGTGTCAATGGAGCTATCGCGCATCTCTCCGCATTGCTCACCGACCGCGGCGTCTCCGCCGCCGGCGCCGCCTGGTCGGTCGCCGTCATCGGCGCCACAAGCTTAATCGGACGCCTTCTTACCGGCGTCTTTTTGGACCGTTTCTTTGGCCCCCGGGTCTCGCAGATCATGCTCCTCATGACGGTTCTTGGTATAGTCCTGCTGTCGGTGGCCAATAGCCTGACCGCGGGCCTCATCGCGGCCGGTTTCATCGGATTCAGCATGGGCAGTGAGGGTGACATCACGCCCTATCTCCTCGGCCGCTACTTCGGCCTCAAGCGCTTCTCCACCCTCTACGCCCTCACCTGGACCACCTACGCTATCGGAGGCGCAACCGGCCCTATCCTCGTCGGCCGTGTATTCGACACCATGGGCTCCTATCGGCCCATCACAATCCAGCTGCTAGCCCTTCCGGCCCTGATCCCATGCCTGCTCATGTTCGCGCTTCCTCGCTACGACATTCGAAGCGGCGGAAGCCAAACTATCGCCATCATCCTCGAACCGCAACCAGTCGAGTCTGTTCAATAGCAAAGGAGAATCCAATGCCCCACATCACGCTCCCAGAGGGACTTCCAGGAATCACCGGCCCGTTCGCCTTCCGCCCGGAAACAGCCAAACCCATGCGCGCCCTGGCCGAATTCCTCCTCCGCGGGCCCAACACACTCTCCAGGGCGGAGCGCGAAATCATCGCCACCTACACCTCCAGCCAGAACGATTGTCATTTCTGCCAGACAAGTCATGGCGCCGCCGCTGCCCACCACTTAGGCGGCCCGTCGGAACTCGCGAGCAATTTCGCGCTGATCTCCGAAATCAAACGGGACTTCGAGTCGGCTCCTATCTCAGCCAAGCTCAAAGCACTTCTGAACATCGCCGGGCATGTCCAGCAAGGCGGCAAACGTGTGACCACGGAGGACATCCTCCGCGCTCGCGACGAAGGCGCAACGGACACCGAGATTCACGACGCAGTCCTGATCGCCGCGGCCTTCTGCATGTACAACCGCTATGTTGACGGTCTTGCCACCTGGGCTCCGCAGGAGCAGGAAGCTTATATTCCCATGGGCGCGCGCATGGCGCATGAAGGCTATGTCACCACTTCGGTGCAGAACCCGGCGCCGCATCCGGAAGCGGTAACTGTCTAGCCCTGGAACCATCAGATCAGGAGAATCTTCCATGCCACACATCACACTTCCGGAAGGCGCACCGGGCCCACGAGGCCCGATGCTCTTTCGTCCCGACGTCGCACCGCCCATGAGCGAAATAGCGGAGATTCTCATGCGCGGCCCCAGCACCCTCACGCTCGCCGAGCGGGAACTCATCGGAACCTACGTCTCTGCTCAAAACGACTGCCGCTATTGCCAAACCATCCATGGTGCTGTAGCTGCCCACTATCTGGGCGCCACAGAAGAGCAGGAGAAGTTGGTCCAACAGATCAAGTGCGATCCTTCCACCGCTCCGATCTCTCCCAAACTCAAAGCGCTCCTCAAAATTGCCGGTCAAGTGCAACGGGGCGGCAAGCAGGTCACGGCCGAAGAAATTGCCCAAGCCCGCCGGGAGGGTGCAACCGACCTTGAAATCCACGACACCGTGCTTATCGCAGCCAATTTCTGCATGATGAACCGATACGTCGACGGTCTCGGCACCTGGACTCCCGACGATCCGGACTTCTACCGTCAGCGCGCGGACGGCCTGGCCCAGCACGGCTACGCCGGTTCAGCTTCCCGAAGCTAGAGTTAGAGTTTAGGGGTAGATAAGGGGGTAGATACCTAACCCTGACTATTTTTTCCCTCGAAACCTCGGCAAAAGCGCGTGGTATCCCATGAGACAGACGGAGCTGACACACTAATCGTCGCATATCGACGACAAAGCGAACTCTCGTTCGAACCTCAACTCTCTTCAGCTTTTCCCAAAGTGTCAGTTCCGCCTGTCCACGAAACCACACACGAAACCGTCCACGAAACCACCACTCCGTCTGTCATGCTTTTCTTGTCTGTCATGCTTTTCTTCTCCAATTGCCGCTACAAGATTATGATGAGGCGTTCACCTCTTGAGGAAGGTGGAGGGCCCTCACTGGGCACCGCGGACTTCGTAGTCGAACTGGAGCGCCGGGTCGGCGGACAGATTGCCGCCCGGCCCGGGGCGAAAGACCGGAGCGAGCGACCCGCAGGGCGAGCAATTGATTTTGCTGCAATGGGTAAGCTTTCATTGTAGGAGACCTATCTTGAGGGTCTTTTCAATAGATCGCACTACGATCTCAATTTGAGGCTGGAACGATGGTCGGAATAGAAGAGGCGTTGACCGAAGTTCGAAACGCTTGGGTTTCAAATTCTGATTATCTTGATGACCTAAAAGATCGGCTCAGGACGAACTCTCGCATTCAGCTAGTGCCTTTCGTCGGAGCCGGACTCTCAATGCCGATGGGGTTTCCCTCTTGGACTTCTTTCCTCACAACGCTCGCGGCGCAGTGTGGGAAGACCGTCCGTGTTGCAGAACTCTTGGCCAACGATGAGTACGAGGAGGCAGCCGAGGTCGTCGAAGCTGGCCTCTCCAAGGAGATTTTTAGTGACCGGGTGACGCACACGTTTGGAAAACGACGATCGCAATCGTGCACCGTCTCTGGACCCGTGCTCGCACTACCCGATCTTTGCTCTGGTGCGGTCATCACAACAAACTTTGACAGGATCCTCGAGCGCGTCTTTCTCGAGGCCGGCTCGCAATTTACTCAGACAGTTTGGGGTGCACACGTCGACTCCGTCCGAAATGCTTTGGCGGACGGCAAACCGTATCTGATCAAGATTCACGGAGATGCCGAAGAACGCTCCGGGCGTGTTCTCACTCGGTCTGAGTTCGACAGCCACTACGCAAAAGGAAACCCAAACAACCTGCGCGCGCAGCTGGGATTGCTCTTCCGGGAAAGAACTTTGCTTTTCCTCGGCTGCAGTCTCGCCAACGACAGGCCGATGGAAGTGCTGTTTGAAGCCTTGCAACAAGCAGCTGGTCTCAAGCATTTTGCACTTTTAGAGCTGCCTGAAGATTCCGCGACTCTTTCTGGAAGAACTCACTGGCTCGGAGAACGAGCGATACGACCCATCTGGTTCCCGACGAAACGCTACGACCTCATCGAGCCTGCCCTCAGATGGCTCGCTCTGCAACAGCACAATGAATTGCGAATTGTGGACACTAACCTCAATCACGGGGGTCAAATTGCGGGCTCAACCAAAATGCATTTGCCCTCTGCCGATCCTATCTCAACAAATCAAGGTAATCACGAAAGGAAGCTCCGCCAGCGGAAGAAAGCAGGGGAAGAAGCTACCGATGCGACACCAAATGTTCTCTCTGGAAGCAAGAGCATACAGGTCCATATATCGCAACACTTTACGATTGCGGATGTGCTGATCCACCCCCTCAGTATCCGCTCCCACAGCCTCGCAGAGGTGGTGGGGGATGTAAAAAAAATGCGCAGGGTCCTCAACAATCGAAAAGGTTATAAGGTTGGAGATATTGGTTCGCTGCGTCCCGTTGCGACAATAGCGGATAAGTCGAATGACTTTTTTAGTGAAAGCATGCCAGATTTCAGAGTGGCCTCGGCTCAGCAACTTTGGTTTCTGCCCTTTGAACTTAGCCTGACCGAGTATTTTTGCAAGGATCGATACGACGCTCATTCGATGCTAAGCGAGATGTTAGGAGATGCTAAAACTAGCGTCGTCAACAAGCAGGTCAGCTGTCGCCTTCGTGTCTACCCACCCGGCGTAGGCGTCATAAGGCTATCCATCACGCTAACTTTCAAACATTTTGTTCTTGTAGATGTTGTGTCTCGTATCGCTCAGGATCTGGAAGAAGCATTTTTCGTTGATCCCATCGGCGAACAAAAACCGTTCGTGAACGTGCTCGTGCAAGTAATCGATCAAGTCGCAGATTCGCTATTTCTCGAACAGAAAACCAGTGGATCGGATCGAAGATGGCGGCCGCCTGGAACCAGTTATTGCGTTCGGGACGACTTTGGGTTTGTATTACCGAAGAATGTCCGAGCGCTAGCGCAGCTGATGTCTCTAGTGCCTGAGAATACAGAGGAGATCGAAAGTCTTGAATTCCGCATAAATCGCGCCATAGAGTCCACACATTGGCGTCGTGACCGCTTAATAGCGTTACCGGGAGAGAGGGTAGCGCTGCTGCACGCTGAGAAAGGAGTAACAGAAGCCGGCAGGAAAAGGCAGGAAAAGATGATTCGTGCACTCTTAGAAACGGAAGAGGTCATATCCGCGGGAGCCTATTCGGAACGAGCACTCCTCAACGAACTCAATGCCATCTATCTCAAACGTTTGATGGACGATGACTGGCCCCCCGAGAAAGGGACCAAGGAGGTATTTCTTTCTAGGCTTTTGAAGGTGCTCAAGCTGGTCTTACAGGCGATTGCCTCATTCAGATTGGATCTCGACAAGCACGGTAAAAGTGTTTTAAGGGAGTTTGCAGCTGAGATCTGGCGTCACAATCATTCAACGACATCCGAAGATCTGAAGCGAGGTCTTGAATATGTTAGGGCTTGGAGCTGTCGTTGCAAGCATGAGCAGCCTGACCAAATTTATGAAGAGATTGTGCGTTCTATTAACGAGATCGAACTTCTGTCTGAGCCATTCCGCTGAACAAGAAAGTCTTGGAGATTGAGGCTGTGCCGGGTTCTAGTAGGCAAGAGTTCGAGGACCACTTAAGCTGGTGCCGCATACAGTCAAAACTGCAGCGGATTCATCAATTCCAGCGTCGAAGCATATTTGCTTAGACTTGGACCGCAATTTAGATAGTTATACCTGTACTACCAGGCGGTGAGTTCATTTTTCCTCCTTGCTACTTTGACCACCTTTCAGAGGTCAGATTCGCTTTGAGAAACCCTGAAATACCTTTTCGTTAACTATTCTCTTGCTAGATGGCCATTCAAGATCGAATGCCACCGCCGATCACTCAACACGTTTACCGCTTACCCTCAGCGGAAAAATGGATCCAGAAACCGGCACCGCGTGATTATAGCCGTATTGTGAAGGGCTTGGTTGGCTTATTTTCACCTTTACCCTGACCGCCGCGGACGAACTCTGCACTTGAGAGAGTATCCATTAGGTGACCATACGAGAAGCCGCGAGCACGACCCACGCGGTCTCTGGGTGAACAATGTCGCTGTGAGCGCCACTCGGTGGTCCACCGGCAATAATCACCTCGTTCCCGTCGAGGTTGAGCCACTCCCCTGCCTTGAAGGGGTAGACCACGGGGAACGGTTCGAGCGCTTTGATGGCAGCATCGACCTCCTGTGCTCCATCGCAGCCCATGCCCTCCCAGCGATACATCAGGTCCGTTGCATCGCTAGCATCCTGGCCCGCGAGGACGGCCGCCGCGGGATAAGCTACGCCGACAGCAGTATCCTTGCTGGAAAAAGTCGCCAGCAGCGGTCCATCGACCCGCTGAGCCATGCCGTTAAGGTCGCCGCTCCTGGTGCCGTCAAAGGGCAACTTTTCCGCAAACGCGAAATGCGAGAATGCCCCCTGCAATAGGAAGAGCATCTTCACCGGGGATTTCTCCCCTGACAAGCCGTCTGGCAGCCCGGCAAGCGCATAAGAAACCAGCCGCGCACCAAAAGAATGGCCCAAAAGATGGATCCTTAGGGCAGGCGATCCTGTGTGCAACGTTCCCAGCAAGGGTCCTAAAGATCCCTTTCCGATCACGCCCGCTCGATTCTTCATTTCCCAGTAAGTTGCTACCCGGAGGACATTCTTTGCGCCTTCCCAAAGCCTCTCAAAAGGTCCATTCAAGCTTGCCGCGCCGCCTTCGTCATCAGTCGGCTGAGCAGCGGCGTTTAGAAGGTCGAACCACTGGTCGTTTGTAACCCCGGTCAGGGACTCGAGATCGTCCTGCTGCGAAGGAAGCTGGGGCGGGGTGATGATCTGCCGCAGCTTGTCGCGAAAGGACAGTAGCGCTTCTTCGGTCGGGGGACGACTGGCCAGGAGTTCTGCCAATTCCTGAACAGCCGCCTGCTGATCCGGATCACAAAACGCCTTGGGCAACTCAGATTCCAGCGTCGGCTGCTGGCCAGCGTCAGAAAAGCTACTAGCTCCACCCGCGTCCGCCGCGGGTGGGGTGTCTCCAGGAAACAGAATTGACGGCCAGATCACACCTGCAACTCCAGCTTTTGCACCCGGTCGCGAAGCGACCGCCGGATCGTTCAGAAGCGCTTTGACAGCAGTAAAGAAACGCGTGTAAAGATCCAGCGCGGTCGCCTGGTCGTTGTTCCACCCATGCGAGAAGATAAATAAATCACTCAGATCGGCAGTCTTCACCTCATTTAAAAATGAGGCGACGGCGTCGGAGGGTACACCGTTCTTGTCAAACTGCAAAGTCCAGAAGGGAAATCCGGCCAGGGAATCGGACATCGTAGTGTCACCTCAAATCTATGAGATTTGAATTTAAACAGATTGAATCGCGCGCATGAGGTCAACGAGGCCCCGCCCTTGAAAATACCGCTCCCGGTCACCCAATGGTGTTGCGGATTCAAGAAAGATCCGCTTGACCTCATCGGGTCGCTGGATAAACTCCCGGCGGATGGATAAAAATGCAGCGATAGTGCCCGATACATGCGGGGCAGCCATGCTTGTACCTGAATCGTCGACATATGTGCAACCATCATCGGGAGGTTGCGACAATCCCAGTCGCGTCAACTGCCCGGGAGTCGCCGCGGACGTGATTCTCTCCCCAGGCGCGACTAGATCCGGTTTCAGGCGACCGTCCCCGGTTGGACCTTTGGATGAGAAGAAGGAGACGCCGTAGGTATGCGGCGCGTCTCGATGAGTGGAACCTACCGTGATCGCAAGTGCGGAATTGCCCGGATCGTTGATTGTATTTGCCAGGCCAACCTTGGTAAAACGATCCATGGTGGAGATCTGAGTGTAGCCAGTGTTGCCCGCCGCAACCACAACGACGACTCCGGTCTTGACGAGCCGATCGACCTCGACACAAATGGGGCTCTGGCCGCATGCAAACATCTCCGCGTCGAACTCGTAGCCTACGCTCAGGTTTACCCCATGGACTCGCAGCAACTTCGGGTCGTCGTTTAACTCCTCTCGGATGTACCGCAGCGCAAGCATGATTCCGCTGGTAGAGCCTTTCCCTGCCTTGTCCAGAACCTTCAAACTGACGATTTTGCATTGCGGCGCAACGCCGCGCATGTTCGCTACTTTTGCCTTGCGCGGCTCGATCGTAACGGTATGTCCGCGTCCGTCCGGGCTGGACTTAAAGACACGCTCCATAACGTGAAAGCTGTCGGCACGCATATCGTCGGCCAGGCCCCCCGCAATGATGCCTGCCACGTGCGTGCCGTGACCGAACTCGTCCTTCAGCGCCTGGCACATATTCGCGCGCAACGCGGTCTGATACTTGTCCGGATCATCGGAGAAGTGTTCGGGTTGAGGGACGCCTTTGGGATCAGTGAAGTCGCGATGTAGCTTAGAAACTGAGGGATCGAAAAGAGTGCAACAGAATTTATTGGGACCTTGTCCTTCGGGTGTGCAACCGAAGTGAATATGCCGGCTATCAATGCCCGAGTCTACGACGGCCCAGGCGATACCTTCGCCGGTGGCCTGATAGGCAGCGAATGGCCGCGTCTGCTTTTACTGTCGCAGTAGACCGGTCTATGAGAGCTTCCACAGGAAAATCGGGCCAGACCTTATAGATGATCCTCTGGTGCGCGGCGCTGGTGTCTTCTTCTGCCGCGACCAACGTTCGTAGCTCTCGAGCCGTGAGCGTGCACTTGAAGTAGCTCTTGGAGATGAATAAGGGCGGACTTCGAAGTGCCGTGTCGCCGAGTACCTTCATATAAAGCGTATGAAAGTCGAGATCAGCCTGCTTCATGCCTTTTTCGTAAGCCAGATTTAGTTCAATGATGTAATCACCGGGCTCATCGTCCGATATAGGCAGGCCGAATTTCTGGTTCCTGAGTTCCGGGTTCGTTACAAAAGGCGGAATCGTGAATCGTCCCAGCCTTGCACGAAAATCCGGTTGAGGCTCTTTTGGGACCGGTGAATCTGACATAACACGCTCTCTACTGCTTTCAGCCAGCAGTTTACCGAATCGGCCTTGGCACTCGCGGGTCGACAATCGCAAAATTAAGAGTCGCCGACCGGCCGGAAGATGATACAGCATTTTGTCGCAGTGTGGAGCTGCTACCAACTTCATCAATGCGCGTGAGGCTAAGCCCTGTTTACCATTGATTTACGTTTCGCCTGTCCCCGTCAGCCCTAATTTCGGACCCGGCGCTGATGGTAAGAAGCTGAGCGAATTGAACTCGTAGATCGCAACGGTGAGCCCTAGGTATTTGTCCCCGCCCAAGCTAATGGCTTTCTCAGTACATCGGTGGCAAGCCCATCTTCTGGATGAGGGAGCGATAGCGTGGGTCGGCATGGAGAAAGTCGAAAGCGGGGTCCGATTGAGCCAGGAGCAGCAATAGTGGATCGCGTTGATTTACACCTTGCTCGAACAAGGCAAGAGTCTCATCGTGCTCACTGAGCCTCCCGTGCAGGTCTGCAAGCGCGAAAGTAGAAACTCTCGCGGTTCGCGCCCTCTTTCCAGCTGCAGCCAACTGGCAACGAACCACAGCAGCGTATCCGCCGGTCTCGAATGCGCGGCGAACAGCGGCCGACAGGGGTAGATCTCCTTCAGCTGAAATCTGGCGGGCGAGCATTTCAACGGCCTCTTTGTCCATACCTTTCCAGTGATAGCTATCAGCCAGTTGTTTGAGAATATCGGTAGCCGCAGGAAAGTCTTTCAGGCGCATCTCGCCATCACTCATCGCAGCATCAAATTGGCGGGTGCACCTGTATATCTCCGCCATCGCCCCCGGATGCTCGAAGGGATTGACCGCTGTGGACTGTTTCTGTACCGCGATAGCTTCGTCATAGCGGCCCAGTGCGCAGAGAACCCTCGCGTGCAGGTGGAATCCCTCGCCATCCTGAGGATCCAATTCTGTGGCCCGGGTAAGCTCCCTGAGTGCCTGCACGCCATCACCATGGTTGAAAAAGATCATGCCTCCGAAAGTTGCATGGGCTCGTGGGAGACTGTCGTCGAGTTCGACCGCTTTCCTGGCCGCGGTTTCCGCCTGCGGCAACGCCTGGAGGGGATCAACCTTACCGCTGAGTGCCCCCATTGCGTAATAATCGGCAAGTCCGGTCCAGCCAAGGGCATAATCGGGCTGAATCTGGACGGCCCGTTGGTAGTACCTGCCGGCATCTTCATTTCGTCCGACGACCCAATAGTAGTGGCCACGCAGGTAGGCATCGTGAGCTTCCGGTTTGATGTAGCGGGCGTTGGCGTGCGGCGGCGTCGCACTGTTCAAGCGAGCAGCGATGACTCGGGCGGCATCGTCGGGTAGCGCAGCAACATCGTTGGTATTGCGATCGTAGCTTTCGGCCCATAGATGACTATCCGTGTCACCGCGGATAAGTTGCAGGGTCATATGCACCTGGTTACTGGAGCGCGAGATTGAGCCTTCGAGGATGGCGTCAACGTTGAGGGCGCGGGCGATTTCCGGCAGCGACCGGTGCGCGTCCTTGAATTGCATGGCGGAGGTGCGGGAAACGATCCGA
>Ga0182024_10025256_pt1 | contig 10503 bp, 7 predicted proteins | sample P32metaG_FD_120480 | JGI IMG/M metagenome (GOLD analysis project Ga0182024, IMG submission 120480) | Permafrost microbial communities from Stordalen Mire, Sweden - P3-2 metaG (Illumina Assembly) | ecosystem: Environmental > Terrestrial > Soil > Wetlands > Permafrost | place: Sweden: Stordalen...
CCTCGCGCTCGCCGGAGGCGAGCGGCTCAACGGAATTCAGCGCACGACGTGGGAATCTTCCACGTCCTCTTCCGGAACATCATACTGGCTGGCCCAGTGCATGACCCGTCGGGCGATGTCGGCCGCTTGCCGGCTTTGCAACGCGGGCAGCGGCTGCCCCAGGGCCAAACCCAGGTCGATGCCCAGCCGGCGCTGAATGACGTCAGCGGTGTTGAGGGCGATTTCGCGATTGGGCAGACGAGACAGATCGCGCAGGGCAACGATGGCGCCCTGGCGAACGTCGTCGTCCGTTTGCTCGGCCAGGATCGTTTCGCAGGCGATGAGCCTCAAAGGGGCGGGGTTGGACGATTCGAGCATCTTTCGCAACAATGGCAACTCCAGCTCCTGAAACTGCTGGAGCAGCTTGCCCAGCTCGAGCCGAAACACGGCCGGGGTCTGCGGATTGGCCAGCAGCTGCCGCAAGTGCTTCGCCATCTCCGGATCGGGGCGTTCGCTCAGAGTGCGTGAATAGTGGGCCGCCAGGGTCATGGCCGAGCGCATCGACAGCACGCCTTTCTCCGCGCACCAGGCCGTCAGATCGTTGATCGCTTCCTGGTTGAGCAGCTGGCCGTCATGGGTCAAGGCGCCGTCGCTCTGGTACAAGGGGTCGGCCAGCAGCCGGCGCACGGCAAAGCGGATCCAGTTCCAGCGGCGTTCGGTGTCCCAAAGCAGGGCCTCGACCGCGGCCTTGCGCACTTCCGGGCTGGTGTCGTGCAGGAACTGGGCCAGGATCTCGACGAGGTTGCGATCTTCGAGGCTGCCCAGGGCCGTCACCGCCGCGGCGCGCATGGCCGGTTGCTCCGCCCCCTGGGCGACCTGCATGACCATTTCCGCCTGACCGGCCCGCCAATCCTTGCGAAACTCCAGGGCGGCCAGAGCGGCGACGCGAACCTCAAGCCGCTCGTGGGACAGCAGCGACAAAGCCGGCGCCGCGTCCAGTCCCAGGGCGGCCCTGAGCGCCTTCACCTCGGGCAATGTTCGGCATGCCGCCAGGTCCGACGGCCAATCCGCCCGGTTCGCCAGCCGCTGAGCCAGGATGTGGGCCCGGCGCATGCGCGGGGCGCCCGATTCCGTCAGCGTGTGCAAGCCAAAAACGACCAGGGGCACGATCAGCAGCACGGCGCGGGCGAAGTGGGAATACCAATCTTCGACCTTGCCGCCGGACCACAGCCAGGCCAGGCCGATCAGATAGAGCGTGATGACCGACGGCCCCAGCGGTTGCTGCCAGCTGCGATTGCTCAGAAAACTCAGGACGCACACCAGCAGCTGAAACGCCGTGCCCAGCCACAGCACCCAGTTCACCGGCGAGGTCCCTTCCCGCCACGCCGCCATGCCCAGCAGCGCAGTCGGTAACATCATGAACGCGACCCGCACGCAGTAGGCCGGCAGGCGATCTGTAAGCATGTTCAGTGTCGTCATGAGTGCATTCTCCGTGAGCGCAATCGTCCTCACAGGTAGTATGGCCCACAACCATGACAAAAGCCAAAAAATGCGTGCGAATGCTACGAGCCGGCTTCGCGGGCGTGGATTGTTGAGGGGCGTTGGCCATCCGCGCTTGCGCTTGAGGTCGGTTTCGGTCGATTGATTGATTGATTGGCGAGCGCGGGGCGTTAGCCCCCTGGTTGGAATGAATGCCAACTCAGGGGGCTAACGCCCCCCGCTCGCCAATAAACACGGAGGACATCATGCAAAAATGGTTACCGGCGTTCGCAGCCGCGATCATCGTTGGAAGTGTGGCGCTCGAAAGCGCGCCGGACGCGCTCGGCCAATACTATACTCCTCAGAACGCTCAGTTCAATCGCTATTACTACTACCCCTACTACTACTTCCCGCACAACTATTGGCCGGTCACCGGCCAGCACTGGCCGGAACGTCCTGGTGAGCCGTATCAAAAGCCGCCGGCGTACATGGCGTATCCGCCGTTTCGCGAACAGAACTGGCGCTACGAGCTGTACATGCCGCAGAAGTACTATCGCGGACAGCACTTCTTCCTGGATCAGTTTTGATGTGATGAACCCTCAAGCCCGCATGCGAGGTACTCCGAGCATGCGGGGTGAGTATTCTTACTAACCCCGCATGCTCGGAGTACCTCGCATGCGGGCTTGGTGAATAATTGGCTAGAATCGCAGCGCCAACCGACCCAGCCGGCGGACCGTCTCCTCCATCAAAACATCTTCTTCCTTCTCATCCTTGGCCAAATACGTTACCGAGAAGCGCAGATACGCCCCCGCGTTGTCCCACGGCACGCAGATCACCGACTGCTCATGAATGAAAAACTGCGACGCTTCCTCCGCGTTGGCGAAGGCTTTCTCATTGCACCCCTTGGGCGCTTTCACGTAAAGGAAGTACGTGCCGCCCGGCATCTTCGCCTGAAAACCGACCTTGTTCATCGCGGCCACGAGCTTGTGCAGCCGGCGGCGATACTTTTCACGCGTGCGGTCGCCCAGCTCCGGATGATCCAGGGCGGCCTTGGCGGCGAGCTGGATCGCCATGAACTGGCCCGAATCGCTGTTGTCCTTCACGTCGGCGAAGGCCTGCACAATCTTCGGATGGCCCGCGACGTAGGCCATGCGCCAGCCGATCATGTTGAATCCCTTCGACATCGAATGAATCTCGACGCCGACTTCCTTCGCTCCGTCCATCTGCAAAAAGCTCAGGGGCGGGCCATCGTAGCTTAGCAGGATGTGGGCCGCGTCTTGCACAACGACAATGCGGTTGGTCAGAGCGAAGTCGATCACGCTCTTGTAGAAAGCGCTCGTGGCCACGGCGCCGGTCGGGCTGTTGGGATAGTTGATGACCAGCAGCTTGGCCCGCTTGCGAATGTCCGGCGGAATGGCGTGCAGATCGGGATGGAAGCCGTTGCTTTCCAGGAGCGGCAGATTGTAGACCTCGCCGCCATAGTATTTGGTGTGCGTGCCAGCGACCGGGTAGCCGGGCACGGTCATGAGCGTGACGTCGCCGGGATTGATGAAACAGGCCGGCAGCATGGCCAAAGCGGGCTTGGAGCCGATGGCGTGATTGACCTCGGTTTCCGGATCGAGCGTGACGCCGAAGACCTTCTTCATGAAATTCGCGGCCGCTTCCTTGAAGGCGAAGATGCCGTTGTCGGCGTAGCCACGGTTTTCGAGCCGATCGATTTCGCGCTGGCCGGTCTGACGAACGAGCGGATCGGCCATGTCGTCGTTTTCGCCGATGCCGAAGTCGAGCAGCATGCGTTCGGGATGGGCGGCCAGGACGGCGCGCTTGGCCCGTTTGATCTTTTCGAACTTGTATATTTCGGTGCCCTTGCCGTAGCCGGCCCCGCCAATGCGGTCGGCGAACAGGGTTTGAAACCAGGGATCTTGCGTGGTGCTCATGGGGGTGACCTTTGTGATATACATTTTTCCGGCGCGAACATCGTTTAGCCGCGACGCGACGTACTCGGAGCGGAGCGCGAGCCCCGCGCTCCGCTCCGAGTACGTCGCGTCGCGGCTAAACGATGCCCGCCGTTTATTTTATAATGCGCAGTGGAGGGAAACCATGTCCTACAACTATTGCCCCCATTGTGGCGCATCCATCGGACAGAACCAGGTCGCCGGGCAAACGCTCGTTTGCCAGAATTGCGGCAAGGAGATCGGCACCGTCGCCGCCGTTCCCCAGAAGATTGTCGTCGATCAGACCGAGGAGCTGATCCGCCGTGGCTCGGCCGCACGCTGCCCCGTCTGCCAGCAAGCGATCGAAGTGAAGGGCCCGACCAAGAACCTGGTCCCGCATTACGCCGTTGGACAAAAGAAGATCTGTTCCGGCAGCGGCAAACCGTCCGCGAGCGCCGCACCCGCTCCGGCTCCGCCCCCGCCGGCCGCCGCAACTTTGAAAACGCCCGGCGGCCGCGACCTCAGCAAATACTACACTCGAGACTTGATCCGCGTGATCTCGTGCCAGAAGGGATCGGCCCCGCGCATCGAGGAGCTGGCCCTGGAGTATCTCGACAAGGCCGACCGCGTGCGCATCCAGATCGAGGCCCTGCGCTACATTCTCGGCCCAAGCTTTCGCATGAAGGACTATCCCACTGCGCTCAACCGCCCGCACCTGGCCGTTTGGGGCAACACCGCCGCTTGTGTGATCGCCCGCAAGCACGAACGCGGCGGCTACGAACCGATGGGCGACGCGGAGATCGCCCACGTGGTGACCGACGTCAAAAATCACGAGGCGATGTTTTTCGCAGGGTAGCTTCGACGCGACGGTTATTCCCTTCTCAGTGTTCATCCGCTAACATGAACCAGACTGGCGAGCGACCATTCCCACACAAAGGTACGGGCCCATTCCATGACTCCATCGAGCGATGCGATTCCAGTGCGGTGCAACAAGTGCGGCCTTCTCGTCAAGGTGCCCATCGGCGGCAAACGGCTGTGCGGCTGCGGCAACTGGCTGACCGCCGACGCCGTGCCCACCGGCCAGGTCATCGAGGCCGAGCCGCCACTCAGGCCAGAAATCGGCACCTGGCCCAAGATCGAAGGCGATCTCTCCGCCATCGAAAGGCTCAACGACGGCTATCGCCGCATCACGCGCGAGCTGAGCAAGGCCATCGTCGGCCAGCAGCGCGTCATTGAAGAAATGCTCATCGCCGTCTTCGCTCGCGGCCATTGTCTGCTGGTCGGCGTCCCCGGCCTGGCCAAGACCTTGATGATTCGCACGCTGTCCGACGCCCTCAACCTGAGCTTTAGCCGTATCCAGTTCACGCCCGACCTGATGCCGTCGGACATCACCGGCACCGAAGTGCTCCAAGAAGATAAGGCCACCGGTCAACGGCTCTTCAAGTTCCTGCACGGCCCTCTGTTCGCCAACGTCATCCTGGCCGACGAAATCAACCGCACGCCGCCCAAGACCCAGGCTGCCCTGCTCGAGGCGATGCAGGAACGCCAGGTGACGGTTGGCGGCAACAAGCACAAGCTGCCCGATCCGTTCTTCGTCCTGGCCACGCAAAACCCGATCGAGCAGGAAGGCACTTATCCCCTGCCCGAAGCCCAGCAGGACCGCTTCATGTTCAACATCCTGGTCGATTACCCGGATGAGGAAGAGGAATTCAAGATCGTGGCCATGACCACGACCACGCATCAGCCACAGGTGGAGCGCGTGCTGTCAGCCACGGACATCCTGGAGATGCAGGACATTGTCCGCAAGGTGCCGGTGGCCCCGTATGTGATTCGCTACGCCATGAAGTTCACCCGGCTGACGCGCAAGGACAAGGGCACGGTGCCGGACTTCATCAAGGACTACGTGACCTGGGGAGCGGGGCCAAGGGCGACGCAGTTCCTGGTCCTGGGCGCCAAGGCCCGAGCGGTGCTGCATGGCCGATATTACGTGTCGTGTGAGGACATCCGCGAGGTAGCGATTCCCGTGCTGCGGCATCGCATCATCACCAACTTCAACGCGGAAGCCGAGGGCATTCGCTCGGAAGACATCGTGCGGCGGCTGATCCAGATCATTCCACGCGATCCGAATGAGGAGCAACTGGCCCAGGGCAAGTCGATTGTCGCGTAGGTGCCGTTTAGCCGCGACGCGACGTACTCGGAGCGGAGCGCGGTTGGGCACCACCGCGCTCCGCTCCGAGTACGTCGCGTCGCGGCTAAACGGCGTCAGTAACTATCGACTCTGGAACCCCGTGATCGCCATCTGCCGATCAAGCTCCATGCGGAACTCGTACGTGATGGGCAGTGCCTTGGCCCCGTTGCAATTCGCGGCGACTTCCAGGTCCCAGCGCAGCAAATTGTTGGGCCGGCTCTCACGCACGTAGATCTCGTCCTTGCTCAGTTCGGGCGAGGATTTGACCAGGCTGACGCCGACGCTGGTTTCGTTTTTCGCCTTGGGCAGACGATCCCAGAGTTGCAGCTTGATCGGCTCGTTCTTGTAGCTGCTGATCAGGATGCGGTACTCGTACTTCAGCACCTGATTGCCGCCCTGCTCGGTGCGCGTTTGATCGACCATTTGCCGTTGGATTTGCAGCTGGGTATCGACGCCGAACCCGGCCGTGAACTCTTCGCGGCTGGCCACCAGCGGCATCGGCATACGGCCCACGAAATCGGTGCCTTGATACATCGTCGCCTCGCCCGGCAGCAAGACGTGTTCGCTTGTGTTCACGATGTCGGCCAAACGATAGACATGGCGATTGAGCACCGGCACCGCCTTGTTGTAGAACTTCGGCGCGAGGCTCAGCTTGACGACTTCGACCATCTGCTCGTCATTGCGATTGGGAACGCTCAGCTTGCTGGGCAGATGATAGGTGACGCTGGGGCCGTCGGTGGTGGACGACTCGACGTGCAGCTTCTTGGCCTGGGCGAGAACCTCATCACGCGGACGCATCAGATCGAGATTCTGCTCGTAGGCGGAGGCTTCGTTGAGCTGCCGGGCCGCTTCTTTTTGTTCGCCTTTCTTGCCGATGCGGTAGTTGCCGGCCGCATCGGAACGCAGCTGGGCCGCCTTGGAAAGGAGGTCCATGCTCGGGCTCGACGGCGCATACGGGGAAGCGAAACCGGCGGTCGGCATGGGCGGGCCGCCTGGAGCGCCGCGGACGATCAGCATCGGCTCGAGCATGCACAGCTCCGGCGGAGCGGCGTTGAGCATCGGCTGGGCCGTGGACAGCGTCAGCTTCACCAGGTTCCAGTCCTCGCCGGAACTCTGCTTGAGATTGGCCAGGTAGTCGAGCTGGACGTTTTCATCGATCTTGCCGGCCCGCAGCTTGTATTCGGGATGCCAGGTGACGGCGCCGACCAAATAATTGAGCCGAACCTTGCCGCCCTTGCCGAGTTCGCGATCCACCGTGAGGATGGCGTCGCGTTCCATGCGGCCGGAACCATTGCCAAGCTCGGCCATCTTGCGCTGCAGGAAGTTCATCTGCACGTCGTTCTGGCGTTTTTGTTCCAGGGCCGTGTTGAGTTCCTTGGCTTTCTCAGCGCGTTGCTCCATGACGTATTTGGCCATGGCCATGACGTCGCCGCCGGAGTGATGGCCCTTCTCGGTGACGCTTTCGAGGCGGGTGAGCAGCTCGTTGTTTTTCTGGATGCTGCCGATATCGGAATTGATCTTGGCGGCCGCGATTTGCAGTTTTTCCAGCTCGGCTTCCAGTTCACGGCGATCTTTGCTGGTGTCCACGGCGACCACGCGGGTGGTGAAGCGGGTGGTCAGCACGCGCAGGTTTTCGGCGCCTTCGGAGTACATGGTGCTGGGGACGATCTGCTCCGGCATGGGCGCGACGGTCAGCTCGATCAGACCGCTGCCGTCAGGCACATCCACTTCGCGCGTGACCAGGGCGCTGTTGGGATAGACGACGACCTTGTCGATCCGGCTCTTCGCGATTTTGGTGGCGGGTTGAGCGGCGGGAGGGGCGGCATCCTGGGCGCTGCCGCCGGAGAGGAGCCAGGGACCGAACGTGGCCGCGAGGGCGACCGAGGCGAACGCGGCAATCAGATACCATCGACGCATGGGAGAACTCCTTGTGAAAAAAAGGGTTAGTTTGTAGTCCTCACGCTCCGCGTGAGGACAGGGCGCAGCCCTCAGTAACCAGGATCCCTTGAAGCGGCTGCGGCTACCATCCGCGGACCGAGACTTCATCGATTCGAAAGTACGTAGCGATTCGGGCGAGCGATTGCATAATTTTCCTTGGCGAGGGCCGAAGTTAGCAAGGGCTGCGCCCTGTCCTCACGCGGAGCGTGAGGACTACTTACCAGCTCCACAGTCGCAGGAAGCCGCCGGGACCTCCCGCGAAAATGTGCCGGCCATCCGGCGAAAACGTCACACAGTTGATTCGATGCTCCTCGCCAGCGGCCTCAGAGCGGGTTTCCTTGCCCTGGCTCATGTCCCAGCGACGCCAGGTTCGGTCGGGGGTTTGATGCTGACTGCTGCTGGAAAAGACCTCGCCCTTTTGTGGTGAAAACCGCACGCAGACGACGGCATTGGCATGGCCCGTCAACGTGTGCACCATCTTGCGATCCGTCAGGTTCCAGAGCCGAACGGTCTTGTCGTTGCCGCCGGAGAGAGCGCTCTTGCCATCGGCGGACAGGGCGACGCTCAGCACCGGGCCGACATGGCCTTCGAGCAGAGCGAGCTGTTTCTCGCCGGCCAGGTCCCAGAAGCGCGCAGTGCCATCCGCGCTGCCGCTGAGGACATGTTTGCCATCGGACGACCAGGCGATGCTGCTGATCGATTGCGTATGTCCCGAGAGTGCCGACTTTTCCTCACCCGTGGCCAGGTTCCATACACGCAGGCTGCGGTCGTCTCCGCCCGAAATGGCCCACTTGCCATCCGGCGAGAAGGCGACGCAGCGAACGCGATCGGTATGCCCGCGCAGGACGCGAACCATCTTGCGAGAACTCAGGTCCCAGAGCCGCAAGAGCCGATCGTGGCCCGCGGCGAGCAGGAATCTGCCGTCACCGGAGAAGGCGAGGGCGAACACCGCGCCGTCGCCCGCCTGCAATGTGGCCAATGCGTTGCTGCGCGGCACGTCCCAGAGGCGAACGGAGCCGTCATCGCCGCCGCTGGCCACATTGCCGCCGTCAGGAGAAAAAGCGACGCAATGGACGGCGCCTTGATGCCCCTGAAAAGCCGCATCCTGATCGTTGTTGCGGGCAAGAGCAACCGGAGCGCTGAGCCGGCGTGCCAACTCGACGAAGCTTTCTTGAAACGTCTCGCGCTGGACAGTGCCGCCTTTCACCAGGGCGCCGCCGAAGGTACGGACCAGGTCGGGATGTTGTTTGAGGAGCTCGGCCAGCACGCTAAGCGTCAAGCCCAGTTCGGCGGCGACGGCTCGGCCATCGAGCGTCGCTTCGAAGCGCTGCGTGACGAGGTTGACCGGCTCCTGATCCGCATCGCGAACGCCGAACTTTTCCAGTGCTTTCAGATAGCGAACATTGTCCTCCTCGATCTGGGCCTGGAAGCGCGCTTTGCGTGGATGGGTCGCCCGCACCGTTTCCAGCACCTGTTTGCCAAAGACGGCGGCGTTCTTTTCGACATGGCCGCGCAGTTGATCCGCCTTGAACAGCAGGCCCCGGGCGTGGCAGGACATGCACGAGATGCCGGTCTCGACGCGCTGATCCGGCCGGCGCGGGTCGGCGACGATTTCCGAAGGGGCCTTGTCGATGCGCTTGCCTTTCGCGTCCACGAGCATGTAGGCTTGCAGGCCGTTGGGCAGGTGAAAGATGATCTCGCCGCCGGCCGGTTGAAACGACACGGCACCCGCGTTCGGACCGACGGGATTTTCGAACAGATTCTGCCGGCCAAGGTTGTTGGCGAAATCGTAGCTGCGCCAGAGGGTGCCATAAGCCGCGTCATGGCGTTCGAGCAGGCGATTATTCTTGGACACCCCGGAATCGTTGAAGCCGGAGCGCATGATATTGTCATCGCTGACGTCGCCGAGGACATCGACTTGCACGAGCCGTTCCAGGCCGCGATCGGAATCGGGCAATAGCAGTAGGTCGTGATAGAAGGGCGGCCGCGACGCGGTGGCGACAAACCAGTCGGCCCGCAGGCCTGGCACTTCGGTGCCCGTGAGCTCGGCGAAAACTTTGCTATTAGTCTCGAGACGATAGGGATACGCCGCGACCAGCCTTTCCCAGAGGTTGGCGGTCCATCTAAAGTTTCGCAGATCGATGCGCAGGATCGTCGCGGCAGAATCGACCGGCTCGGGCACGCTGATGCGCGGATGCCAGGACAGGCTGTTGAGCAGCTTGCCGGCGGCCTCGCGCGTCGTTTCCAGGTCCTTTTCGGATCGGCCGGCATGAACCAGGTGGGCGAGCGTCAGGTAGCGGGTGAAGCGGCGTTGGCGTGGATCGATTTGTTCGAGATCCTTGACGATGGCCTCATCGACTTGCTTCGGCGACAGGGCCTTATCCGTTGCCAGGGCTTTTTCGAAAGCGGGGGCGCCGGCGTCGATCCAGCGCTGCAGGATCTTCAGCTCCTCCGGGCTCGGCCGTTCCTTGCGCGACTTCGGCGGCATTTCGCCTTGCTGGATACGCTGAAAGAGATCGGATTGATTGGCGTGTCCGGGAACGACCAGAACCCGGCTCACCAGCAGATCGCGATCGAGGACGAAGCCGAACCCACCCTTGGCCTTGCCATTGGCGTGGCAGGCGGCGCAGTGGGTTTGCAGAATCGCCCGGGCTTGCTGGCCGACGGGTTCATCGGCCCACAGCGCCTGCAAGGGCGATAGATTCAAGCTCAACACGAAAATGGCTGCAAGGAATCGATTCATATGATGCCCATGTTATTGGGACCCCGTATAAAGACGATCCGAGCGGGAGAATAGATTCGGCATCAAAAAATTGGGTGGCACGCCCTGAGGTACTCCGAAGGGCGTGGCTCGCTTGCAAGGAATCCACGCCCTTCGGAGTACCTCAGTTGGCTATAAGAATGCGATAGACAAAGGGGATGCCTCGAAAGTGGAATAGTAGGGTGTGTAGAACCCATCCACGTAAAGGAGGTCATCCCAATGAA
>Ga0182024_10025257_pt1 | contig 10503 bp, 8 predicted proteins | sample P32metaG_FD_120480 | JGI IMG/M metagenome (GOLD analysis project Ga0182024, IMG submission 120480) | Permafrost microbial communities from Stordalen Mire, Sweden - P3-2 metaG (Illumina Assembly) | ecosystem: Environmental > Terrestrial > Soil > Wetlands > Permafrost | place: Sweden: Stordalen...
AAGCCGGGTGATCGATACCGCCGCTCCCATCGATGCCGCTCCTCTCAAAAGTCAGCATCGAGTCAGAGTTTCACTGATTTGGGAATCCCTAATGAGTCACAGTTCCGGGCCGTTGGTATAAGACCCTCATGGTGAGGAGCCGCGCCCTACGCGGCGTCTCGAACCACGAGGCCTCGGGATCAGCGTCGTCTACTTCGCGTAGGCCTCGCGCATCCGGGCCTGGATCTTCGCCATGCCGGAGATCCAGCGGTCATAGTTTTCGGTCTTCTTGCGCATGTAGCCCAGCACTTGCGGGTGCGGTAAAATCACAAAGGTTTCCTGCTCGATTCCGGCCAGCGCATCTTTCGCGACCTGCTCCGGCGTGAGGTCGCCGTCGCCGGATTGCGGTCCCTTCGGGATCGCGCGCAGCATGTTGGTATCGACACCCTGCGGGCACAGGATCGAGACCTTGATGCCGTCGGCCTTGTGCGAGATGGCGAGATTCTCGGCGAAACCGACCGCGCCGTGCTTGGTCGCCGAATAGGCCGGACTGCCGACCTGCGACAACAGGCCGGCTGCGGAAATCGTGTTGAGGAAATAGCCGCCGCCGCGCGCCTTCATGCGCGGGATCAGATGCCGCGCCGCGTAGACATGCGCCATGACATGGATGGCCCAGCTCCGCACCCAGGGATCATCCGAGCTTCCGCCGGCATTCTCCGACAGCGGATCGAACCCGCCGCCGATGCCGGCATTGGAGCAGAACAGCGCGATTGGGCCGAACCGCCGCTCGGTTTCCTCGATCAGGTGACGGATGTCCTGTTCCTGGCCGACATCGCATTTGAACGCCGCACCATCGACCGCGGCGGCGACGGCCTCGGCGCCGGCGCCATCGAGATCGGCGACCACGACCTTGGCCGCGCCGGCGCGATGAAAGGCTTCGCACAGCGCCCGCCCGATCCCGTTGGCGCCCCCGGTCACCACCACGACTTTGCCCGCGACCTGCATCACAGCCTCGATGGTTTGGAAATCGTCAGGCCAGAACCATATCCAGCACCGCGGTATAGTGGCAGGCCGCGCCGAGCAGCACGAAGCAATGCCAGATTGCGTTCTGGAAACGAAGCCGCTGCCAGGCATGAAAGATCACGCCGAGACTATAGAGCGCCCCGCCGGCGACCACGAATCCGAGCGCCATGGTCGGCAAGGCCGCCACCACCCGGTGATAGAGCATGAGGCCGCTCCAGCCCATCGCCAGATAGAGGCCGACCGAAAGCCGGTCGAAGCGGCCGGGCCAGATCAGCTTGAGCACGATGCCCACGATCGCCACGCACCAGACCCCGACCAGCAGCGCGACGGCAAACATGCTTTCCTTCAACTCCATGATGAAGGGCGTGTAGGTCGCCGCGATCAGAAGATAGATCGCCGAATGATCAAAGCGTCGCAGCATCCATTTGGCGCGGGAGACCGGCCACAGATTGTAGGTTGCCGACAGCACCAGCATGGCCAGCAATCCCGCGACATAGACCGACACCACGACGACATCGAACGCCGTGGCATAGAGTGCCGTCAGAACGATCAGCACGGTGGCCGCGATCAGTCCGAAACACACCCCGATCCCGTGCACGACGCCGTCGGCGATCAGCTCGGCCCGGTCGTAGTTCCAGCGCATCGCACCGGCCGCCGCGTGAACGGATGTCGAGGCGAACTGCTTCAATCGGAAGATGGTCATGTCAGCCCAGATAGCTTCACACAGGAAAGCGATAGATAATATCGCCCGCGAGGTCAACGAACCCTGAAACTCCTCGCCTCAAATCCTGTCCGAAGTATGAAGCTTGATTTTGGCCTGCCAATCGCCACTTTCCGGAGGGTTCGCCCCTTCATTGCCCTGCTCCGGATCAGGCTTTTCACGCCCGTATGGCCCCTGTTTTTTCCGATATTGTCGAGGAAGCACGCCTGTCGGCGCGGGCGCTGCTGGACTATGGCGAGCACTTTTTCAACCCGACGGTTCGGCTCGGCGTCACCGGCCTGTCACGCGCCGGCAAGACCGTCTTCATCACCGCGCTGGTTCACGGCCTGACCCGTGGTGGCCGCTTTCCGGTTTTCGAGCCTTTCGCGACCGGACGGATCGCACGCGCCCGGCTCGAGCCGCAGCCCGACGACGCGGTGCCGCGCTTCGACTATGAGAACCATGTCCGCACCCTGATCGAGCACCGCCGCTGGCCGACCTCGACCGTCGATATCAGCGAACTGCGCCTTGTCATCGACTATCAGCGGCAAAACGGCGCCGACCGCACGCTGACGCTCGACATTGTCGACTACCCCGGCGAATGGCTGCTCGATCTGCCGCTGCTCAACAAGACCTACGCGCAATGGTCTGCCGAGAGCCTCGCTTTGTCACGAGCGCCTGCCCGCGCGCCGCTCGCGGCGCAATGGCACGCGCATCTGGCGGCCCTCGACGCGCAAGCCCACGAAGACGAGCAGGCGGCGCTGGCTTCGGCGCGGCTGTTCACCAACTATCTTCGCGCCTGCCGCGACGAGCGTTTCGCCATGAGCCTGCTGCCGCCGGGCCGCTTCCTGATGCCGGGCAACCTCGCAGGCTCCCCCGCGCTGACCTTCGCCCCGCTCGATCTGCCGGCCGACGGCACCGCACCCCCGGGATCGCTGTGGGCGATGATGGTGAGACGCTACGAAGCCTACAAGGACGTGGTGGTCCGGCCGTTTTTTCGCGATCATTTCGCCCGGCTCGATCGCCAGATTGTGCTGGTCGACGCGCTGGCGGCGTTCAACGCCGGCCCCGAAGCGTTGCACGATCTCGAGGCGGCGCTGGCCGGAATCTTGGATTGTTTCCGGGTCGGACGCACGACGCTGCTGAGCAGCCTGTTTCGACCGCGGATCGACCGCATCCTGTTTGCCGCGACCAAGGCCGATCACCTGCACCATTCGAGCCACGATCGTCTCGAGGCCGTGCTGCGGCGGGCGGTCGCCAGGGCCGTCGCGAAAGCCGGCGATACCGGAGCCGGTATCGACGTCGTGGCATTGGCGGCGGTCCGCGCCACGCGCGAGGCCCAGGTCCAGCGCGGCCGCGAAAAACTGCCGTCCATTCTCGGCACACCGGCCTGCGGCGAGACCGCCAATGGCGAGCGGTTCGATGGCCAAACCGAGGTCGCGACCTTTCCGGGCGACCTGCCGGACAATCCGGAAGCGCTGTTCAATGGCGACGGCGCATTCCGCGGCCTCTCCAGCGCGACGGCGGAAAAATCCGATTTTCGTTTTCTTCGTTTTCGCCCGCCGCCGCTTCGCGGCCCGGATACGGATGACCTCGCGCTGCCTCACATCCGCCTCGACCGCGCCCTTCAGTTCCTGATCGGAGACAGACTGCAATGAGCGAGCGAACGCCGCACCGGCGCCCGGCCACGTTCAAGCTCGACGACCCCGCGGTCATCGTGATGGACCCGGACGATTCCAGCCGGCCCGCCCGCGGCACGGTCCACATCACGCCGGAACCCGACCCGGCGCTGCTGCCGGTGCCCGCAGCCGCGCCGCTGGTTCCGGCACGCCGCCGCCTGCGCTGGGGCGCGGTGTTCTGGACCGCCATCGGCGGCCTGGTCCTGCTCGGCCTTGGCCTCAGCATCACGCATCTGATCGAGGACCTGTTCGCGCGCAGCGAAGGTCTCGGCTATCTCGGACTGGCGTTTGCCCTGGTGGCAGCGCTGGCGCTGACCGCAATCATCGCGCGCGAAACCTTCGGGCTGGCGCGGCTCGCCGCCATCGAGAACATGCATCGGCGTGCCGCCGAGGTGCTGATCAGCGACGATCGGCCGGCGAGCCGCCGGATTGTCGACGATCTCCTGAAACTGGCGCACCAGAATCCACAACTGGCGCGGGCCCGCGCCGCGCTGCAGCGGCACGCCGACGATATCATCGACGGCGCCGACATGATCAAGCTGGCGGAACGCGAATTGATGGCGCCGCTCGATCAGGAAGCGCGGCGCCTGGTGTCGTCGGCCGCACAGCGGGTCTCGATCATCACCGCCGTCAGCCCGCGCGCATTGATCGACGTGCTGTTCGTGTTGGTGGCGTCATTGCGCCTGATCCGGCAATTGGCGCGGCTCTATGGCGGGCGGCCCGGCGCGCTCGGCATGATCCGGCTGATCCGTCACGCCATCGCCCATCTCGCCATCACCGGCGGCATGGCGGCGAGCGACGGCCTGGTCCAGCAGGTGCTCGGCCATGGCATCGCGGCAAAACTGTCGCAACGGCTCGGCGAGGGCATGCTCAATGGCTTGCTGACCGCGCGGCTCGGGCTGGCCGCGATCGACGTGACCCGCCCGCTGCCGTTCACCGCGTTGCCTCGCCCGGCACTGGCCGATCTCGCCAAGGACCTGCTGCGCAAACGCGACGCCGACGCGTGAGGCCCAATCAATGTTGGCTCGTGCCATGTGCTCGGTGCCAGCCAAGACCTCATCCTGAGGAGCGGCCACTTGGCCGCGTCTCGAAGGATGGCCACGGGCCTCATGGTTCGAGACGGCGCGAGTGCGCCTCCTCACCATGAGGGTCAGAGACCTCATCCTGAGGAGCCGTGCTGTGGCCGGCGTCTCGAAGGATGAGGCCACGGTGGTCGAAATCGGGTCGGCGGTTTGAGAATTGAATCGGAAAACCGCCATGCGCTGGCTGCGGGACTTCGGCTGCCAGCACCCGCCAGCGGAACAGCGGCGAGTCTGGCGGCGGCGAAAGCTGCGGGGTCCAGTTGGTTAGCTGCGCCAGCGTATAGCGGTCCATCACAGTTCCGCGCCAGACGCGGTCGACCTGTTCGAGCGGCACCCTGACCGCCGTCGTGGCCGCCCACACCGCATTGGCATTGTCCGGTTCGCGCGCGACATAGAGGCCGCTATGATTTGCGATCACGCTCATGCCGGGATCGCGAAAGCCCATGAAGCGGCCGCGCTCGTTGATCTCAATCACCGGCACGCGGCCGTTGAAGTACCAGCGCATCATGGCATAGGTCCGGTAATCCGTGGTGGCGATCCAGGTCGCGCCGGTCGTTTGCAGCTCGGCCTGCACCCGCGCCGCGACCTGCCCGTACCCCGCCTCGGCGCCGATCGGATCGAGCTTGCCGAAGAAATTCCAGGGGCAGACCACCGAGTAGAGAAAAACCAGAACGACGAAGACAATTCCGGACGCAACCGCCGCGTTGGCCCACGCCGCCGTCGATCTGACCAACCGCGCCGGCCAGCCTTCCCGCGGCAGCATGGCAACATTGATGGCGGCCGCGGCAAATCCGGCCGGCCACATGAACATCGGCCAGGTGTCGCCAACCCGCAGCGTCAGCGACTTCCAGAAAAAATAGCCGAAGGGAACGATGACGCAGGTCGAGAGCAGCACCGCGACGGCGTCGCCCCGGCGGTATCCACGCCACGCCGTCAGCCCGACACCGAACAACACGACCGGGAACGTGATGAACCCGACCAGCCCGAACTGCAGGCCGAGGAAGTCGCCGACGGTGCGCAACGACAATTCGTGGGTCGCGGTGACACGTACCGACTGGAACCGGAACGACGCCCAATCATGCCCGGCGTTCCAGACCAGGACCGGCAGGAACACCACGACCGCGATCAGCGCCGCAAGCCAGGGGGTCGGGCTGTTCAGCCAGCGCCAACGCCAGTCCGGCACCAGCATGAACGCCAGCACGGCCGGGACCAGCATGACGACGGTGAATTTGGAGAGCAGCGCCAGTCCCGCGAACAGGCCGGCGGCCAGCCACCAGCGGCCGTCGCCGCTTTCGTTCAATCTGACCAGCGCCCACAGCATCGCGACCGCGAACGGGATCAGCGCCACGTCGGGCGAGACCTTGGCCATCAGCAGCCCGTAGTAAAGCGCCGCCTCCGGCATCAGCACCGCGAGCACGACCGCGCGAAAGTCGTGGGTCACGCGCCGCACGAGATCCGCCAGCAGCAATTGCGTGACCAGCATGGCAAGCACGCCGGCGAACCTGACGCCGAAATTGGTGTCGCCGAAAATCGCGGTACCGAAGCGGACGAACCATGCAATCATTGGCGGGTGGTCGAGAAAGGAGAGCACGTTCTCCTTCGACCAGGTCCAGTAATAGGCCTCATCGGTTCGAAGATCGATCACGCAGGCGTAAATCACCCGCATCACGGTCATTGCCGCGATCAACGCCACCACGGCCAACCATTGTCGGTGGCTGGCACGATCTGGTTTGGTGCTGCGAATGTCGGGCGGAGCTATCGTCACGGCGCTTTCTCCCCAACTCCCGCTGGGGTGTCAACTTGGCACCTTGGCCGCGGCGCGATGGATGGCATCCGGCGAACCGCCGCGACGACCTGTGGAAAGCTGTTCACCGGCGGAATAAAACCCTACCATGGCTGATATCTAATCCATGGATCGCATGGCCCGCTTCTATCGGGAGAGATTGAGAAGATGGACCCGCGGCGTCGGGCTGCGGCAGATTCGTCTTGGCTGCGGCGTGGTGCTGTTCGCCTATCTGGTCAGCCATTTCCTCAACCATGCGCTCGGCAATATCTCGATGGACGCCCTTGCCATCGGCGTGCACTACCACACCCTGTTCTGGCAATTCCTGCCGGTCGCGATCGTGTTCTATACCGCGGCCGCGGTTCACACCGGTCTCGGGTTCTGGGCGCTGTACCAGCGCCGGCAGTTTCACTGGAGGGCGATCGAACCGCTGCAGCTCGTGCTCGGCCTCAGCATCCCGGCGCTGATCGTCGCTCATATCGTCGGTGCACGTCTCGGCCAGACGCTGTTCGGAAATGAAAAACTCTATCCACAGGAGCTTTACGCGTACTGGGTCGCGCAGCCCTACAAGATCTGGCTGATGTCCGCCGTCCTGATCATCGCCTGGATTCACGGCAGCATCGGTCTGTATTTCTGGCTGCGGATGAAAGCATTTTTCGAGCGCGCCGCACCCTTCCTGCTGGCGGCAGCGGTGCTGGTGCCGACGCTGGCCCTGCTCGGCTTTTATCAGGCCGGACGGAGTGTGGCGGCAGCCAGCGCGGATGCGCAATGGCGGGCCGATAACCTTTCGCCGCGACATGTCGGCACGGCGGCCCAACAAGGCGTGCTGGGGGACATCGCCGATGACTTCCTGATCGGCTATCTCGGGCTGATCGGGCTGGTCCTGCTGGGCAGGGGGGTGCGCGCCCTGAACGAGCGCCGCCGCGGCCTGATCACCCTGTCATACGGCAACGGCCGGACAATTCGGGTGCCGAAGGGCCTCAGCGTGCTCGAAGCCAGCCTGCGCTACCGCCTTCCCCATGCCAGCGTGTGCGGCGGCCGCGCCCGCTGCTCGACCTGCCGAATCCGCATCATCGGCGATTGTGGCGCACTGCCGGAGCCGTCGCAGCGGGAGGCATTCGTGCTCAACCGCGTCGGCGCAACCGATCCGGCGATTCGACTGGCCTGCCAGTTGCGCCCCACCGCCGATCTGTCGTTCTTCCAGCTTTTCATGCCGCACACCATGTCGGCAAATGCGCATGCGTCGCATCCCCAGCGCATCGGCCAGGAACGCTATCTGGTCAGCATGTTCGTCGACATGCGCGGCTCGACCAGGCTCGCCGAGCAGCGGCTGCCGTTCGACACCGTCTTTATCGTCAACCGCTTCCTCAGCGCGGTCTCACAGGCCGTGGTCGAGTGTGGCGGCCAACCCAACCAGTTCGTCGGCGATGGAGAACTGGCGCTGTTCGGGCTGCGTACCAGCCCGCAAATCGCCTGCCGCCAGGCACTCAGGGCAGCCGCCCGGATCGCGGCCAATGTCGAGGAGCTGAACCGGTTTCTCAGCCATGACCTGCATCAACCGATCCAGTTCGGCATCGGCATCCACAGCGGCGAGGTCATCATCGGCGACATCGGTTACCGCGACCACATGGTGTTCACGGCGCTTGGCGATGCGGTCAATGTCGCCGCACGGCTGCAGGACATGACCAAGACTCTCGGCTGCGAAGCGATCATTTCCGACGAGGTCCGCACCACGGCCGGCCTTGCGCCCGATGATTTGCCGGAGTTCGAGGTCACCATTCGCGGACGCACCGAGCCGATGGCCGTGCGCTCCGTCGCCGACGCGAAAACCTTGTCCGCGCTGGTCGGCGATGCCGAAATCGTCGCGGCCTGACATAGCGACGGCGCGCGCCTGAACAAGTGTTCAGAAAATTCTCCGCGAACCATCCGACCTTTTATCGAACCCCGCTTCCGAACAACGCGACTGACTGGCGATGGGCAAGACTGACAAATATAGCCCGCGCCGCGTGCGCATCGCCTGAAGGAGAACGACCATGTTACGCAAACTTGCTCTTGGAATTGTTGCAGCCATCTCGCTCAGCACGATGGCGCTGGCTCCGTCCGCGGCTTCCGCGAAGCCGTGGGGATGGGGCGGCGGCTGGGGTGGCTATCATCACTTCCACCACGGCTTTGGTATCGGCTATGTCGGCGGTGCCGGCTACGATGGATGCTATGTCGTGCGGCGCGTGTTGACGCCGTTCGGCTATCGCCTTCGCACCGTCAATGTCTGCGAATATTGATTGATCGGCGCTTTCCGTGCGCGGTTCAAAAGCCCCCGGTCGCCTCGAGCGGCCGGGGGCGCTTGTTTTGGCACCTGATTTGATACGGTCAATCTTTCGACGCGGGGCTCGATCGTCGACGATCCCGCCGCTACTTATTAAAACTTGAACAAAACCGCGCCTTGCGCCCCGGGGGCTGGCTGGCCGGCCGCCCGGAAGCCGGCCTTTGAGAGCCCGAAGCTGCCGCGCTTTGCCGCGGGTCGCCGCGTCGAAATCCGCCCCGAACAGCTAAAAAGCGACAATGCGCCACGAGAATGATCGTTTTCCGCCAGAATCGTGAGAGGTTTGAGCTATCAAGCTTGGCCGTTACCGCATATCGTAGGGCTATCGGACATGCCGGTTTGCGGGGACCGGCAGTCCGTTCTCGTTTTTCGATCCCGCGGAGACGACGTGATGGCTAAAGGTACTGTGAAGTGGTTCAACGCGACCAAGGGTTATGGATTTATTCAGCCCTCAAGTGGCGGCAAAGATGTTTTCGTTCATATTTCGGCGGTCGAGAAGGCCGGCCTTTCTACCCTCAACGAAGGACAGACGGTTGAATACGAAGAGGTAGCCAATCGCGGCAAGACCTCGGCGGAAAACCTCAAGGTTTAACGCCAGCAGCGCAGTCGGTTAAAGCGCCCTCTCGGACATAATCCGGGAGAGCGGCCCGGAAGATCTCAGAAAAACGAAGATCTCCGAAAACAACCAGCACTCGGCAGGAGCGGACGACGCTCTTGCTCGCATTTGAATCGGCGCAGATTGCGCGGGTTCGACCCATTCAGTCTTTTTCTTGACCTCTTCGTCGAACGCAACCAGCGGCTGCAGCCAGTCGCGCGGGCCGCATGTCCACGACCGGTTCCGCCCCCCATCTAAACCTGGGTTTCGCCATCCCGGACTTGGGTCCATGATGGGAGCCCGAAAACTTCAGGTCATGCGGTCCAGTATCCTGCCATGATGTCCGATGCCTCACCGCTGCCGCCGTTCACGGCGCCCTACGCGCCGGACGACGATCTCATCGCGGCGCGGTTGCTGGCAACAGCCCGACCGGACGCCGCGCAGGAAGCGCGCATCGACCGCACGGCGACGCGCCTGATCGAGGCTATCCGGGCCACCGGCGACCGGCTCGGTGGGGTCGAGGACATGCTGCGCGAGTTCGCGCTTTCCACCAAGGAGGGCCTCGCGCTGATGGTGCTGGCGGAAGCCCTGCTGCGGGTGCCGGATGCCCGCACCGCCGACCAGTTCATCGAGGACAAGCTCGGTCAGGGCGACTTCGTGCATCACGAGACCCGATCCAGCGCGTTCCTGGTCAATGCGTCGGCCTGGGCGCTCGGAATGTCGGCGCGCGTGCTGCAGCCCGGCGAAACCCCGGAGGGCACGCTCGGGCGGCTCACCAAGCGTCTCGGCGCACTGGCGGTGCGCGCCGCCACCAGGCAGGCGATGCGGCTGATGGGCAGCCACTTCGTGCTGGGCGAAACCATCGAATCGGCGCTGGCGCGGGCGCAGCCGGATTCGGCGCGCGCGCCGCGCTATTCCTTCGACATGCTCGGCGAAGGCGCGCGCACCGCCCCCGACGCCGAGCGCTACTTCAATTCCTACGCCAGCGCGATCGATGCGATCGGCCGCGCCGCCGACCATCGACCGTTGCCCGATCGGCCCGGCATCTCGGTCAAGCTTTCGGCGCTGCATCCGCGCTACGAAGCCGTGAGCCACCGGCGGGTGCTGACGGAACTGGTGCCGCGGCTGATCGATCTCGCGCGCCGGGCCAGGACCTATGACCTGAATTTCACCGTCGATGCCGAGGAGGCGGACCGGCTGGAATTGTCGCTCGACGTCGTCGCGGCCACCCTCGGCGACGCATCGCTCGCCGGCTGGGACGGCTTTGGGCTTGCGATCCAGGCCTACCAGAAACGCGCGCGCGACGTGATCGGCTATGCCGATCAACTGGCGCGAGAGCTGA
>Ga0182024_10025258_pt1 | contig 10503 bp, 6 predicted proteins | sample P32metaG_FD_120480 | JGI IMG/M metagenome (GOLD analysis project Ga0182024, IMG submission 120480) | Permafrost microbial communities from Stordalen Mire, Sweden - P3-2 metaG (Illumina Assembly) | ecosystem: Environmental > Terrestrial > Soil > Wetlands > Permafrost | place: Sweden: Stordalen...
CCATTGCGCCAGTAAAGACTTGTAGTCCAAGGGTAAGAGGCAGAGCCGCAAGCGGAAGAAAAGCGGCACCGGAGTGCAAGTGCCTCGCGATGATAATCGCAAAAGCTACGGCTGCGACTGGAACCAAGATGCCTATCAGGTACCAAACGTTGTTCTTCGAAAATCCTCGGAACAGAAAGCCGAGTAGGTTACGCACACCTGAAGTGCCCCCAAAAGAGAAGGACAAGGCTAAAGCAATCACAGTAGGCGACCATACCGTGACGAACACGAATGTAAAGAGTGCCCATAGATGCCCTGCTGCAAACGTCGAACGCAAAAGTAAGCAGGCCAACCATGTGACTGCGTTGGCGAGAACGATGAAGGCCAGGATCGGGCCCCATTCGGAAGATGAGCCACGCTCATCGTTAGAGGAACCATGCGGCGGAGATTCTGGCATCCTTGCCTCCTCAGGCAAGCTCCAAAGGAGCTTTCCTACTCCCACAGCATGGGCCCGACCCGTCGGCGGTGCGGCTCGACGCAGGCTCTCGCTGCGACCCACTCCAACATTCGTCCGAGGGAGCCCCGCACGGAGCCCATATCGGACCGATCTCTACCGGTCGGCTATTTTCTATTGGGGTGCGAGGCCTTCGACAATAAATATCCGGCTCTTCGCCGCGCGTTGTCGGATTGGCCTAATTGCCGCATAGGCGGGCGAATCGTACCACTCGCGCGCTTTCTCTACACTGTCGAAAGCGATCACAACGATGCCGTTTGGCGGTTCACCCTCAAGTGACTGTGTATTGCTGCTGCGAATCGCATAGTGGTGATTGAAGGCTGCCAGAGTCTCCGGCACCTTCTCTCCATATTTCTGCATCGTAGCGGGGTCGGTTACCGCGACTTCAGCGATGACGTAACCGGGTGGCGTCTTGGCTTGCTGCGCATGAATCGTCCCACCGGCAACGCCAATCAAGACCCCAGCGAATACTGCCAGTGGCAGTGCGTAGTTTGTCTTCATAAGTTGATCCTCCTTGCGCTTTGTGAAATACGAAGACGCGACAGAACCACACTCGCTTTGGGCACAAACCGATAGGTCAGGCCGATTACGATTATCGTGGCAGCGACGTCTTCTCAGGCATGGGCACAGCCTCTCAAAGCGGGCGCGGTGGTGTCTTGTAAGAATGTGAACTTCCTACGGAGTTCGTTCAATCGATAGGCAGGCGATTCGCAACGATTCGCTCGCTGGCCAAGTACGCGCTGGGTGAGACGCCTGAGAAATCGCGGAATTCGTGAACCAAATGCGACTGATCGCAATAGCCCCCGGCCAGGGCTACGTCCGCCCAGTCTACAGGCGCACCTAAGGCAATTTGCCTCAATACGCCTCGAAACCGATGGAGCCGGCAAAAGAGCTTCGGCGTGAGACCGACCTGTTCGCGGAACAACTGGGCAAAACGACGGCGGCTTAGGCCAGCTTCTTTTGTGACCTCAAGAACACTGCGGATGTGTGGTGCTCGCGCAAACTCTCTTAGGGCATAGCGAACCGCGGTATGCAATTCGCGTCCCTTCTTAACGCGCTCCAGAAGAGCGATTTCCAACACGCGGAACTTCTTGACTGCGGTGCTGGCTGCTCGCAGCCGGTCGCGCAAGTCGTTGGCCTTGGACCCCCAAAGCAGGTCGAGCGGAACACTTTCGTTGTAAAATGCGTCAGCTGGTGAGTCAAAGAAAACTCGCGCACCGCCTGGCCAAAAGACCACGCCCATTGCTGATTGGAGCATGGCCGTGTGAATTACGCTGTAATGCGACCGTATTCCCATTACGAGCGATGGTGCGCGTTGCCCCCACTCCTCCGTCGGGCTTCCTGGCGCCAGCAGTGGCCCTTCTGCAAGGCTGATTACCAGTTGAAATGTTCCGTTCGGCAGGACACGTTCTTTGCGATGGACCCCCTGATATCCGTCGCAGTGCCAGAGCTTCTCTACATACGACGTTAGCGGTGCCGCCGGCTGGTGCTCTAGTAGCATGAGGTCCATCGCAACACAAGGTCGCAGGTGGAATCAAGGGCAATCGCCGCAAGAAGAACCCTGGAAAGGTGCGCTCCGAATCTTTATTCTCAACTCTGGGCGATAACTCCCTGGTCGTCGACCACTCTTCCCTAATCGGGTTATGTCCGAGTTGCGCCTAATCCGTCGAGAACCGACGCCAAGCGTGGAGATCCCGTCCTACAAGCGAACTTACCTGGCGTTGGCGGGGTTTCCGACGTATTGGTGATACAACGTAACCTGAAGCCGCCCCTCCTGGAGCTACGAAATGATGAAACGGGTTGCAGAAGCGTCACCGCGTTTCAAGGCCAGGATCGCCGGTGCGCTTTTCTTAGTCGGTTTACTCTCGGCGGTATTCGGTGAGTTTTTCGTTCGGAGGCTGGAAATCGCGGCAGATCTCATCGCGGTCTCGAGCATGATCGCCGTGACGCTGCTCCTTTATGGCATCTTCAAGTCAGTGAACAGGGGCCTCTCTTTGCTCGCGGCATCCTTCAACCTTGTAGGACTCACCTTTGGGGCTCTTCGATGGAATCCTCGGGGCGTGGATATCCCCGTGGTATTTGACGGGTTCTATTGCCTCCTGATCGGCTACCTCATTTTCAGGTCGGCCCTTCTGCCTCGAATTCTTGGCGGGCTGATAGCGTGTGCCGGTTTCGGCTGGCTCACCTTTCTATGGCCACCGCTCGCACATTATCTGTCCCCTTACAATCTGGCCGTCGGCATCCTCGGGCAAGGATCGGTAATGCTGTGGCTCCTCATGATGGGCGTAAACGAACAACGATGGAAGGAGCAGGCCAGCCCAGCGGTCGAGTGACGAACCACTCGAAGTGATCTACTGCCTGGTTGTATTGAGTGGTCTGGCCAACTCCCGGGTGGTCCACCCGGAAGCGTTCGTCCCAAACGGCGCTCCAAGCCATCATCGGCGACTTCCATGGGGCTGCGGTCACGCACTTCGAACCGCGCTGACCGAGCGCATTTGTCACAGCCATCCGCCGCTCACCGTCGAAGCACTCGAATCGAGCCCCATCGTCGAACCCGGAGCGATGGTGCACGACAGCTGATCTTTTTGTGTTCCGCTTTAGCTGCTCACATAGCTCGGCCGATACCGCACCGATCTTCCCAGTTCAGTAGGCCAGCCTTTTTCTGCAGCTCATTTTTCTGGGCACTGCTTCAGGCTAATTCCTGCGTCCTGCGGTTGTCGGGCAGTCCAGGTGCCCTCGTATTTTGAAAAGTCGTTTGCGGAGAAGTTGGAAGTTGGGAAGTTGGTAATGGTGATGACGAAGGAGGATTTGCAATATCTAACGGACGATGCTCTCGGTCACGATGCGGAACCTCATCCGGAGCGCTTCGCGTACGATTCGCTCCCAAACCGCCGGCTCCTCGCTCCGGAGTCTGGATCAACAAACCGGTCAACTCTGACCACAGACCATGCTCAATAATTAGCCGAGCACCAGTCTCATACTTTTGACACGTGCCGTGCCGCGTCTGTTGCCTCTGGATATCTGAAAACTCCAGTTTTCACTGGTTAGTTGAGCGACAATAGTCGCGATTTGTTTCCCTCTTGCAGAATGCGGCGACTAAATCCAGCTGCAACCGAATTGCTGAGTGAATTCTGTCATCTGTGCTGTTGTCGACGAAAGATTCGTACAGCCGATCTGTCACTTTTTCGATGGTTTGACCACTTACAATACCGACTTTGGGAGCCAGGCTTAAAGGCGCGGTCTTAGGGGAATAAAAAGCGATGTGGTAGGAACACGCATACCCCGATGGCTGGTTCGCGCACGCAATTGACAGCACCAATTCTGTGCCGACGATTGTCTTGGTTACACTGTATCTCGGATTCGCGACTATTTTTGACCTCACCGCTTCTACGACACCAGCGGACGGTCCGGGATTGTCAAGAGCCGCCCGAACCAGCACCGTATGCCCTTGTGCTTGGGCTGCGGGATTACCTGCTATGGACGCGATCATGAGTAAGCCGACGCGTAGAAGTTTCACGGTTCCTCCGAGGAGGTGTAACAAATGCGGAACTATTGCAGGGCCCCGACTATAAGACTCTCTGCACTGGACCACGCACTGGTATAGGCGCATAAATCCAGCTACCGAGATACCATGAGCCCTCGGGTCCCCATGTCGGTTCGTCGCCGAAGAATAACCAGCCGTCGCCAAACGCGTGTGCCCCCGAACCACCCCGTATAAAAATAGACAGTATTGGACATGGACCGCCCAAGTAGCGTATCAGGTCTTCAGCAAGGGCGGAGATTTCGCAGTTGGCCTCGTGACCGCAATCGACGGTGTGCGTCGGGATGCCGTTGGTATCGGTCAGGTACATAGCCTTCAGTGCATCGTCCGTACCGTCGGTGCCAAAGTAGGCGGCGTTATGACCAGTCCCGGGCTGCAACGGAAGTTCCGGCGACACTGGAGACAGATAGGTGACGTTCTGAATTCGACTTAACACGCTCAGGGGTAAAAGTGGCCGCGCGCTCAGATAGGCCGAAGCCCCAGCACTAAAGGTCAAGATGTATATCGGACCAGGCTGCGATTCAGCGGCATATGTGATTGCATTCACAGCCGTACGCGTCGAGTCTGTCACTGCACCCTTACCTTGGCTTAGGAAACGATCCTCTGAGTCGAAGGCGTCCAGTCCAGAGTAAGGGTACGCTTGGACGGCGCCATTAAAGTTCGCCAGGTTATTCTCTTCCTTGGTGGTAGGGGTATCGGGTGTCTGAGTGGCTCCGCCAATTATGACGCCACAGTCCGGACTCATACCTAAAGGGTCGACTAGGTTAGCGCAATTATTTTCGACGTACGTATAGCGATTCAGAGATTGGGGAGAGGATACCCCGCCAGCCAAGGGGTCAGGCGATAGAAAGCGACCCAAGTGCGAGTCGTAGTATCGAGCTACAGCGTAGTCAAGACCGGTCTCGGAATCGCGCTCATACCCCGCAAATTTATAGTGATCGGGACATGTATTGGTGTATGGCCCAACCTCTACGCCAAATGGAAGATAGTCGGTGTCATAGCATTTGTTTCCCTGCGAATCAGTAATTACTTGAGTACTGCCAAGGCGATCTGAGAAATAGAAATGAACGTTTCCCAGGCCATCCCGCTGCGCAATCCGTTTCCCCGCTAAAAATATATATTCATGGTAATTTTGGTTCGTCGTGCTCCCGCTGGAGTCCGTTTCCGCGACAGTATTGCCAGCTATATCCCGCCAGTAGATTACATCGACAGTGGCCTGGGAACATAGAGCTCCATTGGCATTAGACTTCAGCACGCGAAACCCGCCTCCGTCGTAACTGTAGCAATAGGGCCCACCGCTCATACCGCTCGCTGAGATCATCCGACCTTCAGCGTCATAGGAATATTGATACAGACCGTCGCTGATTAAATTGCCCGAAGCATCGTAGTGGAACCCACTATTTGATATTTGGTTGTAACTGTTTATCGAGAGACTTAATGGCAGGCTAGAGCATTTGGTGACAGACTCTGACGTGAGGTTCGCGATGGCGTCGATTCCGAAGCTTAAGCCCCAACAAGTTTGGCCAGAAGTCGCCTGCGATTGCGCCGTCGATATTCTATTAAGTGAATCGTACGTCAGCGCCTGAGTACGGGTCCCATCGGCATTATTTACGACTCCTACGACATTTCCATTGTTCCCCGAAGACTGAGCGGGGCAAGCGTTTCCAGATTGCAGTTGGTAGAAGCAAAAGCTGAGGTTCATAGGAGTGCCGTTGGAAGAGGTTGTCTGTTCGATGTTAAGTTGCATTCGATTATTATAGGTAAAACTGCTCGTGATTCCGCCAAAGGTCCCGGTCTTTCCTAGAAGTAGCGTGGCAGGTGCGCCGGTCGGCGAGTAGAGAGACTGACCTGAAAGAGAACCCACATAGTTGATTCCGGAAGTGGAATCAACTATCGCGGTCTGGCGCTCCGCGTTGCCAACACTGTAATTGATAGTGTGGCCGCTGGGATAAACTACCGAACTTAGCGAACCGTCCAAGGTATAGGAATATGTGATTGTCTTCGTTATCCCCGCAAGGGTTCGCTGTTCCGTCCGTACGCGGCCATCTGCGTCATATGTCCAAGTTGTCGACCCGGACCCATCGGTCATTGCCGTCTGCCGCCCCTTTCCGTACGAACCCGCGTCGAACGAGTAGGTGGTCGTAGGGGTGCTGTCAGAATGAGTCTTTTTCGTCAAGCGGCTCAACTGATCATAATAAAGGTTCGTAATGACCCCTCTAGGGTCCGTTGACTGACAGATAGCATGGATATTCCCGCTGCAGGGAGTTCCACTCCGTGTAAAAGCGAACGTTGCGGCAACGCCCCCTGTTTCTGGAAGGCTTTGACTCGTCATGCGCGAGAGTAAGTCATATTGATACGTTCGGACCTGAGACCCGTGCGCGGACGCGGTTAGATCGTCGTTCAAGTCATAGGTATAACAGGTCGGTGACGTGAGTGCGCCCGTTGCATCAGGCTCGTCCACCTCAATTGTTCTGCCGAATCCGTCGATCCAGGACTCGTGTTTATGGCCGGACTCGTCAATCGCCAGCACCGGATAGCCTATGCCATAACTTGAACTGCAGAGGGACGAAACAATGCCACCCAGTCCCGCTCCATTTACCGCGGGACCATAATAGATAGCAACTGAGTTACCGTCAGCTTTCATAACCTTAGTCGGTCGGTCTAAGCCATCGTAAGAGATAGTCTCTTGGCCGGTGGAACTGCCGCGATAGGGATTCGTTGTACTACCAAGCCGGCCGTTGGCATCGAAAGAATAATCTACTTCGGAAGCTCCATCTGGATCGTTGACTTGGATTTTCGAAATCGTCCGGCCCAAGCCGTCCGCGTTCGCTTGATCATGACGGCACGACGTGCAGGACGAGGACGCTGTCGCCGAGCTAATCCCAACATACGTGTGAGTCTGTGTGAAGGTCGGAAAGGATGTGAGCGCCCAACCAATCGGGTAGTTTACGCCTGTCAATCGGTCGAGCGGGTCGACATAATGAAAATAAGCAGTAACTGCATTAGGATCAGTAGTCAGGGCTCGTTTTCCCGTATTAAAATAATAACCTATAGCCGTTGCGCCTATGATGGGCAGCGTCGTCTGAGTGAGATACGCATTTGTCGGTGCGCTCGGGGAATAACTTGACGGCGGACTATTACCATTGTCGGTGAAGAAATTATCGGCGTAGGAAAACAGCGTGCTATTTTGCGCCGAGTCGATTACCGAACGCATCTGCCCGGTAGTATCGTAAGTTCGTGACATACTCAGATAGTTCGAGGTCCCACTAACCAAGTATTGTGTTTGTGTGAGGTTTCCCCGGACTGTGTCTCCGACGCCGAAATTCGTGTCGTCGTGATGAGTGACTCCGGAGACCGCGGTGGGAGTGCCCTGATCGTAGGTAAAAATTGTTTGCCCAAGGATTGTCGTGCTGCCAGTACAGGTCGGCGGGTTGCCCACCGGCACACACACTAAGGAACTTGAGGGGAGGTCTATTATGTTTTTTCCCGTGTACCCAGACGCCGTCACGTAACTAAAGTCTGTTTCACGATCGGGAAGCGTCCCGGGAACCCCACGGTAAAAATTCCATTCCTGAAGTTTTGTAACGTTACTATTAGTGGCACTGCTGTACGTGTACTGTTTAGTTTGCGAAGCCGAGCCACCCGTAAGACCGCCACTCCCCGGAAGTGGAACGGTAAGGGTCGTGGTCATTTTCTGTATGTTTTGATTTCCCGTACATCCACTTCCTTGACAACCGTTCGCGAAGTTCCAACTTGTTGAGCTTGTCGCCGCTAAATTCGACGAAGATACGCCTCCCGTATAGTAGGCTATTTGAGAACTCCAGCCGCCATTGTCCATGACGTATGAATAGATTTCCGTGTCGCCGCTTGGTTTGACGATAGTCACCTGTTGCTGGCAATTCGGGCCCTCCACATTACAAGACGCGACGACCGCCGGCGTATAGGTCCACGTTCCCCCTCCGGAAACTCGGGAAGTAATCCACCGTGATATGTTGCTGAATGCGTCAGTAAAGTTTGCTGCCCCGTACGTCACGGTTGCGCCCGTTGGGAGAGTTATGGAATTTAACAACCCGTACGAATCGTAGCCAAATTGGTACGAGCTCCCATCTGGCAGCGTCATCATGTGAATAACCGTGAGAGCGCCAGAATATTCGGTAACGCCAGACTTATGAAAAGCAGTACTTACGGTGATGCTCTGCGTCGTGACGACGAATGGCGAAGACGAACCCTGCGAGTCCAGGACCTGATACGTAATAGTACTACCGTTTGTAGTTGTTGTGACTGGTGTACGTCCGAGCGTATCAACTACATTCCCGTTCGCGTCGGCCGAAAAAAAGTTTCCATTGGTATCTTTTACTGTCGGATACACCTGGGTTCCATCCGGAGCATAAACAGCGCTGATTGTGGAGTAGTTCGTCACAACCATAAAATAGCCAGAGGCGTCCGTCGCGAACCCGCTAGCACTAGCAGTATTCCCTTGATCGCAATCCTGAGGGTCGCGCTCCGTCTGGATTCCGCTGAAGTCATGTAGCGTGCCGTCCGGCGCTCGCCACTGAAAATAATCATAGATTGTGTACGAATGATATGGCGGAGGCGTATCGCACAGCTGATTGATACCCAAGAACGACGCTGTGCCTGGACTGGCCGAGATCACGAGTCGCCAGCCTCCCCAGGAGTTGGACACATTTGTGGGTTGCCACGATGGTGGCACCGAGCCAGCCTCTACCCAAATTGAGCTGTCGTAGTCGAGCGCCGCAGTGTAGTCGAGGTGGCCTCGCTGCGGGAAAGAACCAAGGGGAACGGAGAGATGGAGATTACCATTCGCAATGTTCAGATATCCAAGTTCGACTGGTGAAGCCGTGCTGAACGCCGGAGCGCCGATCTGTCCTAAGTAGTTTTGCGCATTCGCCGATTCTGAGGTGAGAATGATCAAAATCAGAATCGCGAGGGTCTCAAAGAACCTGAACACGGCGTATTCCTCCGAGTTTGAAAGAAAAGTTCTTCTACGGCTTGAAAATCGAATCGTCCGGGTTCGTATTTAAAGATAGTGAAGTAATCGATATGGACCAGTTAAGCTGACCATTGACGATTTCGGAGATGCGGAAAGGTACGGTGAGACCATTCGCCGACTGATAGTTCGAATATCTCAGTTCTCGCCGGAGGGGTTGGCTGTTGTTGGGCGTCCAGACCAAATCCGAAAATCCAACCAATTGGAACGTCGTCGGGTCAATGTACAGGTCAAAACTGCCAAAGTCTAGGGCTCCCACTGGAGGCATCAGGTCCGGGGCAAGCGGCGGGACAACGTGGATTTGGTGAGCCTGTCCATCCGCGAAAGGCACGGAGCCCACATACTGCAACGTGGCGGAGGAATTCGCCGCTAGGCTCGCGATGCGCATCCCGGGAAAGGTAAGTCCGCCGGCGTTCATCAAGTTGCTGTAAGGAAGCCCGATTGTCTGCCCAGCTTCGTTCGTTAGGCTACCGGCCATTCCGGTTATTCTGATCGTTCTGGTTCCCTCCGGGAGCAGTACTTGAAGGCGAAGCTGCTCCAAGGACTTTCCCTGAGTAGTCACCTTTCCTTCTAGGGTTCCTCCGGCGGTCTGGTATGTAATCGTGCCAGTTTCGGTATAATCTGCAACTGCAGATAACGCTTGCGTTCCGCCAAGCGCAACTTCACATGCTTGTACCAGAGTCAAAGCTTGGGGAACTGGAGACTGTCTCGCTTGCGTCCTGTAGAAGGCGGGCACAGACGAGGCCAGTACAGCGATAACAATTGTGGCGAGAGCTTGTTGGACGAGCTGCGAGGGTTGCGTGGTGCCGGGCGTTTGCGGTTGGGCTGGGGAATTTACCGGACAATTCAAAAGCAAAACCGCACACACGCGAAGCGGACGCATAAAGCCTCCGGACAATTAGGTCCACGGGACCGTTTTTTTCGTAACCGGAGGCGTGGGGACGGGCTTAATTTTCTTCCCGATGTGGGAAGTATTGGGCGGCAATATCCGCCGATGCGGCTTACGTGTCAAGTTAATTCTTATCGCCTAAAGACAGTATTAGGCAGCCACAGTGACAACGAAAGAACAGCCGACAGCCAGCGGGTCTCGCCGAAAGTGAGGTTAGCTGGGCGTACAGCCGGAATATATACTTCAGAGTCTTGCGGCGACTCTCATTGGCGTCGTGATGCCCCACGCTCCTATGTAACCTTCAGCACAATCCACGTAAATTAAGGAAGGCACACGATGATTGAATCCATTTTAAAGGAACAGCCGGCTTTGGCACGACACCGAGCAGCACCGCTCGTGCGGGAGCGCGAGCAATTCCTTTCGCACCTGCTGCGCCAAGGAACAAGTCCCCTCTGCGTCAGGTCGATTGCGGCTTATTTGATTCACATTGTCCGTCTACTGGAACTTACAAGTCTTCGTAACGTCGAACTAGAAGAGATCAAGAACGCTGGCGAGTGCTGGGCAAGGTATCA
>Ga0182024_10025259_pt1 | contig 10502 bp, 8 predicted proteins | sample P32metaG_FD_120480 | JGI IMG/M metagenome (GOLD analysis project Ga0182024, IMG submission 120480) | Permafrost microbial communities from Stordalen Mire, Sweden - P3-2 metaG (Illumina Assembly) | ecosystem: Environmental > Terrestrial > Soil > Wetlands > Permafrost | place: Sweden: Stordalen...
CGCATCCCGGTTCCGTTCATGGCGACTCCTTCCGAACGCCGATCGACCCATCATGACCGATCGTCCGTCTTGCGCGCGGCGAGCACGAAACCGTCGACCGGCAGCTCGTTTTCGAGGCGAAGCGTCTCAAGCCGCATGCTGAGCAACTCCAATTCAGCCCCAGCGATGCAACGCCGGAGGTACGCCTCGCCGTGGCTGTAGCGGCCGTGCGGGTTGAGAAAAAAATTCCCGCCGGAGCCGGAGCCCACCGCGCCCGGTTCGAAGCGCTCAACTGTAAACACCAAATGGCCGCCAGCCCGCAGTGCCACACTGGCGGCGGCAATCACTTCTTCAATTGCGCCAAAGTATACCAATGTGTCGGCCGACACGATCAAATCATATTTGCCCGACTGGGAAACGAGATATTCCGTCAATTCCGCGACGACCAGCTCTCCATATATGCCGCGCTCTCGTGCTCTTTCAATCATTACCGGCGAGAGATCGACGCCGGCCAAGCGCCGGGCATAAGGGGCGAGTTCGACGCCGCACAACCCCGTTCCGCACCCGGCGTCCAGCACGTGCAGTTGCCGATTCGGCGCGAGCCACCGCGCCACCTCCGCCGCGATCAACTGCGGGGCTCGGTACTGAATCACCTGCATGTTCTGGTCAAATCCGGGCGCGAAGCGGTCGAAGGTGGTGCGGACGTAATCGTCCGAAGCGCGCGAGGGAGTAAGCCCGATACGATGGGCGGCCGCCAGATGGGCCGCGACCGGATGGCCGGGGTCGAGCTGGTGCCAGTTTCTAAAGGCTTCGGTCGCGGCATCGAAACGCTGCATCCGGTGCAGCAGATTGCCGAGGCTTTGGTGTGCCTCTGAAAGAGACGGGTCCAGTTCGAGGGCGCGCTTGAACGCAACGACCGCCTCCTCGAGGCGGCCCGACCGACGAAGCAATCGCGCCCGGCTCAGATGCGCCTGAGTCAGGTGCGGCCCGTATTCCACGGCCTTGTCGAAGGCATCCAGCGCCGCCGAGAAGTGCGGCATGGCGCGCAGCAGCAGGCCGAGATTATTCCAGGCATCGGCGTATTGCGGAGAAACGTCCAGCGCGCGGCGGATCAGTTGGATCGCATCATCGCCCCGCCCCTGTTGCGCCCGAAGAACGCCCAGGAAATGCAGCGCATCGGCGTTTTCGGGATCGGCATCGATCACCGCCTGCAGCAGCGCCTCGGCCTGCGGAAGCCGGCGCTCGTTGAGCAGCCGCACGCCTGTCGCCGTCGCCTCCTCCAGGGTGAGCGTCGCCGTTCCTGTTTGGCAAGCGGCGTCGGGCGCGATTGGATCTTCGTGATCACCTTGCATGTTGCAGCACTCTTCGTTGGGCGATCCAATACTCATAGGGCATGAGGCGGACGGGTATATTTATCACAGTAGGCATCAAAAGCCGTCCTTCTAGGAGAGGCGAAGCGCGTTCAGTTGTAGCGCAATCGTATGTCCCGGCATTGGGAGGGCGAGGCTCCTGCCGAGACGCGTTTTTCGAGCGAGCTTCGGCTCGGCAGGAGCCTCGCCCTCCCGGCCTGGGTTACATTCGAATGCCGTGCGTTCAATCGAACTCGTAAGCGAACTCTCCCCCATCAACCGAGACCGCGACGCGAGACAATGGCCGCCCATCCATCATGCGGCTGAGGAATTCGCGGCTCATGGTCGGAAGCAGCGAATGCGTCAGGATCGCATCCACCATCCGCCCGCCACTTTCAACTTCCGTACATCGGCTGGCCACCAACTCCACCACCTTGTCGTCGAATTGCAGCGGCACCTTGTGGTTCTCACGCACCCGCTTCTGGATCCGGCCCAGTTGCAGGCGGATGATCTGCTTGAGCATCTTGTCCGACAGCGGGTAATACGGAATCGTGACGATCCGCCCGAGCAGCGCGGGCGGAAAGACCTTCAGCAGCGGCGCGCGGAGGGCCTTGGAAATGCTTTCCACGTCCGGCATCAGCTCCGGGTCCTTGCACATGTTCGCAATGAGATCCGTGCCGGCGTTGGTGGTAAGTAGGATGATTGTATTTTTGAAGTCGATGAAGCGGCCTTCGCCATCCTCCATCCAGCCCTTGTCGAAAACCTGGAAGAAAATCTCATGAACGTCGGGGTGGGCCTTTTCCACCTCATCCAGCAGCACGATGGAATAAGGCCGACGCCGGACGGCCTCGGTCAGGACGCCGCCTTCACCATACCCCACATATCCGGGCGGTGAGCCCTTGAGCGTGGAGACCGTATGGGCCTCCTGAAATTCGCTCATGTTGATGGTGATGACATTTTCCTCGTCGCCATAAAGCGCCTCGGCGAGGGCGAGGGCCGTCTCGGTCTTTCCAACTCCCGATGGCCCTGCCAGCATAAAGACGCCGATCGGCTTTCCCGGATTTTCCAATCCCGCACGGGAGGTTTGGATCCGCTTGGCAATCGCCTCGAGCGCGTGCCGCTGGCCGATCACGCGCTGGTCGAGCGTGTCGGCAAGCTTCAGCACACTCTCGATTTCATTTTTCACCATCCGGCCGACCGGGATGCCAGTCCAATCGCCGACCACCGCGGCAACCGCCTGCGAATCCACGCTGGGAAGGATCAGGGGGCGCTCGCCTTGCACTGTTGAGAGCTGGGATTGAAGTTCGCGCATCCGGGTGAGGAGTGCGTCACGATCAACCGCCGGCTCCGCGACGGCGGCAGCCGAGGTTGCCTGCGCCGCGATGCTCTTTCCGTTTCCGCCCGCGGGAGCCGACGGCCCCGCATCCGCCAGTCGATCGGCCGGCTTACCGCCTTCGCGCAGCTTCGAGCGAACGTCGAGAATCTGGTCAACCAGCTTCTTCTCCTCGGCCCAGTGCGATTCGAGCTCGGCCAGCCGCTTGCGTTCGGCGGCAAGCAGCTCATCTACTTCGCCCTGCCGCACTTTGTGCTCGACGCCTACGGCCGTCTCGCGCTCGAGGATCTCGGATTCGGTTTCCAGCCCCTGAATTTTCCGCCGGCAATCATCCACCTCGGCCGGCACCGCGTGCTGGCTGATGGCCACGCGGGCGCAGGCCGTATCGAGCAAACTGACCGCCTTGTCCGGCAACTGCCGGGCGGGGATATAGCGATGCGAAAGCTTCACCGCCGCCTCGATCCCCTCATCGAGTAGCTGCACGCGGTGATGTTTCTCGAGCACGCTGGCCATGCCGCGCATCATCAGCAGCGCCTTGGCTTCGCTGGGCTCCTCCACCTTGACGACCTGAAACCGGCGCGTCAGGGCGGGATCCTTCTCAATGTATTTCTTGTATTCCGCCCACGTCGTGGCGGCGATGGTGCGGAGCGTGCCGCGCGCCAAGGCCGGCTTGAGCAAATTGGCCGCATCCCCGGTGCCGGCCGCCCCGCCCGCCCCGATCAGCGTGTGCGCTTCGTCGATGAACAGAATGATCGGCTTAGGCGAGGATTGCACCTCCTCAATCACGCCCTTGAGCCGGTTCTCGAACTCGCCTTTCATGCTCGCGCCCGCTTGGAGGAGGCCGACATCAAGCGTGCGCAGCGTCACGTCCTTGAGCATGGGTGGCACGTCGCCGGCGACGATCCGCAGCGCGAATCCCTCGACGACCGCAGTCTTCCCGACGCCGGCCTCCCCGGTCAGGATTGGGTTGTTCTGCCGGCGGCGCATGAGGATGTCCACCACCTGCCGGATTTCCTCGTCCCGGCCGACGATCGGGTCGATCTCGCCTTTGCGGGCCTTTTCGGTCAGATCGATCGTGTAGCGCTTGAGCGCCTCCTGCTTGCCCATCGCGGCGGGAGGCAGCGCGCCGCTGGCCTCTCCCGGCGCTGCGCCGCCCGACATTCCCTCGCTTGCCCCCAGCGAATCCTCCGGCGAGCCCGCGACGATCCTGGTAAATTCATCGCCCAGCCGCTCGGCTTTCACCTTCGTGAATTCACCCGAAATCCCCGCCAGCAACCCGCGCAGCGACGGCGTGTTCAGCACGCCGAGGATGACATGGCCCGTGCGTACTTTCGTCTCGTTAAACAGCAGCGATGCCCACATCCACCCTTCCTTCACCGACTGCGAAAGGTAGTCGGACAGCCCGGTGATCGACGTGGCCCCGCGTGGGAGCCGGTCGAGCGAACTGGTCAAATCGGATGCGAGTTTCGACGGATTAAGCCCGAACGCGCCGATGATCTTGTGAACATCCGAATCCTGAAGCTGGAGAATCTGGTGGATCCAGTGCTGAAGCTCGACATACGGGTTCCCGCGGAGCTTGCAGAACGTCGTAGCGCTCTCGACGGACCGATACCCGATGCTGTTCAGTTTGCCGAAGAGGTTTGCCAGTTCGATGTCGGCCATAAAGTCCCGAATCAAAATTCCTAGGCGACTGCGGACGAGAGGATGACTTGATCCGCGTCGCGCGCATGCGGCTGAGCGCCGATCCAGGTGGTCCACCCCAGCCGGCCCGATTGGCCAAGCTTTAAGGCGGGCACCTCCTCTTTCAAGAGCAGCAACTGCGCGTCCCATTCCAATTCGTCGGCGGTGTACAGCTTCACCCAATCGCGCAGCCGGCGACGCGCGGGCGTTCCCGGGAGGAAGCGTTCGAAATCGGCCAGCCGCATCGGGCCGATCCGGATGCGAAACTTCATCTGGCAATCCCACACGCGCGACCCGACGACGACGCTGCGGCCGATCTCGCCGCTCGATCGCGCCTGTCCGAGGCGGCAGCGGCAGTCGGCTGGCAGATCGACCCACTGGCCGACAAATTCCTCGATCGCCACTGGAACGCCAAAAAAATCCGCCAGCACGTCGCGCAAACCTGAAGCGCTTTTCGACTGGGGCGAGAGCCGTCCGGCGTAAAAGAGCTTGGCCGCGTCAGGGAGGCGATCGCGGTCGCGAAGCGACGCCTGGCCCAGCCCCTCGAGGCTGCCGAGGTAGGTCATCCAGCGGTCGGATTCCGGGCGGTCGTAGCTGACTGTTTTCTGATTTACCGCCCACGCCCGATAGAAGAGGCTCGTGAACCGGTGCGTGAGCATGTCGAGAAAATGGACGAGCGAAAAGTCCTTGTGCGCCCGCTCGCGGTCGCGCGCGAAAGCCGTCAGGTGCAGCGGCAGCGGACCGTTCGGCCCGAGGAGGCCGAACGAAGCCAGGGCGATGCGCGGCGGCCGCTCGGGCCGCACGGTGACCGAAGACATCTCCGCCGGGGAAAACTCCATCGAAGGGTCCTGCCCAAAACGGACGGGATCGTCCGCGGCGCGCGACGAAGCGCCGATCCGCGGCTTGTCGCGGTGCGCGCTCTCCAGGCGCCGCACGGCCTGCGTGAACTCGGCCGCGTATGGGGCGGCCGAGAGGCGCGTGATCAAAGGATCGGCTTGCGTCCCATCCGGCTCGGCCATCGCATGATCTCCTCGCGGTCCAGCGTGCGGACCACGGTTTCGGTAAACGAATTCATCGACACGTAGCGGGCGAAAAACCAATCGAGCACCGCCCCCAGGACGAACGCCCCTGCCCCGCCGAAGGCATTTTCGTCGAAGGTGATGCCGACTTCGAGCCCGCGCACCAGGGCGAGCGGGCCGGGGCTCTGCGCCGTGCGCACGATCGGCTTCACCGCCACCGTCTTGATCGCCTCGACTTGGCGCAGGTATGCATCCGAAGCCGAGCGTTGCGTCATGTCGGTGGCCAACTCGATGTAAAGCTTGAGCAGGTCCCGCAGCGCCGCCGCCCCGCCTTCGCTGTCCATCAGCGACAAATAATTGAGCGAGAGATGGCTGATGATCCGCCAGGCGAATTCGCCTTCGGCATACGAGGGCTTGGGAGAGGTCGGCCCGCTGATTGCACGCGCGGATTGAACCGGAGGGCCGCCGTCAATGTTAAAATCGGTCGCGCCCGTGTTGAGCGGCATTTGCAACGGCAAATCGCGATTTGTGCAGTGCGTGGTGACGGCAAGTTGCCGCAGTTCGTTGCTGTACGGGGCGTCGTGCGCATCGACGAGCGAGAGATAGACTTCGCTGCCCGCGTAAAGCGACCGCGGCCCCTGCTGTCGCTCGCGCGCCGAGCGCGCGCGGGCCAGTCGGGTTGTGGCGAAATACGCGCCGCGGGCCGAATCACCGTCGAGGTCGCGGGCAGCGTAAAACGGCTTGAAAATCGTCTCGTTCTCCTGCCCGACGCCGTACCCGATCACGGAGTTGATCTGATAGACCTCAAAGTCCATCGGTCGCGTGCGATCCGGAACCACATGCTGTTCGCTGAAGCGATCAGATAGTTGAATGCGGTCGGCGCGCTTTGGGAATAGATTGATCACCGGCGTGCAGAACAGCGCGACGTTCTCCGCGGTAACGGCGTTTTCCAGTTTCAGGTTCAATTGCCGCAACAACACGATCAGATCGATCTCGGGTTGGTTGCAGCGGCGAATGGACTCGCGAAGCCCGGCAATCTCGGCAAACAGAAATCGCTCCGGGAACGCGAAGTATTCGCGGAGCAGGCGGTATCCCTCGAACGTGCGCGGGCTGGGCGGAAGCAGCGCCTGATGCTCCTCGAAACCGACGCGTCGGACCGCCGTCGCGGGAAGGACGCAAGGCTCGCCGAAGGGCTTGTTTGCCGGTCGCACGACCAGACCGGCGGATTGCCCGAGCAATTGCTCGTACAGGTGCAGCTGCTCGCTACCCGCGCCGCGCAGGTACAGATGCACCGAATCGAGCGGGAGCTTGGCAAAGTGCAGCCCGGGCAGCGTGCATCTAAGCCGGATCCGCAGCGCCGCTTTTGCCGAAGGCGCCGCCGGCGGCAGTCCGAGTGATTGAAGGTCCTGCGTGTGGTACTGCGCCTGCAAGATTTGCAGCGGCCAGAGCGCGACCTCGTGAGCCGTCCGATACTCGCACGCCGTCTGTTCCCCCTTGCCGAGCAGGCTGCGCAGGACGGTCTGCCGGGGGAGCTTGACTCCCTCGGCAAGCGCCCCTTCGTTCAGCCGAGGATTGAACTGCACGACCGCCATTGAAGGCGTCGGCGCGAGATAGTCAGGGTAAACGGTCTCGAGCAATTGCTGCGTGAAGCGCGGAAATTCGGCGTCGAGCTTGAACTGCACCCGGGCGGCGAGAAATGCCTGGGCCTCGAGCAACCGCTCGACGTAGGGATCGGCGCACTCGAACTGCTCGATGCCCAGCCGCCCGGCGATCTTGGGGTGCTCAGAGGCGAACTCCGCGCCCATCTCGCGTAGGTGCCGAAGCTCGCGCTCGTAGTAATTGAGGAAACGCCGATTCATCTCAGCGACGCTCCTCGAGCGTGAAGTGCCCGGTTTCCAGGTCCACTGCCGTGCGAATGTAAAGCGGCTCCGGGAGCGGCTGCGCCCAAATCTCGCCCTCGATTTCCATGATCAGCGTATTGGGCTTTCCGTGTTTGTCCTCGGTCACCACGTGAACGCGAAGCGATCGTTGGAGCATTCGCGGCTCGTAGCGCTCGATTGCCTTGGTCAGCGCCTGCTCGACCTCCAGGGCGCGCAAGCCCGATAAGGTCCTGCCGGTCAGGCTGGGGACGCCGTAGTTCAATGTCGATTTCTCGACCTCCCGAAAACCTTCGGTGTCCTCCGTCCGCTGGCTAGCGGTATTGAGCAGCCAGATCAGGTCGCGAAGGACCGCCGAGCGGAGTTGGGCAAAGGACAGGACGCGCCGGTCGCGGCTTTCCTGCGAAACCGCCGGCTCGTCGTCAACCAGCCGGTCGAGCAGCGACGGCTGCAAGCGGGCCTTGGGCGCCAGCTCAGGCATGCGGCGCCTCCGATTCGGCGACGGCCGAAGCGTCGCCAAACCGCACGCTTCGCGTCCCCAGCATGTCGTGATCGGATTCGTCGGTCGCGAAAAGACGCTGGCCCAGGCCGAAATCCACGTCTCCTTCCTTCGCAAGCCATTCGGTTTTGCGACCCAATCGGATGGCCGAATCTTCGCTCGCTTCGCTGCCCGGATACCGCGCCGGCACCAGCGCGACGGCCTGGCCGCCGTTGGTCCATTGCAACTGGGCGGGCAGCCAGACGACATCGCGCAGGTCGGTTGGCGCATCGAACTCGATCGACTGGATGCGATTGAAGGGAGCCCAGTAATACTTGCCATTGAGGATCAGTTCGAGCATCGGCCCGAGCCGGCCGTCCGCATCCGAGATCCACGAGAACGGCTTGTCGTCGATCGTGCCCGAGGTGGCCGGCGCCTGCTCCATCGCCTGCGATCGGAGCTCCTGTGCGGCGGCGTGTTTGCCGGTGGCAGACAACTGATTGGCCTGCACCATCGATCCGATCCACGGCTCGGGCTCGCCGAAAATCAGTGGCGTTCTGCGACCGGCGAATACTTCGGCGCGAAGCGCCTCGCATTGCAGGGCCGGCGCATACATCTGGGCCAGCACGGCGCATTTCGGGTCCATCTCGGCCGCCACGTTCACCTGCGTGAGCGCCCGCTCCCACTGGCCAAGCACCGCCAGCAACTGGAAAAGAAACACGCGATGCTTCGACTCGGCCGGTTGCTGCCGCACCTGCCCCTGCAGCGCCGCCAGACATTCGGAAAGTTGGCCTTGGCGCAGGTGTTCTTCGGCAGTCATGACGGGTTCTTCGCTTCAGGCAGGCGCGGCGAAGTCCAATGGCGGAGATGAGGAAGGGACAGGAATGTCCCTGCGGCACGGATGGACAGACAGGAATGTCTGCCCCACCATAACTTCGGGACCGGGACCGGGACGGGGGCGGAAATTATCGGCGCCGCCCCCGCCCGCAATGGCCCGAGCCGTTACACCTCGGCGTTCTTGGAGATGTCGTACTTCAGCACGCCGGCCGACTTGGTCGCGCCGTCCTTGTCCTGCTTGAAGTATTCGTAGGTCACCTTGCCAAAATTCAGCGCGACATTTTCGGTGAGCCGGTCCTGCCCACCGCTCCCGCCGTGCCCAACGGAGGCGACAATCACCTCTTCCATGGTGATTTCAAGGTATTTCTGCTGCTTGCCCCCGGCCTTGCGCACCAGAAGCACGCACTTGGGGATGTGCGTTCCGAGGCAGCATGCCTGGGCGATTGCCGGGGACGCCGAGTCTATATACTTGGTGAAGGACAGGTCTTGCACGTTCACCTTGCCGCCCCCACCGCCCGAGCCCATGTGGGTCGTGCCGGATTGGCTGAGGCCCCAGCTCCAGGCCAGCACGTCCATATCGTTGGCTTTGCTCTGGGCCGCGTCCTGGCTTTCACCCTTAATCTTGTCCCCCATGTTCATGAACATGTCGACTGCCATAGTCCTGCTCCCTGTCAAGGCGCCCCGAGGGCGCCTGCCGAACTTGTGTTTGGGGGGACGCCGCTGGTCGGCGATGCGGCGGCGCCCGACATCCTTTTACGCTATGCCCCCTTGGCGGACGGTAGCTTGGACACAAGCCGCAACGAAACGGTTAGTCCTTCAAGTTGATAATGCGGCTTCAAGAAAAATTTCGCGCTGTAATAACCCGGATTCCCCTCGACATCCGAAACGACCACCTCGGCATCGGCCAGCGGCTTGCGCGCCTTCTGCGCGTCGCTCGAGTTGGCCGGATCTCCATCTACGTATTGGAAGACCCAGTTCTTTAAGTACGACTCCATCGCCGCGCGGTCTTTGAACGTCCCGACTTTGTCGCGCACGATGCACTTCAGATAGTGCGCGAACCGGCAGGTGGCAAAGAGATATTGCAGCCGGGCGGAAAGATTGGCGTTGGCCGTTGCATCCGGGTCCTGATATTCCTGCGGCTTTTGCAGCGACTGGGCGCCGATGAATGCCGCCACGTCGGTGTTTTTGCGATGCAGCAGCGGCATGAAGCCGGACTTGGCCAGCTCCGCTTCGCGCCGATCGTCGATGGCGATTTCGGTCGGGCATTTCATGTCCACGCCGCCGTCATCTGACGGGAAGGTGTGAACCGGCAGGCCCTCGACCAGCCCACCCCCTTCGACGCCCCGGATGCACGAGCACCAGCCGTACATCTTGAACGAACGGTTGATGTTCGTGGCCATCGCGTAGGATGCGCTCGACCAGGTAAACTTGTTGTGATCCGCGCCGGCGGTGTCTTCCTCGAAGTCGAACTCCTCGACCGGGTTGTTCTTCGCCCCGTAAGGCAGGCGGGCCAGCGTCCGCGGCATGCACAGGCCGAGGTATCGCGCATCTTCGCTTTCACGAAGCGACCGCCAGGCGGCGTAGTCGGGAGTGCTGAAAATCTTGGACAGATCGCGCGGGTCGGCCAGTTGCTGCCACGAGTCCATCCCGAGCACGCCGGGCGCCGCATTGGCAATAAACGGCGCGTGCGCCGCCGCCGCTATCTGCGCCATGCCGCTGAGGATCTCGACATCGGGGGCCGAGTGGTCGAATTGGTAATCGCCCATCAGGCAGCCGTATGGCGCGCCGCCGAGTTGGCTGTATTCTTCGGTGTAGAGCTTCTTGAACAGCGGGCTCTGGTCCCACGCCGTCCCCTTGAATTTTTTCAGCGTCTTGCCCACGTCCTTTTTGGAGATGTTCAGGACGCGGATCTTGAGCGTCTCGTCGGTCTCGGTGTTGTTGACCAAATAA
>Ga0182024_10025260_pt1 | contig 10502 bp, 10 predicted proteins | sample P32metaG_FD_120480 | JGI IMG/M metagenome (GOLD analysis project Ga0182024, IMG submission 120480) | Permafrost microbial communities from Stordalen Mire, Sweden - P3-2 metaG (Illumina Assembly) | ecosystem: Environmental > Terrestrial > Soil > Wetlands > Permafrost | place: Sweden: Stordalen...
CCAAAAACCCGTCGCGCTTTTGGAACGCATCATCAAAGCCAGCAGCAATCCCGGCGATGTTGTGCTCGACCCATTCTGCGGCTGCGGCACGACTATTGACGCCGCCGAAAAACTCGGTCGCCAATGGATTGGCATTGATGTCACGCAACTCGCCATTTCGTTGATCAAAAACCGCCTGCTCGACACCTACGGCCACCGCCTGAAATTCGTGGTAGGGACGACTTCCACGTCGTCCCCGGTAAGGACACGTTCCACCGTGTCCCAAAACGAAATCACGGACGCGGTGGAACGCGTCCCTAGCGAATCCCTCATCCGCATCATCGGCGAACCGACGACGCCCAACGAAGCCGCGCAACTCGCCGAGGACGACAAATATCAATTCCAATGGTGGGCGCTCGGCCTCGTCGGCGCGCGTCCCGTCGAACAGAAGAAGGGCGCCGACCACGGCGTTGACGGCAAAATCCTTTTCCGCGACGACCTCACCGTGGCGAAACCGGAGCAGATCATCATTCAAGTCAAGGGCGGCAAGACCGGCGTGAAAGACGTGCGCGATCTGCGCGGCGTGCTCGACCGCGAAAAAGCCGCCATCGGCGTTTTGATTTCCCTGCAACCGCCCACCAGCCCGATGGAAGCCGAAGCCGCCGGCGCCGGATTCTATGAGCACAAGATGAACCGGCAGAAATATCCGCGCCTCCAGCTTCGCACGGCAAAGGAATTGATGGATGGCCAAGGCATCGAACGCCCGTCCAACGTCGCCGCCACGGATGAGACCTTCAAGAAAGCGCCCAAGGCAAAAGCCAAAGGTGGCGAGCAACCGGCGTTGGGATTGTGAAAATGAGACGGTGCAGACCCAGATTACCGTGGAAACGCGGTCCTGTCGCTTGGCAAATCAAGTCCGACGCGGATGAAATCAAAGTCCGACTCGGCAGGGAGAAACGAAATTTTTTCAGTCTTCGCCGGGCAGCTCGACTTTTAGGTGTCTCGACCCAACCGGTTCGGGATTGGATTCGACTGGGTCATTTGAAGCGCGAGGGCCCACGAGGGCAGATTGTCAGGGGCGAGCTTGGGCGGTTTGTCGGCTGGCTCGAGGAACGTGCCGGGCGTTTTGGTCCCGAAAACTATCTGGAACGCCTTCCTCCAACGTATCCTTTCAAAAAATTAGGCCGCGTCTGCTTTGTCTGGCCAAAAGACCGCAAGACGCTCAATCCCAAGGAACTGGCTGTATTGACCGGCTGTCACCCGTCGTTGGTGATAAAAGCCATCCGCTGCGGCAAATTGCGCGGTCGCTGTCGGACTCTCCGCGGCCGGATTCTCCGCCGGTGGGAAGTTTCAAGGCACGCCTAGGCTGCTGCCTATTTATGATGTCGCCGTTCCGGCAGTAAAATAAATTGTAATTTTCTTTAAATTACCTCTTGACACGTTTTTTTGGCGATTTTCGCTGCAGCACCGTTGCAGCACCCCTGCAGTAAGGCTGCAGCGGATTTCCAAAAATCACGTTTTAGTTATAAGCATTTTTATTACAATGTGTTGAAAAGTTTTCAAAAGGCAAAATTCCATCAAATTCCATAAAAAGGGAATATGATACGGTGGCAGCATGGTTTTAATAACTATCAATTCAACAGTCACCTTCGTGGCCGCTACCGCTAAAAAATTATGAGCATCACCCGCATTGGAAAAATCGCCCGCGTGCCTATACACATCCGCGACCAGTTGGGCCGCCGCCTCGAAGATGGTAAACCGGGCAAGGAAATAGTGAAATGGCTCAATAGCTTGCCGGACGTTCAGAAAATCCTCAAGGGGCAATTCGACGGCCAGCCGATCAATGAATCGAACCTGACCGTCTGGCGGCAAGGCGGTCATCAGGATTGGTTGCGGCATCAGGAAAGGTGCGGCATCGTCCGCCGGTTGCGCGAGGAAGCCGAAGAACTGAAGATTGAGGCCGAGGATGCTGAAAATTTGATGGAGGAGGATGTCAGCGAATATCATGCCGTGAGGCTGGAGACGGAACTGGCTCACATGGTCGAAAGCTTGTTGCAGGAAACGGGCGATTCGCAGGAGCGATGGCGACGGTTGCGGGAGGCGCTGCATGAGTTGGGTCAATTGCGCCGGCATAATTGCCGCGCTGCGCGCTTGCGCCGGGATAAACAACTATGGCAACGCGAAGATCAACGTCAGGCTGAAAAGGAACACAAAAATCGCCTGATTGACATATTGCATAGTCCGATGGAGCAGCAAGTAATGGCCGAATGTTTCGGAGGCGGCGAGCATGGTAAAAAAATGGCCGAGTTGCTTCACCGCATTAAGTTCGATTTGCCTCTGGATGGCCTCATTGACAAGGAATGCTCCGGCAAAGCCAGTCCCGATGCGATCAAGCCTGATCAAGCTGAATTAAGCTCAATTAAGCCGGATCAAACCCAAAATTCCAGCAACGTGCCGTCCCGTTGAATAATTACCGGCGGCCATGTCATAAAAGGACCATCCCACTTTTTCATGTCAGATGACCGCAGGTTTCAATACCTTTTCCTCCATGTTATCAGCCAAACCCTGGCGCGCCGAAGCCGTGATCCGGTTTTGCACGGCGCAATTTGTTTGCCTTTGCCTCGGTCTGACGGCAATTGGCATCCTGCACAAATTTGGCGTCGCCGGTTTCAGACACGACAACGATTTCGGAAACGTTTTGCTCGGCACGTTGAGCTTTCAAGGCGTGACGTGGATTTTAATCCCCGTTTTTCTGCGGCAACACCAAATCGGCTGGCGCGAGGCGTTTGGTTTGCGCGGGCCAAAATTAAATCAGGCACTGCTCCTGGTCATTACCTTGGTCATCGTTATTCTACCCATCGCGTGGTTGCTGCAAACTGTTTCAGTCTCCGCGCTGACCAAACTCGGCTGGCCGCCCGCCGACCAGACCGCCGTGGCGCTGATGGCGGCGGCGAAGTCGCTTTGGCTGAAAATTTACCTCGGCGCGTTCGCGGTTGTGCTCGCGCCCGTGGCCGAGGAATTTATTTTTCGCGGGATGCTGTTTCCGTTCGTCAAGCAACTCGGTTATCCGCGGCTCGCCTGGTTCGGCACTAGCGCGCTATTTGCGCTGATTCATCTTGACGTCGCGATCGTGGTGCCGCTGTTCGCGTTTGCGCTCGCGCTGGCGTGGCTTTACGAAAAAACCGACAATCTGCTCGCGCCGATTGCCGCGCACAGTTTGTTCAACGCCGCCAATCTTGCGGTGCTCTATTTTGAAGATCCATTGAACCAGCTCCTGCAAAAATTTTATCACTTCCTTCATCTGGCATGAACGAATTTGAACTCATCGCGCGCCTGACGAAATCACCGCCGACCAACCCAAGTGTTTTGGTCGGTGCGGGTGACGATTGCGCCGTGCTGGATTTCGGCGTGGCGGACCGGTTATTTTTGTTCAAGACGGACGCGGTCGTTGAAGGCATCCATTTCACAAAGGAAACGCCACCGGAAAAAATCGGACGCAAGGCGCTTGCCCGCTGCTTGAGCGACATCGCCGCGATGGCCGGAACGCCGACCGCCGCGTTGGTGACGGTTGCGCTGCCGGAAAAATTTGAGCTGGAATTCATCAAAAAAATTTATGACGGCATAAATGCTTTGGCGCGCGAACACGGAGTCGCCATTGTCGGCGGTGAAACGACGACGAATCCCGGAGGCATCTTGATTTCGCTTTCGCTGCTCGGGACCGTTCCACGCGGAAAACAGGTTTTGCGCTCCGGCGCGAAACCCGGCGACGCGATTTTTGTGACCGGCGAGCTCGGCGGTTCACTGGCGGAAAAACATCTGGAATTTGAACCGCGGCTGGCGGAAGCACGCTGGCTGGCGGAACATTTTCCGGTCCACGCCATGATTGATTTGAGCGACGGCCTGGCTGGTGATTTGCGCCACGTTTTGCAGGCGGGCGGCCTGGGCGCGGAATTGTTGAAAGAGGCGATTCCGATTTCCCGCACGGCCAGGTTGCGGGCGAAGAAAAGTTCCACCGCAAAACCGGCGTTCGCCGCCGCGCTGACGGACGGCGAGGATTTTGAATTGCTTTTCACCGTCGCGGGCCACGACGCGGTGAAACTGCTCGACGCCTGGAAAAAACAATTTCCGAAATTGAAATTAAGCTGTATCGGGAAAATGGTTGTGGGGGAGGGGATTTTAATTCGCGGCAAAAGCGGTTCACACAAACTGGCGGTCAATGGCTACGTTCATTTCGCATAATCCGGCGGAAACGGAATCGCTTGGCGAATGCTGGGGTCGCGCGGCCCGGCGCGGACTGGTGATCGCGTTGTCCGGCGATTTGGGCGCGGGCAAGACGCAGTTGGTGAAAGGAATTGCGCGCGGGCTGGGCGTGACGACGCGTACACATTCACCAACGTTCACGCTGGTGAACGAATACGACGGTGGCCGCTTAAAATTATTCCATCTGGATTTGTATCGGTTGGAAACGCGGGAACAGATTTTTTCGGCGGGCATGGAGGAGTTTTTGCAACCGGACGGCGTGGCGGTGATTGAATGGGCGGAGCGACTGAAAGCGGAATGGCCGCTGTCCAGGATATCTGTGCAGATTTAAATTTTAAGTGAAATGGAACGGCGGATTATTTATGACGATTTTGGCGCTTGAATTTTCCTCGCCGCAACGAAGCGTGGCGATCGTGCGCGCCGGCCGCGTCTTGAGCGAGGCCGGCGAAACCGGCGGACGCGGAACCAATGCGTTCGGCATGATTGAAAAAGCTTTGGCGGAAGCGAAAATCGAGCGGGAAGAAATTGAAGTGGTTGCCGCCGGGCTGGGGCCGGGTTCTTACACCGGCATCCGTTCGGCGATTGCGCTGGCGCAGGGCTGGCAATTGGCGCGGGGCGTGAAGCTGCTCGGCGTGAGCAGCGCGGAGTGTCTCGCGGCGCAGGCGCCGGCGGAGAAATTGTTCGGCCGGGTGGACGTGATGATTGACGCGCAGCGGAATGAATTTTATCTGGCGGTTTATGAGATTTCCGAAGGCGGCTGGCGGGAAATCGAGCCGTTGCGGATTTTGACTTTTGCGGAAGTTCAGGCGCGCGCAGACGTGGAAGAAATTATGATCGGCCCGGAGGTGACGCATTGGTTCCCGAATGGTCGCACAGTTTTTCCACGTGCGGCGGCGCTGGCGAAACTGGCGGCGGACCGAAATGATTTTGTCACGGGCCAAAAATTGGAGCCGATTTATTTGCGCGCGACAAATTTTGTCAAAGCACCGCCGCGCAATCCAATCGCGCTTTGAGTTCCAGCGGCTGCATCACTTGCGTGTGTCAAAACCGTCATGCGGTATTCCGTTCTGTCAAATTACAGGACAGTCTGAATGGTCACCAGACCCGGCATTGGCCGTTTCACTTCTTAATTAGCGCAAGGAAATAATGGTATGTGCCTTGCTGCATGGGTCTCTGGCGGACAGGCAGTTTGGTTACTGAATTTACAATTTATGTTGGCTCGCTTTGGACAAACGCACCAGCGAATGGCAAGCGCGGCATTCACCCTCGCAGAAGTCATGATCGCTTTGGGCGTTTTTGCGCTGGTGTCGGCGGGACTGATTAATGGCTATATACAGTCCAATCGTGATGCGGAATGGAGCGCCATGTCACTGGCGGCACAATCGTATGCTTCGCAAGGCGTGGAACAAGCGCGTTCAGCCAATTGCAGCGTATCAGCAGGCTATCAATTGCCCACAACGAATTACTTCCAAACGAATGCCATGCAAGTCCCGATTTCAGGGCAAACATTCATCGTCACGAATTGGGTCACCGTCGCCAATCTTTACCCTGTTACCACTCCTTATCCATTGTTTCAGATCCGGTCGGATTGTTATTGGCAGTTTCCAGCAACCAATGGAGGAAAATGGTTCACCAACACGGTTATCACCGAACGCGCACCCGACCAATGAAGCTTTTGTCATCCATGCAAGCTAGGTCGCGGCGCACGCTGGTTTCCGCCTTCACCTTGGTGGAAACCATGATGGCGATGCTTGTCTTTATCATTTTCATCGTCGCCGGAATGATGGCGGTTCAGATTTTTGTGCTGCGCATGAACAATTTCACGACGGACAAGTTAATGGCCGCCGGCGGCAGTGCCAAAGCCATGGATCAAATCTGCAACCAAATCCGTGGCGCACAGTTTTTGCAGGTGGGAACTTTTTCCGCTAATACCTTTACTCCCATCGCGAACGGCTCAAGTCAGCAGGGCACCGCCTTGCAAGTCTTTTTCGCTTTAAATACGAATACGACCCCTTTTACGGTCAGTTCGAACCCTTATACGATCTTCTACCTGAACCCGGCGACCGATAATCTATACTTCATCACCAACGGCCAAACGGCCACCGCGGCCGCCCCGGGAACTTTACTGGCCAGTTGGATAACTAATAATCCCTGTTTCTGGTCCGAAAATTATCAAGGGAATATCAATACAACCACAAATACTTTTATTACGGGGGCCAATTGCACCATTCGCATACTTTTGCAGTTTCGCCAATATGCCACCCCCAATGCGAACCTCGCATACGAATTTTATACATTTCAGACTCGGGCCACGCCGCGCGCACCTTACTTATATCAATAACCTCGATAAAACCGGATAAAATTTATGCGCATGACATTCAGACCATCCGAACCGGCCAACCAAGGCTACGCCCTGATCATGGTCCTGATATTTTTAGCCACTACGTTGCTTGTTCTGGGCACTGTGATGTGTTGGACAAACAACAACTCCAAAGAAATCAAACGCAATAATTTATATTTCACGAGTCAAGCCGCCGCCGAAGCCGCCACCGAGCAGGTCATTGCCAACATGAACCGGGACTATCTTTATCAAAGTCTCAATTCATCGAACTACTATAACACTAATATTCCTTCGCAAACCGGCTGGCCGATAAAATTCCAGTTTAGCGGCACAAATAGCTACAGCGGATTAAATACAACCTACGTTAACATTGGCGCGGCCTCGACCAACCTGCAACCTTTGGGCTCGGAATGGTCGGGCTTGCAAGGGTTTCCGAGGATTTGTCAGATAACTTCCACCGCACTGGCGTCAAATCAGCTTTACGCCGTCCCTGCCACCGTCACCGAGACCAATCAATATGATGATATTCCCCTCTTCCAATTCGCCATCTTTTATAATATGAACCTGGAGATTCAGCCTGGTGGAACTATGAATATTCGTGGCCCGGTGTTTTGCAATGACAGTATTTGGGCAGCTTCAACAGGTCTTACATTTTCAAATTCGGTTACCGCCGCTGGTAATGTTACCTCCAACAACATATCGGATCCCTTTATGACCGTCGGTGATAAAGATGGTAGCGGTGATCCCATTTTTATGGGTGCGGTAACTACCAATCATGCTGCACTAAATTTACCCATCGGAACGAACAATGTCGAAACGATTCTCCAAATACCTCCAACCAATGATACCTCTTCCGTATTTCTTTACAATCTGGCCGATCTTGTCATCACCAACTCGTCCAGTGGTGCTAATCTCAAGGTGTTTTACGAGAATACCAACAATGCAACTCCCCTGACATTGGTCCCCATGGATAAGGTGACTTACTATTCTTTTGTGAACAGCACCAACTTCTATGACGACCGCGAAGCGAAAACGGTGAGCGCCATCTATCTTAATGTGACAAATCTGAGTCTTTGGCTCACCAACACCGCAGCACTGGGAGGCAACCTTTACAACAACAAAAGTATAACCGACACCGGTAAAGGTATTAACTCCATCTATATCTACAACAGCGTTACGATGACCAGCACGACCCTCCCGGGTGTCCAGGTTGACCACGGCGCGCAATTGCCGCCCTACGGTCTTGGTATTGCCACCCCTCAACCCATCTATGTGACAGGCAATTTCAACGTGCAGGATACGACCGGAAACAACATCGGCCAACTTGTCACAACTCACACCTATCCCGCCGCGCTCTATGCCGATGCGCTTACTGTTCTTTCATCCAGTTGGAATGACACCAATTACACCAGCAGTCATGACACATCGCTCGGCTCGCGAACCCTCCCCGTCGCGACTACCGTCAATGCCGCAACCCTTGAAGGAATTGTGCCCTCATCAGGGGCAAATTACAGTGGCGGCGTTGAAAATTTCATTCGTTTGTTGGAAGACTGGAGCGGTACCACTTTGACTTACAATGGCTCAATCGTCGTCATGTTTCCCAGCCAATATGCGACAAATTATTGGGGCAACAGTGATTATTACGGCATCCCCACGCGCAACTGGGCTTTTGATATCAACTTCGCATCGGGAAGTGAGCCGCCGATGGCCCCACGCGTCAAAGGCATCATCCGGCAAGGATGGACACCTTGACGATTCCTGCTCCGGGCGCAGAATCAAAAACTTTTCTTCCGCTTTGACCGCTCGCCGTCTTAAACTGCCCGCGTGAAAGCCGCCATCCTGCACGGGCAGGAAAAAATCCAGATCGAAGACATCGCGCCGCCCGCGCTCAAGCCCGGCGAAGTCCGCATCCGCATCGAAGCCGCGCTCACCTGCGGCACCGACCTGAAAGTTTTCAAACGCGGCTATCATGCCAGAATGATCGTGCCGCCCGCCGTCTTCGGCCACGAACTGGCCGGAATTATCAGTGAAGTCGTCGCGCCCCTCTCTCCATCGGATGGGGAGAGGGCGACCGCGAGGCCGGATGAGGGGTGGTGTGCCGGCGACCGCGTGGTCGTGGCCAATTCCGCGCCGTGCGGCGCTTGTTTCTTTTGCAAAAACAACCAGGAAAATCTTTGCGAAGATTTGCTGTTCCTTAATGGCGCTTACGCGGAATCCATTGTCGTGCCTGCGCGGCTCGTCCAAAAAAATCTGCTGCGTCTGAAACCGGGAACGGATTTCCGCGCTGCCGCGCTCACCGAACCGCTTGCGTGCGTCGTTCAGGGCGTCAAAGACACAAAATTGCGCGCGGGACAAAATGTGCTCGTCATCGGTGCCGGACCGATCGCTTTGATGTTCGTCGCGCTGGCGAAAAATCTCGGCTGCAACATCGCGGTGGCCGGCCGCCGCGCGGCGCGATTGGAGGCGGCGCGACGGCTTGGCGCCAATGAAATCATTGACATCGGCGACGGCGGAAATCCCGTCACAAAAATTCACGAAGCGACGAAGACGCATTTCGATGCCGTGATTGAAGCGGTTGGCCGTCCTGAAGTTTGGGAAGCCGCCGTGCAGCTCGTCCGCAAAGGCGGCACGGTGAATTTTTTCGGTGGCTGTCCCTCCGGCACGACGGTTTCGTTCGACACGCAACTGGTTCATTATTCCAACCTGACGCTGCTGGCGAGTTTTCATCATACGCCGCGCACAATCCGGCGGGCGCTGGAATTTATCGAGGCGGGCATGATTCACGCGGCGGATTTTGTGGACGGCGAGTGTCCGTTGACGCAACTGCCGGAATTGTTCAAGTCAATGACCGCCGGAAATTCCGCAATCAAAACCTTGATCCGCGTCCACGAATAATTCTACGGCTGCAAAAACTTTTCAAAAACTTTCTGCATCTTTTTCAAGTCGGGCAGATTGATATACATCATGTGGCCGGCATCGAACTCGATGTAAGTGATGTGGGTGCGGTAAGCGGCATCGAGCGCCATATGGTCGAGCGCGTAATGCACGGTGTCAATCGGACAGACCAGATCGCACCGTCCGCCGAGCACGAGCACGCGCATGAACGGATTCTGGTTCATCGTGGATGCGAGCTTGTCGCCCGCGCTGGCGTAGCTGTTATGAACACCGTAATTCCAGGGCTGCACGCCGGCGAGGATTTCGTAGGGTAAATCATCCTCGAATTTCAATTCGTCGCGCACGTAGGAATTCATCGCGGCGGAAAATGGTCCAAGCGTTGCTGCGGCGGACGGATCGAAATCAGGAGACGGCGCGGCGGGATCGTCATCGCGTCCGGTGATGCGCGCGTCGTAAGCGCCGAGAATCAGACCCTGATCGTGCAGCAATTGTTTGCGGAAAACGCCTTCATCAATCCGTAAATCGTTGTCCTCGATGATTTGCGGCGAAAGGCCGGTGAGCCGTGTGAGTTCGGTGACGATTTTTTTCCGTTCACCGGCGGAGAGCGAATCGCCTTGCTGCAAAGCGGAAGCGTATTCGCCTTTGGCAAATTCGCGCGCCTCGGCGAGCGCCTTGGGCAAGTCGTTTTGCAAATCGGGTGGCAATTTTTTGTGGAACTGCGCCGCCGCCGTGAAAGCCGGCAAATAAAGCGGATACAGCACATCGTTGCCGGGATTGTTCCAAATAGTCGCAAAATCCAAAACGCCGGAAACGAGAACCAATCCGTTTAAATACATTCCGTAACGCGAACGCAAATGGTCGGCGAGGCCGGCGGCGCGAAAAACTCCGTAGCTTTCGCCGCAGAGGTATTTCGGCGAGAGCCAGCGTTCATGCCGCGTCGTCCAGAGCCGGATGAATTCGCCGACGGAATCGAGATCGGCGGAATCGCCGAAAAATGCGTCGGCCTTTTCGTCCTTCGCCGGACGGC
>Ga0182024_10025261_pt1 | contig 10502 bp, 6 predicted proteins | sample P32metaG_FD_120480 | JGI IMG/M metagenome (GOLD analysis project Ga0182024, IMG submission 120480) | Permafrost microbial communities from Stordalen Mire, Sweden - P3-2 metaG (Illumina Assembly) | ecosystem: Environmental > Terrestrial > Soil > Wetlands > Permafrost | place: Sweden: Stordalen...
AAGTGGGGGGGTCGCTGGTGGTAAAGGGTTGTTCATGGGGGGGTGAAATTGGGCCTGAGGGGGACAAATACACGTATGTTCTACGTGATTTATGGCCAACGAAAGTTACAGCATCGATGAGGAGGGTCTTCTTGATATTCTAGCAAGAGGGGCGGAGTCACTGGGGCCCATGGTTGTCTCGTGGGGGGTTGAGATGGGGTGAAATCAGACCGGAAATAAGCCCGTTCACTTGTATACAGTATTTCTTACCACAACGGCGTTCGCAATCTCCCCGGCGCTTGTCCTAGGCGAACCGTCAGACAAGTGGGTAAACCACGCTTGTTGGGGACAATGATAATATTCAAGGGACGGTAATACACGCAGAGCGTACGGGTGTACATACGTCTTTCGTCGTTGATATCTCGCTCGTACACTGAGCATGCGTGCAGGGAGATCTGACGAACTTATCAAGTATTTCACATACATATAGTAGTTTGCATCCACGGCCCCCGTGTTGGACCTCGTAGTGTATGTAGTCCTATAGTATTCGAAGCATGCCTGCAGCGCTGCCTTCAATACTCCCGGCAAATATATCACTCGGCAACAGCACCAACATCACACGCATCCAACTTTTTCGCCCGATGTATCACTGACTCTGATCGTAGAAATATATACATACACTGGAGGGAGCGGGAGTGCGGGCGTGCGTTGAAGTACGTATATCACCTTCATTGCGGGCGGTCTTGAGGACGTCATATGTGTAGTGTAACCATTTCGGGTGCATTAGGGCTGTCGTACTGTTTTGTTCACCCTCCGCATTGTTTTTGTCCCATGCGGTAGAACATGGGAAGACAACTTCACACGGCACGCGAGCCGCCGTGGGGAAGTTGTGTGTGTTCCCTTACAGCACGCGCACGGGATAATACTTGTTGTCTTGAATGATCCTGGGCTGTGTACTGACGTGCCCTCAGGTCGCTCGACGTATTGATTGCAGCTTGAATCTGTGATCAGTTAAAACGTTGAAGAGTTACCTCGGGAATTAAATGCAACTCGCAGCAAACTTGCGTATTGCTGCATACGTCAATCTGACTCGAATTGCCTCGCACATCCCTTCAATAGCTAGTTCTCGAGCTTGCAGAAGCCTAGAATTCAAAGACTCAGCGAGGTTTGATATCAGATGTCCATAGCGACGGCCGGAGAACCAACCGTTGCCGAATACATGGGATGTGCAGCTTTAAATAACCAATCGACGCAGGTGGAATTGATTGCGTCACGCAGGGTTGATCGTGCAGCTTCCCAAAGCAACGTCGTAAGGTCCTTGTGCTTGTACTGTCTTTTGACAAGGTGTCGAAGGCAGTTGTTTGGTTTCTCGAACATCTCCATTCAATTGTTAATGCGAACCTTCCTATGTACTTCCATTGCCACCATTGACGACGTTACATTTCTTTCCGATCGTCAAAAGGGCCTTCTCGAAGGCGTTGGAACTGCAGATCGAACCATGCAGATCGAACCATGTCGAACCATGCAGATCGAACCATGTCGAACCATGTCGAACCATGTCGAACCATGTCGATCCACACGTCGAACAACCCATCGAACCGACATAGAACCCCAATGAGTTTCCTGCTTACCCTTTCTTACGGCGAGCGGTTGGTTCCTGGACTCACAAGCAGGCAGGAAAAGCTAGTTTTGAGCATCGATACCTGTACCTGCGAGTAGGACCATATTGCGATGTAAGATGAGTTCAATCAAGTCCAACGAGAGCCCGGCAAGGAACAAAACCGACGCTTGGTATGAGATAAAAAGCCGATGGCACTTGCTGCCGTCGTTTGAAGGAGTTGTTTCGAGGATGACAATGCTGCCTGTTGTAGCAAGCCTATAAAAGCATGCTATTACCTGGGTTGGTTTGACGGCGTTTTTCGGCAAGGTTGCGTATCCTTCCTCACGGGTGCCTAGGCGTGATGCCTTTTGCTTGGCTTGATAACCTTGCCAATAGCTCGCCTGAACTTTGGTATTTACGGTATCTTGGGCAATCTCACGTGGCGCTGGTGTCTCTTTGACTTTAGCGGCGCTGCCAATGAAGTGAGAGTTGGTTGCAGGGTGTTGGGACAGTTCGTCAACGAAGATTTTGATGGTGAATCTAGCCGCGTCATACTTGCTGGCATACAAACACCATTTGCAACCATCGTTCTTGCAACGTACGTCGCTTTGTGTCGAACAATCTTGGTTCTCGATTGTGCCTTGAATGCCTTGGCGTATTATGGGTTCAATCTTAGGAGAACTTGCCTACAAATTAGTTACGATTTGAAAAATGTCATACTTGTTTCGGAGAGCGCCCTTCTTCAAGACTCCGAGTTGTCTCTTCGTGATCTTGGCACCCTTTGCCTTGAGGACACTTTGCACTGTTGATGGCCAACACGCCGGTGGAGGCCCATTGTGAGGCGACTTCGTAGCGAGCCAAGAACACGATTGTGTATTCATTCTATTTCCAGACCACGCAAAATGGGGAATGTCATCCAGCATGACCAGAGTATATATTGTGATTGGAGGCGAAACATATGGGACAAGATATGTGGTGTACTTTCAGAACTCAATTCCATTTGTATTAAGCTCAACGCTCTTCGACATGGGCTTAAGGAATGAATCCGTCATCCTTGCCGATTGATTAGATACGGATAAGCTTTAATGAACAAGTATTGCTTCTAAATATCTCAGGATCTATAATTGTTTTACTGGAGCAATCGCAGCAATAATCCGCCCGTGCACTGTATCCTATCCCTCGGGAATGTAAAGCTTTAATGACATCTATCCAGGATCGGAGTCAGGCACAGTCAAGGCCTATCTCACCTACGCATCAGATACCTAAAGCTTTAATGAACCATCATATTACAGCACATTCAAAACAACTCGTCCACGACCCTGGGATACGGATATGTATTTCCGACCCAATTGTCGGCGCAGTTCTGTGAATGTGTATAATACGGTGGCGCTGATTGACGCCAGCGACGGATAACAAGACCGGGCAGAAAACATCCGGGTCGCCCTCGTGTAGATTTCGGGGGAATTATCGCCCACGTCTAACCACTCCATGAGCCACCGTTTACCCCTGGCAGCGACCCCAGAACTGAATAGAACCTCAAGAGTAACGTCGTGACGAATTCTGCAACCAAGACTGGCCACAAAACATCCTACAATGGGCTGTAAATCATGCCCATTTTGGGCAAACAGTCATTAATATCTAGCCCGTCATAGCCCTTGAACATGGAATCCCCAGACCTTGGCGCGCCAGCATGATGCAGGTGAGTTGGGGGGAAGGTTGCGCATGACGAAGGAGAGCCGGAGCTGAGACGTTGAGAACGAGGCGGGAGAGGGACGTGAGTGGGATATTCTGAAGTCTGCAGTGTTAGTTCGCATCGAGTCAGGGAGGAGAACGGGAGCCGGAGACGCGGATGAACTCGAGCGGAAGCAGGTATGATAGCGCTCATATGACCAAAATCTGCGGCATTGAGAACGAGAGCTGAAGCGGGAGGGAGTTGGGAGCTCTGCAGGATGCACTCGCGTTGAGAATGACGATGGGATATACCGAGCCAGGTATAGACTGTGACATGTAAATGCCTCAGCCGTCTCTCTCGTGCCCGAGATATATCCCCCGAACGAACTTGAGGTTTGTATCAAGGGCCAGGTACAGTCCGTGACACATAAAGTGACTCAGTCGCCTTTCCCGTGCCCGAGATATGTCCCCCCGAAAGACCTACACGACATAAAGTGCTGTCAGCTGTGATGGTGATGGAGTGAAATTTTTTCGCATGCGATGGTGATATCGACCCTTGTGATTGACCCATACCCACGATTTTTGCGGACAACTGTTTTCCATTTATCGACTCCTTGTTCCACCGCGAGCGCCAGCACCAGTCCGAGTGCTTTACGACCGGTCCTTGTTCGCCCCTCTATTATTAGTTTTTGCACAAATATGGACTCCACGACAGTTGGGATAGAGACAACTCCTTCCCCGAAACGACGCAGACAACAGTCCAAGAGGGCCTCTCCCCCCACAGAGCCGAATAGACTGCAAGATACTCGGTGAATCAGTCCACGTCAATTAAGGAGTCATGGTGCTTGCAGTTTCAGACGATTGCCACTACCCTCGATCAATTGTTGTGCCCAGAATCGGAGCCACTCGAATATTATACTTTAACCGACTTTGTCATCTGTTCACCAATTTTTTGTATCTTGGTCCAGGCTATCTCAGATGGAAATATCGGGAATCGACGACAATTACGCCAAATTCTGCAGCTTCGTTGGACGTGACCCGTAGCATGTAGCTTCTTGATCATGATCATCTAATCTATCTATTCTTGTCATATCCTCTCTATTCTGCCGGCTTCCCTTATATTGGCGCCCCCAGACGGTTTACCAGAGGTTCTTTGAATCTCCAGCTACCACCATCGACCGGAGCTTGGACCGCAACCAGCGTTTACGCAACCTTCCTTTCCCTGGCGTTCACGTCATCCTGTTGGTACATCCATCGTCGCATTCTACGGCCTTCTTGACGATACTACTGGTCCTTCTTCGGCGTCATCAACGGCCACGTCATCCCAAACTCACCTCCGGGACCTCCCTACCACGCCGTCATCTACACGAACTTCACCTATTCCCACACCTGCGCAAACACATCCTCAGACCACATCCTACACGCCGTTCTCCCATCCTACGAGGCCACGACCACATACGAGCCGTCTTCCTCCTTCATCGCACGATTCATCCGTAAAGACGGCTCACATCCTGCGAACGACACATTCTGCAAACGACAATGGCAACGGCCCGCAAGCCCATCCAAATCTCTACTGTCTTCGAAATTGGTATCTTCGAGCCGGACCTTCTTGATGACCAGGATTGGGGGAAACTCTATGTCTGTTTACAGAGACGTCGACGTCTTTGTCAGCATGCTGAGGATGTTATCTCCTGAAACTTGTCTCCGTGGCGCTTCAACCCGTTGGTGGTCGTGCGAGCTCTTACAAATCAATAAAAACGGCGATACGGGACGACAAAACGCTGTGGCTTTGTCAATGGATTGGTCGACTTCTAGACCGTTTCCGTCAATGCGCCAGCCATCCTGTCGCTCATGGATTGCGTCCGATATTACACTTCAGATCTCATGGTCGATGATCCTGATTCTGTTGGCGCCATCGTCGACGATCCTCATTCTGCTGGTGACGTCGTTACATCCATCGACGCCTTTGGTCACCATGCCTGTGCATCCGTCGATGCCAAGGACGTTTTTGTCGACGATTATGATCCTGCTGAAGATGCCCATACATCCGTCGACGGCAACGCTATTGACGACGACATGATCCTTCCTCAAATCGGTGACCGCCATCCTGATTCGGATTGCGATGTTGTTACATCCGTCGACGCACTTTGCCAACATTCCAAGGACGTTTTAAATGACACTGTCGACGAGTGTTATCGCCTGGACCAAACACATGTTCATCGTCTGGAGTATGTGCCAGAGCACATCAAGAATAAGACGACTGTCATCGAAAATGACAATCCCCGATTTCCTCACGGCCTATATCATCGAGTCAGTTGGAGATCAACTGCAGGTCCTTGTGCTACAGAGAGCAGACACACCAGTCAATGATGAAGACGTCAAGAATATATGGATGGAAAATCGAACCGGAGGAACTGTAGATTTCCAAAAATGGTATGCAGGGGCACAAATGTTCAACATATTCAACCGAACGTTGTTGTGTTGTGAAATTTCATTTCTTGCAGACATGATTCCGAAGTCAGTATCAAAGTGTAAGGTGGTGAAACAAAGCACGCCATCGGATGGCAAGATGGCAGGATTAGGACCTACTGTATGGGTCAAAACCGGAATTGGAAGAACGCAGACATGCAACAAGAACTTCTGAAGGACCCCGAGGAGACAATAGAAGAGTGGATATCTATTCACACCTTATCAAATATACTAACGATCAGATCTTGGCGATACTTTTCCCAGAAGTGGTCCGCGAATGGCGTCTCAACACCTTGGGCAAGAGTGGTTGTGCAATGCCGACGGGTTTACCCAAAAGTCGCCACTGTTGTCCTTTTGCCGGACTTCTGCATTGAAAAAAGTCATAAACCTTGAGGTGATACAATGGTATTATGATCGCCCTGACAGTACTGTTACTTTCGGGGCACATAAAAACAAGAGGAAGTTGAGCCAGAAGAAAAGACTGAGGAACCGAAAAAAATTCATGCAGAGCAGATGGAGTCAGGTTATCCGGACTCGATAGAGATACTGTAATTTAGTAGGTAGTAAGCAAGATGCACTCGAGTCGAGAGCTGGAGCCGCGAATGCGCTAGACCCGGAGAATGGTGGCGCGACCCACTAGCTGGATGCTCCGGGAGCTGGTTGTGGAAATAATTCCCGTAATCGACAAAGATGTGGAAAACTGTAACTTATCCTGCGGAAAACCGTCGCGAGTAAATGGTCAGTCTTATTATTGTCCGTGGTTGGTCGTTTCAAGGTAAGAGGAATTTTTGCGCTGGACTCAATTTTCTTATCGAATTCCACAAGCTCAATACCATCTGAAAGCGCAGCTAAGCAGCCGTGATCAGACCGCTGAGATAACTGACTCTGTGGAAAGGCCGTGAGGGAGAAATAAATGAATTGCAGGCGGGAAGATTGAATGTGGGGAGGGATTCCCGAACTTCAATAGTAGACTACTGTTGAAACGAAGGGAGCCAGCGCAATTGGCGGGCTATAGAGACGAAAACTGGGTGCGGAATCTGGATGCACACAGCGTGTCATCGGTCTGCCGGTGCTCGGGACGATGGGGACGATTGCATCAGTACTCCGGCGGCCGCGGTTCCCGCATCTCATTTTTAGTTCCAGCTCTCGGGGTGATAATTCCATGTGGTACTAGTATTGTCTAGATCCAATTCTGATGATCTGAGCTCGCGATGTGTGATGTGCTTATTCCCGAGTTCAGCGGCAGGGTTCTGCGGGAAAGAGACTGCTGTATCCGATCGATATACGTATATACTCCAAACGCTGAACCATTACGTCTGCGAGGTGCAGTATGTTATAGAATACGAGGAGATTGGAGAATATACCTGACGGATCTGACCTCGAGGAATAGGCGCTAGGCTATGCAGGAGAATCAATCATCGAGCGTGCGCGCTGGAGAATACCCCCTGCGCTGGAGATGAGAGCGCTGAGAGCTGGAGTTGGAGCGGAGCTGTATTCTAGGCGGAGTCGACTTCCGCATTGGAGAATAGCCTAAATCATCCTGGAGTATTGGCGCTGGATCTGGAGTTGAAACTGAGAACCCGGGCTTGAAAATGGTGAAGAATGCCTTTTACCGAAGCGATAGTTCCCCTGTAACCTCTATTGTCAGTTGTGAGGATTGCTCCGAGCCAGTTGACCACGGTGTATTGACATGCTAATTCGAATAACTGGATCATTCGCACCATGTGGCTTTGTTACACCTCCCCAGGCACTTGATTCCATGGCATCCACCCCAGGTATCTGACTCTAATGCACTCGAGAATAAAAATGCACAACCCGGTCGTGAATGAAATACATCGCAGTCTGAAGCGTGGGGGATATGCTCAATGCGGCCGGCGAAGTCTTTGGCTTCTGTTTGAAGAGAGATTGGTTTGAAAGGTCGAAATTTCAGACTGTAGCACCTAGCCCCCGGGGGTTTCCGGGGGCGCCAAAGTGTGATTGGTTCACAGACTGCCAAAGTCCGATCTGAGAGATTGGATCTGACGAGTTGAAAATTCCGACTATTGACAAATCGTGCATGTTTTCTGTAAAGTCATGTCCAAATGACACGGTCAGGGGTGAGTGAGCTTTATTGTAGATCAGTTTAGGGATAGGCTGGCAACCTCAGGAGGCCCATTATCGTGAACCAATTCCCGTGTTTCAGAGCTCCAGAATAGATATCAATTATTGAATTACAAAGGCTCAGAAGGAGCGTATCATTTTGTAGGAACACGCTCGATGATTTGTTCGAGCCTCCGACAAGCAAAAGTTTGTTATTGGTGCCGGTTTCTCGGCCCGCTCAGTCTGGGATTACAGATTTCTGGGATCGGCAGAGTGCAAGCAACAACGGACTTTTATCACGGAGGCTCCTTCTGTTTCCTGCCTTAAAAAACGTCGCTGTCGTGCAGGCATCCTTATCTTGTTGCGTTTCCTTCGCTGACTCCTCACCGATGTCCTCAGTTGCAAGACGTCACTACCACGCTTTTCAGCCCTGTCTTCCTCCGTTTGTGATTTCCAAATACCATTGTCAGTTTCTAAAGTGAGATGGGCACCGTTCCGCAAGCCCCAACACTCCAGTGAATTGCTCAATACTCACTATGGATTCCGCACGGAGGTGATCCCACTTGCCCACAAACCGGTGGCGGCACTGACGGTTAGAACGCGGTGAAGGTGATTGTGGCCAGCCAGGAAGGACTGCCCGTTTTCGGGGCGGGCAATGTCTAAGGTTGTCGATTACTGCAATTGCGTCTCTGGGGCAGCCATCAACGTTGTCGCCGAGGATTACGAAACGCTGACCCTCGATCGATTGCAGCTAATTAAAGCAAGAAAAAACGCGGACATGATAATTACAAGGCCATCAGGTTCCCGGCCATCCTTGCCATTGAAACTCCGCGCGGTGGAAAATGAGGACTTTAACCGGCACGCATCTTATGACTGAGATCGTTGCATCAATCGGATGACAAGTTGGTTACGGGGGAGCCAACACTAACAGTATCAAGGGTCAATACGGAACAGTCCCTTTCAACCACCAAGCGACTCGGTGCCCTCCGGTCCTCAGCGATGATACTCGGAGTGAGGTCGTTATAACCAATATCCTTAACTCGTTTGGACGACGCTCTGCAATCATCTTACGCCTTCTTGGGCAAGTGGCTGATATCTTAATTTGCGGAACGAAACTACATAATCTCGAGCCCTCAGTTCGGCTTTCGAGCCGCTCAGAAAAGGAGCCACTTCTTTGTCCAGTTATAAGAATCCCTTGGAGGCAAGGGCCTTGGACTCGCTTTGCCAACCCGAGACCATGGCATGTTGGCGGATTTCTCAGTCCTGTTGTCACCGTGCCATCCATCGTGAGATGGCGACCACAGTTGTATAAAAGCTGCATTATCGATCAACGCCCACTACCTGTATTATCGTCTATAAAAGTGGGTCATCGCGCCCTTCTTCCTTGGCACCCAACTCGGAGCCCTCACTACTAATGAATCACAAACACGCGCTTTCCGAACCCGGTCGCAAGTGACAAATGGCCCGCTGGGGTGGCCTCACTTCCGTCCTTTTTACGCCCTCCGCCAGTACCGTCTCCGACGTTACCGGGGCTATCCCTGGGAGGTCAGGGTCCCTCGTTAACAAACTCCCCTCCATTCCAGTACAATTTACCGCCGGATCCCTTGTGGAAGTTTCCCAGACCCTCGGCCTGGATATAATTACAACGACGTGCCCAGATTGGGGCTTCTTCCCTCTCAACCTCTCAGTTCATCGTGGGAAGTTTCTTACGCTGAAGCAGAGGAGGATGGAGTGGAGCCCTCCAATACGGAAACAATACATACCGACCGGTTTGCATTCTTGATAAAGTTCGAGGTTATTTCCTTCACAGGTTCCTCCATAGGGACTCATGGGAATATTTAGTCGTGGTGTCCATCGCGCAACGATGATACATCAGCGAGGGTATCAGCGTGTGCTTTGGACTTGACTCGATGTCGTCATCAAACGGGTCGTAGTCTATCTCGAATTCCTCATGGCGCGCGTCTCCCCCCTCAGGGGCGATAAAACAACCGATACTGTGATACGCTTTGAGAGATCTGTCCCAACTTGTCTCGCCTCACGAAATACCGTCCTCGCCGCAGAATGTATTTCGAAGGTAATCGTGCACGGTTGCCTACTGGTCCTCCGATGCCTCAAGCAAATGATACCACGCCGCTTATCTTTCAGGTGAGACGGATCCCGTTCATGTTCAGGAACATCTCAACGAAGCACGGCAGTACCTATTACCGGTTAAGACTAATCGAGGGATTTGTGTTTGCAGTGGGCGTAGTGGGTCAAAGGTATGTAGCTTTGGACGAGGAATAACGCTGACATTACAACCCATATCAATAGGGGTAGCCAAATATAAAGTGACAATAGATATTCCATTGTGAACCAGTTCAAAGTTAATCCACTAGAATGCCCTAAATTAGTCAGAATCTCCGGTTTAACTTGACCACCCCTATCAACGCAATCATCAAGTTTAGGTGTAAAAATGGAGTTTTGGAATGAGAATTGCATGTGAGTATCCATATCTATATCTATATCTGGCCAAAGTGCAGATACGGATATATAGTCGTTAAGAATGTGGTTATGAGGAATTTACCAATCAGAGCATGAGAATTATTGTCGGTTTCATAATTATTGGCCGGCCAATCCCGGCTTTGGTTGCATTATTTTGTAAATCTCACCAGATGGCATTTCAAGGTAATTCTCTACACTTCACACATGGTACAGGGTAATACTG
>Ga0182024_10025262_pt1 | contig 10501 bp, 8 predicted proteins | sample P32metaG_FD_120480 | JGI IMG/M metagenome (GOLD analysis project Ga0182024, IMG submission 120480) | Permafrost microbial communities from Stordalen Mire, Sweden - P3-2 metaG (Illumina Assembly) | ecosystem: Environmental > Terrestrial > Soil > Wetlands > Permafrost | place: Sweden: Stordalen...
GCCCGGCAGCCTGAAGTTCAAGGGCGTGAAGAGCAAGACGATTGTCGATGGCAGCAGTGGCTTCATTCAAATACCCAGCAAGATTGAAAACAAGAATTACAATCTGGGCCTCGATGTGGGATCGTCGATCAGTTTTCTCTCAGAAGAATTATTTAACAAGCTGGCTTCGGGCCACCCTGACTGGCCGCACATGACTGGAGCCGTGGGCCCCGCCAACATGGGTGAAGCAGGCGACGATGAAACAAACTGGAAACTGATGCGCGTGGGCCGCGTTCAATACGGACCGCTGTATTTGACGGATGTGGCGGTCGCCGAGTTTCCGAAAAGTTTCAGCGCCTTCTTCGAAAAGGACGCCGGTGCTCCCATCGCCGGATTGATAGGCGCAGACGCCCTGATGAACTATCGCATCGGTCTCGACTACGCGCATTCCGCGGTGTACTTCGATATTGGCAGGACTTTCAAGTTTCCTGACTTCGATGTAGTCGGACTCATCCTTCGTCCTGAGGAAGACACACGCTTCACGATTCTCGGAGTCGCCGATTTTGATGGCAAGGCAACCGTGCCGACGGGCGATGACGGAGTGCAGGCGGGCGATCATCTGGTGGCTGTCGATGGCATTGCGGTGCCTGATTCCACGCTGGGGCAGGTGTGGTCGCTGCTCGAAGGCACGCCCGGCCAGGAGCGAAAGCTGACTATCGAGCGCGGCGGAAAACAGTTCACGGTAGTGGCCAAGGTGCAGCACTTTCTGGGGCAAGAGGAGGAAAATCAATCCGAGGAGAAAGGCGGCCGGAAGAACTGAGCCCGTCGGGCAGCCGGCAAAGATTCAATTTTTGAATACTTCTTTTTCCAACATTGCAGTCGTAGCCGCGTCGAGACTCTCGCTCACCAGCACCGTGTCACCGCCCTCTTCAATTACGACTATGCCTTCTTCCGTTCTCCACGCGTGCCGGCCGTGGAGAACGTCGACGTCGTTGGAATGGGAGTTATCAGGATGTCCTGCGGACTGGTTCGACGAGGGATCCGCTGCTTCTTCGACTTTCTTATAGCGCGTGGCCAGCGAGCGAGCATAAATCTCGGCGAATTCTGATGCTTTTTCTGGAGTCGACCAGCGAGATACATACAGGAGACCGAGCGGTGCGGCGGCATCGCGTTTGGGACGCGCCGCGTAATAATATCCGCCTCGCCATTCGGGATAGAGCTGCTCCGATAACTTCTTTCCCGCGTATTGCTCGATTAGCACGGCTACGTCGAACTCGCCCATAGCGCCGATATCAAACTTAACGTAATCCTTGAACTCATGCTTGAATTCCACCACCGGCATAAGGGGAATCTGCTCGCCTGACAGATAAGTCTCCGGCTGCATGATCTGTCGCGTGGTATGCGGGGGATTTGCCAATACTGCCGCAAACGCTTTTTCTTTGCCTCCTTTTTCCAGCAATTTCACCTCGAACTTTAATCCATAGCTATAGGGGAACGTGAGTGACTCCCGCAGAAAGATGGGAGCGTCCTTGAAGACTTTGGAATCGTCGGTGCCACTGGACATTTGCGACTCCATGGCATCCACCAGATCTGGAGAGTCGAGGATGGAACGACCTACGGGAGCGAGTTCGTATTGCATCATCACGGTCTCGGCCTGGCCTTCGATTACGGCTTCGCGGGTGTCATCCATCTCATCGTTTTCGATGTCGGTGGGCGTGGGATCTCTTCTTATCTCGCCCAGATCCTTTTCACCGCGCTTCATCCATTTGTCGAGGCCAACGGCCTGATCCTGCAGCGCGTGGGTCAACTCGTGAGCCATTACGGGTTCCTGCTCTTCCATGGGAACCCAGTCGAGAAGGTTCACAGTCTTGGTTTTGGGATCGTAATAACCGGCGACCTGCTCGCGCAGCAGCGCCACCAGTAACTTTTCCAGGTCAAAGTCGCGAGGGAGAAGGCCGAATTTTTTGAGCACCAATTCTGAGCGCTGCAGGCGCTTCACGTCTTCGTCTTTCATGTGCTTGGTTAGGTACGCTTCCACTTCATCGCGGCTGGTCAAGCGGCGTTTGACTGGCTTCTTGATCGGCAGTCCAGTCTGTTTGCTGTCGAAGGCAAGAATCTCATCGACGGAGTGGAAGAGTTCCTCAGCCTGCCGCGGCGTGATCTTGACCTCGGGCTTCTCCGCGGATGGGTTTTGCGGCGGAGGATTTTGTGCCGGGGGAGCTTGGGCGGCAGGGACAGTCTTGCCCGGTGAGTTTTGATTCTGGTTCTGATCTTGCCCCGGCTGCGGCTGCGCTCGTGCGTGTAATCCGCCGCTTGTTCCCAGGAGCAACATAACCGCCCAAAGTGTCCTGAGGGACACGACGCCCGGCAACTTAAAGATATTCATTAGGAACGAGTCTACCCTGTTTGCCTATACTTCCTTCAAGGACAAACCATCTTCAAGGACAAAACATGCCTACGAACACTGCCATCAATCTTTGGACCTCCTCCGACCATGCCAGCGACTACCTGGGACGAGCCGATTCCGTTCCGCATCGTAGTGAAGGCGAAGCGACGCTTCTGGAATTTATTCCCCCAAATACGCGGCGCGTTCTCGATCTTGGCACCGGAGACGGACGCTTGCTCGCTCTGGTCAAGTCTTCATTGGCGGGCGATGTGGAAGCGACGGTCGTCGACTTTTCGCCAGCCATGCTCGCAACCGCCGGCAAGCGCTTCTCTGGAGATTCTTCTGTCACCATCGTGACCCACAATCTCGACCATCCGCTGCCCGCCCTGGGGAAATTTGACGCGGTGGTTTCCAGCTTCGCAATTCATCATCTCGTGCACGAGAGGAAGCGGGAGCTTTATACGGAGATTTACAGTTTACTGAATGCGGGCGGAGCGTTTTGCAATCTGGAGCACGTGGCCTCGCCCACTCCGCGGCTGCACGAAGAGTTCCTGAATGCGCTGGGCCTTACGGCGGAAACTGAAGATCCTTCGAACAAGTTGCTGGATCTTCAAATCCAACTACAGTGGCTGCGCGAGATCGGGTTTGTGGATGTGGATTGCCTGTGGAAGTGGAAGGAGTTGGCGCTGATGGTAGGAAGAAAACGGTAGGCGCGACTACAGGATCCTTCGACTGCGCAAGCCGATTCGCATTCGCGGATCGGCTCGCTTCGCTCAGGATGACAAAGTTTGACGGCTGACCGTTTCCACTACCCACTCGCCGGCTTCGCGCGTGCCGAGCGTTCCGCCGATATCTTGCGTAGTTTTCTTTTGCCGCACGGCTTCTAGCACCGCGGCTTCGATTTTCTCGGATTCTGTCGCAAATCCGAGATGCGCCAGCATCATCGCCGCCGTCAAAATCGCACCGAACGGATTAGCCACATTCTTCCCTGCGATGGGCGGGGCGGAGCCGTGGACTGGCTCGAACATCGAGGTCTTGCCGGGGTGGATGTTGCCGCTGGCGGCCATGCCCAGGCCGCCCTGCAATCCGGCGGCGAGGTCGGTTATGATGTCGCCGAAAATATTGTTGGTCACGATTACATCGAAGGAACGAGGGTCGCGCACCATCTGCATGCAAAGGGCGTCCACATACATATGTTGCGCCGCGATTTGGGGATGCTCGCCGCTTACTTCTTTGAACACGCGTTGCCACAGACCGCCGGCGTGGGTCATGGCATTCGACTTGTCGACCATGAGAACGCGGCGGCGCGGCGAACCATCGAGTTTCGGATGTTGCTCGCAGTACTCAAACGCGTAGCGGATGATGCGCTCAACGCCTTTGCGCGTGTTGATATCTTCCTGAATCGCGATCTCGTCAGGCGTGTCTTGCTTAAAGACTCCGCCAGCGTCGGTGTAAACGCCTTCTGTGTTTTCACGAACAACGACAAAATCGACGTCCTTGGGCTCGACGCCTTTCAGCGGACAAAGCGCCGCATCGAGCAGACGAACCGGCCGCACATTGGCGTAGAGGTCCATTTTGAAGCGCATGCCGAGCAGGATTTCCTTAGCATGAATGTTGCTTTTGACCCGAGGATCGCCGAAGGCGCCGGCGAAGATGGCGTCGTAATCGCGGGCAAGCATGGCGAAGCCATCGGGAGGGACAGTGGTTCCGTCGCGCATATAGCGATCGGCGCTCCAGTCGAGTTCGCTCATCTCGACATTAGCTCCGGAGGCTCGAATCACTTTGAGAGCTTGCGGGATTACTTCCTGGCCGATTCCGTCCCCGGGAATGACGGCAATACGCTTTTTGGAGGGTTTTTGCGGGTCCACGGCTGAGAAGTTAACACAAGCGGAGAAGAATGGGAGCAACGATTTCCAATTGCCGAGTTTCAATTGCCTAGTAAGGTTATCGGCGATCCATCCGATGAATCAGGGAGGCCTTCGCTATAATCAATACCCATGGTTAGCAGCCCACTCCAGGACGCACTACGCGCGCAGGCGACGAAGGACGGCTCTCCGATTCGCGAGAGCGAGTACCGCGGAGCCTCCACGGCGTTGGTTTTTTCCGACGTACAGCAGGAGTTTACTGCGCTGACGAGCGGGTGCGGAGTTTACGACCTGGGATTTCGCGCGCGAATTTCGCTAAGGGGCGGTGACCGCGTGCGCTGGATGAATGGCATGGTCACGAATAATATTCGCGATCTCGCCACCGGGCACGGTGTGTATGCCTTTCTGCTGAATCCGCAGGGGCGAATATTGGGCGATATGAACGTTTACAACGTGGGCGAGACGCTGGTGGCGGAGACGGATCGTGGCCAACTGGAAAAAATCCTCGCGACGTTCAATCACTACATCATCATGGATGACGTGGAAGTGACGAATATCAGCGAGGAATGGACCGCTTTGGGCGTAGCGGGACCAAAGTCCCGTGTGGTTCTGAACGCTGCCGGGATCGTGGTTCCGGAGCTACAGCCATTACAAACCCAGGTTGCACAGTGCCAATGCGAGTGCGAATGTTTAGAGTGCACCGTAGTGCGCGGCGAGGATCAACGGAGTGAATCGTACGAAATCTGGCTCGCGCCGAAAGACGTTCTGAAAACCTGGCAGGCGTTGCTCGCTGCTGGTGCGACGCCGGTGGGCAGTGAGGCACTGGAGCGGTTGCGAATCGCTGACGGCATCCCGCTCTATGGGGTCGATATTCGCGAGCGCGATTTGCCGCAGGAAACCGAACAGGTGCGCGCGCTCAACTTCAACAAAGGTTGCTATGTTGGGCAGGAGATTGTGGAGCGCATCCGGTCGCGGGGGAACGTGCACAGGAAGTTTACCGGCTTTTTGATCGACGGTGTGGGCAAGGTCGCGGCCGGAGGGAAGATTATTTCCGGGGAAAAAGAAGTGGGCGAGATCACCAGCGTGGGGGTAGTGCCGACCCCTTCCGGCGAACGAACTGCGGCGCTGGGCTATATTCGACGCGAGGTGGGAGTGCCGGGACGCGAGGTTGCGGTCGGCGGGTTGAAAGCGGTTGTGACTCAATTGCCTTTCGAGGGAGTGGCTGCGGGAGCTGGGCGGGAATCGGTGTTGCAACAGCGGTGAGAAAATCTTTGACGCGGAGTTCGCTGAGGTTACGCGGAGAAAGACTTACTTTAACTTGAATCGGGAATTTTGAATCATTGAGACAAGGACATTACGCCATGGCTGAGAAGAGACAGGAATCTGGGTTCACGGTAACTGACCGTCGCTTGTTCACAGAAGACGGGGAATTGCGCCAAGAGGTTAGTAAGGAGCCAGAGGTTCACCAGAACGCCGCCGCAGCAGTCAACGCTCCGCAGGCAGTTCCGGCGGGCCCGGAAGGCCCAGGGCCTGAGGTGCCTCCAATGCCGACGGCGGCGGAACAGAAGGCCCAGGCCGATGCGTACCGCAAATCTTCTGACGCATTGGATTCGCGGGTGGAGCTGAGCGGACATTCCCCTAAAGAGCTCGAGATGACGTTCGAGCGCTTCATGGCGTCGCTTTACATGACCGCGATGATGCAGCTCGGATTGATGCATCAGCAGGGCGAGCAGCCACGCATGGACATTATTGGCGCGCGCCAGACCATCGATACGCTGGCGCTGCTGGCGGAGAAAACCAAAGGCAACCTGACCTACACGGAAGAGAACTTTCTGCAGAACAGCCTCTACGAAGTGCGAATGGCCTACGTGGAAGTCACCAACGCGTTGTCAAAACCGCCCCAGCCCGGAGCCGCCACGGGAACCACCGGACGATGAACGGAAAGGCTCGCGCATGAAGGCGACGCTCACGGTGCTGGGCAGCGGCACGTCCATGGGAGTGCCTACACTGGGATGCGATTGCGCGGTTTGTCACTCGAACGATCCTCACGATCGGCGCACTCGCCCTTCCATCATGCTGGAATATGCGGGCAAGGTTGTGTTGATTGATACGACGCCCGATTTTTACGCGCAAGCGATTCGCGAACGCATCTCTCGCGTGGATGCGGTTTTTTACACGCATACTCATGCCGACCACATTCTTGGCATCGACGATCTCCGGCCTCTGAGTTATCGACACAAACCGGGACGGCTGCCGCTGTATGCGCGTCCAGATGCCGCGGCGTTCCTGCGGAAAATGTTCAGCTACATTTTTGATGCCGACTACAAATATGGAGGATTGCCGCAACTCGAATTGCGTCCGATTGACGGTCCCGTCGATCTGTTCGGCGCGCGCTTTGAGCCAGTTCGGCTGATTCATGGCGAAGTGGAGATTTATGGCTTCCGATTTGGCAGCGCGGCCTATCTCACGGATCACAGTGAAATTCCTGAGGCATCATTCCACCAACTGAAGGGATTGGATATTCTTTTTCTGGATGCGCTGCGGCATAAACCACATCCGACGCATTCGACGGTGGAGAATTCACTGCGCATTGTCGAGCGGGTAAAGGCGAAGCGGGCGTTCTTCACCCACATTTGCCACGATCTGGCCCATGAGGCGACCAATGCGACGCTGCCCCCGCATGTGCGGTTGTCGTATGACGGGATGAAGCTGGAGTTTGAAATCTAGAACCCTGGCCACGGATTTGTACGGATCAATACGGATGAACCACGACAATAGCTGCCTGGCGATCTGCGGTTAATTTCCAACCATGCAGGTTTTTCACAAACTCGACGATATCCCGGCGGATTTTGGGCCGTCACTGGTGAGCGTTGGTAATTTTGACGGGGTGCATCGGGCGCACGCGCACGTGCTGGGCGAGATTGTACGAGGGGCACGGGAAAGCGGGGCCAAATCTGTAGCCGTGACTTTCGAACCGCATCCGGCACGCATATTGCGGCCGGATTCAACGTTGAAGCTGCTTACTCCCGTCCCGGAAAAATTGCGCTTGCTCGAACAAACGGGCGTTGATGCGGTGCTGATGTTGCCGTTTGGACGCGATCTGTCGCTGATGACGCCGCGACAGTTTGTCGAACGAATTCTGAAGAAGAAGCTGCATGCGCGCGAAGTGCACGAAGGCTACAACTTTCGCTTCGGGCACAAAGCTGCCGGTGATGTGAACCTACTGGCTCAGTTTGGATTAGAAATGGGATTTAAAGTTAAAGTCTATGCTGAACAAAAACTGCGCGGTGAACCGGTTTCCAGCAGTCATATTCGAAAGTTGCTGGGCGAGGGACGAGTGAGCCGGGCACGGCATCTGCTGGCGCGTCCGTTCTGCATACTGGGAACGCCGGGACGCGGACGAGGTTACGGCTCGAAGTACACGGTGCCGACCATCAACCTGGCACGCTATGAAGAACTCGTGCCGAAAGATAGCGTCTATATCACGTGCACGCGCGTGGGGCCGGAAACTTTTGATTCTGTGACGAATGTGGGCAATCGTCCCACGTTTGGCGCGGATTCGTTTGCCATTGAGACCCACCTGCTAAATTTTCATCCGATCGAGTTGACGCCCGAGAGCGAAGTTGAAATTTGTTTTCTCGATCGGCTGCGCGACGAAATCAAATTTCCTTCGGTCGAGGCGCTGCGCGAGCAGATCGCACACGATGTGAAGATGGCGCGGAGATATTTTCATCTGCTGCGACGCAGCTGACGAACAGTACGGACTCGCGCGAAAGCTGATTTTTCGCGCGTGGCCGCTCTCCGGGCAGTGCGAGCAGCGTTAGCGATGCTTCTCTGGGACTCGTCCTTTAGGACTAGCGTTAACGTCTGGTACTTCTTCGCCGAGGGCGGTGGCCAAATCGATTTGGTGATCCTGCTCCTGCATGAGGATCTGCCGTATCTGTTCCGCCATTGCGTACTCTCCAAGCGCTTCACATTGCCGGATGCGATCACGGTAATTGCGAACGGTTTCATTTTCATTGTCGAGATCGAACCGCAGCATTTCTTTCGCATCTTTCGAGGTCCGAACCGGCTTGGGAGTGACCACCGGCATTTTGCCGAGATAGTCGATCTGCCGCGAGATGGTCAGGGCATGGTCGAGCTCTTGCTTCGCGTGGATTTCGAGCTGGTCGGCAATGCCCATGTATTGGGCTCCGCTCAGCACCTGAGAATAGACTACGTAGGCGATGATGGCTTGATATTCGCGGGCCAGATCTTCGTTCAATAACTCCGCGAGGCGATCGCGGGAAATTTCGTTTTCGGCGGAATTGGACCCAGGCATTAGATTCCTCCCTTTCATGATGTACTACTTTAATGATGTACATACGAATTCTCGTGACCTCACCAGTCTCGCTAGCGCCAGCAGGGTGAGCTCAAGCATCTCTTCCTCTTCGAGCGTCAATTAGCGTCAGTGCAGGTTGGCGGCAATCAAGTGTTCCACTTCTTTCATATTGCCGTCCAGCGTTTTCTCCAGCAGTAGAGACTGAAACCCCAAGCTTGTTCTTTTGTGACCTTGGCGGCATTGGAAACCGGAGAACTGCGTCGCTACAGGTCGGTGCTTGCGTGCATGACACAAGAATGGGACCAACCCAGAATGGGGCGAACCAGTGATCGGATCAATACCGTAGGAGCCGTAGCGCTGTCTAGGTCTCCTATTTTATCAGTCTCCGTACGTTCTGACGCAAACATGAGGTATGTCGCCGGCTAAGGTGATCGCCTTAGGGTAAGGCCCTCGAAACTTAGACAGTTACTTGGGGTTTAGAATAAGCAGAGTTTCCGCCGGGTCGTACGATCACCTGACGGCGGCTTAGAGCGTCGGTTTTGATTTAGCAAACCTATGCAAGCCACTGAGAGGGATGATGAGACCTGATACGCCCGCACTTTGTACTTCCCGTTTGCTACAGATGGCGAGCACTCGCAGTGCTTTCTTCCGAAGCCGAAGCGCATTGAGGCGCAGGGTTGGGTTGGCCGTGGCGTTGCTCGTGATGTTCGCTATCCCGGGCGCGCTATTTGCGCAGCAGGCGGACGACAACGGGCAGTACGAGCCGAATGTGCAATCAGGCGACCAGGTACCCGCGGATGAGCAGCCGGGTTATGCGCAACCTCAACCTTATGGTCAGCATGGTCAGCAATCTTCTCCGCAGCAGGCTTATCCGCAACAGTCCTTCCCTGACGCCGGCCAGATGGATGCGCAACCTGGCGACGCGCAACCAGGTTATGATCAGGCGCAACCGCTCGGTGCACAAGATATCGAGCAGTTAGTGGCGCCTATTGCGCTTTATCCGGACGCACTGGTGGCCCAAGTGCTGACAGCATCCACCTATCCCGAGCAGGTGGCGGAGGCCGACCGGTGGCGGCGGCAGGAGGGCTACGCGCCTTCCGATCAGATCGCAGATGGCGCGGACGCGCAGCCCTGGGACCCAAGCGTTAAGGCGCTGACGGCGTTTCCGCAAGTGCTGACGCAGATGGATCAGAATCTGCACTGGACTACCGAACTGGGCGAGGCTTACTACAACCAGCCCCAAGACGTCCTCCAGGCGGTGCAGGTGATGCGGCGGCGCGCGCAGGCGGCGGGAAATCTGCAGAGCACTCCGCAAGAAGAGGTCAATTACGATCAGGGCAATATCGTGCTGGCGCCGGCGAATCCGCAAGTGGTCTATGTGCCCGCCTATAACCCTTGGGCGGTGTACGGGGCGCCGATTGCGCCCTACCCAGGATTTTCGTTGCTAGCAGCGGTGGGATCGTTCATCGGCTCCGCTTTCGGCCCAGTGGGAGTGCGTTTTGGGTTGGGAATTGCGATGACGGCCTTTACCCACACGCCATTCGGACTCCTGGCGTGGGGATTGGATTGGCTGGCTCATTCCGTGCTCTTTCAAGGGTCGAGCTATTTTTCGCACAGCCGCACGGTTGCGGATTGGGGCTTGCCGCATGGTGGTCCGCGCGCGTTTGGGCGGGATCGAGGATTTGGTGGCTGGGCAGGGCGATCCTATCGGGCGCAGGGCGGCTATGGACGCGGCGGATATAGCGGAGTACGTTCGCAGGGATTTGCGCGAACACCTGACAGAGATGCCTACGCGAGAAACCGATCCGGAAACGGATACGGCCGCAGCACTCCGGGTGGCTACGGGCGAACGTCGCAAACGGCTTCCAACCGATTTCAGTCTGCGGGCCCTCGACCGGAGCAATACAGATCGCAGCAGTTCAGGTCGCAGCAATATGGGCGCTCAGGCTA
>Ga0182024_10025263_pt1 | contig 10501 bp, 8 predicted proteins | sample P32metaG_FD_120480 | JGI IMG/M metagenome (GOLD analysis project Ga0182024, IMG submission 120480) | Permafrost microbial communities from Stordalen Mire, Sweden - P3-2 metaG (Illumina Assembly) | ecosystem: Environmental > Terrestrial > Soil > Wetlands > Permafrost | place: Sweden: Stordalen...
GGCGCAGGCAAAATAATCGTAGCTCGGTACCATTAGATCGGCAAACTGCCCAACCTGAATGCGCCCCTTCTTACCCTCTTCATTGGAAAACCACGTAACGTTCTCAGTCCACATACGCAGCGCGGTCTCGCGATCGAGGCAGTTGCGCTCCGGATAGAGGTGCAAGCCCCCGACCGTCTTGCCGGTAACGAGCCACGCCAGCGAGACCCACGGATTATACGACGCAACGCGCGTCGCATCGGTGCCCGCCGATACCTTGACGCCGACCTTGAGCATGCTCGCGATCGGCGGCGTCGCCTCTGCGGCGCCCGGACCGTAGCGCTCGACGAAATATTCGCCCTGGAAGGCCATACGATGCTGAATGGCGATACCGCCGCCAAGCGCGGCGATGCGTTCGATCGACTCGTCCGAAATGGTCTCAGCGTGATCGAAGAACCAGTTCAGCTCTGCCAGCGGGATGTCCTGGTTGACGCGCTCGAACACGTCGAGCGCGCGCGAGATCGTCTCGTCGTAAGTGGCGTGCAGCCGCCACGGCCAGCGGTTTTGCGCCAGGATGCGCACGACCTGGTCAAGATCGCCCTCCATTTCCGGCGGCATATCGGGACGCGGCTGGCGGAAATCTTCGAAGTCTGCCGCCGAGAATACCAGCATTTCGCCGGCACCGTTGTGCCGGAAGTAATCGCTGCCCTGCTTGTACTTCGAGGTCTTCGTCCAGTTCAGGAAATCTTCCTTCTCGCCCTTCGGCTTTTGCGTGAATAGATTGTAGGCGAGGCGCACCGTCAGCTGGTCGTCGTCGGCAAGCTTCTGGACGACGGCGTAATCCTCCGGATAGTTCTGGAAACCGCCGCCGGCATCGATGGCGCCGGTGAGCCCGAGCCGGTTGAGTTCGCGCATGAAGTGGCGGGTCGAATTGACTTGGTAGTCGAACGGCAACTTCGGCCCCCTGGCCAGGGTCGCGTAGAGGATCGCGGCGTTCGGCTTCGCCAATAACAGCCCGGTCGGATTGCCGTTTCCGTCGCGCACGATCTCACCGGCCGGCGGCTCCGGCGTGTCTTTGGTATAGCCAACAGCGCGCAACGCAGCGGCGTTGAGAAACGCACGATCATAGAGTTGCAACAGGAATACCGGCGTGTCCGGCGCAACAGCATTGAGCTCTTCGATCGTCGGCAGGCGCTTTTCGACGAACTGGTGCGCGGTAAATCCGCCGACGACGCGAACCCATTGTGGAGGAGGGGTGATCGCCACCTGCCGTTTCAACATGCCCATCGCGTCGGCAAGGCTCCGCACGCCGTCCCACCGCAGTTCCATGTTGAAGTTCAGTCCGCCGCGGATAATGTGCAGATGATTATCAATCAAGCCCGGCAGTACGCGTCGCGCTCGCATGTCGAAAATTTGTGTCGCAGCGCCGGCAAGCGGCATTACGTCGCTGTCGCGCCCGACCGCTGTAAAGGCCCCGTCGGTTATGGCGACTGCGTTAGCGATCGGATTCGCGCGGTCCAGGGTCGTAAATCGTCCGTTCCTCAGAATTAGGTCTGCGCTCATAGTCGAGCCTCCTTCCAGCCGATGCAACAGCTTCGGTCTTTGTGGGCAAGCGGCCAAAGATGTGGGGTACGCAAACTGCCTTCATCCATCCGAGGTCAACGGGCTGCCTGGCAATCAGCTGCGTCGCCAAGGGAGGCATCTGCTCACCGACTAAGATTCCCAAAAGGCCGACAAGTGCCACTACTGGCGGAGCGGGAGAGCGGACGCCGAGAAGGCCATAAATCACGCCCACAAATACGCCGGTGACCAGAGCGGCTATATACATTCGCATCGCGAGACCTCACTTTTCGCGCGATGTTCAAGCTGATCATGCCGTTTTGCCGGACTCACTCGCGTGTGGTCCTAGCATCGTTTTGGCGTAGATGAGCCCGAGTCCGTAGGCCCCACCGAAAGTCCGTGCTAACCCTGTGGTTGCCTCATAGGTTTCTGTCCGCGCCCAATCCCGCTGCAGTTCGAGCAAATATTGGAGTGAAGTCATCGGTCGCGCCCCGGCCTGAACTATCCGTTCAATGGCACGCTCATGTGCTTCTTCCGAAACATCACCGCATGCATCCGCGATGACGTAAACTTCGAAGCCTTGATCGAGGGCGGAAAGTGCCGGGCCAACAATGCAAACCGAAGTCCAAAGACCAGCCAGTACGATCCGGCCTTTGCCGATTCGGTTGACCTCCTCGATCACTGCCTTGTCCTCCCAGGTATTCATGCGGGTGCGGTCGAAGAATTTCGCATTGGGAAAGGCGGCCTTGATCTCGTCGAACATCGGTCCGGAGAAGGTCTTTTCCGCAACCGTGGTCGGAATAGTCGTGACATTGAAGATTCTCGCGGCATTGGCGACGAGAGCCGCATTGTTGCGCAGCATTACTGGGTCAATCGATTTGGTTGCGAAGGCCATTTGCGACTGGAAGTCGATCAATATCAGCGTGTGATCGGACGGCGACAATAAAGTCTTACCGGGTTGCGGAATGGCATTGATCATCTGATTGTTCTCCTCGACACTCAGAGTGTCTGGCAGTTACTTAAGCCAAGCAATGCATGATGAACAGAAGTTACCTTGGAGTAATCGTGAAATGGCCCACGATGAAATCGCGGCGGTTGGAAGTGGTCCGCCTGGCTGTCCACTCGATCCAGTGCTGAGTCTCCTTGCCTTGAAATGGCTCGTTCACGTTGTGTGGCTGCTGGGCCGGAACGAGACCCTCCGCTTTGCGGAACTTCAAAGGCAATTACCTGGCAGCATATCGGCTAAAGTCCTCTCAGGGCGCCTGAAGCAATTGGAGGCGCTTGGAATTGTCGAACGCGAGGACAAAGGCACGAGCCCGCCTCACGTGGTCTATAGGCTCACGACCTACGGCCAGGCTGTCAATGACTTGCTGGCCGGTATTGAGTTGCGAGCTCGTCAGCTGTCATTGCCTGGCGCCCCGCTGATTTCCTTTCTTGAGGAATCAAATGAGATCAACCAACATTTGTCGCGACTATGACCGCTCGGAGCCTACGGTTATCTCAGAAACCGATGCTAGGCTCTGGTAGAGTGGCGGAAGGGTGGGTGAGACGTTCCTCTCGGTTCGCATAATGCCCAATATGGGACAGTTCGCATAATGACAGATGGTATTGGGGCGCGTACTCATAAATCGCGACCGCTCACATTCGCTGGCTGATGTTGGCCTAGCTCTCAAGCGGCAGAAAAGTGGACATGCCGCGAGGTCCGAGTCGTGCCAAGCGTGGTCGGGAGAGCGGTCCGTGGCATCGGCCATGGAAGCGCGTGCGAGGCGAGCGCAGCGAGCCACGGGGTCGACGTCGACGACCGCCGATGGCACGGCAGGCGTCCGCCCATGGCATTAGGGCCAACTTCTACCGCGAGCAGTTGGTATAAAACGTATTATCCACCATGGCGCAAATCGGTGGGGTCCGTTGGCCCTGCCGAGAGCCGGGTGGCCGATTGGTGGAGAACAAAATGGTTGGAAGTGCCATGATTATCAGTGACGCTGGTATTTCGAATAGCGTGCAGGAGCGTGCTGCGGGCGACATACTTGAGGCCACAGAAACGCGCTATAAAATCATCATTTCTTAGCAAATTCGAGGCCAAACCAATCGATCGCCCAGGCGGGTTCCAGGCGGGATGATTGGAAACCACCACTTCGCCCGCGCGGATTCCTATGATGACGATTATGAGTACGACAACGACCCAAGCGAATTATGAGCTTTGCGGTTGTAGAAGATCGACGAAATATTGCGCGGCCGGCGTCAGTGGCAGTCCGCCTCGCTTCACGAGAACTATTGTGGGACCCGGAAGGCGTTCTTTCACGGGAATAGCGGTCACCGCGCCTTTGGCCAAAGGGTAGTCGGTAAATTGCAGCGGTACCATTGCCAGCATGTCGCTGGAAATCAGTGTCATCATGAGGCTCAAGGCTGAATGGGCCTGAGCCACGACCTTCCGCGGTGGCAGCCGGTTACTTTCGAAAATGGCCCCAAGTTCTTCATCGGCGAGGTGGGTAATGCCGGCCGTTACCCATTCGCAATCGGCGAGATCAAGAAGAGAAGCCACTTTTTTTGACTTCAGGGCTCGCGCCAACGGGTGACCGGCGCGGCACACAATGGACATGTCATGATTAAAGAGCGTCTCGACGATAAGACCGTCGGAAACCGCACCCTCGGGACGAGGTCCGGCGTAGAAATCGACACTCCCGTCTTTCAGCCCGGCCTCCATGCCCGGGAAAAAACCCTCAATCAGACGTAGGAACACCTGGGGATAGCGTTTCCGGAAACGGCGGAGTGAGTGCGGCAAGAACGCGACGTGAGCTGCGAAGGAAAGCCCGGCAACCACCGTCCCCCGCGTGCCGCCGGACATCTGCTGGACTTCTTCATGCGCTCGGCGCACGTCGCCTAGGATGAGGTTGGCGCGGCGGACAAACGCTTCACCGGCCGGCGTCAGCGTCATGCCGCGCCGCCGGCGTTCAAACAGAGCCGCACCGAGTTCATGTTCAAGCTCGCGAATACTTCGCGTGAGCGCCGGCTGTGCAAGCCCGAGAGCGCGCGCAGCCCCTCTTAAGCTGCCACGCTCGGCAATGGCCCTCACATTGCGGAGCTGACTGAGCTTCATGGCCGCCATTTTATGATGATACCGAAAAGGTATCAATCAGACTCTTTTGAAATCTTCCTGCGATCGGTAGCGCGGACTAACTGAGCATCAAGTCCAGAAGAACTGGATTTGAGGAAACCCCCATGCGGTTCGCACTTTTCAGGCAGGAAGGGATCGAGGGCCCTGATGTCGTCAACGATGCCGGCGTCGCGATGGGCCAGGCAGAGCCGGACCCGAACTATCCCGGCCCCGGCTCGGCCCCTGGGCGGCTGCGCGCAAACTGTGAGAGCGGCTTCGAGCAGCCGAACTATCCGGCGATTTTCAGCCGAATCAATTTTAGCCCGATTGGGCACGGCCTCTGCGAAGCGGGCGAGTCTGCCCGACAAGTACGAACATATGGGAGAGCGTGAAATGACTCAGATCAGGAGCTTTATCGGAGCGACCCGCCGTCCTGGGGAGCTTGGCGTCCATTCACTCGACGAGTTCAACCTGATTGTCCCTGACATGAAGGTCGCCGAGGCATTCTACTCCGAATTCGGGCTTGAATTGCAGCAACGCGGCAACCGAATAGAAATTCGCACGCAGGGTCACAATCACCGTTGGGGCACGATCGCCGAAGGCTCCCGCAAGCGGTTGTCGCATCTCAGCTTCGGCGTGTTCGAAGACGACTTCCTGCGCTTCAAAGACCGGCTGAACAATCTTCGCGTGCCTCTGCTCGATGCCCCCCCCGGCTTCGAATCGAACGGACTCTGGTTTCACAGTTCCGATGGCCTTCTCATCGAGTTGCGTGTTGCGGATAAATCGTCGCCAAACGAGAAATCGTCTTTCACGATGACAAGTGCGCCGGCCGGAGTGCAAAGTGCGCCCAGCCGCACTCAGGCGCCGCGCACCAAGCCGCGTCGGCTTGCCCACGTGCTGGTTTTTACGGCCGATGTGCTCGCCAGCATTGCGTTTTATGAGCGCGTTCTCGGCTTGCGGCTGTCGGATCGGTCCAATGATGGCATCGCTTTCATGCATGGTATTCACGGCAGCGATCATCATTTGCTCGCTCTCGCCAAGGCGCAGGGACCGGGCTTGCATCATCTGAGCTGGGATGTCGGTTCAATCAACGACATCGGCCTTGGCGCCATGCACATGGCGGACAAGGGCTACGCTGCCGGCTGGGGCCTTGGACGGCATGTGCTCGGCTCAAATTATTTTCATTACGTCCGCGATCCTTGGGGCAGTTACTCAGAATACTCAGCCGATATCGACTACATCCCTGTCAACTGTGACTGGCCCGGTCAGGACAATCCCGGACATGACTCGTTTTACGGATGGGGGCCGCTGACGCCCGAAGACTTCGCGGTGAACTACGAACTCGCGAGCTAGCCCATAGGTCGGGACTGGTGCGATGCACGGGAGCGCACTGACCATGCAAGGCAAAATCGGGTTGGAGGAACACTTCGGCATCGAAGAGACGGTGCAAGAGTCGCTGGATTTCATGCCGCAGGTGGTGTGGCGCGAACTGCGCAGCCGCCTTGTGGACATCCATGAGACTCGCCTGCGCCTGATGGATGCGCATGGCATGGAGCTCATGCTGCTCTCGTTGAATGCTCCGACGGTGCAGGCGGTTCCGGATGTGACCAAGGCCGAACAGCTGTCGCGTCGCGCCAACGATTTTCTGGCCGAACAAGTCGCCAGGCGGCCGGACCGATTTCAGGGATTAGCCGCCGTGCCCTTGCAGGATCCAGAACGGGCAGCGCGCGAACTGGAACGCTGTGTCAAAGACCTCGGCTTTCGAGGTACGCTGGTCAACGGCTTTTCCGAAACCGCGAAGCTCGAAGGGCCGGTTTATTACGACCTTCCTCACTATCGTCCGTTCTGGGCGACCGTGGAGGCGCTGGACGTTCCGTTCTATCTGCATCCGCGAAACCCGCTTCCGGGAGACGCGCGAATATATGAGGGCCATCCCTGGCTGCTTGGCCCGACCTGGGCCTTCGGCCAGGAGACCGCGGTTCACGCTTTACGCCTGATGGCCTCCGGCCTGTTCGATCAATACCCGCGACTGTCGATCATCCTTGGCCATATGGGGGAGGGGTTGCCCTACAGCATGTGGCGCATCGACAACCGCAATGCGTGGATGAAATTGAAGCCGAGCTACCCCGCAAAAAAGCGTTTGGCTGATTATTTCCGCGCGAACTTTTACCTCACGACGTCGGGCAACTTTCGCACGCAGACGCTGATCGACGCCATTCTCGAAATTGGCGCCGACCGGATCTTATTCTCGACGGATTGGCCTTTTGAAAACATCGACCATGCCACCGACTGGTTCGATGCTGCCAGCATCAGCGAGGCAGATCGTCTCAAGATCGGACGGCTCAATGCTCAATCGCTGTTCAAGCTCAAGATTTGATTTCCACAGGAAAAACATGCGCAGGGAGGAGAAAATGAGCGAGGATTTTGATGTAGCCGTGGTCGGCTACGGCCCGACAGGAATGACCCTTGCCGCTCTCCTCGGCCGGTTGGGCCATCGTGTCATCGTTCTCGAGCGCTATATCGGACTTTACAACCTTCCCCGGGCTGCATGTTTCGACGATGAGATCATGCGTGTCTTCCAGAAATTGGGAATCGCCGGAGACATAAGCCGGCGGGCCCGCCCGCAATTTGAGTACGACTGGGTGAATGCCGCCGGCGAAACGCTGGTAAAGCTTGAATACGAAAGGACCGCGACGGGCGGCTGGCCTGCGCTTTTCATGATGTTTCAACCGCACATCGAGGCCGTGCTTGACAGCTATGACAAGTCGCTTCCCACAGTCCAGGTCCGGCAAGGAGTAACGGTATCGAGTGTCGCGCAGGATTCCGAGTTCGTGACGCTTCGCGGTGCGGACCAGGACGGCAGGGATGTCGTCGTCCGCGCGCGGTTCGCAATCGGAGCCGACGGCGGCAACGGCTTTATGCGAAAGGAATTTTGTCGCCATGTCGACGATTACGGGTTTCAGGAGAACTGGCTTGTTTGCGATTTTCTCCTGCGTCGCGCCGTTCCAGGGTTGCCTCTCTTCCGCCAGGTGTGCGATCCGGTCCAGCCCACCTCAATTGTAACGATCGGGCCCGACCATCATCGCTTCTCGTTCATGCTCAATCCCGGCGACAGCCCGGAAGAGATAACAAAGCATGAGAATGTCTGGCGGCGCGTCGGCGCGTTTATCTCGGAGGACGACGCGGAGATTATCAGGGTGGCCAACTATACATTTCGGTCGCGGATCGCCGACAAATGGCGATTTGACCGAGTGCTTCTGGCCGGCGACGCGGCGCATGAAATGCCGCCATTCCTCGGCCAAGGCATGTGCTCGGGAATTCGCGACAGCCACAATCTGTCTTGGAAACTCGATCTCATTCTTCGAGGCTTGGCGGATGCGAGCTTGCTGGATACCTATCAGCCCGAGCGGGAGCCCCATGTCCGTTTCATCACTGAAAAGGCCATCGAACTCGGCCGCGTGCAGACGCTGCGTGATCCGAACAAGGCGCGCGAACGCGACGAGAGATTTCTTGCGAAGCGGCGTGCGAACGAAGCGCCTGAGAAGATCCGTTTTCCAGCCCTGAAAGGCGGTCTTATCGGCAGCAACGGCAAGTTTTTTCCGCAAGGTCGCATGCGCTTTGGCGGCCGTACTGGCCTCTTCGATGACGTCATTGGTGAGGGTTGGTGCATCATCGCGCGCGAGCCTGAAGCTGTCGCGAGTCTTTCACCTGCACAGCGAGAATTCTGGCAGTCGATTGGCGGGCGCACTGTCGTTCTGGGGAAGTCGGCCGGCCAGCTCGAAGACATCGATGGTGCTTACGACCCGTGGTTTACGACGGCTTCGTGTTCAGCCGCTGTCGTTCGGCCGGATTGGTACGTTTATGGGACGGCGCAAGACGGACCCGAACTGGCCAAGACGCTCGATGGCCTCGCGCGATCGCTAGAGCCACAGCAGGCGTTTGTGTGAGTGAGGATGATTTGATCTGCAGCTCAACTGATCGGTCCGGCATCGCTTCTTATCGCGAGTTTCCCTTATGCCCGCTTTGGGCGCCACGTTGATTTTGGGAGGAAATGCGCATGTCTCGTAATCCATTCTCCAACAGGCGGTGGCTGGTGGTCATTGGCTCTATGGTGGCGCTCATCGTCGGCAATGGTCCCGTTCTGCTTTTTACATTCGGCATTTTTCTAAAGCCGGTCGCGGAGCAAATGGGTTGGGCGCGCGGCACGATGTCCCTCGGCGTTGCTGTTGCATTGATCCTCGCTGGATTGATCACTCCCCTCGTCGGAAGACTGATTGACCGATGGGGTGTGCAACGTGTGCTGTTCTTTGCGGTGACGACGTTTGCTTTAGGCGTCTCCGCCATTTCGCTCGCGCCGGCCAATGTTGCGGGATTTGTTGCGCTCTATGCGCTTGCAGGTCTGCTCAGCAGCGGCCAGGCGCCGCTGCCTTACGCCAAGGCCATTACCTCCCGGTTCGATGCGCACAGAGGACTGGCGTTGGGAATAGCGATGGCGGGCGTCGGTATCGGGACATCCCTGATGCCGCAGGCTGCGAGCTTTCTGCTCAAAATTCTCAATTGGCGTGAAGCCTACATTGTATTGGGCATTTTGACGTGGCTTGTCGCCTTCCCCGCGGCGTTTTTCGTAAGCGACGCCCGCTCGGCAAAGAATGATAATCTTAAGCTCATGGCGCCCGGTGACGATGTGATAGTGGCCTTTCGTAGTCGAGCCTTCTGGGCGACGGCGGTGGCTATTCTCCTTGTTGTCACCGCCTTAAACGGTGCGATCGCCCATCTTGTGGCGCTTTTGACCGATCGGGGAATGGCGCCGCACGTCGCGACCTCACTTCTCATCGCAGTCGGTCTGGCGACCTTGCTTGGCCGCTTAATCTCCGGTTTTCTCTTGGACCGAATCTTCGCTCCTCGCCTCGCAGCGGCGATTTTTCTGATACCGCTAATCGGGATGACAACCCTATTGCTTGGAGGAGCGTCGTCGGCAGCAGGTTTGGCCGCGGCAATCTGTTTCGGGTTCAGTCTCGGCGCCGAGGTGGATATCGTGGGATATCTGGTAAGCCGCTATTTCGGTATTCGCCACTACGGTGAAATATACGGATATATCTTCGCGATTTTCACCATCGGCTCAGGGTTAGGCCCCTATGTCATGGGCTTGAACTTCGACCAGACAGGTTCCTACAGCGTCGCGCTCGGCACTTTCTGCGGCATGCTCATTGTGGCGAGTGCGACCATCTTGTCCCTAGGCCCATATCGATACCCCGCGAAGCCGGCGGCGCGAAGCGCGCTCGGTGCGCCGTAAGGTTAGCCGCCGTCGCTCGTCCGCTTGCGGCTAGACTTCTAGTACGACAGCCCGCACCGGCGCCGTGGAGCGCATGGCAGCGCTAGGAGCGTGGCCCGGTTGGCCTTGACCGCGCCGAGGTTGACAAGGTTGGTGAGCGTCAGGACGCCGCCGCGTGCGAGAGACGGTAAAGGCCAAGCTGACCGCGAAACTCTGCATAGCCGTTGGAAACTGCGACTTCTTGGACAACTCAACAGCGCGTGACTAGATCTTCAATAACATCCCAATCCCAAACGAAGTTCTGATTGGATATTCGCTGCTGCAACGATTCGCATAAGGCCAGATTATGAAACGAAACTGGCTCAAGCCGAACTATGCACGCGTGTGAAGCCTGCCAAGAGCCGCGGAGACTTGGCTGCCGGCATATTTTATAGCGCTAACAAGATTTATCGAAGGTTTGGCGGGCAATACGCGGGTGGCCCCAATAATGCCGATCATTGCAACCAAGTTTTCCTGCCCATCGATAATAGGTACTGCAAGGGCGTTAAAACCAATCATTCCTTCGTCGGGAATGTCTGACCATCCGCGTTTGCGTA
>Ga0182024_10025264_pt1 | contig 10500 bp, 9 predicted proteins | sample P32metaG_FD_120480 | JGI IMG/M metagenome (GOLD analysis project Ga0182024, IMG submission 120480) | Permafrost microbial communities from Stordalen Mire, Sweden - P3-2 metaG (Illumina Assembly) | ecosystem: Environmental > Terrestrial > Soil > Wetlands > Permafrost | place: Sweden: Stordalen...
GTCTTGGGAGCCAGCACCGTCGGTAGCCGGTCGCACAGCGGCTGCAATCCGTTGAGCGTGCCGTCGCCGCCGATGCAGATCAGCCCCTCGATCTGCAAACGGTGCAAGCGGTGGGCAATTTCGTCCATGCTCTTCGAGTCGTTGGCGTCGACATAATCGCGCGAAGCGCCGAGAATCGTTCCCCCCATCGTCGGATCCAACTCCGGAATCGCACTGAACAGGGGATTCAAGTGCAAATGGGGGACGCGGGGATTGAACAAACTGTTGAATCCCTTGATCAGGCCATACACCTCGATCTTCAACTGGTTCGCCCGCATGACGGCGCCATGAATCGTGGCGTTCAGCGCCGGCGTATCGCCGCCGGCCGTGAGAATTCCAATGCGCTTCATAGAATGACCTAAGGGAAAGTCTTAGATTCTCGGCCGTGGGCCCCCCACGGCGCGAGGGTGCCTAAACAACGGGCGTTCGATCGGCCATTTTATTGGCAATGGCCCCTCGCTCGACAGCCCGTGGAACCGGATTTTTCGGCGTCGCTCGGTCGAAACCGTCTACAAGCCGCAAATTCCGCACCAGAGCGTCTGCGCACCCCCCATTTCCATCTCTCTCATCAAAACAATTCGTCGCCAGAATCAAACCGCCGGAACCGACACCGATCGGCCGTTCTCCGCTGGACCCAACGATAACAAATAGTCCGCCGCCCCGGCGGCCCACGCCTCGGGCACCGGGTAATCGCCGGCCCCCTCTCCAAAGCAACTCCGCAGCATGGCGGTATCGATAATGCCGGGATTCACTGCCACGGCCGCCGTCCCGGGCGGCAATTCCTCGGCCAATGCCCGCGTCAGCCCCTCGATCGCCCATTTCGTCGCACAGTAGGGGGCCACAAGCGGAGCCGTCGAGCGTCCCCAGCCGGAACTGACGTTCACGATCACTCCTTGCCCACGACCAACCATGGCCGGAGCAAAATGCCGAATCACGTTGGCCACTCCCTTGATGTTGACATCGATCACCGCGTCGAATTCCGCGGCTGAAATCTCCCACAGCGGGGCATTGCGATTGATCGCCGCCGCGTTGTTGATCAGCAGGTCGGGGGCTCCGCCGGCCAAAACCGACTCGGCCCAAGCGTGTACGGCGCCGTCGTCGGTCACGTCGACCACGTCGAAACGCTGCGGCGCCGGCCAGCGCCGCCGACAGTCTTCGATCGCCGCCACCGTCCGCGCACATCCCAAGACCACGTGCCCACGCGCGACCAGTTCGCCGGCCAGCGCCTGTCCCAAGCCGCGACTGACGCCGGTCAACACGATGCGTTTCGACCCGCCACGTTGCGGATCCCTAGATTTCGTCGCGCCCACGTTCATCCTTATGCCGGACACTTGTTCGATCGCGCGCCACCGCGCGGGCAAGCCGAGACCGCCGCCCAAGGGGCCGTTGAAAAATGGGACTGGCTCCGAGCGGCACCGCGCGAACCCCGGAAGAAACGGCAGCCGTGAGGTGCCTGTCCCAATTTTTCAACACGTTGCAAAGGGCAGGGCAGGGGGGACACGCAGCCACGAGCCTTCCTGCCTCGCCAGCGCGACATTGTAGCGGCGCGGCGAGAGACCGCCTATCCGCCGGTGGCGCCAGATGGCGGTCGCTACACAAGCCGGGATAAAAGTGGCAGAATTCCGCCGCGATTCGTCGAAACGTAATTCGCGGACTGCCGGCGTTGTTCGGAGCGGCAGCGATTGACTTTCTCTGCGAATCTCTTTAGCGGGCAAGCACCGCCATGAGCTGGGCAGCCTCGACCGGCTTGACCAAAAAATGGTCGAAACCGGCCTCCAAGGCCATCCGACGATCTTCCTCGTCGGCATGCCCCGTCAGCGCCACCAGATGCAGTCCCTGCCCGGCTGCGTCACGGCGAAGTCGCCGGGCAATCTCGCAGCCGTCCAAGTCGGGAAGGCCGATATCGACCAGCGCCACATCGGGCGCCGTGGCCGCGATGACCGCCAGCGCCTCCCGGCCAGTCGCCGCCACTCGAACCTCATGGCCGCAGACCGACAGCAGTTCGGCGAGCATTTCGCGAAGTTCGCGGTTATCCTCCACCACTACGATGCGCCGACCTGATGCATCGGCCGAATCCGGTTGATGGTTCGACATGACTGCCACCTTGGCAACGCCGTGCGGGCAAAAAACGTCCACTAGGGCGTCGCCCAACAGGAGAAACGCAGCGGAAGCTTACGAAATCGTAGGCCTGAGGGTCCCAAAAGTGAAGAGGACGGCCCGCAACGAAAAGCAGACCAAATGAGTGGATCGGTCCTGTTTTCCGCATTTTACTCGGCCAAAAATAAACGCTGCTGCCGCTGCTTGACGGCGCGCGACTCATCCGCTGGCGGCTTATCGGGCCGCGGCCCTTCTGCCGGCGGCCCATCTAGCAGCGGCCCGTCTACGGGCGACACGGAACACCGCCGACGGTCCACCTCCAGCCAATGACGCAGCACCCCGATTACATAAGCAATTTCCGCCGGCGTCAGCGGTCGAAAACGCGCGATGCCGTGCCACCGCCGCAAGCAATTCCGACAGCAAGTTGCCGTGGCATGCTGCGCCACGAAGACCGGATGGCCAGCCAAGGGCGTCTGGCGTCCATCGGCCGCGGGCCGAGCCGGCGCCAACCGCGTCGCGATGAACTGTTCGCCGTGCGCGAGCACCTGCTCCAGTCCGTGCCGCTCCAGGTAATCGCGATCGCGGCCGGCCAAATGAAACTTGCGGCGAAACGACGACCGGCCCAGCGCCGTGAATAACGCGTCCAACTCGCGCATGCGACCGCTCCCCGCAATCACTCGCCGCAACAACCCCGGTGGTCGATCATTCGCCCGCGGCCGATCCAGCCGTCGGCCGCGCCGCGATCGGCCGCGTCGCGCTGCGCAAAAATCGGCGATAGACGTCGAGCGTCCGCATCGCCATCTCGCCGGCCGAAAAACTTTGCGCGACACCCACGCGTCCGCGCTCTCCCAGCGCTCGAGCAGCCGCCGGATCGAGCAACAGCTCGACGAGCGCGTCGGCCAGCGCGGCCGCATCGTCCGGCTTGACCAGCACCCCACCGCCGGTAGCCGCCAGCAGTTCAGGAAACGCGCCATGCGCAGGCTCGACCACCGGCACGCCGGCCGCCCACGCCTCCAGCACAAAAATCCCCTTCGGCTCGTGATACGCCGTCGGCACCGACAACACATCGATCGAGCGAAGCAGATCGAGTTTCTCCGCGCGCTCGACCACGCCGTCGTAACGAAATCGATCGGCTAGCCCGGCCGCGCGCAGCCGGCCAATTTGCTCGGCGAAGAACGCTTCGTCTTTCGTCCCCAACCATCCCGCGACTCGGAGCTTCACCTGCTCCATTCCTGGCCGCGCCGCCAACAGCAAGAACGCGTCGACCAACCGATGAAAACCTTTTTCCGGACAGATGCGCGCCAGATAGCCGATCGTCGGCGCGCGCGGCGTGGCCACGGCCTCGGGCAAATGAAAATCGTCCAGACTCAAACCCATCGGCACCACGTGAAACTTCGAACGCTCCAGTTGCAAATACTGCGACATGAAGTCGGCATAGTAACGACTGAAGACCAAAAAGCCGTCGATTTCGCGCGACAGCCGATGAATCTCGTCGATCGCCCGCTGCTTGTAGGGAGCCGTCAATTGCTCCAAAAACAAATCGTCCCCTTGCAGCGTGACCAACACCGGCACCTTGAGCCGCTGCTTGAGCATCGGCACACAACCGGCAATCAGAATATTGCTGAGGTTGAGCAAGTCGGGGCGCACGTGCCGGTCGAGCCAGTCGACCAGCCGAAAGACCTCTTTGCGCTGATGCCCATGTTCGCCCTTGAGCATCGAGACCGTCAACTCGCCCAGCTCGCGCGCATCGACGTCGATCCGGCCGGCGGCCAAGCGGCGCAAAAGCCAAGGAGCATCGAGCCAGCGGTCGAGTGCGCGTGGCAAGTAACGGAACAGCGGAATCTTCTGCTGCAAGTAGACGTTGACCCCGCCGAAAAAGACCCGGTCCAGGCTGACGTCGACTTCGTCGGTGCGGATCGGCGTATAGAGCGGCACCAGGGTAACGTCGCAGCCCAAAGCGTGCAGCGCCGTGGCCAACGCATTATCTCGCAAGCAACTGCCGCAAAACATTCCGGCCGCGCCGGCCGTGAGATAGGCAATTTTTTCGGTACCGGGCGTCATGGAGAGCGGGGGCCTGAACGCGGAAGGATCGTCGCGCCGCTTCGGCGCTCGCCCCCATATTATACGCACCGCCGCCGAGAGAAACCCGCCGTCAAAAAAAGGGGTGGTGGGCGAAATGTGAGTTGGTCGCGGGACGACCGATCCGCGCCGCTTCTGTCGTCAGACCGCAGAATGGGCGAACTTCGCGTCGGCAACACTCCCCTGGAACGGTTTGTTCAACAAAAGAATTGCCTTCAGGCCGCGCGAGCATCAAAATAGGAAAGCGGCTGGCCCGGCTTGGCAGACGATCAAGCACAGCCAAAACATAGATGGGATACCCCGGATGACTCTTCTTCCTCGCTTCAGGTGGGCCGGGCCGCGGGTGCGCGTCGCGGCGGTTGGCTTGATGTGCATTTCCGCCGCGGTCTGGTTCGCTTGGAATCACATGCCAGGCACCGTTCGGTTTACGTCCGGTGGAAACGTTCGCGGCACCGGAACGTTGCGGCATTATTACCCAAGCGGTGCCATCAAAGTCGAAGCATATCACGTCAACGGCTTGCTGACCCGCGATACCTTCTACCGGCCAGATGGCTCGGTCATCGCGACTTCGGCCTTCGATTTGGACCGTGGCGGGACGTTCTACTCCGTTCGTGACGATGGCACGGTCGAATGCAAGTTCCATTGCAAATTCCGGCCCGGCGAGTCGGGCAGCACGCCGTCATTGGTCGCCGACGGCCTCATGGTCGTCTACGAGCCGGACGGTTCGGTCGATGAAGTGCGTGCCTACCGGGATGGGCAAAGAGCCCCCTAGTCGCGATCCGCCGCAGTCCCCGAGGCAAGTTTCATCTCCGGCGCGCCCTCTCGTTCCGGCCCAGCGCTCGGCTAAACTTAGGGCAACTCCGAAGCCGCTGTCGGGGTCAATCCGCCCGATTTGTGACACTACCGTGATGGATGCCACAGAACCTTCCCGCCGCTGGTGGCAAAGCCACGAATGGAATGTCCTGCTCGTGATAGCGCTCATTGCCATGCTGCCATTGGGCTGGCTAGGCTGGCAGGCCAGTATCGTGCGACACCGCCGGGCACTGCGCGTCGGAATGAACTGTTCGGTGAGCGGCACGTTTGACGGCGAGCTGATTCGCGACCGGTGTCCTGATCGCAGGATTCCCACGATCAGGCGACTGCTTGGCGATCAGGGGGTGTATTTCATTATGTTCGACGAACCGCTCACCTCGAGCGACCGCGAACTGATTAAGGAATTTCCTGAAGCGTATGTGTTCCTGCGGAGGTCGCCGTGGCCCACGCGGATCGGTCTTTAGGCCACCGCCCGGCTGCCGTCTAATACGTTCCTTAAGTTAGTGCCATTCCCCGGGCGGAGGGATTTGGTGGGGCTCGCCCGGGAATACTGGTCAAAAATCGACCAACTCACATATCACGCACTGCCAAAAAAGGCCGGCCAGCGAAACCTGCCCCCGGCTCAGCCGGCCCGCAAACTCTCTTCCACCCGACGAATGGCATCTTCCACATTGCAGCGCCGGCCATCGACGTCCAACGGCGCGCCGGCAGCCATCCACAATTCGACTTTCTTCTGGGCCGAAATCACCGTGCTGTGGCTCCGCCGGCCGAAGAAATGTCCAATCTCGCTCAGGGCCACCCGCGTATGCTTCCGCGCCAACCACATCGCCAACATCCGCGGATGACTGACGGTTTTTACTTTGCGATCCGATTGCAGGCTGTCGGGCTCGAGATGAAAGACGTCGCAGATCGCCTTTTCGATGTCTCCCAGCCGCACGGCCCGGCCGCTCGTGTGAATCAAATCGCCCAGCGCCTCTTCGGCCAGCGCCAACGTGATCGGCTTGCCGAGCGCCAAGCTCGTGGCTTCGAGCCGCCGCAGCGCGCCGGCCAGCTCGCGCGCCTGGCTGGTCAAATGCGATGCCACATAAGCTTGCACCTCGGCGGGGATCGCAATCTCCCACTCGGTCGCCAACTGCGCGACGATCGCCAGCCGCGTGGCGTACTCAGGCGGTTCGATGCGGCATGCCATCGCCCCGGCCAGCCGGGCAGCGAGTTCCGGGCCGAGCGATTTCAGCGCCGCCGGTGACCGATCGGCCGCGAAGACAAGCTGCTTGCCGGCCGCCCCCAGCGTGTCGACCGTGTGCAGCAATTCGACCAGCGTCGCGCGCTTGCCGGCGAAAAACTGGATGTCGTCCAGAATGAACAATTCCACGTCGCGATACTTGCGGCGGAAACTGGGCAAGCCCGAGCCGCGCAACGCTTCGAGAAAATAACTGGTGAACTGCTCGGCCGACAAATAGATGGCTCCGGCCTGCCGATGGGCGCGGCGAAACGCCGACCAAATCCCTTCCAGCAAATGCGTCTTGCCGACTCCATGCGGGCCGTATACCAACAGCGGCGAAACGCTCCCCGGGCGCGCCAGCGCCATTTGTGCCGTGGTGAAGGCCAGACGATTGCTCGTCCCCAACACAAAACTGCCCAAGTTTGCAAACCGCCGCCGCCGCGGCGCACCGACGACCGACGACGAAACACCCGGCAGCGCCAAGCGGCCGGCCGACATTGCTGGCCCGCGCGCCGCTGCGGTCGGAACTCCCGAGCGTGCCGTTGCACTCCTGGCAAGCGTGCCGACCGCGGCCCCCTCGACAACCGCAGTTCCCTCGACAAGCGCGGTCGCCTGTCGGCTGTCGCCATCCCAGGAAGCGCCGCTTCCGAGGGCTCCCCCGGTCGCCAATCCCTCCGCGCCCAATTCGTCGGCCGCCGGCTCGTCCAAGTTTGCGGTTCGGCCGTCGATCAGGCTCGACGGCACGGCTTCGGTTTTTGCCTGCGTTGCCAGCGAGGCATCGATCCGAAATTCCAATGGCAGCGATTGACCCAAGGTCTCGATGCAGGCGGCTTCGATATCTTTGCGGAAGTTATTGCGCAGCCAATCCTGGTAAAAGCGGTTGGGCACACCGACCGTAAGGGTTCCGTCGCGTACGCAAAGCTGCGTGCTCGCGCCGAACCAAACTTCGTACCGGTCTTTGCCAACCCTCTCGGCCAGATGGGCACGCAAGGCCGACACGATTTCCCTATCGTCTTTGGTCACGTCCTGACCCCCGCGCGCATTCCTAGCGATCAAAAACCAAAACGGCTTAACGTTGCTTGCTCGCACAACCTTGCCAAAATAATATGGCCAACCAACCTGGCCAACAAAAATCTGGTTGTCCGATCCATCAACCGTGCGACGCAACTCGCCCAAGCATCCATCGCCCCCGCAACCAGCCCCGTGTGAGGCGAGCGGCCCCGGGTTCATCCAGTAGCTCTCGTCGATACAGCTTTCGTCGATGCAACTGTTGTCGGTGCGATTTCATGCTACCCGATGGGCGATTGAACCTCGCCTACCTGCGCTCCAGAAGTGAACGCTCGCTATCGCGCGTCGGCTTGTTGCCCAGCGCGGCGTGAGTGTGTCGCCCGAGTAGCCGATTGTACGACTGCTAGCTGGGGTGTCAAACCGTCGCTCGCGCTTGTGCCGGCGCCGCGCCGCGCACGGCGCGCGGCAATCGCCAAATCCTCCGCAAACCGTGGACGAAGTTGCTCCGCCGGAACTCGAAAAAAATTCTCCGCAATGTGAGCGTGGCGTGGAAAAACTGTTTGCTCGGCGTTAGCCGCCACGCGCGCCGGCTGCCGCCATATACACCGAACCGCTTGCCCATCAACGACATGCACGTTGCCGCCGCGAGGCTCGCAAAAACTCCCGCGCGCCAAAAGCGGCTTCGATCGAAAAACTGGGGATCGTCTGGAAACACGCTTCTTACAAGCCCCCCGTTGGGTCAACTTTGCCCACTGAGTACACGCAGCAGCACGCTCCGCCGATCCCAAGCCGCAAAGCCGGCTGCCGCATACATCGCCACTGCCGGCTCGTTCGCCGCATCGACCGCCAACAGCAGGCACGTGGCGTGCGCCTCGGCGGCGAGCGACTGAGCACGCCGCACCGCTTCCAGCCCCCAACTCCGGCCGCGCGCCTCGGGCACCAGCCCCACATAGACCAATTCCCATTGCCGATGCTCGGGGTGCTCGGTGAGCAGCAGGCAACCGACGTCCCGGCCGTCGTGCCGCAAAAAAAACCAGCGACCCGGATCGAATCTTCCCGCGGCCCGATAACCGGACAAGACGTCCGCCGTTTCGCGCAGCCCATTCATCCGCGGACAATCGAGCGTCCCCTCGTAGGTCCGCTCGACCAGCGTGGCGAGCCGCTGCTGCTGGCTTTCGGCATAGGGCTCGAACTCCAAATTCGCCGCTGGTCGACCATCGGGAAACGCGCTGGCCAGCGCGACCATGTAAAGCAAATCGGCAATATGCTCAAACCGCTCGCAAGTGAACCGCTCGAAATCGGCCCCATGATCCGCCGTCAGCAAGGCCTGCGCCAACCGCACCTTCGCGCCGGCAATCGCCGCCAACAGTTCCGCCAGCAACCGCTCGGCCGTTGCCGGCGGAGATCCCTCGGCCACGCTCGGCGGCGAGACGAGCGCCGTGCCCCCCCCTTGCAACTGCGCCCAGGCCCCACCAACCACTTGGCCACCGCGGCGCGCCACGAGCAGAATGGCCGTGGGATCGACTCGGTCGTGCCACTCGGCCAGGGTTCGCGTGATTTGTTGGGCCCGCTGCGGCTCGGCAATATGCCGCCAGGCGAAATCGAGTCCCCGCGCCATTTCAGCGGCCGACGGCCGACCAATTTGAAGTTCCTGGTTTGGCATCGAACCTTCCGAATTGCCGGGGGGAGCAGACCGATCGAAAACAAGTATAATGGAATGTCGTCTTTGCTTGTCCCCCGCGGGAGCTGTCGGCCATGAATCTTCGCCTCGCCGTTTGCCTCGGATTGGCCAGTCACTACCTGGTCGGGGCCGCTCTGGCCCAGCCGGCGCTCGAACGCGTCGAAAAACAACTGCGCAAACAAACCACGGTTCGCACCGCGGCCGCCGAGGACGCGGCCGCCGACGACGAGACCGCGGCCCCCGACCAGACGATTCCCGCCGACAATGCCGAGCCAGCCGCCGACACCGATCCGACCGACAAAAGCCCTCCCGGCTATTTGGGCATCCTCGGCGACGATCGCCGGGAGAATGGCAAGGGAGTTCGAGTGACAAGAACGGACGCCGGCGGCCCCGCGGCCAAGGGAGGTCTGAAGGTCGGCGATTTGATCACCGCGGTCGATGACCTGCCGGTGAAAACCATGCAGGACATGGGCGACATCATGATCACGCGCCACGCCGGCGCACGGGTGAAATTCAGCATCGATCGCGGTGGCGCCATCAGCGATGTGCAGGTCCGGCTCGAGCGGCGTCCTCCCCCCGAGAAACGCCTGGTGCCCCAGTTCGGCAAGCAAGCCGAGGAAATGCCCGGCCCCGGCGCCCTGGCACCCGGCGCCTCACCAACTCAGGCCGATCCCGGCAGCAGCACCATCCTCCGCACACGACGACCCAAGTTGGGCATCACGACCGATTACCTGACCCCCTTCATTCGCGAGCAAGCTCGCCTGCCGGGCAGCTACGTGGCCGGCGTCTTCGTCACGTTTGTCGATCCCGATTCACCGGCCGGCAAGGCGGCCCTGCCGAAAGGGGCGATCATTACCTCGGTCGACGGAGCACCGATCGACAGTCCCGACACGTTGGCCGGAGTGGTCCATCGCGCCGGGCCGGGCCAGGTTTTGAACGTGACCTATTACTTCCACGACCACGAAACGCAGTCCGCCATCACGTTGGCCGGTGGTCCGCAGCAGCCGCCAGCCCCTGGGCCTCAAGCGACCGTTCGCGCCAAACCGCTTTCCCGCGCGCCCGTTCCTCCGGAGCAACCGCCAGGTTTTGCGCCCGATGAGCCCGATGTCACTGACATGCCGGCGCCGGTCGACAAAATTACGGAACTCGAGCGCCGGATTGCCGAGCTGGAAAAGCGGGTCGCCGAACTCGAAGCGGCCGCCGACGCCGACAAGAAATGACGCGGCATCCCGGCATCGAGAGATTGCCCCGCCGCGTGTCACCGTCGCGGGTCGCCATCGAGCGCTGCGGTGGTTAGGGCCGCTTGAGCGCCAGCTCGATTTCGTACCGCGCCTGCGGCGTCTCTGCCCGCACGATCGCCGCCGGGCGAATCCTCAGTTCGCTCACCGTTTTGCCCCACGACTTGCGCTGAAAGAGCGTCAGGCTCGGATCGTCCGACTTCTGCTGCTTCAATTCGTGGCGGCTGGTGACCAGGGCCACGAGCGATCGCGGGTCGCCGCTGGTGCCATGGAAAATAATCCGCTCGACCTTGTTCTTCTTGTCGAAATAGTAGGTCAACGAA
>Ga0182024_10025265_pt1 | contig 10500 bp, 12 predicted proteins | sample P32metaG_FD_120480 | JGI IMG/M metagenome (GOLD analysis project Ga0182024, IMG submission 120480) | Permafrost microbial communities from Stordalen Mire, Sweden - P3-2 metaG (Illumina Assembly) | ecosystem: Environmental > Terrestrial > Soil > Wetlands > Permafrost | place: Sweden: Stordalen...
CTGGGCCAAATCCTCCGCGGACGAATCATTGCGGCCCGTGCCGGTGAGGCCGGCCACATACTGCTGATCGGTTCCGCTCATCGTGTCGAGCGAAATCAATTTGATCCGCCCATCGCGGTCTCGGACGGCGACGTTCCCATCCAGCACGCCGACGAATTGACCCTTGACGGCGACGTTGCCCGAGTTATCCATCCAGGGCCGCAGCGGCATATCGGGCGCGGCGGAGTCGGTCGAATCGGTGGTTCCAGTGGATTGAGCCGATGAACTCGACTGGCCCGTGCAGGAGCCGGAGTTGGCCGCGGATGTATTCGCGGAGTTGTTGCTCGCGCCGTAATTCTGACCGCCGGCATACTGCGAATTCGAATTGAATCCGGCCGCCGCCGAGTAGCCGCCGTAGCTCGGGCTGCTGCCATAGTTCACGCTGCTGCGGTAATTCGCGTAGCCGGTGTAGCCGCTGGTCGCGCCGCCGGTGCCAAATCCGGTCGCGGTGGTTCCAGAACTTGCTCCGCCCGAGGCCCCCATGCACCCTCCGGACATCGAGCCGGACGAATTCGCGCCCGCGCCGGTCGAACCGGATGAACTCATGCCGAATCGCGATTGCGACGCGGAGGCGCCGGCCGAGCTGGAGCGCGCCTGCCCCATGGTTGCCGTCGAGCCCGACGACATCGAGCCCCCTCCACCGCAACCGCCGCTCATCGAGCCGCCAGAAGAGCCGGAGGAGCCATAGGAACTTGAAGAACCGGTCGACGTGCCGGCCGTCGAATTGCCCGCGCGGGTTGAATTCGTGCCGCTGCTCGTGTAATTACTGCCGCTGGTGCTTTTGCTGCTGCGCGAGCTGGACGACGAGCGGGTGAAATTTGAACTGCTGGAGCTCCCGCCGCGCGACGTGCTGGCGCTGGAGCGCGAGCCGGTCCGCGCGGAAGATGCCGAAGAGCCCCTCGAAACGCTGCTCGATCCGGACCCGCCGCCCGAGCGGCCGCCGCCGCACGCCCAAACATCGGGCGACGCGAGAACCATCGCGGGCGCCACGACCCATGCCAGAAGAATTAGCCGTTTCATACCTCGATTCCCTTTCCGAGTATTCGGCCCAATACCTCGCCTTGCACGTTCAAAATATCAATTCGCCAAGATCAATGCAAACAAAATCCGCCGGCCGGGGCGAGATTTTCGAGATTTTGTTTCCAGCCGCCGATCCGCTATAATTGGGGGATGGATCAGAAGCCGGTCGCACCTAATCCAGAGAATCCCTACGCGTCGCCGCTGGCAATCGGCGAGGATAAGCGCGGCGATGGGACACCGTCCCTGTCGCTTTGGCGTAGGATTCCGTCCCTGTGTCTCATCGCGCTCGGGGTGATCCTGCTGCTCGGAACTCTGGCCGGATTCGTTCCGGGCACCGAAGTGCGCACCGGCGGCCCCTGGCAGGTCGCGGTCAATGTCGGATTTGCATTGCTGCTCCTCTGGACCGGCGTGTCGATTCGCCGATGAGTCGCCAGCAAACAATATTCTCCTTGGACTGTACCCGCCCGCCCAACGCCTTGACAGCCCGCTTCCGCCCAAAATATCATAGCTGAATAGGGTTATGCACTTCGGGGGGATCGGCCGCGCCGGCCGTATCCCGTCGCAACCGCCAGCCGGCGTCGCCGTTCACTCGTCATCAAAGTCCAAAGTTCCAATAATTCATCATCGTTTCCCCCGGGCAAACGGTCCTTCGGAGCAATTGCAATGGCCCAACGTCGGCGGCTGGAAGTGCAGGAGCGGGGCGAAGTCACGATTATCCGCTTCGTCGATCGCAAAATTCTTGACGAATCGAACATCCAAGAACTGGGCCAAGAGCTCTTCCAGTTGGTCGAGGAGGAGAATCGCAAGAACCTGCTGCTCGACTTCACCAACGTCGAGTTCCTCTCCAGCGCCGCGCTGGGGAAGTTGATTACGCTCGACAAGAAGGTCAAGGCCCACGGCGGACGGCTCAAGCTCAGCGGCATCCGCCCGCAGATTTACGAAGTCTTCGCCATTACCAAGCTGAATAAACTGTTCGACATCAAGGATGACGAGGCGGACGCCCTGGCGGCTTTCTGATTCGCACCCCAGACTGGAAAAAAGGTGTCGCCGGAAAAAGGTGTCAGGAACCTTATTCCGGGAAAGAGAACGAGGCGCGCCAGAGCCGACGCGCGAAATAGGTTCCTGACACCTTTTTTCTGCCACTCGACCGCCATGTCACAACCTGCTCCGATCTGGTCGACGGACGTCTCCATTCGCAGCGTTTGCGGGGCGGGCAAGTCGCTGCTCGAAGAACTGCTCGGCCAACTCGAAATGGCCCAATGGGAAGGGACCGACGTGTTCAGCGTGCATCTGGCGGTCGAGGAAGCGCTGGTCAACGCGATGAAGCACGGCAACCGGTTCGATGAATCGAAGCAGGTGCGGGTCGCCTGCCGATTGTTCGTCGACCGGATTTGGATCGAAATTCTCGACGAAGGGGCCGGCTTCGACCCCGACCAGTTGCCCGACCCCACCAGCGACGAATGCCTCGAAACGCCGTGCGGCCGCGGCGTGATGCTGATGAAAAATTTCATGTCGCGCGTCGAATTCACCGACCAGGGAAAGCGCGTCGTGATGGAAAAGCAGCGCGGGCAGGCGGAGTGAGCCCGGGATCGGCCGCTTGTAGCATCCGAAGAACGGCAACTTTCTCTCCCGAATCGGCTACAATTGATTATGCAGGAGAATGAACACCCATCAAAACAAGCATATCCGTGCCGCAGTTGATTATGCGTTGTCTCACGGCTGGCGGCTGGTGCTGGCGGGACCAAGAGCTCACATCTGGGGAACGCTGTTTTGTCCGCGTCAAGGCCGCGATGGATGTTTTTGGAGGGTCTATAGTACACCGCGCGTGCCGGAAGATCACGCTCGGAGGCTCCGCCGCGCAGTGGACCAGTGTCCTCACTCGACAGAGGCAAACGAATGAAGACTTATGACTTTGACGTAATTCTTGCAACAGGAACGGACGTATCCGAGGAACTGGCCGACCGATTGTTCGATGCCGGCTGCGACGACGGCACACCCGGTGTATGCGGCGGCGTTCCGATTGTCGGCTTTAGCCGGCAAGCCGATTGTCTTGAGTCGGCCATCCGCAGCGCGGTAGCAGATGTTCAGAAGGCGGGTTGCGTGGTCGAGCGGGTCCAAATCGAACACGACTCGCCGCTGCTTTCATCCGGTGCGGGCTGATCTTGCATGCCGCCGCCCCCCGTTCGCCGGCTCATCCGCTCGCTAAATGCGCCTCCAGCTTATCGAATGATCCGGTCCAGCCTTGCGTCATGCCGGCTCGGGCCTTGATGAAGGTCTCCAGCTCTTCCCGCGTCGTGGCACCATGCGGTTCCCAGGTGACGGTGACGCGCGTTCGCTCCGGCCCCTCTGCCGTTAGCTGCACAGTGGTCAGCATCGTTTCGGGCCACGTGGAAGACATCGGGTGCCGGGCGATCTTCTCATTTTCATCGCAGAATTGCTGCGCGTACACGACGCGGTGCGGCTTCTCGATTTCCAGATACTCGGCCCGGCCATGCATTTTGACGCCGGTCCCGCCGCTCATGAAATAGAAGCTGCTCCCCCCCGGTTTGATGTCGGCCCGAATGAATTGCATCGCAAATCCCGTTGGCGGGAGCCACTGCGAGAAATGTTTTGGGTCGGTCCACATCTCGAACATCAACTGCAGCGGAGCGTCGAACACTCGATTGATGACGAATTTCTCCTTGCCGGAGGATTCTTTTTCCAAGTATTCCGCCAGCCGATCCCACGTCGCTTCTCCGCCGACTTTTTTGACGAACCGGCGAGTTTCCTCCGCCGCTTCGGCCGTGGGAAGCGTCATCGTCATTTCCATTTTTGTTTTCCCGGCCACTTCGGAAAAGAGAACCGTCACGCGAAACAGCGGCGGCCGGTCGTCGCTGCCGCCGTGGTCGTAGACAAGTTTCGCCCGCTCCTCGACTTCAAAATAGCGAGTCGTGTTGGGGTAATCGACGCCGTCGGGGCCATGCATGGTGTATTTCCAATAGCCGCCGGGCCGCAGGTCTTTGCCGTGCGTGGTGAGCGTGAAACCGCGCGGTCCCCACCATTTCGCCGTTTGTTCGGGATCGGTCCAGGCGTCCCAGACGGCTTGCACGGGCGCGTCGTAGATTCGGATGATTCTGATTTCGTTGGACTTATTTGCTGCGGGCATTTTTCTTTCCTTTCTCGCTGATCTTGGGGCTGACAGTTCTTAAGTATTCGTCGAGACGGTCGAAACTCTCCTCCCAAAACGTTCGATACTGTTCCATCCAGTCGGCCACCTTCTGGAATGCGGCCGCGTTGAGCTTGCAAGGCCGCCACTGGGCGTCCCGAGTTTTAATAATAAGGCCGGCTTTTTCGAGAACCTTGAGGTGCTTCGTGGCGGCGGGGAGGCTCATCCGCTTCAGAAACGGCTTGGCCAAATCGGAAACGTTGGCCTCCCCTTTCGAAAGCCGCGCTAGCATGGCCCTGCGGGTCGGATCGGCGAGCGCCGCGAATGTCTGGCTGAGGTGGTCTGGCATCTTTAATACACCGAAGAGTTAATTAACTAATAAGTTAAAAATAAGCCGCCGCCGGGTTGGCGTCAAGAGGGCGCGAGATTGGAAATCGGCCGGCGATGGCCCCTGCTCCGCTTCCGGAATTGCCGAATTGATCTGGCTGGCGGCGGCGTTTCCGGCTAAGATTTAGGGGTCTTTTCAGGCCTTTTCGTCTTCTTTGTCGGGCCTTTTCGCTTTCTTTGGCCGTTTCGCGAGTTGCATCATGTCTGCCGCTATGCTTTTGCTCTGGCTAGGGGTGACTGCCCAAGCTCCCGTGCAATCCTTATCCGCCACCGGGCTATTCGCCGCCGCGCCGGATACGGTAGTCGTCTGTCCGGCCGAGTTTCGGCAGGCACTCGAGCCGTGGGTAACGCTCCGAACGGCGGAACGCCATGTGGTGCGAGTCGTTTCCAACGATAGGACGCCGGAGGACATTCGCGCCCGCATCCGTGCGGTGGCCTCTGAGGGCGCAGAGGGTCGCGGGAGTAGTTTTTCCGTTTCCTCCCCGAAAATGGTTCCCGGCACGTTTGCCCTGCACTATGTGCTGCTCGTCGCCGCCGCCGATCCGCGGGCCGCGATCGATCCTGCTATTCGCCGCCGCTCGATCCCAGCGCATCTCGAGCCGGCCGTGGTCGATATCCGCTGGGGCTCCGAGCCGACGATCGCTTCGGACAATTGGTACGCCGATCTCGACGACGACGGCGTGCCCGACGTGGCCATCGGCCGGCTTACGGTCCGCTCGGCGGCCGAATTGCAAACCGTCGTGCGGAAGATCGTCGCTTACGAACGGAGCACGGATTTTCATCGCTGGCGGTCGCGGATCAACTTTGTCGCCGGCACGGGCGGATTCGGTCCGCTGGTCGATTCGGTGCTGGAAGCCGGGGCGCGGCAATTGATCGCCGGCGGCATTCCGGCCCAATATCAAACCACGCTCACCGCGGCCGATTGGCACAGCCCCTATTGCCCCGACCCGCGGCAATTCCATGCCACCACGCTGGCTCGGCTCAATGAGGGCTGCTGGTTTTGGGTTTATCTCGGTCACGCCCGGCGAACCGCGTTGGATGAGCTGCGAGTCCCCAACGGCCGGGCGCAGATTCTCGACCGGGCCGACGCCGCGGGGCTGCATTGCGCGGGAGGCCCGCCGATCGGACTGTTGCTGGCCTGCTACGCCGGGGCTTTCGACGGCCAAGAGCGTTGCCTGGCTGACGAACTGCTGCGGGCAGATGGCGGGCCGGTGGCGATTGTGGCCGGTTCGCGCGTCACCATGCCTTATGGAATGACGATGCTCGGCTCGGAACTGCTCGATGAATGCTTCGAGCGGCATGCCCCGACGCTGGGAGACGCCTTGCTGCATGCCAAGCGGCGCAGCGTCGATGCCGATGGCCCCGCGCTCAGCGCGCGGCGGCTGGCGTTTGATGCCGTCGCCAGCGCGGTCGGCCCGCCGGGGACCGATCTGGCAGCCGAGCGGCGGGAGCATTTGCTGTTGTTCAATTTGATCGGCGATCCGCTGCTGCGGCTGCATTATCCCCGCGATGCCACGCTAACGCTTGCCGCAACAGCGATGGCCGGCGACCGGCTGGCGGTGACGGGCCGGACCGCGGTGGACGGCGATTGCACCATCGAACTGGTCCCCGCTCCCGACCGATCGCTCTGGCAGCCGCCGATTCGGCGGCAATACGATCCTTCGCCGCAGGCTCTGGCGAGCTATCAGACAGCATATCTGGCGGCGAACGCCGGGCCGGTTGCTTCTGTCGGAAGCCGAGCGGCCGACGGTCGATTCGCCGCGGAGATTCCAATTCCCGCTGGAAAAACGGGCACTTACTTGGTCCGCGCGTTCATTGCCGGCCGCGAGGATTTTGCGATTGGCTCCGCGAATCTTGAAGTGCAGCCGCCGAAAAGTGAGCGATCCGCCGACAGCGCTCAGGCCGACCGCGCGGAAGCGATTCGCCGGTAACCGCCGGGCAGAGAACGGCTATTCGCCGACGCGGGAGAGTTCAAACGATTCCGCGGCCGGCGGCTTTGCAAGTTCCCAGCAGCGGTGGTCGCATGCGCCGATGATCTCGTCCAGCTTCTTCATCTCCGGCGGGAACGAAATAACGCCGAAGGGCTCCTTGCGGCGGCCGTAGATATATTCGCCGTTGACGGCTCGCCAGCGGTAGAAAAACTGCTGATCGCGCTCGACCTCGGCCAACCGGAGCTTCTCGGCCGCCGCTTGCGCTGGATCGGCCGCAAATCGCACTCCGGCGGCCCAGCCCGCGGCGTCGGCAGTGCCGACCGCGTGGCCGTCGGTCTTTAGCTCGTATCGGCCGGGCTGCAAATTCTTGACGACCAGCGTCGGCAGCCGCTCGGCCAGCGCGGAATGAACGTGCGTCGCGGGGGAGGGTGGCGGCGGCAGCGCCGTGCGGGCAACGGTGAATCGCAGCGTCGTGCCAGTCATTTCCACCGTGCCGACCGTGCCCCCTTTCGCGGCTGCATGGGCCGATTGGGCGTCGATCTCAAGTCGCACCGGCTCGGCCGATAGCCCAAGCTGGTCCATCATGATTTGGGCCGTCGCCCAATCGCCGTATTGCGTCAGATGGATGCCGTTGAACGTCAGCGGCTCGACGCCTTTTTCTTCTTCCAGCGGCAGGAGCGACGTGAACAGATCGACCAGCGGAACCTTTTTCTCGGCGGCAACTTTGCGCATCGCATCGGTATAAAGCCGAAGCTGGCGGTTATGCGCCGCGGGATCGGGCAATTTGCCGCCGAGTCGCTCATGCGGAATCGGCGTGACCATCACCAGTCGCGGGGCGCTTGTGCCGTTGAACTTGTGGTCGCGAAGCTGGTCGATCGTTTCTCGCAGGTCGTGCTCGAACCGGGGGAGCCCATTTTCGCCGGCAAACGATTCGTTCATCCCGTAGCAGAGGAAAATCACGTCGGCTTTTGCGTCGGCCAGATGCTCCGGCAGGTCGCCAAACTGAAATGGCCGCGGCTGCAGCTCGAGCGTATCGGCCGACCAGCCCATGTCGCGGAAGACGAATTGATGGTCGGGAAACCGCGAGGCGAGCAGCGTCTGAAAATCGCCAAAAAGCCCCAGCCGCTCGGCGAACGTGTTGCCGATGAACACGATGCGATCCCGCGGCTTCAATTCCAGCTTCGCGGCAGGCTCGACGGCCGAGGCGGAACTCGCGGAAAGCGACCCGGTCAGCAGAAGGACGACGCAAGCGCCCGCCCGGAAGGGACCGAGGCGAAACGCGGATTGAATGGGTAAATCGGAAAACATGATGATTGCGATTAGAATAACATGGCCAGGAGCCGGACACAACGAATCGGGCGGCCTATCGGGCGCTGGCCGCACCTTCTAAAATAGCGGAAAACGTACGCTCGCGTGTCCCGCCCACGATCCCGAATTCGTCCACGCCCCCATGAAGCCACTCCTCAGCGCGGAGCAGATCGACGAAGGGGTCAGCCGGCTGGCGGCCGAGATTTCCGTGTTTTACGCCGGCCGGCCGCTGACGATTCTCGGCGTGCTCAACGGCAGCATTGTGCTGGTGGCCGATTTGATCCGCCGGATGGATTTGCCGCTGCGCGTCGGCCTGGTGCAAGTGAGCAGCTATCGCGGACCGTCCCCGGCCCCCGAGCCGCCCCAATTCGATCTGTCGAGCACGCCGGACGTGCAGGGGCGCGACGTACTCTTGGTCGATGATATTTTCGACACCGGGCACACTCTTTCGGGGCTGGTCGAGCGATTGCGGCAGGCGGGCCCGCAAAGCGTCCGCACCGCAGTGCTGCTGCGAAAACATGGCCGTCGGGCAGTGTCGCTGGTCCCCGATCATGTCGGCTTCGAGATTCCCAACCAGTTCGTGGTCGGCTACGGGCTCGACTACCGCGACGCCTATCGGAATTTGCCCTATGTGGCCGTGATCGAAGTGGATGAGGGATAGGGGACGGGGATGGCGGCGGGTTGCGGGTGGCCACGCGATTAGGTTAATTGCACGGCGAAACCGCAAGCGGCCCACCAGCGCCCGACGGCAGATTTCGTCTCCTCTTCCTCTGGCCTCTAGCCTCTCACCTCTCGCCTGTTCCCCCCATGCTTCCACCGCGAGTCGTCTTCATCTCGCGACGCTTTTGGCCGCTGCTGGGGGGCGCGGAGACCGTGATCGCCCGGCTCTCCGCGGCATTGGTGGCTCGCGGGGGGAAAGCCACCATTCTCACAGCCCGTTGGGATCCGCATTGGCCGGCGGAGATTGCGCATCGGGGCGTGCGTGTGGTGCGGCTACCGCAGTCGCCGCGGCGATTTTGGGGAACGCTGCAATACATGCGCGGGCTGCGCGATTGGCTCACGCAAGAGCGCGGCAAATTTGACCTAGCCTTTGTCTCGCAACTGAAGCACGACGCTTACGTCGCCGTTCGCGCAGGCCGCCGGGGCGGGTTTCCCGTCGTGCTGCGAGCCGCGGGGGCGGGGGAAACGGGCGATTGCCATTGGCACAGGGTCGGCCGCTGCGGACGGCGAATCCGCCGGCAGGCTCGCCGGGCTAGTGCGATCGTCGCCCCCAGCCCGGCGATCCGCGAGGAGCTTTTGGCCGCCGGTTTTCCGCCGGAGCGGGTCGTGCTGTTAGCCAACGGCGTGCCGCTCGGTCCGTCCGCCGACGCTTCTCGGCAAGCCCAAGCCCGGCAGGCAATCGCCGCGGCCAACGCCGCGCTGGCGCTGCCCCCCGGCGCTCGACTGGCGCTGTATACTGGCCGGCTGCATGAGGCAAAGGGGTTGAGCGAATTGGTGACGGCCTGGGCGGAAATGGCCGACCGGCGGCTCGATTTCGCCCGCCCGGATCGGCCGCCGCTGGATGCTCGGCTCTGGCTGGCCGGGGAGGGGCCGCAGCGGGAGGCGCTGGCCAGCCAGATCGAGTTGCTGGGGCTCGGCGGGCGAGTCGTCTTGACCCGTTCGTTCGACAATGTCGACGATCTATTGGCCGCCGCCGATCTGTTCGTGCTGCCGTCGCATGAAGAGGGAATGTCCGTGGCGCTGTTGGAAGCGATGGCGGCCGGGTTGCCGATTGTGGCGAGCGACATTCCGGGCAACCGCCGCCTGATTCGCGACGGCGTCGAGGGGCTGCTCGTTCCCACCGGCAATCCACCGGCATTGGCTCAAGCGATCGAGCGAATCTTGTCGGATCCCGCCGCGAGCGCTAAGCTCGGAGCCGCCGCCCGCCGCCGGGTGGAGGAAAACTTTTCGCTGGATCGGATGGTCGATCAGCATTTGGCGCTATTCGCCCGATTGCTGCATTCCTCCGCTGGCCCGACAATTAGCAGCCGGAAATAAATAGAAATAAACGGAAATGGCCTTTTTGGCGACGACTGTGCCAAATGTATTATTCGCGTTCATTTCCGTTCATTTCCGGCTAGCATTTTGAGCGCCTACTTCGCGACAAATGACCAAACGCATCCTGCACATCATCCCGACGCTCGATCCCAATGGGGCCGAAAAACAGTTGACGCTGCTGGCCGCCGGCCTGCCTCGCGATCGGTTCGAGGTGCATGTCTGCGCGCTAACTCGCGGCGGGCCGCTGGAAGAGCCGCTTCGGCGCGAGGGGCTGCCGCTGTGCGTCATTGGCAAGCGAGGGAAGATTGACCCGGCGGCGCTCGTGCGGCTGAAGCGGCATATCACCCGGCTGAAGCCCGACCTGGTGCATACCTGGCTCTTCGCCGGGAATTCCTACGGCCGGGCGGCCGCGCTTTGGGCCGGCGTGCCGCGGCTGGTGGCGGCCGAGCGCTGCGTCGATCGCTGGAAATCGTGGCACGAGTTGGCGATCGACCGCCGGCTCGCCCGGCGGACCGATCGGATCGTGGTCAACAGCCGGGCCGTGCAAGATTTTTACATCGCTCGCGGGCTGCCGGCCGAAAAATTCGTCGTCATTCCCAATGGCATCGGCCCGGCGGCGGCGAGCGGGACGAC
>Ga0182024_10025266_pt1 | contig 10500 bp, 10 predicted proteins | sample P32metaG_FD_120480 | JGI IMG/M metagenome (GOLD analysis project Ga0182024, IMG submission 120480) | Permafrost microbial communities from Stordalen Mire, Sweden - P3-2 metaG (Illumina Assembly) | ecosystem: Environmental > Terrestrial > Soil > Wetlands > Permafrost | place: Sweden: Stordalen...
AACTCGTACAAGCGCCTGGTGCCCGGCTATGAGGCGCCGGTGAATCTGGCCTATTCCAAGCGCAACCGCTCGGCTGCCGTGCGCATCCCGGTGTATTCGGAAAGCCCGAAGGCGAAGCGGCTCGAATTCCGTCCGCCGGACCCCTCTTGCAATCCTTACCTGGCCTTCGCGGCCATGCTGATGGCGGGGCTCGACGGCATCAAGAACAAGATCGATCCCGGCCAGCCGCTCGACCGGGACATTTTCGAAATGGATGCAGCCGAAGCGGCGAGCATCCCTTCGATGCCGGGATCGCTCGACGAGGCACTCGGAGAACTGAGCAAGGATCACAAGTTCCTGACGGAGGGCGGAGTCTTTACGGAGGACTACGTCGAGCTCTGGATCAACTACAAGAAAAAGAACGAGGCGGATGCCGTACGGATGCGCCCGCACCCATACGAGTTCCACCTGTACTACGACATTTAACCTCGTTACTCACGATGGTCTCAAGCTTCGAAAAAGGCGTCCCGTTTCTCGGGACGCCTTTTTACTTTTGAGCCCGCCATCACAGCCTTGTGGCCGCCTCCTACGACCCGCAAGGCTGACGGTGGTGCATTGGGATTAGCGAAAGCCATGGTGGTGAATTTGTCGGTATAATTCCGCCAACATGATCCGGAACCCTAAAACCCAATAGAAAATTTGATCTCTTGGCATTTGGATTTAAAATTACTGCGCTCGCTTAGATCTCGGAGGGCGCATGAATCGCGTAGCCGTTATAGCTTCCGGTGTTTTTCTGCTGCTCTTGGCTTTGTCTTTGCATACACCAATCAAAGATTTCCTGTGGGCGCATCCATGGTGGCACAGCGCGCTGGTCCTTTTTCCGACTCTCGTCTTCTCTGTCTCGGACATATTTGACTCGCGCGAGGCGAACCGTCTTCGCACAGACGCAAACGGGCTTCGTGGTCGAATCGCCGACCTAGAAGCGGAGCGCAATCGACACCTTGAGCAGATTGCCGACAACACCAAGAGGCCGGTCACGCAAGCCGAGAGAAACGCCGCTCTTCTCCGTCGACACATCGGAGCTAAGGTCAAAGTAAGCGAAGAACACGGCGATTGGGTTGCTACACCAGAAATTGTTGAAGTCAGCGATGGCAATATCGTCACATTGTTCACACCTTGCGGCTATACCATATCGACCGCGTCCTCGATTGGGGTTAGTTGCGACAAACTGCAAATCACTGAAGTCCCCGCTGGAGACTGCCCATTAAGAATCAAGGTTCTCGAACGATATGGACCTACCGTTAACTATGGCGAAATCACACGATGGGAAGACCGCTTGCAGCCAACAGCAACGCCAAAATTTCTGACGGGCGGCGCTGTCCACTATGCCTTGTACGTAAAACCCGGCTCCTCCGAAAAGAGGAGTCTCTATGTCTACGCATCGAAGGATGGTACAAACTCCTTCCAGCTCGTGGCGTCAACTGGCGAGAGATTCGTTGCGGACAACAAAGAGATTTCCAAGAAGTTCATGGTGATGCAGATCGAATACCAAGCGGAAGGTTTTACATCCAGTCCAAGGTCCGGCGTAGGCTCTGGTCCGTATCGGCTTTTCGTGTGCTATTAGTGCTCGCTCCAAACGCCTCCTACAAAATCTAAATCGTTGGTCAAAGATTCAGGTCGGCGTAGCGGGAATCCACTACGTTGCGAGCGCGCGCAAGAACTTTCGGCGGGGTCTGGCCGCGGGGGTTGGTCCAGCGACCGGGGATGGCGAGGCCGCAGTTGGGGCAATGTCCCTCGCGCATGCGGTTCACCCGCACATCGTGCCACGAACGCTCGATCAGCAGAGTCTTGCAGGCGGGGCAGGACGTGTGGGCGCCGTCGCTGTAAATATTCCCCTCATAAACATAGTGCAAACCCACCTCTAATGCCGTGGCGCGCGCGGCATGCAGCGTTTCAGGAGGCGTTCGCGGCTTGTCGCGCAGCTTGAAGTCCGGATGGAAAGCCGTGAAGTGCAGCGGAACATCCGGGCCAAGATTCGCAAGTATCCACTCCGCGAGCAGGCGAGTCTCGGCGGGCGCGTCGTTGAGGGTCGGAATGATCAGATTCGTGATTTCAAACCAGACGTTGGTTTCCTTCTTGAGCCACTGCAACGCCTCCAGAACGGGCTGCAAGTGCGTGAGCGTGATCTTCCCGTAAAAGTTCTCGGTGAAGCCCTTCAGGTCGATATTGGCGGCGTCGATGTGGTCGTAGATGTCGTGAAACGCATCGTACGTGATATAGCCGTTCGACACCATCACTGTGTTGAGGCCATGCTCCTTCGCGGCCTGGCAGATATCGATCACGTATTCGCCCCAGATCGTCGGCTCGTTATAGGTGAACGCAATCGACGGGCATCCGTGGCGGATGGCGAGCTGCACCACGTCCTCGGGGGGAATATAGGAAGAACCCACCTGGTCCGACCGGGACTTCGAAATATCCCAGTTCTGGCAGAAGAAGCAGCCCATGTTGCACCCGGCGGTGCCCATCGAAAAGACGCGCGTTCCGGGCAAAAAATGGTTTAAGGGCTTTTTCTCGATGGGGTCGACTTGCAGAGCGGCCGGATGCGCGTAGCCAAGACTGTAAAGCTTGCCGCCTTCGTTCGCGCGAATGAAGCAGAAGCCGGCTTGTCCCTGGCCAATGTGGCAATGACGAGGACAAAGGTAGCAATGAACTTTGCCGCCCGGTTCCGCTTCCCACCAGCGGGCTTCGTGGAGCGGGGGCTCGTTCTGCATGGCTTTCAGGTCTTCTTTTGGATTTGGCACGGCGTGGACCTTCTTTGACCATTATACGCCGTTGCGCCAAACGCCGCATCGACGCCCGCGCCAGTGCCTCTCGCTTAATACCGGCTCTGTTCCCGGCGCCGCGTGGCGACCCATGCGAGGAAGCGCCTCATCCGCGCCCGTTCGCGCCACATGAGATGGAAGAATTTACGGGGGTCCAGATCGGCTGCCTCCTGGCCGAAGAATGTTTCGAGGCGCCATTGAATGTAGGGCGATTCCCACGGACAGAACCGGTAGCCCTTTGCGGTGATCCAGTAGTAGCGGAGCGCGTTCAGCATTCGGAGTGAATTGCGATGGCCATCATCGGCGCAAGCGTAACACGGGCGGAACGCTTTCGCGCGCCATTTGCGAGTCCAGTTCGGGGCATCGCGCTGCTTGCGCAGAGCCTTTCCGGGCGCCCCACCCTCGGTTTTTGAGGGTGGGTTCTTGTTTTCGCTCGTTCGCCATCCACGCGCTTTTTAGGACGATGGGAAGCAGCTCAATAAACTTTCCGCGCACCAAACAACAAGGCACAAAAAAGGGCCAAGGGGATTTCGCCTTGGCCCTGAGACTCCGAGAAAGACCCACCCTTGCATACACCGCAAGGATGGGGCACCCGTAAATTCTCTCCGCTCGCGGAAAAGGCACCGCGGGAGCGGGACGCTACGCTAGATTGCGGCGCAGACGGCTTTCACCTCCGTGTACTGTTCCAGAACTTCGTGGCCCATCTCGCGGCCCCATCCCGACTGCTTGTATCCGCCGAACGGGAGAGCGGCGTCGAACACGTTATAGCAGTTGATCCAGACCGTCCCGGCGCGAAGCAAGGCGACGAGGCGGTGTGCTTTTTTGATGTCGCGGGTCCAGATACCGGCCGCAAGCCCGTAAACCGAGTTATTTGCTTTTGCGGCAATTTCTTCCACGTCGGTGAATGGAATCGCGGTAACAACCGGCCCGAAAATTTCTTCCTGGACGACTTTCATGTTTTCGTTGGTATTCACGAGCACCGTGGGTTTAACGAAGTAGCCCTTATTCCCGAAGCGCCCGCCTCCGGCAGCGGCCTTGGCGCCTTCGGCAAAGCCCGATTCGAGATAACCGCAGACGCGATTGAGCTGCTCTTCGGAAACCAGCGGCCCCATGTCGGTCGAGGGATCGAGTCCCGGGCCGACATTGATTTTGTTGGCGCGCTGCACGACACCGTCAACGACCTTATCAAACGAGCCCTTCTCGACGTAAAGACGCGAGCCCGCGCAGCAGCACTGGCCGTGATTGAAGAAGATGGCGTTCGCCGCCCCGGCGATGGCGGAATCGAAATCGGCATCGTCCATCAGCACGTTGGGAGACTTGCCGCCCAGTTCCAGCGAGACTTTCTTCAGGTTTCCGGCCGCGGCGTGCAGAATCAGTTTGCCCACTTCCGTTGAGCCGGTGAACGCAACTTTGTCGACATCGGGATGCGCGGCAAGGGCGGCGCCGGCAGTCTCGCCGTATCCGGGAACGATGTTGACCACGCCATCCGGAATGCCCGCTTCCTGGATCAATTCGCCGAGGCGAAGCGCGGTGAGCGGGGTTTGCTCGGCGGGCTTGAGGACGATGGTGCAGCCCGTCGCCAAAGCCGGCCCCAGCTTCCAGGCAGCCATCAACAAGGGAAAATTCCACGGAATGATCTGGCCGACCACGCCTACCGGCTCGCGAACCGTGTACGCAAGAAAATTCGGAGCCGATATCGGGATCGTGTTGCCTTCGATCTTGGTGGCCCATCCGGCCATGTAGCGGAAAAGATCCGCGGCAAGAGGCACGTCGGCGACGCGAGCCACTTTGAGCGGCTTTCCGTTATCGAGCGATTCGAGCTGCGCGAACTCTTCGGTATACTTGTCAATTAATTCGCCAAGCTTCCAGATCATGCGGCCGCGCTCGGATGGCGTGAGCTTGGACCACGGCCCTTTTTCGAACGCGGCGCGCGCGGCCTTCACGGCACGGTCGATATCTTCGCGGTCGCCCTCGGCGACATTGGCCAGAACTTCCCCGGTTGCCGGATTGTAAGTCGGAAACGTCTTTCCCGAAGCGGCGTTCACCCACTTGCCGTTGATTAAAATCTTCTGAGTCCTGGCGACAAAACTCGAAACATTTTGATCGAGCGTCACTGCGGATGTTGCTGTTGCCATGTCGGCCTCCTTGCTCGCTGAGATTTCTATCGTGATTTATCCGGAATCATCGAGGAAGCGGCTTCGAGTGGCGCCCTCAGGTACTGCGGGCAAGCATCGGACGTCGCAGGCCGTTGCGGAGCTTCCTCTGCGTAGTCGAAGCTACTCCCGCGGAGCCGAGATTGCAAGATTACGATTGAATGCGAGAGAGAAGTTCCCTCCCTTCTCTCTACAGAGGGCGGACCCAGATGCGCTCGGTGGCGGGTTTTCCCAAATGCGTGTGCGCCGAACTATGGCCGGCGACCGTCACTTCCATCGTTTCGTCATATTCCCGCCGGTGAACGCGCAATCGCGCGGCGGGCCGAATGGCAAGGTGCTCGAGGAATTCAAGAAATTGCGGGTCTTTTTCATAAACCCGCAGGACTTCATAGGGGTGATTCACCTCCACGTCCGAAAGCCGCACCGCACCATGATCGCGGCGCAGTTTCGACATGCCTCCGAGAAGCGGCACGCCATGCGGGCACCGGCCCTCGCGGCCGAATCGCTTCAGCAGAAGTTCAGCAACCTCGGCGGAAATCCCATGCTCGAGGCGTTCGGCTTCTTCGTGCGCTCGTGACCACTCGAGCCCAATCACGTCGGTAAGAAGCTTCTCGGCCAGGCGGTGCCGCAGCACGAGGTGTTTCGCGATTCCCTCCCCTTTTTTCGAAAGCTCGATCTGCCCGCCCCGGCGAACTCTCAGATAGCCGCTGCGAGCCATGCGCTTGAGCGCCGCCGTCACGGCGGGCGGCGTGACGCCAAGGTCTTCCGCCAGTCGCGCGCTGATCGGGACTTGCTCCTCCTGGACAATCTCCAGGATAGCCTTCAGATAATCCTCTTGCGAAACACTGGTCTTTTCACGCCACATTCTTCCCCGCAATACAGAATTAGAGACAGAGCAATCCTATTCGAGCAAGAGCGGAGTCGCAGAAGCAGTTTACGCGAGTGGCCCAGGCTTGGGAAGCGATCTGCTGCTTGCCGCTGAGTCAGACTTTAGAGGTATATTCGTCGCCGACGAGAGCCAGGAAATGCTCGTGGACGGTTGTGTCTGACGTAAGCTCCGGATGAAAAGTCGAAGCGAGAATTCGTCCCTGCTGAACGAGTACGGGGTGGCCTGCATCCTCGGCCAATATTTCGATTCCCTTGCCGACCGACTCAATGATGGGAGCCCGAATGAAGACCATCTCGAGCGGTTCTTTGCGAAGCCTCGACGCACCCTCGTGCACGTCACTGGCTAGCTGGCGTCCGTAGCCGTTGCGCAGAACGGAAATGTCCAGCAACGCGAGGGATTGTTGCGCCGGGCCGTGCACTTCCCGCGCAAGAAGAATGGCTCCGGCACATGTGCCGAACAACGCGCCACCGCCGGCGGCAAATTTCTTCAGCGCTTCGAACAAACCTTCCTCCGTCATGACTTTCAAGTGAGTGCTGCTCTCGCCGCCGGGGAGAATGACGCCGGCAAGACCGGCAAGATCCCCGGTCCTGCGAACGAAGACATATGGAACGCCGAGACGATCGAGCACCTTGGCATGAGCTTCGTAGTCACCCTGAATCGCGAGGATGCCGATTTTCGGATTAGCTTTCATGGAAATCGCCAGGGCGAAAGAATGGGAACTGAGACGACCCTCGTGGTTCTAATTGCGGAGGCGCTTGCACTTGCCGAAAATTTTCCCCGATGGTCACCAGCCGCGCGTCTGAAGAAGATCCTTTTCCTCGAGTTTGCGCACGTCGAGGCCCTTCATCGCGTCGCCCAGTTCTTCTGATGCTTCCAGAACGGCCTTCGCGTCATTAAAATGCGTGGTTGCCTTCACAATCGCCCGTGCCCGCTTTGCCGGATCGCTGGATTTGAAGATGCCGGAGCCAACAAATGTGGCTTCCGCGCCCAGTTGCATAACCAGCGCGGCATCGGCCGGGGTTGCGATTCCGCCGGCGGAAAAATTCGGCACGGGCAGCTTGCCATTCTTAGCGACCCAGGAAACCAGTTCGAGCGGAGCTCCGAGTTCTTTCGACTCGTGGACCAGTTCGGCATCACCCAGCGTCGTCAGGCGCTTCATCTGGCTCACAATAGCCCGGATATGCCGCACCGCTTCGACGATATTGCCGGAGCCCGCCTCACCCTTCGTGCGAATCATGGCAGCGCCCTCGGCAATCCGGCGCAGCGCCTCTCCGAGATTGCGGGCGCCGCATACGAACGGAACCTTGAAACCGTGTTTCCACACATGATGCTCTTCATCGGCGGGCGTGAGGACTTCGCTCTCGTCGATGTAATCCATCTCGAGCGCTTCGAGCACTTGCGCTTCGGCAAAATGGCCAATGCGAACTTTCGCCATCACCGGAATCGAAACCGTGTCCATGATTTCGCGAATGATCCGGGGCGCGGCCATGCGCGCCACGCCGCCTTCCTTGCGAATGTCGGAGGGAACGCGCTCAAGCGCCATCACGGCGCACGCGCCTGCTTCTTCCGCGATTTTCGCTTGCTCGGCGGTGGTCACGTCCATGATCACGCCGCCCTTCAGCATCTCGGCGAGGCCCACTTTTACGCGCCAGAGGTTGTTGTTCATCAATTCCATCGTTGCTCTCCCGAAACATTCGAACTCTTCAATTGTATCCCGATGTGGCGGAGAATCCAGGCGTCTTGAAATCCTCGCGTCTTCAGCCGGCCGCTCGTGCCTTACGTGGCCGGGGTTCCCGATCGGGGAATACGGCGATACCGTTCGGCGTCAATTTCGACGAATCGCCCATTTCCTGTGGCCAGCAATGCTCCCGACGCGTCGCGAATCTCGCCCGCGTAAAAGAGATTCCGCCCCTTCTTTTCGACTTCCCACCCTTCGATCACCAAATCTTCATCCACCGGAACCGGCCTAAGATATTCGATCTTGAGTTCCGCTGTTACTGCATGAACGCCGCGAAAGCGAGTGACTTTGCCCATGACTTCATCCAGAAGCGTGGCGATGATGCCTCCATGCAAAAAACCAGTGCCGCCTTGAAATTCGGCGCCGACGCGGAACATACCCCGAATGCGCTGCGCCGCGTCGTCTTGTTCAAAAGTGAGCCGCATGCCATGCGGATTCGCGCCTCCACAGCCGAAGCAGGCATTTGTCGGGTTCGGTTCAAGAAGCATTCGCTGTCACACTACGTACACGCACGTTCACGCCTTGAAACAAAATCGTAGGCTTTCAACCTATGGAACATAGGATATACCGCCGGACCGAGGACGGCCAAATCGTCCCCCATTCGCCCGACCGAAAATCGGAGGAACAGCCCCTGTTGGGCTTTTTCGTGACGGACAATCGGTGTTTCGCGGCTTACTGCGTAGCGGACTTCTCACCCAGGCGGCGCATACGTTCCTGGAGCTTCTTGCGCAGCGGCGCCGGAGCATTGGGATTAAACGCCACCAGATACCAAAGCGGCTGCGAGCGGTCGCGGCTGAGACGAGAAAGCGTCGGAGCATCGCTGTTCGGATGCCTCGCGATGTTTTCACGAATCGCGGAATATGGGTGGTGTGAAAGCCGGCTCAGAGTTTTTGCCGTGACTTTCGGGTGCTCGCTTATGAGCCGAAGCAAATAATAATCTTCTTTGGGAGCCTGCCGTGAGAGCGCATCGAGGTGGTCAGGTTTCACTTCGGCGCTCAGGACAGTGCCGATTTTTTCGTCCCATCCGGCATTGATTCGGTTGAGTTCCTGCGTGCGCGCATGAATTAAATTTTCGATTACGCGGCGCTCTTGCTCCAGCCGTGCCGCCGGCAAGGCGCTACGCTCCACCGAATCGAGCACACGCAGCAGATGCTGCCTCTCGCCGAAAACAATTTGCGATGTTCGAATCGTCTTTCCCTTTGTAGCATTTCGAACCAAGTCGGAACGTCTCATATTCCCTTCACCCCGTAAATTCCATGAGCCGCAGCCGATCGCGTGATTGCCGGCTCTGGATTGTCTTTTGCCGCAATTCCAGCAGGCCCGGTTTCTACCAGCGCATATGACGGACCGATCGCGGGCATTCCCGTGTCGAGAGTGGTAACTGGACTCCCGATGTGCCGCTTTCGTACGGCACGCCGCGTCCTCCCCTAATACGATGCTGAGTATCCTGTTCTCGCACCCCCGAGTAAAGGAAACTAGGGAGTTGTGTTCCTTAGGGCGCAACAGATGGTCCTAGAACTAGGTCATTTTGAGAGCCTCAAAAGGGATTCTACGAGGATCCTGGACTGCCGCGGGGTTCGGGTACTTCACCTCCCGGAGCCAGGTCGCAAAGATGCACCAAAGAAACACCAGCAGTAGCAGACAGAGCCAACTGGCCTCCGGTCCCACGCTGCCGCCGGAGAGCCATCGCGGGCCTGCAAGAGTTGAGTTCAGGAGGTGTCCCGGCGCAACCAGTCCGCTGTCGGGCACGCTGTAGAAGTAGGTCTCTCCCCAATCCCATGCAGCGTGAAAACCTATCGGCATCCAAAGATCACCCGTCCGACGCAATAGAAGGCAGAACAAAAGACCTACAATTCCGGCCGCAAATGCGCCGAGCCAGGATTCGCCCGAATTGCCGTGATGAACGTAACCGAACAACAAAGAAAGAACGGCTGCCGCGGGCCAGAACCCTACACCCGTCGAGAGCGTGAACAGGGAGTATCCCCGAAAGCAGAATTCTTCGAAAAGGGCCACGGCGAGGAATGCAATGCCCCAAAGAAGAGCATATTTCCAGGCATCGGCGCGGCGCAGTGCGAACGTTCCGAAATGAAAGACGCCGGCAGCCCACAAAACGCCAATAAGCGCGGAAATGGAAACGAAGCCGGTCCCGACGCCCTGCCAAAAACGCAGCCGAAAAGCGCCACGCCACGGCAATCCGTAGTCCGCAACCGCCCTTCCCTCGACTTTTGACATGATCCAGCCGGCTAGGAGAAAAATCGCAAACACCGCTCCTTCACCAACCAGCAAAAATCCGGGAGTAAAACTATCTATCGCCGGGTTTCGCTGCAGGAATCCTCGTAGAATGCTGCGTTGGATGGAAGCCAAGGTAATCACGACAGCGCCGAAAATCAGAAGCCGCCATCCGGCCCGCATGCCGTTAGGACCGAAAAACATCTTCTGCCAAAGCGTTTCCGGCGGAAGTGCGGAATGTTCAGGTGTGATCGGAGGCGGGAAATCGCCCATGTGCCGGAAGCCTCCTCGACAGAGCCAAACTGCGTGCCCGTTCGAAATGCAGAATTCGTGTTTTCAGGATACGAATTGCGCCGCCAGAGCGCAAACCATTTCCCGTGAACCAACAAACGAGGAATCTAGCGACGGCATCTCTTGACAGAACACACGCCGGGCGAAACGCATTGGGACATAACGGGCAACTTCGAGCCTTCCGGAAAGATGATGGGCGGTATGCTAATCAGCCTAATCGAAACATCCGAATCAGCCGATCAGAGTTCTTCCGCTGTGGCGATTTCGAGTTTGTTCCGACCGTGGCGCTTTGCCGAATACATGGCGGCGTCGGCGCGAGCTACCAACTGTTCGAAAGTCGAGTCCACGCTTCGGGTGAGGGACGCAATCCCAAAACTGGCAGTCACCCGCATTTCGTTG
>Ga0182024_10025267_pt1 | contig 10500 bp, 8 predicted proteins | sample P32metaG_FD_120480 | JGI IMG/M metagenome (GOLD analysis project Ga0182024, IMG submission 120480) | Permafrost microbial communities from Stordalen Mire, Sweden - P3-2 metaG (Illumina Assembly) | ecosystem: Environmental > Terrestrial > Soil > Wetlands > Permafrost | place: Sweden: Stordalen...
AGGCTATGTCCGATCGGATCGGCGATGACGCCATAGACGGCGGTCGACGCGTCGATTTGATCGTAGTGATAGACTTCGTTCATGTGCTGGAAGCTAAGCTGACCCGGCGCCAGCACGCGCTCGTGATGAAACGTGGCATAAGTCCACGGCGAACCAAACCGTCCGCAGAGAATCCGCGACGGGGTGCCGATATCGCCCATGCAAAAGCCGACCGTGGGCTGCTTGCTCTGGCCGACCAATTGGAGCATTCGCAGATTATCGTTCGGCTGATTGGCCATCGTGGCGAGCTTCACGACGTCGGCATCGACCGAGCAAAGCTGGGCATGAATGGCGGCCAGATCGTCGGGCGTCTTGCGGAAGTTGTGGTAGCTGACAAGCCGTTTCGTCTTGCCGAAGCGCGGAATGCCGCCGGCAACGTCTCCTTCCAGATCGATGTATTCGACGCCTTCCACAATGGCCGTGCGCAGCAGCATCAGCCGTTCTTGTTCCGTGCCGGTCCACTTCCCCCCGTCCACTTCACGGCGGCAGGCGATGATCACCGGCCCGGGCCGATCGGCCAGCAAACGTTTGAGGTTCACTTCGCCATTGATCCAATCCAACCGCAATTCGATAAGCTTCGCGCCGCAGTCGGCCAAATGCCGATGCTCGGCAATCATGTGTCGATGCCGCCCGCGACCTATACTGGCACAAATCATTTCGCATCCATCAAGGGGGAAAAGCTGGTGTAGACTCCGAGTTGTCCGCCCGCGCCGCTTCGCCGGTCCATTATAACTGCAAGGGCCGGGTAGGGTACGCCACTTGCGTACTACGGATCGGGTCAGCCGAAGGTTTGGCGGGGGCGGTGACTGGAGCGGAACGAAGAATCGCGGTGTGAGCCAGCGAACACGAGCCTCCATGAACTTCATTGCTTCTCGCGCTTGTAGGTCACGAGAAACCGTTTCGTGTCCTTCGCGGTCTTGAATTCGGAAGGCCGAGACTTGCCGCTGAGGTCGTAGCAGATTCTCAATGTGTCGCCGGTCAACTCATAGATGGCAAGGATTGTCTTGCCGTTGTTGGGGCCTTCGGTGCCGATGATGTCCATCTCCTTTGGCTTCGTTGCTGGGTTCAGCTTGACGGTTCCACGATCGGGCTCCTTGCCGACCGTGACCGTGTACATGCCGTCGTCGATGACCAACTTAATCGACTTCCGAACCTCGTCGGGGAATTTCTCGCCGCCGAGCTCAGCGGCCGCCGGCCGCCAAATGCCATCCATCGACTTCGCGTCAACTTTGGTGTCGTCGCCACGGGCAGGGCACGAATACGCCAGTGCCAAAAACAGGGCGACGTACAGCGAGCGAGTCATGGTTGGTCTCCGATCATTCCGCCGGGAATGTAATAAGAAGCTCGAGGCATGGCGGTTTTTCTACTGCGAATACGCAGCCCTGTCAAATTCGGTGGCTGGCGCCGTTTTTTCTTGATTTTCTTGACGGCGCTAAAAGCCCATCCCTATATTGAAAGGCGCTTTCGCTGACCATTTTTCCGTCGTTCAGGGGCAATCTCCAAAACAGGATCGAGAGAGTTGATTCCATTGGCTGTTGCCGCTGCGCCCCGTCGAGAACGAGATCGCTGCGATGGACGCATACAAGATTCTGGGAATCGTGAACACTGCCTCGCGCGAGGAAATCGACGCCGCGTATCGCGAGCAGGCCAAGCGCTACCATCCTGATATTGGCGGCGATGCCTGGGCATTCAAGCAAGTTCAAGAAGCGTTTGAGATACTGACCGCCCGCGCTGCGTCCGAGGAGGCACACGCGGCCGCCGGTCGAGCATCCGGCGCCGCAAATGCCGCGACACGAGCCGGCTTCGGAACTGCAGCTTCAGGGGCGGAATACGACGCCGCGGAAGCTAGGAAGGCGAGGGCGACGGAGTGGATCGCCCACGCTAAGGCGAGGGCCGAGCAAAGGGCGGCTGCGAACGCTGCAGCCGAACGAATGGCAAAGCAAGCGTCCTCGAAAGCCGCCATTCTCGCGGCGTTCGTTCTGGTCGCCGTCGTCATCCTGGTATTCACGCAGACACAGAATGGACTCGGTGATTCGCGATTCGTGATCCTTATCGGCTCAACACTGCTGGCATCGGCAGTTGCCCAAAGGCTTGACCGGCCTGCGATGGTCGTGGTCGGGACATTCCTTCTCGTGGGAGCACTGATGGTCGCCGCCACTTGGTGTATTGGCCTTTCCCAAGCACTCGAATATGAAAAACTTGTCAGGACTCTCGAATTTTACCCACCAAGTAGCGACAAAGAGCCTCTAGAACGCAGAATACAGGAGATGGACCCCTCTAGGAAGACAAACGAGTTTTTCCGAATTGGCAAGTGATCCGGCCTAAGTTCGCAACATCGCACTGGAATCGGGCGCCGGTCGGATCATCGCCAGAATCGGCCGGAACCTAGATCGCCTTGCATGATCCTGGAAGACGGCTGTAGGGAACAGTCTCCGTGCCACAAATGTTCGAATTCTTTGCACGGCGCGCGGATTCTGTTGGAGTCCAGGCTTTAGCCTGCAGCCGGCGCCTAAATGCGGGACACCAACTCCGGCTGCGGCTTCGTCGCGCTGAGTCGTTCCGGGAGCGCGGCTTTGCCCGGAACGGCGCGGAGGCCGTTCCCTACGGACTTATCGACGCCCTTGCAAGTTGGCGAATTGCCGTTCAGTCCGAATGGGCCTTTTCTCGAATCATGACACGGTCACCGGCGTCTAGCTCGATGTTCCATTTCGTGAGCGTATTGCCCATCTCGTTGACGACGTTTTGCAGTTGGGCGATTTCGATGCGCAGTTGGTCGGCGTCGCCGTTGAATTTCTCCAGTTTCTGCACGCTTTCCGCCTGACGCGCAATATCCTGGGTCGTGGCGTCGAGTCGCTTCATGTATAGATCTCTCTGCAGTTCCAACGCCTTTATGTTGGCGCCAGCCTGTTCCGACTCACGCTTGATCGCGTCTATCAACTTCTGACGATCCGTGTTGCGAAACTCCTCCATGGATTGCTCGACGCTTGCGATCGCATTGCGAATTCTCAGCTTTGCTTTCTCTCGGTTCTGCTCGGACAAGTTCGCGGCTTTTTCGCTCCAAAACTTGCGATCAACTTCAGCCAAATCGATTTCCGATTTAGCCGCCTTGTATTCCGACGACGAATCGGCAAGTCCTTCGAGTTTGTGCTTCCCGCGGGCGATCTGCAGCTCGGCCTGCAATTCGGCTCGATCCGCCTCCGCGGCGAGGCGGTCGGTAGTTGTCCCATTCTTGATTTCCCGTTCCTCGCGGCGCAAGGCATTCAGATCATTGACGGCCTGCATGATTTGCGGGTCTTTGGCGATGGCTTCATCCATCTGTGCGTCTGAAACATTTCCTTTTTCGGCGCTGCCAATCATGGCCTTGGCCAACTCAATCTTCAACGTTAATTCGGCGATGGCCTTTTGCGATTCCGCTCGCGACTGCATCAGGGCTTCGAGATCGGCAACTTCAATTCGGCGGCGGGTCTTCGCCGTCTCGGCGTCGGTGGTGCCGATCTCTTGGTTCAAAGTAAAGAGATCTTGCGCCTTGCGTTGCACGTTGGATTTGTAAGCGCGGAATTTCTTTTCTAGGTTGTCGCGACGCACTAACCTATCGGTCCGGGCCTTTTCGACTATCTCGCTCACGAAGGCGTTCCCCAGTGCATTCACAATCACGGATGCCTGCTGCTGATCGCTATCGAGCATGCCAATTTCCATCAACTCACTGTCGAGGGGGTTGTTGACCACGATTTGATCGGCAAGCCAACTGGCCGCGTCCGGGCCGTGCTGCTTGACCAGAGGCAGCTCGCTGACGGTGCGATCGCTGAGAACCTTGGCGATGACAAAAGGGGCTTTGGCAAACGCCTCCAGATTGCGTTTATAACGCTCGAACTCTTCCCGGTCGGGCTTTTCGTTGGCCGACCAAACCGTCGGATCCGCTAACTTAACTTGGAGGACAAGGAAGGTTCCTTTACCGGTCGCTGCGCTGTATCGCCAGATCACAATCCCAATACCACATGCTAAAATCCCCACACTGAACATGATCAACAGCAGGTGTTTCCTTTTCATACTCATGGCCTTTTGGACTGAAGCGGCTCTTGAACGCGTTTGGAGGGTTGACATGGTTGGTCGTCGCTTGCTTCCGAGGATTCAGCGAGGTTACTATCGAACCACAGGTCATGTCCATCCCTTGGCAGGTCTGATTATCCCCGACGAATGAGCTCATGTGGAATAAATTCTTGAAGTTTTTCGGTCGTTCGCGCAAGGATGGGGATTTCGCTCAAGCCCACATGACGTTCGGTCAAACGTCGCTCGGACGGTCCATGTCGCGCACCGGGAGCGTGCTCAAGAAGCAACTCTGGATTTGGCCGATCGTCGCGGTGGTGCTGTTGGCGATCGTCGGCTATGCGGTCAGCAGTTCGATCCATCAAACGATGGAAGACAATTTGCGCTCGGAACTCGAAACACTGCTGACCGTCGAGAGGTCGATGCTCGAACGATGGTTCAAGGTCCAAGAGTCGAGCGCGACGACACTGGCCAACAACCAAGAAATCCGCAAGACCGTCGCCCAGCTTTTGGCGGCCAGTGCCGGCTCAACGCTCAAGGCCGCCACCGCGGCATCGGAACCGTCCACGGCCGCGACCAACCGCGATGTCAATGAACTGCAATTGCGGATTGAGAAAGAGCTCGAGCCGGCGATGTCGGCGCACAATTTCGTCGGCTTCGTCGTAGCCGACAAGCAACTCCACGTTATCGCGGGCGACACTGCAAACATGATCGGCCAGGTGGTGCCGCAATATGAGTCGTTCCTGACGCGCACGCTCACAGGCAAGCCAACGGTTTGCGCACCGTATCCGAGCGCTGGCATCGTCAAGGACAAATTGGGCCATCTCCGTACCGGAGCGCCCACGATGTTCGTCTGCGCTCCGATCCGCGACGATGATTTCCAGGTCGTGGCGGTGCTCGCCATGCGGATTCGTCCCGAAGAAGAGTTCACCGACATCCTGCAACTTGGAAGAATCGGTGAAACGGGTGAGACTTATGCCGTGAATAAAGACGGCCTGATGGTTTCCAATAGCCGATTTGACGAGACGCTGATCCGATTGGGCTTGTTGCCCGACGAAGATTCCGCCGCTTCGATTTTACAGATTCAAGTGCGCGATCCGGGCGGAAACACGACCGAAGGATTCCGGCCGGCAGTCCGGCGGCGCGAATTGCCCCTCACCGCGATTTGTGCTGCCGTTGTTAGCGGCGAGACCGGTGTCAACATGACGGGCTACCGCGACTATCGTGGCTCGCCCTCGTTCGGCGCGTATACGTGGCTTCCGGAATACCAGTTGGGGATCATCACGGAGGTGGATATTGCCGAGGCCTATCACCCGTTGACGATTCTGAAACGGTCGTTTTACGTGCTCTATGCGTTGCTAGGGATCAGCGCGCTGGCGATTTTCGTGTTTACGTTGGTTGTTGCCCGATTGCAGCGTCAGGCTCGCAAGGCGGCCATCGAAGCGAAGCAACTAGGGCAATATCGGTTGCAGGAGAAAATCGGCGCCGGAGCGATGGGCGTGGTCTACAAGGGGCAACACGCCATGCTCCGCCGGCCGACGGCAATCAAAATGCTCGACGTCGATCGAGTGAATGAGGCTTCGATCCAGCGGTTCGAGCGCGAGGTGCAAATCACGTGCAAGCTCAACAATCCGCACACGGTGGCGATCTACGACTACGGTCGCACGCCCGAGGGAGTGTTCTACTACGCGATGGAGTATCTCGACGGCGTCAACCTTCAGACATTGGTCGATCAATACGGTCCGCAGCCGGAGGGGCGCGTGGTCAGTATCCTGCGGCAGGTTTGCGCATCGCTGTACGAGGCGCATTCATTGGGCCTCGTGCATCGCGACATCAAGCCGGCGAATATCATGCTGAATCGCCGTGGCGCGGAGCCGGACGTCGTGAAGGTGCTCGACTTCGGTCTTGTGAAAGACGTGGATGGGGAGAAAGACGGGGAACAATCCGGGAGCGATATGTCCGGAACGCCGCTCTATATGTCGCCCGAATCGATTCAGACACCGGAATCGGTCGACGCCTGCAGCGATCTGTATGCCGTCGGCGCGGTAGGCTATTTCCTGCTTACCGGGCAGACCGCATTTAGCGCCCAACCGCTGGGCGAACTTTGCCAGCAACATCTAACCGCAATCCCTGACGCTCCCTCGCAGCGCCTGGGCCGGCCGATTTCGACGGAACTCGAACACGCGATTCTGGCGTGTCTTGAAAAGAGCCGGGCGAAGCGACCGTAAACCGCTCGCGATTTGGCGGCGATGCTCGACCGTGTCGCGAAAAGTTGGTCGCTCGACGATGCCGAAGCCTGGTGGAGCCGGCACGAGCGCGGGCAGCAATCCGCAGCCGCTCCTGTCATACGGCCGACGAAGGGCAACGGAAACGGCGTCTCAAGTGCACCGCCAAAACCACTGGAGCCAAAAAGCCCCGCCGCTCCTCAAGCAATGAACAAGACTGCATCGGGCTTTGATCGAACGATGATTTTCGATTCGCCCGACGATGGAACGAAATAGCGAATCAACCGGCAGTCAATTGTCGAACCACGCCCTTGCCCGCGGCACCGTCTACCAAGGCCACCCGCTGGGCACTTGCATTGGGACCTTCGCCGCGTGGGCATCGCTGGGGAGCAGAAAGCGGGGGGATGGGCCACTTTCACTTGCCGTAGATGTTGAACCAAGTCTCGCAATGCCCGCACTTCACGTCGCCGTGCGGCGAAGCATTCGATGAGGAGCCGAGGGGGGCGCCGCAATGCGGACAGGTGTACCCGGTCGGCCGTCCGGCGGAATCCGTGGGCGGCTCGGACGATTCCCCGCGCGTTTCTTTCAGCCGCTCGGAAAGCGACTGGCCAGGCGACTTCGGCGCGAAGCTTTTCATCCCCAAACCGCCGAGCAAGGCGATGACGCCAATCCCGACGAACGGCAACGCGATTAAGGTGCCGAAGATTTTGAAGAAGGTCGGCGGCTCGCCAAACCCATGCTCCGTCCAGAGAAAACCCATCACCGCCAGGCCGATCCCGCCAAACGTGATTCCAATGATGACCGCCATCGCCCGGCCGGCGAATTCAACGGGTCTCAGATTAGGATCGCCTGAATTGGGCATCTGCACGACTCGTGAGCTCGACGATCGTCTTGGGTGCCAGTATACCCGACAATTCGCCCGAAACACAGTTTTTTAGGGCCCAATCTCGCGCTGAACATCACCGAATCGGAGCGGAACAAGAAATCCGGGCTGGGGAACTTATCCTGGTCGTTCAACGTCGAATAGCATCGTCCGAGGGGTGGACGAATACAGCCTTCATGCCGTAACCCAGGTTTCCAGCGAAAAGGCGACTAAACATGAAAAACGCACGCCCGTTCCTTGCCGTGGCAATCCCAATGGCGGTCGCACTTTCCATGTTGCATGTCGAAAGGGCGATCGCCAATGAGACCGACTTGCGCGGAATCGACGGTCAAACGCTTTTCTCGCCGGCGTTTTTCCCCGAGCTCGTGGCAGCCGATCGGGCCAGCGATCCGGTGCCGCAACTCAAAGCCGTGTATCGGAAATTCACCAGTTCGGCCGAGCAGGCGGAAACCGAGCTGACCATCGCGCGCGTGTATTGCCAGCGAACCGGGCTAGTGGACCCCGCCAAGTCGATTCAATGGTACGACAAGGCGTTGGTGCGCGACCTTCCCACGACGGCGCTGGCCAAGCAGTTCATTCTCCGCGGCAACATGCACGAGCGACTCGATCACCATGAGAAAGCTCTCGCCGATTATGTCCGCGGGATGCTGATCTGCTTGCAGTTCAATCTGCCAAGTACCTGGCCGGACCAAGACGGCACCGGAAAGCTGCAACCGCCGCCGATAAACGATTTCGATGGCGAGCGATCGGCGGCACAGCGCTTCGCGGAACGCCAGCAAGCCGCCGACTATCGCCGCGAGTCCGAAATGATCCGGCGCGAACAGGACCTGCTGCAAGCGCGGTATTATTACGTTGAGGCCATCAATCGGGTCTTGAAAGCGGAGCGACTTTCGGAGCCGGATCTCCGGCCCATTGCCGAGAAGCTGACGAATCGAAAAGACCGCGTCGATGAATTGCTGCGGCGGGTGCGTGAGCCGAATCCGCGTCCTTGGCCTTGACGCACTCTTAAAGCACCCCAAACGTCGCCGGGCAATCGATCGATTCGGCCAGCCTCCGTAGATATTCGCGCCGCGGAATCTCGATCGCTCCGAGGCTTGCCGTGTGGGGCGATAATTCTTGAATGTCGAAGAGCCCGTACCCTCGCTGCCGAAGATGCGGCACGAGATGCGCCAGCGCTACTTTCGACGCATCGCGCTCGATGTGAAACATCGATTCGCCAGCGAACAGGCCGCCGATGGCAATACCATAGGTTCCGCCAACCAACCGCCCCTCGCGCCACACTTCGATGCTATGCGCGTGTCCCAGATCGAACAACCGGCAATAGGCGGCGATCATCGGCGCGGTGAGCCATGTCCGGCGGGCTCGTCCGCCGGTGGTGGCACAACCGGCAACGACGCCGGCAAAATCGCGATCGGAACTGACCTCGAAGCGGCCGCTGCGGCAGGTCCGCTCGAGCCGGCGGGAAACATGAAAACCATCCAACTCGAAAATCGCTCTCGGATCGGGCGACCACCATTGCACCTCGCGGCAGCCGCTGATGATCGGCCAGGGAAAAATCCCGTGCCGATAGGCGTCGAGCAGCCACTCCGGGCCGAGACTTCCCCCGATCATCACAAGCCCGACAGGTTCGGCGCAATCGGCTGGCGGAAAGCGAGAAGGCATTGACGTACGGAATTCGGGGTGTGGTGTTCAATTTGAGAATTGGGTGCCATGCCCACGGCTCGGCGTGGGCGTGAACTTTGGCGGCGTCGTCTAGCGTGGCGGAAACGTTATACTACACGCGGCGTCTGCTCTTTGTTTCCTACTCCTCAATTCAATCCACACAACCACCATGGACCCCATGTCGTATCCCGCGGCGCCGCGTCCTGCATCCCGAATGCCGATGTTGATCGGCGTGTTGATTGCGGTTGCCCTGCTTTGGGGCCTGCAATTCTATCTGCCGAATTATCTGGAGCGGGTCGAGTATGCCAAAATGCGAGGGCAGGTTCGAGCGGTGAACGAGGCGCTGCCGGCAATCGGACCAAAACTCGAATCGTTGAGCAAGGCGTTCGGCGTGATCGCGAGCAAGGTCGGGCCGAGCGTCGTGTTCATCGACACGGAGCAAACGCAAGTGGGCGATCAAGGATTCGGTCCCGCGATGTATCAGATGCAAGGGCAAGCGTCCGGAGTGATCGTCGATCCTGATGGATATATTGTCACCAACAACCACGTCGTTGAAAACGCCTCGGAAATCAGAGTCACGCTGGCCGACAATCGGCAATTCGCCGCCGACGTGGTTGGCGTCGACCCCGGCTCCGATCTGGCCGTGCTAAAAATTCAAGCGACCAATCTGATCAGCGCCGATTGGGGCGATAGCGGGCAACTCGAGGTCGGCGAATGGGTGCTGGCCATTGGTAATCCCTACGGTTTGGATCGCACGGTGACGTTCGGCATCATCAGCGCCAAGAATCGTCGCGGATTCGAGAAATCGCCGACGCAGGATTTCTTGCAAACCGATGCGGCCGTGAATCCCGGCAACAGCGGCGGCCCGCTGGTAAATATGGAAGGCCAGGTGATCGGCATCAACACCGCCATCTACGGCCCGAGCTACCAAGGCATCAGCTTCGCACTCCCAAGCTCGACGGCGAAGGACGTCTATGAGCGATTGAAGAAAGGCCAATCGATCGACCATGCCTACGGTTACCTTGGCGTGCGACTGGCTCCACTGTCGGCCGCCGATGCTCTGCGCTTGGGGGTGAAAACGGCGCGGGGCGCGCTGGTCGTCAAAGTGGAGACCGGTTCCCCTGCCGAGCAGGCCGGCTTGAGGGCGAACGACGTCGTCGTGTCGTGGGATGGCCAATCGATCGAAGACCCCACGCTGTTGCGCCTCGTGGTCGCCCAAAGCAGAGTCGGCTCGACGGTCAAGGCGACGATCATCCGCCAAGGCGAGGAAATGCAACTCGATGTAACCGTCGGCCGGCGCCCACCGGAGACGAAGAATTGAACCACGAAAACCATAAAGACGCCGCGTTTCGCCGGTCTCTTACGGCCGGATCAGGTCGCCCGTTTCCGACACGCCGCGAACGATCGGCTCGATCAGTTGTAGGGCGCCTCGTTTGACCGTTTCGCCGCGGGTGAATCGCAATTCGTAGGTTCCCACCGCTTTGTCGTCGGTCTCGTCGAGGTCGAACGTATCGGTCGCCAGATGGTTTTGCGGATCGAAGCGATGTTGGATCCGCGCCGGGTGCGGGTAGATTTCGACTTTCAACGAACCGGGGCCGGCCGAATCGTCGGCGAATCGCTCGATGACGCCGACGCGATACGGATCGC
>Ga0182024_10025270_pt1 | contig 10499 bp, 5 predicted proteins | sample P32metaG_FD_120480 | JGI IMG/M metagenome (GOLD analysis project Ga0182024, IMG submission 120480) | Permafrost microbial communities from Stordalen Mire, Sweden - P3-2 metaG (Illumina Assembly) | ecosystem: Environmental > Terrestrial > Soil > Wetlands > Permafrost | place: Sweden: Stordalen...
CATCCCGGAACCCGGCCGTTGAGGAAGTCCAGAACGATTCGACCGGTTGGCGTCGGCGCCCGGTCTCGCGGTCCTACAGGCAGTGTCGGCTGCACGAGCACGACCGGCAGTCCCTCGGCGCCTGCTCGGAGAACCTCGTGCTCGGCGACGTACTTCGAGCGCTTATAGCTCCCGAAGAGGTGCTCGATGCGCGGCCACATCCCCTCGTCGGCCGGGATGCCGTCGTTGGTGCCGTCGAGACCGATCGTGCCGACCGTGCTCGTGTACACCAATCGCTCGCAGCCCGTCTGGCGGGCGGCGTCGAGGACGTTCAACGTGCCGCCGACGTTCACGTCGTAGAAGTCGTTCGGCTCCGGTGACCAGAACCTGTACAACGCGGCGATGTGGAACACGGCGCGGGCGCCCCCAACCGCCTTCCGCACGGCCGCGGCGTCGCGAAGATCTGCATCAACGCACTCGACGTCCAGATCATCGACGCTCGCCCGATCGGCCCCCGGCTCGAGCACGGCGACGACATGAACGCCGCGATCGAGCAATGCCCGGGTCACCGCCGACCCGACGAACCCCGCCGCGCCTGTGACGGCAACGCGGTCGCCCGTCTCGAGCGGGTAATCCCGGAGTTGATCTTCCCCGACTGCGTTCACGACGTTCAGACTCGCTCCCGCTGCAGAGCGCTCTTGGCAAGGGTCTTGCCGAACTCAAAGAGCAGGGACGAGTTGCGGTGCGCATCGCCCAAGACGTCGTCGAGTGCGCCTACGAAGGCATCCACTTCCTCCTGACCGGCGATGAGGGGGGGAAGCAGCTTCACGATGTTCACGTTGTCCGCCGCCACTTGGGTGAGGATCCGATGGCGCGAGAACATCGGCCCGACGATCAGCTGGGAGAAGAGGCCCTTGCGAGCGCTCTCCAGCATTCTCCAGCGCGACTTGAGCCGAAGCGATGCAGGCTCGCCGAACTCGAGGCCGATCATGAGACCCTTCCCCCGCACGTCCTTGAACAGCTCGTATCGCTCGACGAGCGGCGCCAGCGCCTCGAAGAACGCTTCGCCCGTCGTCCGGGCTCGATCGACGACCCTCTCGTCCTCGAGCGTCCGCAACGTTGCCAAGCCGGCCACCATCGCGAGCTGGTTTCGCCCGAACGTCGTCGAGTGGACGACTGCTCGCTCCATCTTCGAGTACACGCGGTCGAATACCTCAGCCGAGCACAGCGTTGCCCCGACCGGAACGTAGCCACCGGACAGGGCTTTGGACACCGTGATGATGTCCGGCGCGAGGCCATAGTGCTCGTACGCCCACATCTTGCCCGTTCGGCCGAGCCCGGTCTGAACCTCGTCGGCCACGAAGAGCGTGCCGTGTTGCCGGCAGAGCGACTGGGCGCCGGACCAATATTCGTCGCCGGCCATATGGACACCCTTGCCTTGGATCAGTTCGATGACGAGCGCGGCGACGTCGCCACGCCGCAACTCGCGCTCGAGGGGCTGGAGGTCGCCGAAGGCGACCGAGTCACACCCGGGGAGCAACGGCCCGAAACCCGCCCGGAACTCCGACCCGCCATTCAAGGACAAGGCGCCGTTCGTGAGCCCATGGAACGAGTGGTCGGCGTGCAGCACGCGGGGCCGCCTCGTCGCGTACTTGGCGAACTTGATGGCGCACTCGATTGCTTCGGCGCCGGAATTCGAGAAGAAACATCTCTCCAGTCCGTCATGAACCGTGCCCACCAGCGCCTCGGCGAGGAGCCCGGGGAGCAACGCGCAGTCGAGCTGCACCAGATTCGGAAGGTCGAGCTCGATGGCATCGATGAGAGCCTTCTTCACAACGGGGTGCGAGCGCCCGAGCGCGAAAACCCCAAAGCCGGAGAGAAAGTCGAGGTAGCGCTCGCCCGCGCGGTCGTAGAGGTAACACCCCTCACCGCGCTCGTAGAACCGGTCCATCCCGACCGCTTTCAACACCTTTGCCAGCTGAGGGTTGAGGAATTCCGAATGGAGACGGAAGTTCTCGCCTCGGCGATCATCCATCAGTGCGTGTAGGTCGAAGCTCATCGGGCCTCCGGGTCGATGCTGCACGACCTTACCGGTCAAGGCCTTCGAATCCCGGACGGGTAGGCTGTGGGCATGTCAGTTCCCCTCCGACAAAGCGGTCGGGAGGGCCTGGACGAAGGCACAGACTCGGCAGCACGTGCCGCCCGGAGCGGGCATGTCGCTCCGGAGAACGTCCACGAGGTCCTCCGATGCCATCTCCTCCTCGACGGGTATCCGATCGTCCTCGATACCGCCAAGAGTCACGGGTCGTGGCTCGTCGACGCCAGAGACGGAACCGAATACCTGGATCTCTACACGTTCTTCGCCTCGTCGCCGTTGGGGCTCAACCCACCCGGTCTCGCCGATGATCCCGATTTCATGCGCCTTCTGGCGGCAGTCGCCGTCAACAAGCCGGCGAACTCGGACTTCCAGACGACGTACCTGGCCGATTTCGTCGAGACGTTCGCGCGCGTTCTCGGCGATCCTGAGCTCCCCCATCTCTTCTTCATCGAAGGCGGAGCGCTCGCCGTCGAGAACGCCCTCAAAGTCGCCTTCGACTGGAAATCACGGCGCAACGAGGCGGCCGGCCGTTCTCCCGGGCTCGGCAGCCGTGTGTTGCACCTTCGTTATGCGTTCCACGGGCGCAGCGGCTACACCGTCTCGCTCACGAACACTGACCCGGTGAAAGTCGATCGATTCCCGAAGTTCGACTGGCCGCGTATCTCGTCGCCGGCGATCACCTTCCCGCTCGCGCAGCACCTCGCGGAAGTCGAAGCGTCGGAAGCGGTCGCGTTGGCCGAGGCCACGGTTGCGTTCGAGCAGCATCCACACGACATCGCCTGCTTCGTCGCCGAGCCGATCCAGGCCGAGGGTGGCGATCGTCACCTTCGTGGGGAGTTCCTCCTGGCGATGCAGGAGCTCTGCCATCGCCACGAAGCCCTCTTCGTTCTGGACGAGGTGCAGACCGGGTGTGGTGTCACGGGTACGCCGTGGTGCTACCAGCAGCTCGGTCTCGAGCCCGATGTCGTCGCCTTTGCGAAGAAGGTACAGCTCGGCGGTGTCATGGCCGGGCGCCGTGTCGAGGAGGAGCCGCTCAACGTCTTCAAGGTGCCGGGCCGGATCAATTCAACCTGGAGCGGCAACCTCACAGACATGGTGCGCTCGACCCGGCTGCTCGAGCTGATCGAGTCGACGGGAGCCATTGACAACGCCGCCCGTGTCGGCACCCACCTGCTCGACCGGTTGTCGGAGCTGGCGGTGGAGATGCCGACCCTCGTCTCGAACCCACGGGGGCGTGGGCTGCTCGCTGCCGTCGACATGCCGTCCAGCGACGTCCGCGACGAGGTACTCGTATCGCTGCGCGCAAGCGAGCACGTGATCGCCCTCGCGTGCGGCGACCGGACGCTTCGCGTGCGCCCCAATCTCTCGGTGACCGTCGAGGAGATCGATCACGGCTGCGACGCCCTGGCGCGCGTCGTTTCGAAGCTGGGGCATTGAGCATGACGAAGACCTGCTCCTCGATCGTCGCGGGGAAAATCACCGACGACGACCGCGGTGGGCGAATGGCGTCGACGAATCCGGCACGTCTCACCGACCTCGTGGCAGATGTCGCCCTCGGCGACGCCTCGACTGTGCTCGAGGCCTGCCGTGTCGCCAAGGCCGCTCAGCCGGCCTGGGCCAACGTCCCTGCACCGGTACGTGGCCGCGTGATCGCCGAGATCGGCCGACTCGTGGAGGCGAACGCGGAATCGCTTGCACGCCTCGTCACCCGCGAGGTCGGCAAACCGTACGCCGAAGCGCTCGGTGAGGTTCAGGAGATCGTCGACACGTGCGACTTCTTCCTCGGTGAAGGGCGCCGCCTGTACGGCGACACCGTCCCGTCCGAGATGCACGACAAGGCGTTGTTCACGTTTCGCATGCCCGTGGGGACGCTCGCTGTCATCACGGCCGGCAACTTCCCGGTGGCTGTGCCGTCGTGGTACCTCGTGCCGGCACTGTTGTGCGGCAACACAGTCGTGTGGAAGCCGGCTGAGTACTCGGCAGCCGTCGCGACCGCGCTGTATGAGCTCTTCGCGGCTGGGGGCCTCCCCGAAGGCACGCTCAATCTCGTTCTCTCGGACGGTGCCGCAACGTTCACCGGCCTCGAGTTGGCGTTGTCGGAGCACGCGATCGACAAGGTTGGCTTCACGGGCTCATCTACTGTCGGGTCGCTCATCGGCGAGCTGGCCGGCCGCCACCTCCAGTCCGCCTGCCTCGAGCTCGGCGGCAAGAACCCGATGGTCATCATGCCGGACGCCGATGTCGAGCTGGCGGTCGAGGGGGCGCTTTTCTCCGGCTTCGGCACGGCTGGGCAACGCTGCACGTCGCTCGGCACGGCCATCGTGCACGAGTCGTTGCACGACGGGTTTCTCTCCCGGCTCGTCGAGCGCCTCGAGGGAGCCGCCATCGGTGACCCCAACGCACCTGTGCTCTACGGACCCATGCTCGACGGGCGTTTCGCCGACCGATTCGAGACCTACCTCGCTGACCTCATCGAGCCTCACCACACACTGCTCGGCAGCAATGCCACCGGACGGATCACGTCCGCCAAGGCACGCACGGGTTTCGTCGGCGATCCGGACGAGGGAATCTTCTGCCACCCGACCATCGTCGACGGTGTCCGCCTCGACGACGAAATCGCTCGGACCGAGACTTTCGGCCCGATGATCGGCGTGGCGTCGTTCTCCGGGTTCGACGAAGCTATGGCGCTCTCGAACTGCTCGGGTTTCGGCCTGTCGGCGGCGATCTACACGAGCTCTCCTGCGGCGGTGTTCATGTTCCGCCAGCGGATCAGCGCCGGCATGATCAGCGTCAACAACTCGACTTCGGGCGCGGAAGCACACCTTCCCTTCGGTGGCAACGGGCGGTCGGGCAACGGGAGCCGCCAGAGCGGCAAGTGGGTCCTCGACCAGATGACAAGGTGGCAGTCCATGAACTGGGACTATTCCGGGCACCTGCAAAAGGCGCAGATGGACACAGATGCGGTGAAAGCCGATAGAGGTTTCCGGCTGGAGGATTGAGCTCGCCTCAGGCGGGCGGGCGGGGGTTGTGCCGCGAATCACGGCTCCCGAGCCCGCCTATACGGCTGTCACGCATTCTGGCGTTTCTGAGGGTACGTAAACCTGCCGCTTTACGTCGCTCTGGATCACCAGAATGCATGGGGGCCGGAGTCCGGCCCACGAGGGAACACGCACCAAGGGGGCGTTCGGCGGCTCGCCGGCGGCCGAGGCTCCCGAGGAACCTGTCTCAGTCGGCTTCCGCGGCCGTCGCCGGCGGTCGGGACGTACCGGTGTAGGGATGCGACATCGGTCCGATGGCGCCGAGGTCGACCTCGACGAGAAACGGCTCGGCGGTGCGGAGCGCTGCGCGAACCGCCGTCCCGAACTCCGTCGTCGTCGAGACCCGAGTCCCGCCCATGCCGAGCGCGCCCGCCAGCGTCACGAAGTCAGGAGTCCCGAGCTCGACGCCGATCCGCCCGGCTTCCCCGCCGTATTGCTTGTCCTGGATGTTGCGGAGGATCCCGTAACCGCCGTCGCAGAACACGATCACGATGACCGGAAGCCGCTCGCGAGCGAGTGTCGCCAGCTCGGCAACGGTCAGCATCAGGCCACCGTCACCCGCCATGAGAACGACGGGACTCGGTTGCCCGGTCCCCGCCGCCAGAGCCGCCGCCGCACCCGCGCCGAGGGCGTGGGCGAGACCGAGACCGATCGCGAATCCGTTCGGCATGATCGCAGCTCGTGAACGCGCCACCGGCAACAAGCGATTGCCCCAGGTATAGGCCGGGATCGTCGCGTCCTTGACGACGACGGTGTCCGTCGAAAGGGCGGCGGCAAGCTCGTCGAGGAGACCTTCTTGCGGGCCGATCACATGCCGCAAGCGCGCTCGTGCGGCGATCGCCACGTCGGCGACCCGCTCGGACCAACGCTCGTCGACTCGACGGTCGTCACCGAGTGCCGACAGGATCGCCCGCACCACCGCCTTCGCATCGCCCCGCATGGCAACCGCAGCCTGATAGTTCACGCCTGGGCGCTCGGGCACGACGTCGATCTGGACGATGGTCGCCGGGAGCTGCATCTTCCAGTTCTCCGTATTCGGACCCTGGTACCGGGTGCCGACGGCGACGAGGACGTCGGCGTCCTTGCACAGGGCGCGCACGTCGGGGTCCCAGGGCAAATTGCCGATGCTGGCGGGGTCGCCCTCATTCAGCACACCCCGCCCGTTCGGGCTCGTGATCAGACCTGCCCCGAGACGATGGACGAGCTCCGCCACCTCGAGCTCGGCGCCGGAGGACACTGCACCGCCGCCAGCCCAGACGAGCGGCCTTCGGCTGGCCTTCACGAGCTCGATCGCCCGGTCCAGCTCGAACTGGTCCGGCGCCGCGACCTCGGTCGCGACCAGGAGGTCGGCGAGTACGTCGGCCGGCAGCGGCGTGGCGTCGTCGTATTGCAGGTCGATGGGCAGCTCGACCGACACCGGGCCACGCGGCGCCGACAAGGCCTCGGCGATGGCGGACGCGACGACCGACGCGATCTCGTCGGACGTCTCAGCCCGGTGGACCCGTTTCGAGAGCGCACCCAGCATTGCGGGCTGGTGCGGCACTTCATGGATGAACCCCCTGGCCCCGTCCAAGAACTGCGTCTCCACCTGACCCGTCAGGTGGAGAACTGGAGAACCCGACACAAAGGCCTCGAGGAGGCCGCCCATGGCGTTGGCGGCGCCCGGCCCGGTCGAAGTGATGAACACGCCGAGCTTGCCAGTCACCCTGGCGTACCCATCTGCGGCGCCGGCCGCCCCCTGCTCGTGACGGACCGTGATCGCACGGATTCCCCCCCGGCGTCGGATGGCGTCGTAGATGGGCAGGTTGTGCACGCTCGGGATGCCGAAGACGACCTCGACGCCGGCGTGCGCGAGTACGTCGATGACGGCATCGCCGCCGGTGTGGTGATCCATGGACGGTTGTCTCCTCGCGCTCGGCGTCACCGTACCCAGCTGACGGCGCGCGAGCACGCCCGAGCCGAAATCCACGGCTTTGACACACCCTCGACGTATCTTGGCTCACATGGGTCAAACTGAGGGCCGGAGCGGCACCTTCTGCTTCGTCCATGCCGCTGACCTGCACCTCGACACGCCGTTCAAAGGCATCGGCCGCACGGCGCCATCAGTCGCGCACGCTCTGCGCGAGGCCTCGCTCGAGGCCTTCGACGATCTTGTCACGTTGTGCCTGCAACGCCGTGCTGCGTTCCTCGTCATCGCCGGTGATGTCTATGACGGACCTGACCGTGGCATCCGGGCACAGCTCCGGTTCCGGGATGGCCTCGCCCGGCTCTCCGATGCCGGCATAGCGTCCTTCGTCGTCCACGGCAACCACGATCCGGTCGAGTCGGGGTGGGCTGCCATCGGCGCATGGCCTCCGCTCGTCACGGTATTCGGGACGGAGTCGGTCGAGGCCGTTCCTGTCGTCCAGGACGGGCAGCAGATCGCCACGGTGCAGGGCATCTCCTATTGGCGGCGAGACGTCCGGGAGAACCTGGCCTTGCGCTTCTCACGAACAGGCGGTCCCGGTATCGAGGTCGGCGTGCTGCATTGCAACGTGAGCGGAGCGGCGGAAGGGCACGAGGACTACAGCCCGTGCTCGCTCGACGACCTGCGTCGTCGCGGGCTGGACTACTGGGCCCTCGGCCACATCCATTCCAGGATGGTTCTGAGCGGGCGCCCGTACGGCGACGAACCGTGGGTCGTCTACCCGGGGAACCTCCAGGCCAGAAGCCCGAAGGCGAGCGAGGGTGGTGCGAAGGGGGCCGTGGTCGTCGATGTTGTCGACGGTCGCATCGGCGGGCTCGAGTTCGTGGCATGCGACCGGATCCGTTACGCCACCGTGGATCTGAATGTCGCACCCCTCGACTCGATCGACGGCGTGAGAGACGTACTCGGCGAGCTTGCACGTGACGAGCTCGACCGTGCCCATGGCCGGTCGGTTGTGCTTCGTGCCCAGCTGACCGGGCGAGGCGACGTGCACGCGGCGCTCCGGCACGGCGGCGCCCTCGGCGAGGTGCTCGAGTCGCTCCGGGACGAGTTCGACCCGGAGCACCCATGGTGTTGGTGGGATCGCATCGACGATGCAAGCTCGCCACGCATCGAGATCGAGGAGCTCAAGCGCGGTTCAGACTTTGCCGCCGACCTGATCGCAATGGCGGAGGAGCTAGCAGGGCGTTGTGCCGAACCGGCTCTCGCGCTGGGACTTGACACCGAGCTGCCCAACGACCTCCTCGAGGACATCACCTCGACGTTGCCGAAGTCGCTTCGCGCGCGGGTCATGGCCTCCGACATCCGGGCCACGGAGTTGGTGACGGCTGGCCTCATGACGGCGCTCGACGAGCTGGGAGTGGGCACAGATCCGGCTCGCACCGGTCGATGATCCGCTCAAGGTGCACTGCGGCACCCGGAAATGGCACGGACTCACGGAGAAGGCGATGAGATGAGGCTGACCTCGTTTCACATCGACGGTTTCGGAGCGCTCTCTGATATCGGTCTTGAGATGGCACCCGGCCTCGTGGTCATCCTCGGCCCGAACGAAGCCGGAAAGTCCACGCTCTTCGACTTCATCGCCGGTGTTCTGTTCGGCTTCCCGAACCGGAAGGACAATCCTCGGTACCACGCGCCGGCGCGGGGTGGCCGTCATGGAGGGCGGATCGGGTTCGTCGACGAGACCGGCGGCACTTTGGTCGTCGAACGTCACGCCGGCGCACAGCGGGGTCTCGAGGTCCGGCTTCCCGACGGTTCCCAGGGAGACGAGCACAGTCTGGCCCGCGCGCTCGCGGGCGCGAGCTCATCGCTGTTCCGTGCGGTGTTCGCTGTCGGCCTCGACGACCTCGGGCAGACAGGCAACCTCGAGAGTGACGAGGTCCGCGAGCTGCTGTTCGCTGCGAGCATCTTCGGTCAGCGCCGCTCGGCGACAACGGCGATGAAGCACCTCGCCGAGGGGCGGGACGAGCTCGCCAGACCGCGCCGCGACGATGCCGCCACGAGCAGGCTCGCAGCCGAGCTCGAGATCGGACGAGCGGAGCTGGGAGAGGCGCGCGAGGACGCGAAGAGGTACCAGGGCTTGCACCTGGAGGCGGAACAGGCAGAGGCGGAGTTGGTTGCCATGCGAGCTCAGCTGAGGGCATTGCGGAGCCGTGAGCGAGAGCTCGAGCTGCTGGAGACATGTTGGCGCCATTACTGCGACGCGCGGCAGGCTCGGGATGCATTGTCGTCCACACCCCCGGTGGACGGCGCGGCAGCCCTGTTCGAACATGGTGCTGAGCTGCGTCTCCTCGCCGCCGAGGTGTCGGGCCACTTCGAACGGGCGGCGAAGCTCGAGGAGCTCAGCCGTCAACGGGCGGCGCTGGACGCTTCGATCGGCCGGCGGCTCTTGGGACTCGGGCCATCCTGGACGAGAGTGCGGGTGACGGATGCGCCTGACCCGGAGCTCCTTGCCGACCACCTGAGGGCAGCACGAGACCGACTGCGCAGGCTGCAGACCGATCTCGTGTCGGCCGCTGCGGTGCTTGCGCAGGCAGAGGACCTGCGAGACGGCTGCACCCGGCCTGTCGATCCAGGCGATCCCGTCGAGCCTGTGTCCGCGGCCGGCGCCGCGGGCCGAAATGAGGGGACCGCCCAGATCGGGCGGATCCTGGGGCGCGCCGAGCTCGAGCGTTGGGCCGAAGCGCTCGCGGAGTTACGCGAGCGCGCCATCGAGGCCGAGCGTCTCGAGCTCGAAGTCCTCGCGGGCGAACGGGACAACCCCCCTCGTCTGCCGGCTCCTCGTGCCGGCGCTGGATGGGCGTTGCCGACGGCGCTCATCGGATCGGCCTTCGGCTTGGTCGTCTCCGCGCTCGGAGTCGCCCTGGCCCTCCGAGGGCACGTAGCGCTGGCGGCGGCAACGATCGTGCTCGGTGTCGCGCTCCTTGTCGCCGCCGGACTCAGGTCGAGGACAGAGCGACGCTCGAGAGTGGAGGCTCCCTTCGCGCGGCCCAGCCCGTCGGACGCGTCACCCGCCGGGCCAGTCGAGGTTGCGGACCGGGCCGGGCTCCTTGCTCGCACCCGCGTTCGCATCGACGAGCTCGGCGAGTTGCTCGGTCTCGAAATCCCGCTCTTGCGCGTCGACGTGGAGCGCAGCGCATTCGCCCTGCAGCGACACATCGAGGCGAGACGCCGCCTCGATGACCGGGCCGCGGTCCGTGCGGACGCTGATGCTCGCGTGGCGCTGGCGGCTCAGGCCGACCGGGCTGCCCGGCAGGCACTCGAGCTCGAGCAAGAGGCCCACGAGGCATGGTGCCAGAGACATGGCCTCACGAGTGCCACGCCGGAAGAGACCATGGGAACGGTTGCCGCCCTCGTTGATCTCCGCTCCCAGCTGGCCGCGCTTGCCCGCGTTGACAAGGCCCTCGCCGCCCTCGAG
>Ga0182024_10025271_pt1 | contig 10499 bp, 9 predicted proteins | sample P32metaG_FD_120480 | JGI IMG/M metagenome (GOLD analysis project Ga0182024, IMG submission 120480) | Permafrost microbial communities from Stordalen Mire, Sweden - P3-2 metaG (Illumina Assembly) | ecosystem: Environmental > Terrestrial > Soil > Wetlands > Permafrost | place: Sweden: Stordalen...
ACGGCCGGCGCTAGTCGCTCGATTGCCTTCGCGGTCACCGGCTCCAGATCAAAGGTGAAGCGCGCCGCAAAGCGTACGGCACGCAACATGCGCAGCTTGTCTTCCGTGAAGCGCGCGCCGGGGTCTCCGATGGCACGGATCAAGTGCGCGTCCAGATCTGCCATGCCGCCTACCATGTCCAGTACAGACTCGTTGACCGGATCCATCATCATGCCGTTGATGGTGAAGTCACGGCGCTTCACATCCTCTTCCGGGCTGGTGGAGAACCGGACTGCATCCGGGTGCCTGCCATCGGAGTAGGCTCCGTCGCTGCGAAAGGTAGCGACCTCGGTCATGAGTTCCCCGGTGCAGACCAGGACGACGCCGAAGTGTGCGCCCACAGCAAAGGTCTTCTCGAACAGGTTCAGCACCTGATCGGGTGTCGCGCTGGTGGCGACGTCGAAATCCTTGGGGGCGTGGCCCAGCACCAGGTCGCGCACGCAGCCGCCAACAAAGTAAGCCTGATGTCCGGCGGCGCGCAGCCGGGTCACGATCGCCGTTGCCGCATCGCGTGCTTCATTGGGTTCCATTCCTACTACTATAGAAAGGTGAGTCAATCCAGCCAGCTCCTTTCTGGCGCCGAGGGCGCTTATAGCCGCGGCCTGATTCTGGCTATCGAAAGCTCCTGTGATGAGACCGCAGCCGCGGTGGTCGAGCGCGGGCGCCATGTACTCTCAAGCATTGTCGCCTCGCAAATTGCCATTCATGCGCCTTATGGCGGTGTGGTTCCAGAACTGGCCTCACGCGAACACCTACGCAATATCGTTCCCGTGGTGCGTGCGGCACTGGACACAGCCGGCGTTAGCTTTTCCGATCTGGACGCAGTCGCGGTAACAGAAGGCCCGGGCCTGGCAGGCGCACTTCTGGTTGGAGTCGCCTATGCCAAGTCGCTCGCCTTTGCTCTGGGCAAGCCGCTCATTGCCGTAAACCACCTTGAGGGTCATATTCACGCCGTTTTGTTGGCGCATGGCGAGATGCTCGAGCTGAGGGATGGCCGATCCCTGGCCCTGGTCGTTTCCGGTGGCCACACCCATCTTTATCTCGTCCGGTACGAGGGCGAAAGCTTTATCTATCGCAACGTCGGCGCCACGCTCGACGATGCGGCCGGCGAAGCCTTCGACAAGGTCGCCAAGCTGCTGGGACTGGGCTATCCGGGCGGCCCCTGGATCGATGCGCTGGCTCCGCATGGGGACCCTTCGTCGGTCGCGTTTACCCTTACCCAGGTGAAGCAGAAAGCTCATCGCCCGGATTCTCCCGTTGATCGATTTGCCTTCTCCTTCAGCGGCATCAAGACCGCGGTGCTTCGGTATGTTCAGATTCACGACCTCTATCCCTCGATTGAGCGCCGCCGTGAAGCCCTGGCCGCGCTTCCGACGGCCGGACCCGCCGAGGCGCTTGCCTGGTGTGATGACCGAACGCTGGGATTGATTGCGTCCTTTCAACGCGCGGTGGTCGAGGATCTCAAGCGGAAAACTTTTCAGGCTGCAGAGACGCTGGGCGCGGAAAGTATCCTGGTTTCGGGCGGCGTCGCCGCGAACCGTGAACTGCGGGAGCGCTTCAAAGAGGAGGCCAAGAAGCGAGGACTGCCGATCGCGTTCCCGACAATTGCGCTCTCCACCGACAATGCGGCCATGATTGCGGCGGCGGCTTGGCCCCGATTCCTGGCGGGCGGATTTGCAGCCCTGGATCTGACCGCCAATGCCTCGCTGGCTTTGGGGAAAAAATGATTCTTAAAATTAGATCAACCGGTGAACCCGTCCTGCGCGAGCGCGCCAGACCTCTGCGGCCCGAGGAGATCCTACTGCCCAGCACCCAGGAACTGATCGCCTCCATGCGCGAGACCATGCGCGACGCGCCGGGAGTTGGCCTGGCGGCGCCACAGATAGGTCTGCCCTTGCAACTCGCCGTCATCGAGGACCGCGAAGAATATATGAAGGACTTTAGCCGGGAGATGCTGGCCGAGCGGGAGCGCAAGCCGGTAGGTTTCGAGGTCATCATCAATCCCGTGCTTATGTTGGAATCAGAGCCGGAGGTGGAGTTTTTTGAGGGCTGCCTAAGCCTCCCGGGCCTGGTCGCCCTGGTGCCTCGGGCACGCAAGGTCAAGGTCGAATGCCTCGATGCCCAGGCAAAGCCGAAGGTCATCCGAGCCTCGGGGTGGTATGCGCGTATCCTGCAGCACGAGATCGATCATCTATCGGGTGCGCTTTATGTGGACCGGATGCGCAGTGTGAGTCTCTGCACGCTCGAGAACTTCACTCGCCATTGGAAGGGAAAATCCATTGCGGAAGTGAAGCGTTTGCTCCCGTAGTAATGTGCCAACCTGGATACCGAGGGGCCTGCGCTGGTGGACGCTGGACGCTCGAAAAGTTACCATGAGGGTCAGGTAAGCCCCAGCCTGGATGACCATCCGCCTCTTCAACACTCTGACTAATACTGTCGAAGATCTCGAGCCCTCTGATGGCGAGACGCTGCGTATCTACGTTTGCGGCCCAACGGTCTACGACTATGGGCACATCGGCAACTTCCGCACGTTTTTGCAGCTGGATGTGCTCCGCCGCTTTTGGAAGCAGCAAGGGCATAAGATCCAGCACGTCATGAACATAACGGATGTCGATGACAAGATCATCCGCAATGCGGCCGCGGCAAAGCTGCCCATCAACCAATACACCCAGAAGTATGAGCGCGCTTTTTTTCAGGATCTGGACGCGCTGGGCTGCGAACGGCCGGAGATCATCGCCCGGGCCACGGAGAACATCGAGCAGATGGTGGATCTCATCGAACGGCTGGCGGCTAAGGACCTTGCTTACCAGGCGCCGGACGGTTCCTGGTATTTCCGGATAGCCGGGTTTCCCGAGTACGGCAAGCTGTCGAAAAAGGACTTCACGGCCATCAGCGACGGGGCACGGGTAGATCTGGACGAATACGACAAAGACTCAGCTCGCGATTTTGCCCTGTGGAAGGCTGCCAAGCCCGGAGAACACTGGGATACCCGGCTTGGCCCCGGCCGGCCGGGATGGCACATTGAGTGTTCCGCCATGGCGCTCAGATACCTGGGCGAGAGCTTCGACCTGCACGCCGGGGGGGAGGACCTGATGTTCCCCCACCATGAGAACGAAATCGCGCAGTCGGAATCGGCCACCGGAAAGACCATGGCCTACCACTGGATGCACGTTCGTTTTCTGCTGGTGGACGGGCGGAAGATGTCGAAGTCTGAAGGTAACTTCTTCACTTTGCGCGACTTGCTGCTCAAGGGCTATAAGCCTTCGGCGATCCGTTTTCTCCTCATCTCGGTTCCCTACCGCGGCCCGTTGAATTTCACCTTGGAGGGCTTAACAGACTCGGCCAGTGCGGTGGATCGGGTACGGACCTTTGTGCAAAGAATCCGGGGAGGAAACTGGCCGGCCGGGATGAACAGCGATTTGGAAGCCCAGACTACGAAAGCACAGAAGAACTTTCGCGCGGCGCTTGCCGACGACCTGAATACTTCGCAAGCCCTTGCCGCCATTTTTGAGTTGGTCCGAAATGGAAATATTGCGGCAGACTCGGGCAAATTGTTTGCCGGGAACGTCCCTGCCATCCATGAGGCCCTGCAGCGGTTCGATGAGATCTTTGCTGTGCTCGAGGATCGGGATGCGGAGATTGCGCGCGGTGCCCTGCAATGGGCCCAGGAGGAAGGGCGGAGCGACCAGGCAGCGCCTGAATTGGTGGCTGCTTATTCTCTCAGCGACCAACAGATCGACGCTCTGCTCGCGGAGCGGGATCAGGCTCGTCGAACCCGCAATTTTGCCCGCAGTGACGCGATTCGGAATGAGTTGGCTGCTTTGGGCATCCTGATTGAGGATTCCAAAGATGGCGCTCGGTGGAAGCGGAAATAGGTTCTTCAGTATTTGCTTCTAAGGAAAGGAAAACCGCAGGTCTCTCCACTGCGCTACGCTCCGGTCGAGATGACAACTTTGTTTGGAGGTTGGCGTTCTGTTTCCAAGGTAGTGACGCTGGGTATCTGCCTGGAAACAGAACACCTCGAACCCAAACAAACTTGTCATCTCGACCGGAGCGTAGCGCAGTGGAGAGACCTGCGGTTTTCCTTTCCTTAGAAGCCTAAAACCGGGCCCGTGGTAACCTTAAGGGGCAAGGGGATTCAATATGTGGATGGAAAACCAGAGACCGCGCGGCTTGTATACCGGCTCCTGCCCCATCCCACGCACGCGCCTGAACGTGCTCCCCGCCGGCACCCGACCTAGTCTCTTCGGCGGCGACTAGCTTTCCTCCGCCGAAGCTCTGCCCTGACTCCGACCGCCTTGCGGTCGATTGACTCGCCTTTGTACAACGCCGAGAAAGCAGAGAAGCACTATGCAGAACAATGGTCAGATGAGTAGCAGTCTTTTTGCGCAGTATGGTCCGAAGCTCGTGGGTCCGCTCCCGGGCCCGAAAGCCCGCGCAATTGTCGCCGGTGACGAACGTTACGTCTCCCCCAGCTACACCCGTTCCTATCCCATGGTGGCCAAGCGCGGCCGTGGCGTGCGGGTTGAAGATGTCGACGGAAATGAATTTCTGGACTTTGCCGCCGGTATCGCCGTTGTCTCCACCGGTCACTGCCATCCCGAAGTAGTCGCCGCAATCCAGCAACAGGCTGCCGAGTTGATCCACATCTCCGGCACCGATTTCTATTACGAACACATGGTGACCCTTGCCGAGCGGCTCTCGGCCATCGCGCCTATGCCGGGACCGCACCGCTTCTATTACGGGAATTCCGGGGCGGAGGCCATCGAGTGCGCGCTGAAGCTTGCCCGGTACCACACCGGGCGGCAGAACGTGATTGCCTTCTTTGGAGCTTTCCACGGGCGCACCATGGGTGCCCTTTCGCTGACTGCTTCCAAGCCCCAGCAACGGCGGCGCTTTGCTCCTTTGGTTCCCGGGGTCACGCACGTGCGCTATCCCTACGCCTATCGCGGCTGTAGCGGGGGCCCTCAGGAAGAAGAGCGCTTCGCACTGGCTTGCGCCCGCTACATCGAAGAGAAGCTGTTCAAGACCACGCTGCCCCCGGAAGAAGTCGCCGCGATTTTCGTGGAGCCCATCCAGGGAGAAGGTGGCTACGTGGTGGCGCCGGATATCTTTATGCAGGAGCTGCGGCGTATTTGCGACAAGCACGGCATCCTGCTGGTGGTCGACGAGGTGCAATCGGGCGCCGGCCGGACCGGCAAGTGGTGGGCGGTCGAGCACTCCGGGGTGCAACCGGACATGGTCTGCATAGCCAAAGGCATTGCTTCGGGCATGCCTCTGGGTATCTGCATGACACGCGCGGAACTGATGGATTGGGTTCCTGGCTCGCATGCTTCAACTTTCGGCGGCAACCCGGTTGCCATCGCCGCAGCCCTGGCCACCATGGACGTGCTGGAGCGTGAGGGCATTGCCAATGCGGCCACTATGGGTGAGATGTTCTTTTCCCGCCTGGGGGATTGGCCTTCCAAGCACCCGATTGTGGGTGATGTCCGGGGTCGAGGGCTCATGATCGGCGTCGAGATCGTCAAGAGTCAGCAAACCCGCGAACCCGCGCCCGCGTTGCGCGATCGCATCGTCTCCCTGGCGTTTGAAAAGGGTCTGCTGCTGCTGGGTTGCGGAGAGACCTCCATCCGCCTGGCGCCACCGCTGATCCTGAACCAGCATGAAGCCACCATTGGCCTCGATATCTTCGAGGAGTGCGTGGCCCAGGTTGAAGAGGAGCACGCACAAGCCGCCAGCTTTGCCTCAGCCACGGTTTAGAGCAAAATCAGAATACGTTTGACCGAACTATATCTGTGAGGTTGGATTTTTCCTGGCGAAAAATCCAGTCGGCATCTCTTGGCCTGGATACAGCTTTCTGATTCTGCTCCATCCTTGAGCGGATGTCCCATGCGAGGTGGGTCATCCGCTATTCTCTGGGTTAATCTGGAATCTCTGGAGACCGACGCCCCGTGCAGGCCGCAGGCATTCACCACCTCGAGCTCACGCTTCTCTTCCTCGTGCTCCTCGTCGCTGGGCTGACGACGCTCGCGCAGCGGTTCAAAATTCCTTATCCCATCGTGCTCTTCATGGGTGGAGTGGTTCTCTCACTCTTCCGCAACCTGCCTCAGATCGCGCTGAATCCGGATGTTGTTTTTCTGGTGGTTCTGCCTCCGTTGCTCTTCATCGGCGGGTTCAACACTTCCTGGCGCGACTTTCACACAAACATTGTCAGTATTCTTATGCTGGCCTTTGGCCTGGTCGGATTTACTGTGTTTGGCGTTGCGGTGGGCTCGGCCTGGCTGATTCCTGGATTTGACTACCGCCTGGGCGCGGTATTGGGCGCGGTGATCTCTACCACGGATGCGATCGCTGCAACCGCAATTGCCAAGCGCCTCGGCTTACCCCGCCGGATTGTCGATGTACTGGAAGGCGAAAGCCTGGTCAACGATGCCAGTGGTCTGCTCGCTCTGCAATTTTCTGTTGCCCTGGTGGTCGCCGGGAGGCGTCCGGGACCGGGCCTCGCCATGCTGGAACTTCTTTGGTTGGTGGCCGGTGGCGTAGCGATCGGCCTGTTTGCCGGGCTCGTCATTCACAAAGTCTCGCTCGAGATCACCGACTCGCCGGTGGAAATCACTTTGTCCCTTGCCACCCCTTACATGGCTTACCTTGCAGCAGAGGGGATCCATGCGTCGGGCGTGCTCGCAACCGTGGTATGCGGCCTTTATCTGGGGCGCAAAAGCTCGGAGACACTCTCCATCAACGCGCGTATCGAGGGCACCGCGGTCTGGAAGACGCTGGAGTTCGGCCTGAATGGTCTCGTATTTATCCTCATGGGCTTGCAGCTTCGATTGATTCTGAGCGGCATCCACCACCGTTCCGTGAGCCAACTGATCCGCTATGGGATAACGTTCGCGATCCTGGTCGTCGCGCTGAGGGTCATCTGGGTGTATCCCGGTGCGGTGATCGCGTATTGGATACGACACCATCTGTTGCACCAGGTACAGCCGCGACCCACGGGCAAACAAATCTTTATCGTGGCCTGGACAGGAATGCGCGGAGTGCTGGCCCTGGCCGCCGCCATCTCGCTGCCTACCGTACTCGAGAACGGGGCACCTTTCCCGGAGCGGAACTTCATCATCTTTCTCACGTTTTGCGTGATCTTTGTCACCCTGGTCCTACAGGGGCTGACCCTGCCGGCAGTGATCAGGAAGCTGGGACTTGCCGTCGGCGGTGAACAAAATCTGGAAGAGCAGCAGGCTCGCCTGCTCATCCTGAAAACTGTGCTCGATTACCTTAGGGATCTGTCGCGGCAGGCGAAATCAGATCATAAGGAGATTTACGAAGACTTGATCCGCCACTACCAGGCGCGCGCCACACTGGTCGAAGCTGGAGGCGAGGAGATGAAGCCGGAACGGGAAATCGCCATGGCTCGTTACGAACGCAATCTGGGCCAGGAGTTACGCGCGCTCGAACGATCGACCGCGGTCATGTTGCGCAACGAAGACAAGATCAATGATGAGATGCTCAGAACCATCGAGCGCGAGCTGGACCTGAGCGAGGCGCGCTTTCAGAACACTTAGGGTTGGCGTACGCTCAGCGCTTTTCGGTGCTTTTCACCCACATGACGCCGGCGGCGAAGAAAACGCAAGCCACGGCGAGCGCCAGGATGGCGTGGGGTTTATTGCCGTAGTGGACGGCCACAGCGGCATCAATCCACCAGACCACCGCGCCCACGAACCAGATAAAGGAAAGATTCCTCATTCGCATCGAGGCTACCTCAACGACTCCGGTTCACAATGCGACAACTCTCGGCTATTCCATTACTTTGGGAATCGCACCGGAAACCTCGGTTTCCCACCACTGCAATAATTCTAAAACTAAATTGTCTTTAAGTTTTCCCCCGGCGCTTTACCCAGACCTTCTCAGCCGCCGGATGGCCCAGGGTGGAACGGCCGGCGGTGGTTTCGATGGAGACCGTCCGGTCGTAGTTCTTCGCCAGGACACTCACTCGGCCACCCGGGGCGATGCCTGCCTGGTGCAGGAAAAGCAGCAGTTTTGGATCGCGCTCGTAGAGACTTACCACGGTGTAGCCAGCATCCTCTTTGGCTTCCGAAAGCAGGACCATCCCGCGCTTTGCACGTTCCTCAGGGGTTTCCGGTAACACCCAGTTGCCGTGCGGGCAGGTTCCCTTGGAGCCTAGTCTTTCCAGCAGCTTGGCTTCAAACGCAGGTGATACGGCGTGCTCCAGGCGCTCGGCTTCATCGTGGACCTCATACCATTCCATGCCAAACATCTCCGCCAACATGCGCTCGATCAGATGGTGACGCAAGGCGGTGCGATAGGCGGTCTCTTTTCCTTTTGGGGTTAGGCGGACGATACCGTCCGGCTTGACCTCGAGATATCCGTCACGCCTTAAGCGCTTGATCGCCATGGTTACCGCGGGCGGGGAAACGGAAAGCCAGTGGGCCAGGGTTGCGGGGATAACCTCCTGGCCTTCGCTCTCCGCTTCGAGAACGGCCTTTAAATAGTCTTCTTTCGAGATGGTGATAGGAGGCTTCACGTCAATCGCTGTGAGTAGTTTAGCCGGTTTGTTAGATGGCCCCGGGCATAGAATAGGGCGCATGCTTACGCTGCGGCTGCTGGAGGAGTTTGTACATGCAAGCGACTATCTCACTGCCCGCTTCGGGATTGGGCGGGCGGCACACCTGGAGCTGGGGCGCCGTGGAGAGGAAGCGGCTTTCTTTTATCTGCGCCGGCGCGGATATACGGTGGTGGCCCGCGATTGGCGCAGCGGAAAGGTTCGCGGCGATCTTGACCTGGTGGCCTGGGAAGGCGACACTCTCTGTTTTATTGAAGTGAAGACACGCACCAGCCGGAATGTTGCTACGGCAGAGTCCGCTGTCGACCACGACAAAGCCCGAGTGTTGCGCCGGATCGCGCGGCAGTATCTTCTTGCGCTGCCCGATGCTCCCGATCGGGTACGCTTCGATGTCTTGTCGATTTATTACGAGGCTCAAAAGGCCGCCGATATTCAACTCTTCCGTGGTGCATTTGATTGGCGTTGAAAGGAGCCGCACTTGATGAACCGCCGGCGATTTATTTCCGCAATGGGTGCAGTTACGGCGATGACGGCTGTCCCGGCATCGTTCGCGTCGCCGGCCCGTCTTTCGCATAAGGAGCGCGTTGACCGCGCGCTGCGGGGAGAGGATGTGGACCGTCCTCCTTTCAGCCTGTGGCACCACTACAAGCGGCCGACCGCAGAGCTCGAAGCTCAGGATCATCTGGAATTCCATCGCAGGTACGATACCGATTTTGTCAAAGTGATGAATGACTTTGACTATCCGCGATCAAAGACCGGAAAGTGGTATGAGTTGGAGCCTTTGAAGACGCCTTATCCCGAACAGTTGCATACCCTGGAGCTGGTACGGGATGGCTTACACGGGAACACGTATTTTATCGATACCCTCTACGGGCCCTACATGACAGCGATGTTGCTGTTGGCAGCCGAGCCGGAGTTTGCCGGGAAGAAAGGTGGAGAGGATCGTACGGAAGTCATCCATAGCATTCATGACTTCCAAAAGGAAAACACCGCCGCGTGGGAACAGGCGATGGAGGCCATCACGCAATCGACCGTCAACCATATCCGACGTTCGCAGGAGATTGGCTGCTCGGGGACTTTAGTCAGCATATTCAATGCTACAGCCAAGTTTGGCTCGGTCTCAGATTACGAACGCTTTAGCAAGCCATACGATAAGCGGGTGCTCGCGGCCCTGGCAGATACCAAGCTGACGCTGCTGCACCTGCATACATTGGAAAGACCGTACCTGGACCAGTTCAAGGATTTTCAGGCGCCGGTTATCAATTATTCGGTGAAGACTAGCGGCATTCCTATTGCAGAGGTTCGCAAGGAGTATTCACAGGCGATCGCCGGCGGAGTGGATGAGGTGGATTTCGACAAGCTCACGACGGAAGAGATTCGGAAGCAGTGGACGCTGGCTCGGGAACAGGCGGGGAGCAAATACATCATTACTCCGGGGTGCTCGGTTCCTGACGCCTCGACCGATGCGGAGCTTGCCCGGATGTCGCGTGCTGTCGGTGTACGGCCGAGTACGGCTATGCGGAAGATTTGATTTCCGCGACGTGTGCACCGTTCCGAAAAAAGTGGGCATTCCACCATCACTCCGGGTTTGCCGGTTATTCAGCGAAAAGCGTTTGTAGGGCTGCGCCCATCATTTTCGGCCCACGTACGCCAGCGCGAAGGTGGGGCACCCGTCCGATCCCCGACAAACGACGTTACGCCCGGTCGAAAAGCATTTCCAGGAAAGGTCCGCTGAACTGCAGATCCCTCGCCTACGCTCCTAATGAACAAAATGTGCTCGGAGATAGGAACAGGGGCTAAAGCCCATCGTTGAGGGCTGTTGTGCGGCACGACTAAAGTCGTGCCCTGATACAAAGCACGAGCGCTCGTGGGTGGGAAG
>Ga0182024_10025272_pt1 | contig 10499 bp, 7 predicted proteins | sample P32metaG_FD_120480 | JGI IMG/M metagenome (GOLD analysis project Ga0182024, IMG submission 120480) | Permafrost microbial communities from Stordalen Mire, Sweden - P3-2 metaG (Illumina Assembly) | ecosystem: Environmental > Terrestrial > Soil > Wetlands > Permafrost | place: Sweden: Stordalen...
ACCTATCCATCCTGCCTTGGGCACGAGGCCACGCATGTCGGCGTCGGCTCGGCGATGCGCGCCGAAGACGTGCTGTTCACCGTCTACCGCGAGATCGGCGCCAAGTTCTGGCGCGGCGTCGACATGCTCGATGTGCTGCTCTATTGGGGTGGCGACGAGCGCGGCACCAACTATCGGCAATCGCCCCAGGATTTTCCGTTCTGTGTGCCAATCGGATCGCAGATGCCGCAGGCGGCCGGCGCGGCGCTCGCCATCCAAATTCGCGGCGAGCAGCGCTGCGTGCTGGTGTTCATCGGCGACGGCGGCACCTCGCAGGGCGCCTTCTACGAGGCACTCAACCTGGCAGGCGCCAAGCGACTGCCGCTGGTTTGCGTGATCGTCAACAATCGCTGGGCGATCTCGGTGCCGGTCAGCGCCCAGACGGCGGCGCAGACACTGGCGCAAAAGGCGATCGCGGCCGGCATCCCGGCGCTGCAGGTCGACGGCAACGATGTGCTGATCGTGCGCGACGCGGTGGCGGAAGCTCTCGAGCGCGCCCGCGGCGGCGGCGGCCCGAGCGTCATCGAGGCGCTGACCTATCGTTTGAGCGATCACACCACCTCCGACGATGCCACCCGCTATCGCAGTGCCGAGGAGGTCGAGGCCGCGCAACGCCTCGAGCCGCTTGCCCGCACGCGTGCCTTTCTTGAGTCGCGCGGCCTTTGGAATGAGCAGGCTGAGGTGGCCCTGCGCCGCGAGTGCGGCGAGGCGGTCGAGACGGCAGTCAAGCAGTATCTGGCCACACCCAAGCAGTCAACCGACACGATGTTCGATTATCTCTATGCGCAGCTGCCCACGGCGCTGCGTGCGCAGCGCGAGGACGCGCGCCGCTACTCGGCGCCCAAGACGTAAGCCGAGCAACGGCACTAAGGATCGGCCAATGGGGAAAATGACGATGGTCGAGGCCATCAACATGGCGCATGCCTGGGAGATGGCCCAAGACCCGTCGGTGGTTGTACTGGGGGAGGATGTCGGCTTCAACGGCGGGGTATTCCGCGCCACCTCGGGACTGCAGCAGCGCTTTGGCAAGGCACGGGTGCAGGATACCCCGCTGGCGGAAGGGCTGATCGCCGGTGCGGCGATCGGCATGGCGGCGCAGGGAATGAGGCCGGTGGCCGAAATACAATTCATGGGATTCATCTACCCCGCGCTCGATCAGATCGCCAGTCACATGGCGCGACTGCGCAACCGCACGCGCGGCCGCCTGACCTGTCCGCTGGTGCTGCGCATGCCGCACGGCGGGGGCATTCACGCGCCCGAGCACCATTCCGAGAGCCTGGAAGCGCTGCTCTGCCACCACCCCGGGCTGCGAGTGGTGTGTCCTTCCTCCCCGGCGCGCGCCTACGGCCTGCTGCTGGCATCGATCCGCGACCCCGATCCGGTCATGTTTCTGGAACCGGTACGGCTTTATCGCTATGCCAGGCAGGAGGTCGAGGACGACGGGCGAGCGTTGCCGATAGGTCATTGTTCGGTACTGCGCGAGGGCACCGATGTGACGCTCGTGACCTGGGGCGCGATGACGGTCGACAGCCTCAAGGCGGCCGAGCAGATGGCCGCCGAAGGCGTCAGCTGCGAGATCATCGACCTTAGCACGCTGGCGCCGATCGACTTCGACACCATTCTCGATTCGGTGGTCAAGACCGGTCGCCTGCTGATCGTGCACGAGGCCGTGCGCACCGCCGGGCTGGGCGCCGAGATCGCGGCCATCGTGGCGGAACAAGCCCTCTACGACCTGGAAGGACCCATTCGGCGCGTCACCGGCTACGACACCATCATGCCGCTGTACCGGCTCGAGCATGATTTCATACCCGGCATCGCCCGCATCCTGGACGGCATTCGGGCCACGCTGGCAGATTAGGAGCCCGGGGGTACGCATGACGGTATTCAAATTACCCGATCTGGGCGAGGGCTTGTCCGAAGCCGAGGTGCTGCGCTGGCACATCCGGGTCGGCGATCGCATCGAAGTCGATGCGCCGATGCTGTCAGTCGAGACGGCCAAGGCCGTGGTCGAAGTGCCTTCGCCGGTCTCGGGCACGATCACCGCACTGCATGCGCAGCCCGGGGATCGAATCGAGATCGGCGCGCCGCTGGTGGAATTCGCCGTGGATGGTGCGACCGCGGAATCGCTCGATTCCGGCACCGTGGTCGGCCACATGCCTGCGGCCGCCGATGACTATCCGGGCAGCGAGCCACTCACCGCCGCCACCGCTGTGATCACGCCGCGCGCACGCGCCGTGCCGGCCGCGCGCGCCCTGGCGCGCAGCCTCGGCGTGCAATTGAGCGCGCTCGCCGGTTCGGGTAGCGGCGGCCTGATCACGATCGAGGACGTCATGGCGCACGCGGGCGCCGGCGCCAGCGTTCCGCTCACCCCGCAGCCGCCGCCCGATGCAGGGGCGGAAGTACAGGAACTGCGCAGTTTGCGCCGCGCCATGGCCCAGAGCATGACCGCATCGCGCGACAGCGTCGCCGCCTGCACGGTGTTCGACGATGCCGATCTGCACCGCTGGGGCAACGGCGCTGACTACTCGGTGCGCGTGCTGCGTGCGATTGCCGTGGCGGCCCGCACCGAGCGCTCATTGAACGCCTGGTACGACCCGGCCAGACAACGCCGGCTGCTGTTTCCGCACGTCGATGTCGGATTGGCGGTCGACACCCCGGATGGGCTGATCGTACCGGTGCTCCGGCAGGTAGAGTCGCTGGATGCAGCGCAACTGCGCGTCGAGCTCGATCGGCTCAAGCGCGCCGCCCGTGACCGCAGCCTCAAGACCGAGGAGTTGCGTAATTTCACCTTCATGTTGTCGAACTTCGGCACCATGGCCGGACGCTATGCCACACCGCTGGTCGTGCCGCCGGCGGTCGCCATCCTCGGCACCGGGCGGGTGCGCCGGGACGTGCTGGCGATAGGCGATCGCCCCGAGGTGCACGCACGCATGCCCCTGTCGCTGAGCTTCGATCACCGCGTGGTGACCGGCGGCGAGGCGGTGCGCTTCCTCGGCGCCCTGATCGGCGACCTCGAGCGCGCGCAATGAACCTCGGCCCGATGACGACCGCATTGCTGCACGCCTGGAGGGGCTCGGTGCCGAGCGAGGAGTGGCGCCGGCTCGATCAGGCGATGCTGCGAGCCGACTGCGCCTCGCAGCTCGAGTTCGGCCGGCGCCGGCGCCGGCATCAGACTCTGCTGCGGGTACTGTGCGCATCCGATACGCCCAACGCCGCCTACTCGGTGGTGCAGCTGATCACCGATGACATGCCGTTCCTGGTCAGTACCCTCAACATGAGCCTGACGCAGGCCGGCTACTCGGCGCAGGTCATCATCCATCCGATTCTGCGCGTGCAGCGCGATGCGCGCGGCCGCATCCGCACGCTCGATCAGGAGCTGCAGCGCGACGGCGGGCAACATGAGTCGTGGCAGTACCTGCACATCGACCGGGTGCGGGACGCCGCGGAGTGTCGGCAGCTGCAGCGCAAGCTGCTGAGCGCTCTGGGCGATGTGCGACGCGCCTGCCGGGACTGGATGCGCATGCGCAACCAGGTGCTGCGGCTGTGCGCCGACATCAGCCGCAACCCGCCGCCGCTGCATGCCGATGTAATCGCCGAGAGCCGCGCGCTGCTGCAATACATGGAGTCTCACCACTTCACGTTCCTGGGCTATCGCGAGAACGCACTGCATCGGCGCGGCCGCAAACTCGAGCTGCTGCCGGTGCCCGGCACCGCCCTGGGGCTGCTGCGCCGCCGCCGGCGGCAGGGACGCGACGGCGGCGTACCGGCCGCCAACATCGTACAGACGCTGCGCTCGCACGACCTGCTGGTGATTACCAAGGCGAACGTCCGCTCGACCGTCCACCGTAATGCCTACCTCGATTACATCGGCGTGAAGCGCTTCGACGCGCGCGGTCGTCCGGTGGGCGAGACCCGCATTCTTGGTCTGTGGGACCGCGCTGCCTATCGGGCCGACCCGCGCCAGATACCGTGGCTGCGTCATAAGCTCAAGCGCGTCATCGAGTATTTCCCGTTCGCCCCCAACAGCCACGACGGCAAGCGCCTGCAGCACATCCTGCAGACACTGCCGCGCGATGAGTTATTCCAGGCGAGCGTGCCGGATCTGATCCGCACGGCGCGCGCGGTGCTGGTATTGCAGGAGCGCGCGCGCGTGCGCCTGATCCTGCGGCGCGATGAGTACCGGCGCTTCTGGTCGTGTCTGGTCTATCTGCCGCGCGAACGCTGCGACGCGGAGGCGCAGGCCCGCATCGAGCAACTGCTGCGCACGGCACTGCAGGGCAATGAACTGGATGCCAGTCTCACGATCGGCGACGAGCCACTGGCACAGCTGCACATCCTGGCGCGGGTCGATCCGGCCAGCGAGCCGCGATTGCAGGTCGATGAGCTCGAGCGCCAGATCGCCGCAGCCGTGCTGTCGTGGCGCGATCGGCTGCGGGCTGCGCTCAGCGCGCGCTTTGACGAAGCGCGCGCCCTGGCGCTCGAGCGACGCTACCTGCCGGTCTTCCCCGCATCCTATCGGCAGGACGTCGATGCGGCCCAGGCGGTCGACGACATCATCGATCTCGAGGGCATCGAGCAGGCCCCGGAGTTGATGCAGCTGCGGCTGCATCGGCCGGCGCAGCAGCGGCCGCAGCGTGTGCACCTGAACATCATCCGCCGCGGTGAAGCGCTATCGGTATCGGACGTGCTGCCGACCTTCGAGCATTTCGGACTGCGCGTGATTGCCGAGAGGCCCTACCGCCTGAGTTTCGCCGGCGGCAGCGTCATCTGGATACAGGACTTCGAGCTCGAGCATTACGCGCTGCGGCGCTTCGTGGTGGCGCGGGTCGCCACCGGACTGATCACGGCATTTCGCGCGGTGCGTGCCGGCGAGCTCGACGACGACGGTTTCAACCGCCTGCTGATCGCCTCCGAGCTCGGCATGCGCCAGATCACCGTGCTGCGCGCTTGCTGCCGTTACCTGCTGCAGACCGGCATTCCCTTCAGCCAAACCTACATGGAGCGCGTGCTGGCCTCGCATGCGCGCACCGCGCGCTCGCTTTGCCTGCTGTTCGAGCAGCGGCTGGCGCCGCTCGCCTCGCGCGCCACCCGGCTGCGCGCGGCGCTGATCGAAAAGCGCGTGCGCCGTGCGATCGAGGCGGTCGAGAGTCCGGACGAGGACCGCATCCTGCGCGCCTTTCTGGCGGTGATCCGCGCCACGCTGCGAACCAATTACTTTCGCCACGACGCCGCCGGACTGCCGCGGCCCTGGCTATCGCTGAAACTCGATCCCGGCCAGATTCCGGGATTGCCGCAACCGCGGCCGGCGTACGAGATCTTTGTGCACAGTCCGCAGTTCGAAGGTCTGCACCTGCGCATGGGGGCGATCGCGCGCGGCGGCATCCGCTGGTCGGAGCGACCCGAAGACTTCCGCACCGAGATTCTCGGTCTCATGAAGGCACAGCACGTCAAGAACACGGTCATCGTCCCGGTCGGCGCCAAGGGTGGCTTCGTCGCGCGCCGACTGACCGCGCGCGCACCGCGTGAGCTGCAGCAGCGCCAGGTGGTCGAGTGCTATCGCAGCTTCATGCGCGGCCTGCTCGATCTCACCGATAACATCGTCGCCGGTCGCGTCACACCGCCGCGCGACCTGCGCCGGCTCGACGCCGACGATCCCTACCTGGTGGTGGCCGCCGATAAGGGCACCGCCACGTTTTCCGACACCGCCAATGCGATTTCGGCCGAGTACGGCTTCTGGCTCGGCGACGCATTCGCCTCGGGCGGTTCGGCCGGCTACGACCACAAGAAGATGGGTATCACCGCGCGCGGCGGCTGGGAGTGCGTCAAGCGGCACTTCCGCGAACTCGGTCGCGATATTCAACGCGAAGCCTTCACGGTGGCCGGCATCGGCGACATGTCGGGAGACGTCTTCGGCAATGGCCTGCTGCAATCGCCGCACATCCGGCTGATCGCGGCCTTCAACCACCAGCACATTTTTCTCGATCCCAATCCGGATGCCGCGCTCAGTTTTCGCGAGCGTCAGCGGCTCTTCCGGCTGCCACGTTCGGGCTGGGACGACTACGACCGACGCCGCATCTCCCGTGGCGGCGGGATCTTCGAGCGCTCGGCCAAGCTGATCGCCCTGTCCGCGGAAGCCCAGAGCCTGCTCGACCTGCCGCAGGCGCGCGTCACGCCGGTCGAGATCGTGCGTGCCATCCTCTGCATGCGCGTCGACCTGCTGTGGAACGGCGGCATCGGCACCTATGTGAAGGCCGCGAGCGAGCGTCACGGCGAGATCGGCGATCGCTCCAACGATGCGGTGCGCGTCGATGGCCTGCAGGTGCGTGCTCGCGTGGCCGGCGAAGGCGGCAACCTCGGATTCTCGCAGCGCGGCCGGATCGAGTACGCCGGCTGTGGCGGGCGCATCAACGCCGACTTCATCGACAATTCCGCCGGCGTCAATACCTCCGATGTCGAAGTCAATCTGAAGATCCTGCTGGACGCGCCGGACGCCGGCGCGCCGATCGCGCGCGCGCGGCGCAACCGGCTGCTGGCGGCCGCCACCGACGAAGTCGCGGAGCTGGTGCTGCGAAACAACTATCTGCAGAGCCAGGCCATCAGTCTCATGGAGCAGCGCGCGCTCGAGGACCTGAGCGAACATCAGCAGCTGCTGCGCTGGCTCGAGCGCTACGGCGATCTCGATCGGGCGGTCGAGTTTCTGCCCGACGATGAGGAGATCGAGCAACGCCGCCGCGAGGGCCGCGGATTGACGCGTCCCGAGCTGGCGCTGCTGCTGTCGTATGGCAAGATCGCGCTCAATCACGCCCTCTCCGACAGCGGCAGCGCCGACGATCCGTATCTCGCGCGCGAGCTCGAGCGCTATTTTCCGCAGGCGTTCCGGCGGCGGTTCGCCAACCGCATCAAGCGCCATCGACTGCGACGCCAGATCATCATCACCGCGACCACCAACAGCATCGTCAACCGCATCGGGCCGGCGCTGCTGATGCAGTGCGCGCATGACGATGACGCCGACGCGGCCGACGTGGCGCGCGCCTACACCATCGCGCGCGACAGCGCCGATCTGCGCCGATTATGGAGCGAACTCGAGGCGCTCGACGGTCGCATCAAGGCGGCCGATCAGTATCGGGCCTTGCTTGAGACCAGCAGCTACGTGCGCCATCTGACGCGCTGGCTGCTGGCGCATCGGCGCGAATACGGCGAGGTCGGCAAGGCCGTGCGCCGCTTGCAGCCGCTGCTGCGCGAGCTGTCGCAGGTCACGCCGGCGGCGCTCGAGGGCCTGGATCGTTCGCGTTATCTGGAGCGCTGCAGCAGCTATACCGGCATGGGCCTGCCGCCGCGACTGGCCGAGAACCTGGCGGCACTCGAACCGCTGCAGGTGGCGCTCGACCTGGTGCAGCTGATGCGCAGCCGCGCAGCCGGCGCGCGCGCGGTGGTACGCGCTCATTTTGGACTCGGCGCCCAGCTCGGACTCGACTGGTTGCACGCCGCGATTTCCCAATTGCCGGCCAGCGGCGGCTGGGGCAGCGCCGCGCGCGCGCGATTGCAGAGCGTGTCCCTGGCGGCGCATCTGCGCCTGAGCGCCGCGGCGCTCGAGCCGGCGCCGAGGACGCGCCGTGTGACGCGGGCTGCGGCGGCGCGCGGCGCACTCGAGCGCTGGGAGCAGGTATTGCGTGATCTGCGTGCACTGGCGACACCGGATCTCGCCGCCCTCACGGTGGCGGTCGAGGCGCTCGAATCGCTGGCCTCGACCAAGGCGGCGGCGCATTTGCTGTAGTGCTTCAGCTTCGTTAACGGAGGAGCAGGCGGTGGCCGGAAAACTGGTGATGGTGCGTCATGGACAGAGCACCTGGAATCTCGAGAACCTGTTCACCGGCTGGACCGACGTCGATCTGACGCCGCTTGGCTGCGATGAGGCGCGGCAGGCGGGTCGCGAACTCAAGCGCGCAGAGCTGCTGCCGGAGCTGGTGTTCACCTCGGTGCTCAAGCGCGCGATCCGCACGCAGTGGCTGATGCTCGATGAGCTCGATCTGTTGTGGCTGCCGGTTGAACGGCACTGGCGGCTGAACGAACGGCACTACGGCGCCCTGCAGGGACTGAACAAGGCGCAGACCGTGGAACGACACGGCGCCGCACAAGTGCAGATCTGGCGCCGCAGCTACGACATAGCCCCACCGCCGCTGGACGCCGACGATCAGCGCCACCCGCGCTTCGATCCGCGCTATCGCGACGTACCCGCCTCGGCGCTGCCTGCCACCGAATCGCTCAAGGACACGCTGGCGCGCGTGCAGCCCTATTGGGACCAACGCCTGGCGCCGGAGCTCAAGCGCGGTCGAACCGTGTTGCTGGTGGCCCACGGCAACAGCCTGCGGGCGCTGGTCAAGATGCTCGATGGGCTGTCCGAGCAGGCCATCGTCGAACTGAACATTCCCACCGGCGTGCCGCTGCTCTACGAGCTGGACGATGCGCTCAAGCCGCGCAGCAGTCGTTATCTGGGGGACCAGGAAGCCATTCGCGCCGCGGCCGAGGCGGTCAAGCGGCAGACCGCAACGCCAGGCTGAGCCCGCGGCCGCGCAAGCCGCCGCGCAGGTTCAGATCGCCTTGCGACCCGGATCGGTCATCCAGCCGTCGTAATGTCCGCCGTGCTGTTCGGCCAGCGCCCGGAAGCGCTTGGAGTAATCCTGCATCTCGGTCACCGACACGCGCACCGATTTGCGCGCGTGCAGTGAAAAGCCGCTGGCGCCCTCACCGCCCATGACGCGCGTGTCGATGGCGAAGCCATCGCGCTCGAGCAGGCCGCCCAAGGTGGCGCAGGTAGCCTCATCGGGCAAATTGAAGAAGAAGTCCACTTCATAGGGTGTGAAGGCGTTGCCGCCGGCGGAACGCAGGTTCTGCACCAGCCGCTCGTCCCAGTCATCCTGCGCGGCACCGCGATTGCGCCGCACGCCCACATAGATGCGCACCGCGGCAAGCAGCGCGGCGACCAGCAGCAGCAGCACCCAACTCATGTGCGAGCCACCCCAGCTACTCTTCCGGTGCGATCGTGACCTTCAGGCCCGACAACGTGTCGTTCAGCACGATCTGGCAGGAGAGCCTGGAGTTGGCTTGCCGGCTGGTGAGATCCCCGAGCATGTCGCCCTCGTCGGACATCGGCGCCGGCAATTTCGACAGCCACTCCGAATCGACGTAGACGTGACAGGTTGCGCACGAACACATGCCGCCGCAGATAGCCGCCACGCCGTCATCCATATCGCGCAGGGGTTCCATCAGCGTGGCACCGCTCGGCGCTTCCACGGAACGCTCCACATTATCGCGATCAATCACTCGCACCGTCGGCATGATCACTCCTGTACTGCAAGGGCGCGTTAGTTTGCCGGCCGGACCGCCGGGATGCCAGTCCCTTGACCCTCAGGGCGGGCTCGCCGGCTCGCCACGCGCCAGGTACCAGAGCCAGCTCAACGCCTGGTAGATATGGACCCGCGTCGCCAGCCCCTCGCGCACCGCGGCGAGCTCGATGCCGGCGGCCGCGGCCAGTTCGGCGCCGTGGCGGCGGGCGGCCGGGTAGTACGCCAGTACGCAGGCCACATCCATCAGCGCATCGCTGCGCTGCGCATACTCCCAGTCGAGCAACCACAGCCGCGTGCCCTCGAGCAAGTTGTTCTGCGCCAGATCGCCATGCGCGATGCACGGCGAGGCGACACTCAGCCGCAGCGCTGCACAGCTGCGCTCGAGGCGCGCCAGTGGCGCAGCTTCCGGCCGCGGCCCATCGGCCGCTTCGATCTGTGCAAGGTACTGCAGCGCAATCGACCAGGGATCGAACGCGGTCACCGCGGGTGGCGGCAGCGCATGCAGCACCCCCAGCCGTTCGCCCAACCGGTGCAGCGCCGCGACCTCGTGGAATTCGCTCTCGCACCATAACCGGCCCTGCTGATACTCCGTGATCAACAGCCCATCCCTGGCCGGCTCAGCCTCGATGACCGGTGGTGCCACACCGGCGGCTGCGGCGGCGCGATGCAGGGCCAGCTCGCGCGTGCGTTCGACGCCTGGCCGCAGCCACGCGGCACCGTTGAGCCGCAGCACGAAAGCGCCGAGGCGGCTATCGACACGAAACACCCGGTTGACGCTGCCCCCGGCGAGGGCTGTGAGCGCCAGCGGGCGCTCGCCGTGCGCAAGTCCGGGCACGCGCGCCAGGGCCCAGTCCGGCGGCGCGGTCACGCGCGCTGTCGACGATAACGGCCCAGCCACGCCCGGTAGCCGAACACGGCGATGATCATGTAGCTGACGAACAGCCCCGAGGTGAACGGATAACCCTGCGTCCCAAACATGTAGGCCGTCACCGAGTCGGCGCCGATCCAGTACAGCCAGTTTTCGAGCTTCAGCCGCGCCAGCAGCCAGGTCGCGAACAGGCTGGTCCAGGTGGTGAATGAATCGAGGTACGGCCATGCCGCGTGGGTCTCACGGCG